>Ga0213881_10000383_pt1 | contig 30209 bp, 28 predicted proteins | sample BarmaccoBMER_R08_FD_160104 | JGI IMG/M metagenome (GOLD analysis project Ga0213881, IMG submission 160104) | Barbacenia macrantha exposed rock microbial communities from rupestrian grasslands, the National Park of Serra do Cipo, Brazil - ER_R08 ...
CACCCGGGCCCCCACCTCCCGCGCCGGCCTCCACGGCACCCGGGCCCCCACCTCCCGCGCCGGCCTCCACGGCACCCGGGCCCCCACCTCCCGCGCCGGCCTCTGTGCCCGATATTTCGCCTGTCGGGCGAGATGTCGGATATTTCGGGCGAGTTTCTGCGGTGGATTCGGGCTTTGCGGTGACTTTTGTGCACGATAGTCCCCCCAATCAACCGCAAGGCCCAAAATCACCGCGCGAGAGTCGCGGGCTTGTGGCGGTCGCGGGAGGGGCGGCGTTTACGTTCGGGTACACAGAGCAGGTGGAGTTGCTTGAGGCAGCGGGGCTGGAGGTTGCCCGGTTTGACCCGTTGCGGGACGAGGACCTGCCTGAGGGCACGGCCGGGCTGATCATCGGCGGCGGGTTTCCCGAAGTACACGCCGCGGAACTGTCCGCGAATGAGCGGTTGCGCTCCCGGGTGGCCGCGCTCGCCGCCAGCGGCGTGCCGGTGCTGGCCGAGTGTGCCGGCCTGCTGTACCTGGCCCGGACGCTGGACGGCCAGCCCATGTGCGGCGTGCTGGACGTCGACGCCGCTATGTCGCCGAAGCTCACGCTGGGCTACCGCCTCGCGCGTGCGATGACCGACTCGCCCATCGCCGGCAAGGGCGACCAGATCCGCGGCCACGAATTCCATCGCACCGAGGTGCCGTCCGGCCTCCAGCCGGCGTGGCTTCTTGAGCCCGGCGGCCCGGAAGGCCACGTCAAGGGCTCGGTCGTCGCCTCTTACCTGCACACCCACTGGGCCGGCCACCCGACTGCGGCGGCGCGATTCGCAGCGGCCTGCGCATCATGAAGACGCTGGTCGGGGTGGGCGTGGGGCCGGGCGATCCGGAACTGGTCACGATGAAGGCCGTCCGGGTGCTTCGTGCGGCCGATGTGGTCGTCGTCCCGGTGCTGGGCGGCGTTCCGGGATCGGGCCGGGCCGAGAGCATCGTCCGCCAGTACGTGGCTGACGAGCGGATAAAACGCCTGGAGTTCGCGCTGGACGACACCGGCGGCGTCACGCCCCGGCGGACCGCGGCCTGGCGGGACGCCGCGGCGGCTGTGGTCGCGGAGTTCGCCAATGGTGCCGCCACCGTCGCGTTCGGCACACTCGGGGACCCTAACCTCTACTCGACGTTCAGCTACCTGGCCCAGACGGTTCGCGGCGTGGCGCCCGACGTGCGCATCGAGACCGTCGCGGGTATCACCGCGATGCAGGATCTGGCGTCCCGGGCGGGCATCTCGCTGGCCGAAGGCACCGAGCCAGTCACCCTCGTCCCGCTGAACGCCAGCGCGGATGTGCTCGACCGGGCGCTCGCGCACGGCGGCACCGTGATCGGCTACAAGCTCGGCGCCAAAGCCAGCCCCGCCGCGTCCGTCCTGCGCGATCGCCTGGCCGCCGATGGCCGGCTGGACCGCGCGGTGATCGGCGCCCGCCTGGGCCTCCCCGGCGAGCAAATCACCCCCGCCGCCGACTTCCTCGCCCCGCCAGCCGCCCCGCCCGCTCCCGCTGCCGGCTCGCCCGTTCGTGCCGTCGACTCGCAGGTCCGTACCGGCTCGGCCGTCCCTGCCGGCTCGCCCGCCTCCACCGCCTCTCCTGCCCCGCCAGCCACGCGGAACATATCCGACATATCGGGTTATGAGGCAGGTGAGTGGGCCGATGATGTGGAAGAAAAGAGCCTCGCGGAAGAAAAGGGGCCGGATTCCGGCGCCCTTCCTTCCACAGAGCTCAAAGTTTCCACGGATCCTTCTGCGGAGCCCACAGTTTCCACGGATCCTTCTGCGGAGCCCACAGTTTCCACGAAGTCGCGCGCCGCGGAAGGCCAACAGGGTGCCGCGCGACCACCGGATGGCTCCATGGGGCGGCAGGGATCGGTGGGATCAGTGGGAGCCGTGGGGAAGGCAGGCCTCAAAACCGACATTCCGTATTTGTCCACGCTTATCGTCCCGGCGCTGCGTCACCCCGGCACCGGCAGCAGCCTGGACGGCCGGATGAATGTGGCAGCCACCCGGTCCCATGCGGGTGTATGTGACATTGATCCGGTTGCCGCCGAGGAGCGGCCGTGCGGGGGTAGGCCGGGCACCGCGGACGAGAAGCGGCCAAGGGAGGTTGGCGAGCGGCCGCGGAAGCCACACGGGAGGGTGACCTTTGTCGGCGCGGGGCCGGGGGCGGCGGAGTTGCTGACGTTGCGGGGCGCTCAGGTCATAGCCGACGCCGACGTGGTGATCTGGGCGTCGAGCCTGGTGCATCCCGATGTGCTCAAGCATGCGCAACACGTCGCCGAGATCGTCGATTCGGCCGTGCTGCCGATGGAAGGCGTGCTGCCGTACTACCAGCGGGCCGCGCGTGATGGGCTCCGTATAGCACGCATTCACTCCGGTGATCCGTCGCTGTGGGGAGCCATCCAGGAACAGCTTGGCCAGTGCGAGCGCCTGGGTCTGGACACCGAGATCGTGCCCGGGGTGTCGAGCTTCACCGCGGTCGCGGCACGGATCGGCCGGGAGCTGACCATCCCCGAGATCGCCCAGTCGGTGATCCTGACCAGGCTCGGCGGAGGAAAGACACCGATGCCGCCGCGTGAGCGGGTGGCCGACTTCGCCCGGCACGGCACCACCATGGCGCTGTTCCTGTCGGCCGCGCGGTCCGGTCAGCTCCAGGACGAGTTGCTGGCCGGCGGATACCAGCCGGGCACCCCGTGCGTGGTGGCGTTCCAGGTGACGTGGCCGGACGAGCTGATACTGCACTGCGAGCTGGCCGACCTGGCCGCGACGATCCGCGAGCACAAGCTGTGGAAGCACACGCTCGTCCTGATCGGTCCCGGTTTGGCGGCGGCGGACGGGAGCCGGTCGCATCTCTACCATCCGGGGCACTTTCACGGTTACCGCAAGGCCGACCGCAACGCGCGGAAGGAATTGCGCGCGACACGGAAGACGGCCACATGACCGGTCCAGAGATACGCGAACCCGACCTGCCCCGGACGGCGAAGGTCAGGCAGAAGGCGCTGCGCACCGGCTGGACCACCGGCGCCTGCGCGGCGGCCGCCGCGAAGGCGGCCGTGACCGCGCTTGATACCGGTGAGATCCAGCGCGAGGTGGAGATCGGGCTGCCAGCTGGGCAGCGGGTCAGCTTCCCCGTGGACGCTTGCGAGATTTCACCGCCCGCGGCCCAGGCGATGGTAGTCAAGGACGCGGGAGACGATCCCGATGTCACGCATGGCGCGCGGCTCACCGCCAATGTCCGCTGGCGCGACGAACCGGGCATCGAACTCGACGGCGGCGAGGGCGTCGGCGTGGTCACCAAGCCCGGCCTCGGACTCGAGGTCGGCGGACCGGCGATCAATCCCGTGCCGCGCGCGATGATCACGCAGTCGGTCGCTGAAGCCGTCGACGTAACCAGAACGGGCGTCCGCGTGGTGATCTCCGTGCCCGACGGCGAGAAGATGGCGCGCAAGACGACCAATGCCAGGCTCGGCATCATCGGCGGCATTTCCATCCTCGGCACCACCGGAATCGTCCGGCCGTTTTCCACCGCGTCCTGGCGAGCCAGCGTCGAACAGGCCATCTCGGTGCTCGCCGCGCAGGGCGAAGACACCGTGGTGCTGTGCACCGGCGGCCGCACCGAGCGGGGCGCCATGCGGCTGCTGCCCGAGTTGCCCGAGGTCTGCTTCGTCGAGGTGGGCGACTTCACCGGCGCCGCGCTCCGCAAAGCCGTCGAGCACAGTCTGGCCAGGATCGTCTTCGTCGGCATGGCCGGCAAGCTCACCAAGCTCGCGGCAGGGGTGCTGATGACCCACTACACCCGGTCCAAGGTGTCGCTTGGCCTGCTGGGAGACATCACGCGAGCGGCGGGTGGCGACGCTGAACTGGCGGACGAGGTCGCCGTCGCCAACACGGCCCGGCACGCGGCCGAGTTGTGGGAGACCGCGGGCCTCCTGCCCGCCGCGGGCCGGGAGCTGTGCGAGCGGACCGCCGAAGTGCTCAGCCGTTTCGCCCGGGAACTGGCACCCGATGCAGCGACGCTCCCGTCGGTCCGGGTGATCATGGTTGACTTCACCGGCCAGAACCAGATCGCGAGCACGCAATGATCACGGTGATCGGGTGCGACGGCGCACCGCCGCGACCGGAGGCCGCGGCGGCCCTCGCGGCGGCCGGCCGGGTCGTCGGAACCCGGCGGCACCTGGACTCGATGCCGATCCCCGCGTCCGCCGAGCGCGTCGAGCTCAAGGCCCTGGACCAGGCGCTCGACACCATTTGCGAAACCCAAGGAGAAACCCAAGGACGGGTGGTGGTGCTGGCCTCCGGTGATCCCGGCTTCTTCGGGATCGTCCGCGCGATCCGCGCCCGTGGGGAACAGCCGGAAGTCATACCGGCGGTGTCATCGGTCGCCCTCGCGTTCGCCCGGCTCGGCCTGGACTGGGACGACGCGCTGGTCGTCTCCGCCCACGGACGGGACCCGCAACGAGCCGTGGCCGCCGCGCTCGCTCACCCGAAAGCGGCGATCCTGACCGCTCCCGGCACCGCGCGCGAGCTCGGTGCCGAGCTCCAAGCTGGGGAAAGGACGGTATACGTCGCGGAACGTCTCGGCACACCGGAGGAGCGCATCGGCAAGCTGACCGGCGCGGACCCGGCCGAGCCCAATGTCCTCATCGCCATAGACGAGTGCGTGGCCGGCCCGCCGAGCGCTCCGCGCTGGCTGGCCGGCCACACCGGGGCGCCGGGACAATGGGCGCTGCCAGAAGACGCCTTCGAGCATCGCGACTCGATGATCACCAAGGCGGAGATCCGCGCGCTGGTCCTGGCCCGGCTGGGTCCCGCGCCCGGGCGCACGATCTGGGACATCGGCGCGGGCTCGGGGTCGGTCGCGGTGGAGTGCGCCCGGTTCGGCGCGTGGACCGTCGCGGTGGAGCAAGACCCCGGACAATGCCGCAGGATCCGCCGCAACGCCGCCACCTACGGCGTGTACCTGCGGGTACTCGAAGGCCAGGCGCCGCAGGCCCTGATCGGGCAGCCGCGTCCGGATGCGATCTTCGCCGGTGGCGGCGACAACGCGACGCTGGCCGCCATGATTCAGACCAGCACCCCGGACCGCGTCGTCGTGACGCTTGCGGCGGTGGACCGTGTCGGCGGGGTCACGAGGCTGCTCGGCGAACTGGGCTACCGGTATGACGGCGTCCAGCTCCAGGCGTCCCGGCTGGCCTCGCTGCCGAACGGTACGCACCGGCTGACGGCCCAGAATCCCGTGTTCGTCGTCTGGGGGGAGCGAGGATGATCGGGCTGGTCGCGGTGACCCAGGCCGGCCGCCAGAGCGCAAAGCGGCTCGCTGGACACTGGCCTGACGCGCGCGTCTACGACGGGCCGGCGAGCACCGCGCTGCCGCGCGCATTCAGCGAATGCCAGGGGATCGTGTGTTTCCTGGCGGTCGGTGCCACGGTCCGGCTGATATCTCCGCTGCTGAACGGCAAGACAACCGATCCCGGTGTGGTGTGCGTCGACGAGGCGCTGCGCTACGCAGTGCCGGTACTCGGCGCGCACAGCGCCGACGCGAACGCGCTGGCCAGGCGGATAGCGGCAACGCTGGGCGCGGAGGCGGTCATCACCACCGGAAGTGACGCCGCCGGGAGCCCGGGCCTCGACGAGCTGGGCGCCGACCTGGGGATGAAAATCGAGCCAGGGAGCGATCTGTCCGGTGTCGGCACGGCCATCCTGTCCGGCGAACGCGTCACGCTGACCGCCGATCAGGAATGGCCGCTGCCCGCGCTGCCGCCGAACGTGGTCCGCGCAAACGTCCCCGAGCCGCCCGCGATCGTCATCACCGACCGCACGGACGTCCAGCCCCGAACCGGCGTCGTGGTGTACCGGCCACCGTCCCTCATCGTCGGGGCGGGGGCCAGCCGCGGTGCGCCCGCCGAAGAGATGGGCCAGCTCATCGACGAGGTGCTGGGAGCCCAGAGACTGTCACCACAGTCCGTTCGTGAGATTGCTACGACAGACCTGAAGGCAGACGAGCCAGGTCTGCGCGCGGCAGCGAGCGAGCACAGCTGGCCCGTCGTCACGTTTCCCGCGGCCGAATTGGCGCAGGTCGATGTGCCGAACCCGAGCGAGACGGTGCGGCGCGCGGTGGGCACGCCAAGTGTGGCGGAGGCGGCGGCGCTCCTGGCGGCGGGCCCCCGAGCCACGCTGGTCGCGCAGAAGCGGGCGAGCGAGCACGCCACGGTCGCGGTGGCTAGGCGGCCGGCGCGCGGCAGGCTGGCGCTGATCGGCATCGGGCCGGGGGCCAGGGACCTGACCACACCGCGGGCGGTCGCCGAACTCCGGCGAGCCGCGGTGGTGGCCGGGCTGGATGCGTACGTAGACCAGATCGCCGACCTGCTGCGGCCGGGCACCCGGGTGCTGTCCAGCGGGCTGGGCGCTGAACAGGAGCGGGCCGCCGCCGCGGTCGCCGAAGCGCGGGCCGGCCGAGCGGTCGCGCTGATCGGCTCCGGTGACGCGGGCGTATACGCGATGGCCAGCCCGGCCCTGGAGATGGCCGGGCCGGACATCGACGTGGTCGTCGTGCCCGGAGTGACCGCGGCGCTCGCCGTGGCGTCGGTGCTCGGAGCGCCGCTCGGGCACGACCACGTCATGATCTCGCTGTCCGATCTGCACACGTCGTGGGAGATCATCGAGCGCCGGATCCGTGCCGCCGCCGAAGGAGACCTGGTGACGTGCTTCTACAACCCAGCCAGCGCCAAGCGAGACTGGCAGCTTCGCCGGGCATGCGAGCTGCTGGCCGCGCACCGGCCGCCTGGCACGCCGGTCGGCTGGGTGCGCGACGCGACGCGGCCGGACCAGACCGCCGGCCTCGGCACGCTGGCCGGGTTCGACCCGGCGCTGGCCGACATGCACACGCTGGTCGTCGTCGGCTCATCCCGCACTCGCGTGGTGGCCGGGCGGATGGTCACCCCGCGCGACTACCGGTGGGCGCCATGACCGCCGCCCGAGCCGTGACGGCCGCCCGAGCCGTGACGGCCGCCCGAGCCGTGACGGCCGCCCGAGCCGTGACGGCCGCCCGAGCCGCGGTGGTGACCGCTGATTGCCAGGGGTGCGGCGCCTGCCTGCTGACCTGCCCCGAGCACGCGATCCGTCCCGCTCCCTTCCTGGTCGTGCTCGAAGAGTTGTGCACCCGGTGCGGTGAGTGCGTGGAAGTGTGTCCGGTAGATGCCGTGCTGCTGCCAGAAGCTGAGGTGATCGCGTGACCGAGGTTCCGCTCGACGTCCACCCCATAGAAGCCGAGTCCTATCGGATACTGCGGTCGCGGGTCGATCTTTCCGCGCTGCCTCCTCTCTCCCGAGCGGTTACCGAACGTGTGATCCATGCGACGGCGGATTTCGATTATACTACCGATCTGGTGTGTGATGAAGCGGCCCTGGCCGCCGGCGTGGCGGCGTTGCGGCGCGGGGCCCGGGCCGTCGCCGACGTCGCGATGGTCGCTTCCGGGATCACCGGTTATCCGGTCATCTGCAAGGTCGGGGACTCACTGGCCATCCGGCTGGCCCGGACCACCGGGATCACGGTGAGCGCGGCGGCGATCCGGCTCGCGTTCGGCGAGGCCGGGCCGGGCGCGGTCTGGGTGGTGGGCTGCGCGCCGACGGCTCTGGAGGAGATCCTGCGCCGGGAGGTCGAGCCGGCCCTCGTGATCGGCGTGCCGGTCGGTTTCGTCGGCGCGGCCGCGTCGAAGCAGGCGCTGCGCGCCAGCAGGCTGCCCGCGCTGAGCAACGTCTCGGAGAAGGGTGGCTCGGCGGTGGCCGCGGCCGCTTTCAACGCGCTGCTCCGGGCGGCGCGACCAGAGAAGGCGCGACCAGAGAGGGCGCGACCGCAGATGGGGCGAGGGGAGGGCGGGAGATGACGCCGCCGTTGCTGCTGGCCGCGCACGGCACCCGGGATCAGGCGGGCGTCGACGCGTTCAGCGCGTTCGCGGAGCGGGTCGCGAAGCTCGTCAGGGACGACGGAGTAAACGCCGCGGGCGGCTTCATCGAACTGTCCGCGCCGCCGGTACGCGATGCCGTCGCCGCGCTGACCGCCGGCGGGCAGCGGGAGATCGTCGCGGTCCCGCTGATGCTGTCGGCGGCGGGTCACGCCAAGGGCGACATCCCGGCTGCGCTGGCCAGAGAGCGCACAAGGCATCCGAGCCTGACCTGGCATTATGGCCGGCCGCTCGGTCCGCATCCGATCCTCCTCGACCTGCTGGCCGACCGGATAAGGGCCGTCGCCGACGACCGCCAGAACGCCGAAGCGGTGTTGCTGGTCGGCCGGGGGTCCACCGATCCAGACGCCAACGCTGACGTGGTGAAGACCGCGCGGCTGCTGTGGGAAGGGCGGGAGTTCCGGTTCGCGGAGACCGCCTTCGTGTCGCTGGCCCGGCCGGACGTAGCCGAAGGGCTGGAGCGGTGCCGTCTGCTCGGTGCGCGCCAGATCGTGGTCGCGCGGTACTTCCTGTTCCCAGGTGTCCTCCCGGACCGGGTCGGCGAGCAGGCGCGCGGCTATGCGAAAGCCCATCCCGAGCTGGACATCCGGTGCGCCGACGTGCTCGGGGACTGCGCTGAGCTGGCCTCGCTGGTGTACGAGCGCTACCAGGAGGCCTTGTCAGGAGATATCAGGATGAACTGCGATATATGCGTTTACCGGACTGCGATGCCAGGGTTCGAGCACCGCGTCGGCGAGATCCAGCATCCGCACGACCACCCGCACGACCACGCGCACGCCCATGCGTGACGAGGGATACCCGCCCGAGCAGCGGGAGGCCATCTACCGGGTGATCGCCGAGCGGAGAGATGTCCGGCGCGGCTTCCTGCCCGATCCGATCCCGCCCGACGTGCTGGCCAGGCTGCTCAATGCCGCACACCAGGCGCCTTCGGTGGGTTTCTCCCAGCCATGGGACTTCATCGTGATCACCGATCGGGACAAGCGGCAGCGGATCGCCGCCCTGGTCCAGCGCAATCGCGACGAGTACGCGGCGGCGCTGCCCGGCGGCCGGGCTCGCGCGTTCGACAAGCTGAAGATCGAGTCGATCGTGGACACGCCGGTCAACATCGTGGTCACCTGCGACCGTACCAGGGGCGGCCGTCATACGCTGGGCAGGCACGCACAGCCGCGGACGGCGGGCTTCTCCAGCGTGCTGGCGGTGGCGAACCTGTGGCTGGCCGCCCGGGCGGAGGGTCTCGGGGTCGGCTGGGTCAGCTTCTTCGGTGAGCATGAGCTGGCCGAGCTGGGCGAAGAGCTGAGCCTCCCGCCCCACCTGGAGATCGTCGCGTACCTGTGCGTCGGCTATGTGAGCGAGTTCGGTGCGGAACCGGAGCTGGCCGCCTCCGGCTGGGCGCGGCGGCGCCCGATGGCCTGGGCGGTGCACGCCGATGAGTACGGCCGCCGCGGATTGCCGGGAGAGGAAACCATGGACCTGCTAGCCGAGGTCATCGCCGCGATCGAGCCGCTCGATGCCGGCGCCATGGCGGCGGCGCGCGAGCGCCAGGACCGGATGACCAAACCCCGTGGCTCGCTCGGTGAGCTGGAGCTCATATCGGTCAGGCTGGCGGGCCTGGCCGGCGCATGTCCGCCGCCGTTGCCGGAACCGGCTTGTGTGGCCGTGTTCGCCGGAGACCACGGCGTGCACGCGCAGGACGTCACCCCGTGGCCGCAGGAGGTCACCGCGCAGATGGTGGCGAACTTCCTGGCCGGCGGGGCGGTCGTCAACAGCTTCGCCGCACAGGTCGGCGCCGAGGTCACCGTGGTGGATGTCGGGGTGGCCGCCGATCTCGATCCGGTTCCCGGCCTGCTGCCGCGGAAGATCGAGCGAGGAACGAAGGACTTCACCGCCGGACCGGCGATGACCCGCGACCAGGCCATCGCGGCGCTGACCACCGGCATCGAAGTGGCCAGGGACCTGGTGGCGGCGGGCAACAGATGCCTGCTCACCGGGGACATGGGCATCGCGAACACCACCGCGTCGGCCGCGCTGATCTGCGCCTTCACCGGGGCGGATCCGGCCGAGGCGACCGGTCGCGGCACGGGCGTCGACGCCGCGACATACGCGCGGAAGGTGGACGTGGTGTGCCGTGGCCTGGCCAGGCACCGGCCGGATCCGGTCGATCCGGTAGGAGTGCTCGCGGCTTTTGGCGGATTCGAGCACGCGGCGATCGCCGGATTCGTGCTGGGAGCGGCGGCGCTGCGGGTGCCGGTGATCCTGGACGGCGTGATCGCCGGCGCGGGCGCGCTGGCGGCCGCGGCGCTCGCGCCGGACGTGGCCGGGGCCTGCTTCGCGGGTCACCGCAGCTCCGAGCCCGGGCATGCCATTACCCTTGAGCACCTCGGGCTGCGCCCGCTTATCGACCTCGGGCTGCGGCTGGGCGAGGGTACCGGAGCGGTGCTCGCGCTGCCCCTAGTGCAGAGCGCGGCGCGCGCGCTGCGAGACGTCGCCACTTTCGACTCCGCCGGGGTGGCTGAAAAAGACCATTTACGGGAACGGCTGTGGTGCTTGCGACCGAGAAAGTGACCTGTGAAGCGTTATGCATCCTTATCTGCTGGGGCTTCGCCTGGCGGGCCGCCGTGTAGTCGTCGTGGGCGGGGGAGCGGTGGCATCGCGCCGCATCCCGGTGCTGCTTGACGCCGGGGCTGACCTCGACCTGATCTCGCCCGAGGTCACCGCCTCGCTCGAAGACCTGGCCGCCGCGGGCCGGATCCGGTGGGTCAGACGGGGTTACGCTCGCGGCGACTGCGAGGGTGCCTGGCTGGTGTGCGCGTGCGCTTCGGATGCGGAGGTCAACGCGATGGTCGCGGCGGAGGCCGAAGAACGCCGCGTCTGGTGCGTGCGGGCCGATGACAGGGGAGCGTCCGCTGCTTGGACGCCCGCCTCGGGCACGGTCGGCGATGTACGGATCGGCGTGCTCACCGGCGATCCGCGGCGCAGCGCCGCGGTCAGGGATGTGATCGTGCGGTCGGCCGGCCGCTTCGCCGCCTTCCGCCCCGGCTGGGCTGAAGGCGGCCCCGGCCGGGGCGGCAGCGTGGCGATCGTCGGAGGCGGACCGGGCGACCCGGGGCTGATCACGGTGCGCGGCCGGGAACTCCTCGCCGAAGCCGATGTCGTGGTGACCGACCATCTGGCGCCGCGCTCGCTGCTCGATGAACTCCCGGCCGACGTCGAGATCGTCGATGCCGCCAAGATCCCGTACGGGCGCGCCATGGCGCAGGAGCACATCAACGAGGCGCTGATCCGCCACGCCCGGGAAGGCAAGTTTGTGGTCCGGCTCAAGGGCGGCGACCCCTTCGTTTTCGGCCGTGGAGCCGAAGAGGTGCTGGCCTGTATCGGGGCCGGTGTTCCGGTGACGGTGATTCCCGGTGTGTCAAGCGTCACCGGCGTGCCTACCTCCGCTGGGCTCCCGGTGACCCATCGCGGTGTGTCACAGGACTTTCATGTCGTGTCGGTGCACGTCGCGCCGGATGACGAACGATCGACCGTGGACTGGCGAGCGCTGGCCACGAGCGCCGGGACACTGGTGCTGTTGATGGCCGTAGAGCGGATCGGCGCTATCGCTGACACGCTCATCGGCTATGGACGGAATCCAGGTACTCCCGTTTCGGTAATCGCAGACGGTACTCTTCCGACTCAGCGCACAATCAATTCAACGTTGGAAAAGGTGGCAGGCCTGGTCATTGAGGAGGGAATTCGGCCGCCGGCGATCGTAGTGGTCGGTGACGTCGTGAGTGTCGCTGCTGAGATTGCGGAACTCACGCGCGGTGAACTGTCAACTCCAGAGACGCGATGGAGACAAAAGGGATAAACTCCCCGTGCCAGGTGAGCACCCCGGGTGACCACCCCGGTGACCATCCGCCAGGGTCACTGAATCATCCAGGAGAATGATGGACAGTCAGGGCGTGGCCTCGTCATCAATGCCCGAAGCCGAGAGCCCGCAGCACCGAGAACCTCCGGAGCGCTTCCAGCGCTCCGAGCAGGTCAGCAACGGTGCCGGAGATGTGGCTCCTGATCCCTATGATCCTGGTGATAATGATGCTACTAGTGAGGTTGCGTACGGTGGTGAGGGTCTGGGCCGGAACGGGGATGACACAATCGTGATGACTGCTCCCGGTCACCGTTCCGCTACAGAACACGCACAGTCCGACATGGATGAGTCTGACGTGGATGAGTCCAACATGGGTCAGCCCGATGACCCAGACGCGACCCAGGTCTTCGACGCGATCCGCGACGATGAAGACGCCGATGCGCCCGAGCCCGAGGCGGAGGCCGAGCCCGAGGCTAAGGCTGAGGCGGAGGCCGAGGCGGAGCCCGAGCCTGACGAACCCGACATACCGCCCGAGGATCAGCACCCCCAGCCGCACGTCCGTGTGGACGCGCGTCTCCTGGAGGCGGCCCTGCTCAACCTGCGAAAGCGGATCGCGGCGATCCCGCTCGTCTTCGAAATCGAGAGATCCGCGGAGATCAAGGCCGAACGCGCCAAGCTGCTCAGCCAGATCGACGACTACCTGCTGCCGCGGGTACGAAGATCGGCCGCCCCGGTCCTGGTAGCGCTGGTCGGCTCCACCGGGGCGGGTAAGTCCACGCTGGTCAACAGCATTGTCGGCACCAAGGTCAGCGCGACCGGCGTCCGGCGCCCCACCACGAACAGCCCCGTCCTCGCCTGTCACCCAGATGACATCGAGTGGTTCGCCGAGAACAACTTCCTTCCCACGCTCCCCAGGGTGAGGCTGGAAGGCCTGGCTCGATCCGGACGAGACGGCCTGCTCGTGCTGGCCGCGAGCGAAGGCATGCCCAGGGGCATCGCGCTGCTGGACACGCCCGACATCGACTCGGTCGTGAAGGCGCACCACGAGTTCGCCTATCAGTTCCTTGACGCTTCCGATTTGTGGCTGTTCATGACCAGTTCGAGCCGGTACGCGGACGGCCCGGTGTGGGAGATCCTCCAGCACGCCCGGGACCGTCGCGCCTCGCTGGGCGTGGTGCTGTCGCGAGTGCCGCAGAGCCACCGTAAGGAACTGGTCGACCACTTCGAGGCGATGCTCGACGCGAACGGGATCAAGGCCAGGCAGCGGTTCGTGATTCCGGAGATCCCGCTGCTCGATGGGATGCTTCCGCCTGACGCCTACCAGGAGATCCGCGGCTGGCTCGCGGACACGTCCTCCCGGGCCGACCGCCGCGTGGCGGTGCTGACTCAGACCATGTCCGGCGTGCTCGACACGTTCAAGACGCGGGTGCCCAAGGTCGCCGCGCATGTCGAGGCCCAGGTGGTCCTGCGCGGCCGGCTGCGGCGCGAGGCAGCGGACTGCTACGGCGAGGCCCTGGCTCAGGCCCGTGAGGGCCTGCGGAACGGAACCCTGCTCAAGGGCGAGGTGCTGGCCCGCTGGCAGGACTGCATCGCCAGCGGCGACCTTCGCCTCTTCCTGCCGGGCCGGCCGGGCAAGCGAAGCCGGCAAACCAGGAAAGGCAAGCGCGCACGCCGCGGCCCGCACCGCATCGCGGCCCTCGACGCCGCGCTTCGGGCCGCGCTGGAGTCCTTCGTCGTATCGCTGGGCGACCGCGCCGCCGAACAGGTGCAGGCGCGCTGGCGCGCGACCCCCGCGGGCGCACTGTTGCTGTCCGACGCGGCCGCCGAGCGCGTTCGCAACGAGCAGATCAACCAGGTCTTCGAGTCGGCGTTCGGCGAGGCTTTGGGCGAGGACCGGCTGCCCGGCCCGTTCAGCCGGTCCTCGCCCGACCTGCCGTTGCGAGCCGCCCGCGCGATCGCCGCGTGGCAGGACGACCTGGCCCGGTCGGCCCGGGACCGCAATCCGGAGGCGTTCAGCCTGGCCCTGGCGATCGCCGTGCTGGCCGACGGCTCCGCCGATCCGATCGCTGCGCAGGCGCTGGAACTGCTCCCCGGCACGCCGGTCTCCGATCCGCAGATCGAGCGGGCCCGCGCCAACCTCCTCGAGCGCATCCAGCTCTTGTTCGATGAGGAAATGCTGGTCTTTTCCGCTGTCATCGACTCGGCTGGTGCCTGCGATGACGTCGCCGCCATCCGGCTGTACCAGGCCGAATACTCCCTGGAGGCGGTCAGATGACCGTAACGAGCACCACCAGGACCGCCGGCAGATCGGTGACCGAGCGGCTGGCGGCACTCGGCGAGCTCACTCGCCTGGCCGCCGCCCGGCCCGACGGCTTCGATCCGGACCTTCTCTCCGACGCCGAACAGCTGCTGCGCCGGTCCGGCGAACGCATGCGGATGTCCGCCAGCCATACCGTGGTGGCGCTAGCGGGTGGCACGGGAAGCGGCAAGTCTTCTCTGTTCAACGCGCTGTCCGGCGCGAATTTCTCGCCCGTCGGCGTGACCAGGCCGACGACCAGGCACTGCCACGCGTGCGTGTGGGGCATGGAGGGCGCGGCGCCGCTGCTCGACTGGCTGAGCGTGCAGCGACGCCACAGGTACGGCCGGGCCAGTGCCCTTGACGAAGGCGAGACCAGCCTGAACGGCCTGCTGCTGCTCGACCTGCCCGATCACGACTCGGTGGTCTCCGGTTCGGCGGCCATGGTGGATCGCCTGGTCAAGCTCGTCGACATGCTGATCTGGGTGCTCGATCCGCTGAAATACGCGGACGCGTCGGTCCATCAGCGCTACCTGCTTCCGCTGGCCGGCCACGCCGCCGTCACCACGGTCGTGCTCAACCAGGCCGACACGCTGACCCCGGAGGAAACCGACGACTGCGCCGCTGACCTGCGCCGCCTCCTCGACGCCGAAGGCCTGCTGGAAACCCAGGTCCTGGTGACCTCCGCGACCACCGGCGCGGGCCTCGACGAGTTGCGGGCCGTGCTCGCCGTCTCCGTCGCGGCCCAGCATGCGGCGAGCGACCGGATCGCCGCGGACATAGACGCGCTGCTCGACCGGTTCGCGGTCTACTCCGGCGATCCGCTGCCGGGCGTGAGCCTGCCCGCTTCAGCCACTGTGCAGCCCGGATCCGGCTCGTCCGAGTCGCCCGAACCCGGTCCGCCAGGGCTGGAGTGGGCCGAGGGCGGCGCGGACGGCGAGCCGGAGGACGGCACGCCCGCCCGTCCTCCGTGGGAGGAAGAGGGAGCGGAGGACTGGGCGCCGTGGGGCACCCCCGCCGCGGCGCAGGCCGCGCCCGCCTCCCGGCCGCCCTGGGAGGACGCGCTGACCCCCAGCGTTCCCCCCGAAGACCCGGTCAGCAATGTGCCGGTTGGTCCGGCCGCCGTGCTGGCCGCCGCCTTCGAGAAGGCGGCCGGGGTTTCGGCGGTTACCGAGACGCTGCACAGCGCCCGCGAACGCATGGCGCTGCGGTATGTGGGCTGGCCGCTCGCCCGGATCGGAGAACGGCTGCGCGGGCGGGCCGGCGCGCGCAAGCAGCAGGCGGAGACGGAAACGCCGAAGGCCCAGCGGTCCGACATCGACAACGCCATCACCGCGTTCGCCGACGCGGTATTGATCGTCGAGGACGGCAGCGCGCTGCCTGAGCCGTGGTCCCATACCGTACGGGCCGCGGCCCGATCGCGAGCCGACGATGCGGCCGCAGCGCTGGGGACCGCGGTGGCCGACGGGCTCCCGAAACGGGACAAGGTCACCGCTTGGTGGCGGCTCATCGCGCTCGCGCAGTGGTTGCTGCTGCTTCTGGTGCTGGCCGGTATCGGCTGGATAGCGCTGATCCTGGCCTTCGGCGAGTTCCACGCGATACACAAGCCGCCCTCCCTGCTCAGCGACGTCTCGCTGATACCGTGGCTCGCCGTCATGGTCATCGCGCTCCTGCTGCTCGGATCGCTGACCGCATCGTGGTGCCAGAACATGGTGGTCCTGGCCGCGGACCGTGAGCGTGAACAGGCGGTGCACGCAATTCGCGCCCGGATCGCCGCCGTCACCAAGGAGCTCGTCCTGGCCCCGGCCGGCGCCGAGCTGGCCGACTACGAACGCTTCCGAACCCAGCTAGCCGGCGCCCGCGCCTGATGTGAATCGCAGGGCGGCAAGGCGCCCGCACACCGCGAAGATCGCCGCCGCCCAGACCAGCGACAGCCCGGCGTAACAGCTGGTGCTGTGCGCGAGGTCGGAGACCGCCGCGAGGTGGTCAGCGTCGCGGACGTGGACCTCGATCACTGTGCCGTGGTCGATGATGACGATGTCTGAGCTGAAGCCGGCCTAGCCCTCCTCGACCGCTGACGCCACGGCTGTGGCGCGGTCAGCTCCTTCGACGAGGGCCGCGAGCCGGTCGAGCGACGCCCAGAGCTTGCCGGCTGTGGTCGCCCGGGCTCGCCCGAAACGCTTCTCGTCCGTCAGCTGAGTCCAGTCGTAAGTGTGGGTGACCCGGGTGCGTGACGCATCGGCCGGCTCGAGTTCCCAGCGCCACAGGTGCCCCGGCGGCTCCTGCCCAGGCTCGGCTGGCATCCAGGCGATCCGCCGGCCCTCTTCGAACTCGACCACGTGGTTTTCCCGGACGGCGCCGCGGGTGAGCGTCATCGTGAAGACGTCGCCCACGCGGCGGACGCGCTGCCCGGCAGCTGCCTCGGCCAGGTTGTCATTGCCGTCCCATCGTGGCTGCTGAGCAGGGTCCGCGATCAGCTCGAAGATCTGTCCCGGCCCGGCCGCGATTTCGCGAGTGGCGCTGACCACCCGCGGTGCCCCCTGAGTTGTCATGCGTCCCATCCAAGCACCCCGCTGGCCCATCCCGTCTACGGATTTATGGGCGTGACCGGATTCAGATCGGATACTCTTTCGGGCCCTTGGTGTACTGCTTGCCGGATGGCGTTGTCCACTGGTGCCGGCCTCCTGGTAGCTGCTCGACGGCCCAGCCTTTGGCTTGTTTGACGCGGTGGCAGTGGCGGCACCGGCATCCGGCGTTGCACAGGCAGCTCCGGCCTGCGGGCCAGGGGATGGCGTGCTCGAAGTCGGTGTTCCTGGGGTGGCGGACGCAGACGGGCAGGGTGCACTGCCCGTCGCGTACTTGTACCAGCCGCCGCAGTGTCTCACTGGGCCGGTATCCCTTCGTCTCGTACCGGTGGTCACATTCCCCGCCGGGGATCGCCACGATGGTGACCGTGAATTCGAGGTCCCCGACCCGCAGGTCCCAGGCCCCGTATCCGCCGCCGTGGCTGTCGTCGTGGCCGGGGGTGCGGCCGCGGGTGGGGCCGCCGGCTGTCCCGGGCCCGGCCGGGGTGAACGCGGCCATGCCGGTGTTGTCCCGGGTGCCGCCGGGGGTGTGCTGGCCTGGTGGTGGCGGGGTGTCCCGCCTGGGTTGTCGCCGTTTGACGGCCCGGCCGTAGCCGATGGCGTGTCCGTGGGGGCCGGTGAGGATGATCTCGAACCGGCTGCGCGGGTTGCGGGCGGCTGCGGCGGCCAGCTGCCGGGCCAGTGCGGGGTCCAAGACGCCGAGCCCGTGCGCTTCGCCGGGCCGTTCGCCCAGGCCGAGCAGAGTGGCCAGCGGAATCGTCAGTTCCACATTCGCGGCCAGCCCGTCCCCGCCGCCGTCCTCGCCGGGTGCTGCCGCGCCGCCCGGCGGAGTCCGGTCCGGCGGAGTCCGGTCCGGTGGTGTCCCGCCCGGCCCGTCCCGCGGCCCGCCGCCGTCCTGCGGCCCGCCGTCATCCCCGTGATCCCCCGGCCCGTCGTTCCCCGGCCCGTCATCGTCCCAGTCGTCCCGGCTGTCCTGGTCCCCGCCATCCTCGTGGCGGTCGTCGTCCGGGTCGTCCTCATCACGGGAGTCGTCACCGTGGCTGCCGGACGCCGGGTTGTGTTCCGGGCCGCCGTCGTGCCGGACTCCCCGGGCCGGGCCGTCCCCGCCTGCGGTGTTGCCCGCTCCGCGGCCGCCCGGGTGCCCGCCGCGGCCGCCGTCATCCCCCGGCCCGCAGCCGCCGCTACCGCCCGCCGCGCCGCGTCTGGGGTAGCGTGTGCGGGAGTCGGCGCCGGTCAGCAAATCGAGCATGGCCATGACGCGGAGGATCTGCATGTTCTCCGGGATGCCATGACGCTTATACGCCCGGGCCCGGTTCTGCACGCTGGCCATGGCTTCCAGGGCCCGGTCGGCGGGCAGGGCGTACCCGGCGATCGCGGCGGTCCCGGTCTGCTCGCGCCAGAACCGGACCCGGGCCTCCTCCCGTTCGGCCTGCTCCCGGCGTTTCTGCGACCCGCACGGATCCACCTCGACAACCGCGCGGAGGATCCGGGAATGGATCTGCCCCCACGACTTCCCCGCCCACATGGCGGCGGCCAGTTCCTCGGCTCTGCGCGCGTCCGCGTCGGACAAGACGCTGGTCTCGCGTGCGATCATCCGGGCTTTGCCCAGGTTAAGGATTCCGGCGTCCAGGGCGGCGGCGGTCAGCGGCAGCCGCCGTCCCAGGGTCCAGGCCAGGCTGATCAGCCCGTCCGCGGCCGCGGTGGAGATGGCCAGTTCCAGGGCGACCTCCTCGGCCAGGTCCCGGCGCCACAGATCCGGCAGCCCATCCCGGTCGGCCTCATCCGCCCCGGCCGCGCGGCCGGCGGCGGGCTCGTATCCCTCGGCCGGGCGGCGGCGGATCAGTTCGCGGATCGCGGCCAGCTTCCGCGCGGCGGCCCACGATTCGACGGTGTCCCACTGACCCGCCGCGACCACGACCGTGTCGTCGCCCGCGCCGGGATAACGCTCACCGGTGCCGGCGGTGGCCTGCAGCAGCCCGGCTAGTGTCACGCCGGGCAGCGCGGCGGGCTGTGCGCCGCTGGTCCCGGCTGGCTGGTCTCCCATAACCCCGTACACCTCCTTTCGGAGGTTCAGCTTCCCCGTTAAACTTTCTCGAATTCTAGCACGCTTAATATTCCTCTAGCTGCGATAAAATCTTACCTAAGCGCCACCTTTCTCTTACCGTCAAAACTGGGCAAAAGACAGATATCGGCAAAAGAGCCCGGCATGCCAAAACCCGTCGGCATATGAGCTTCGGGTGGTGGTCAGGACGCTGGGGAGAAACGGAGGTGGTTCGGGCCGTCGATTCGGGAGCGGAGATACTCGGCCGGGGTGACGTCCGCCAAGTCGCGGAACTCGTCGGCGAGATGGGGCTGGTCGCAGTATCCGTGGGCAGCGGCCACCGCGGCCCAGTCCGCCTCCTCCCGTCCGTCCAGCGAGCGCACCACGCGCTGGAGCCGCTGCACCCGGGCAAATCGTTTGGGCGTGAGGCCGATTTGCGCGGTGAACCGCCGGCGCAGGGTCCTGGGTAGCAAACCAAGGTCAGCAGCCACTTTGGTAACCGGCATTCCAGCGGAAAGCAGCCGGGCAGCGATGACCGTGCCCTGGTCCGGTGTGACAGGTCCGCACAGGTACGCGAGCAGAGCATCCTCCATCGTGGCCAGCATGCCGTCCGGTGTAACGGCCGATAGCAACTGCTCGCGCAGGTAACCCCCGTCCCGGCCCCACATAAGCTCCAGTGGCACCAGTTTGTCGGCTGCTGCCGCTGGCGCCAGACCCAGGCTGGGAAGCGCGCCGAATGCGAAGGAGACCCCGATGTGAGCCCGGCCCTGCTCGAACTCGATAACCGAGGCGCTGCTGCGGGGACCGGCTAGCATCGTGCCCGGCACGCTGCTGACCCGAGAACCCTCGAACGAGCGGAATTCGTCGTGGTTGAGGTTCACCCACAGATTGGCGGCCACGCTGGGCAGGATCTTCTCGACCGAGGTCTGGAGTTGCTCCCCCGCCTGAAACGTGATCGCCTCGATGAGGCGGTCAAGCGGTGGCCCAGGCCGGTGGACGATGACGGTCACGGTCGAAGTCCCTTTTCGCCAAGACCCTGCTCACGCGGCCGTGGCAGGATCGAACCCGATGCGAGGGAGGACACGTCACCGATGGTAGAAGAGACGGATCTCTACCGGATGCTCGACTTGCAGACGCCATGGTGCCTGCATGTGGCCGCAACGTTGCGCATACCGCAGCACATCGATGCCGGGCACGGCGAGATCGCGGACCTGGCCGCGTCGGCCGGTTGCGATCGCGACGCCCTGCGTGCGCTGCTTACCTACCTGGTGTCGAAGGGCGTGTTCCACGAGCCCGAACCGGGCCGGTTCGCCTGCAACCATGCGGCGAAACAGCTCGCCCAGGCCCGGTTTCTCGACCTCAACGGCATCGGCGGCCGGATGGCGCATGTGTGGGGAACACTGCTCGGTTACGTCCGCACGGGCAAGCCTGCCTACCAGGAGATGTTTGGCCGGCCGTTCTGGGAAGACCTGGCCGCGCACCCCGAAGTCGCCGCGGATTTCGACGCGCTCATGGGACCGGCCGGTCACGGCATCCCCGACTACGACATAGAACTCAGCGCGGGCTGGGAGCATATCCGCTCCATCGTGGACGTCGGTGGCGGTACCGGTTCAATGCTGGTCAACCTTCTCCGCCGTCACCCGCATATCCGGGGCACGCTGGTCGATCTGCCCGCGACGGTGGCTCGCGCCGATTTCGATGATGTTGCCGACCGCGCCACAGCGATGGGCCAGAGCTTCTTCGACCCGCTGCCCTCCGGCGCCGGCCTGTATCTGCTGAGGAAGGTGCTCAACGACTGGCCGGACGCCGAGACCGTGGCCATTCTGCGTCGCTGCCGCGAAGCCGCCGACCCCGACGCCGTCGCCGACGCCGACACCGTTGCCGACGCCGCCGCTCACGGCGGCTCGGTCGTCGTCATCGGCGGCGTGGCGCCCGACGACGCGCCGCGGCCGCTGGCGATCGACATGCTGGTCGCGGGGGGTAAGACCAGCACCGTGGCGGAGTTCTCCGAGCTGGCGGCCCAGGCCGGCCTGGCCGTCGTCGCCGCCCGCGAGCAGCAGGCCGGTTTCGTCGTCGAGTGCCGCCAGGAAAGGGATGCTGGATGACACAAGAAGAGACACAAGAAGAAGTGAGCAAAGACGAACTTGACCGAGCCCAGGCTCTGACCCACGGGCAGGTCTGTTACCTGCAGATACCGGCCAGGGACAGCAAGCGGTCGGCCGAGTTCTATGCCGATGTCTTCGGCTGGAACATCGACGCCCACCATCCGGACTTCACGGTTCCCGGCAGCCCGGTGCTGATCGGCCAGTGGGTCGAGGACCGCCCGCCCGCGCGCGACGCGGGCCCGCTGCTGTGGATTCATGTCGACGACATCACCGCGACCCTCGATCGCGTTGCCGCCCGCGGCGGAGAGGTCATCGAGTCGCCGACGCCCGATGGGCCGATCCGCATGCTCGCCACGATCCTCGACCCAGCCGGTAACCCGATAGGGCTTGCCGCGCATCGGCGCTTATCGCAGAAGCGCGGAAAGCGTAAAGCGCAGAAGTGGAGCTGCGGCATATGACGTCGGAGGGCCAGGGGATACCGGCCTGGGCTGAACAGAGGAAGTACAGTGCTCGCTTCCAATGGGGTCCGCTGGTAGCCCGGACGCTCAGCGGCGGGGACTGCGTCGTGGTTGACGTGCTTCGGTTCACCACGGCGGTCGAGGCCGCAGTGGCCCGCGGCGTCGCCGTGTATCCCCACCGCTGGCGCGATGCCAAGGCCACGGCCAAGGCCACGGCCACGGCCAAGGCCGCGGCCGATGGCCGTGACACGAACAGACCTTCGTTGTCGCCTTTGAGCATGGAAGCGCTGGCCCCTGGCGCATCCTTGGTGCTTCCATCGCCCAACGGATCGACCTGCGCCATCCTGGCGTCTGAAGCCGGCGCGCGGGTGGCGGCAGGCTGCCTGCGGAACGCTGCGGCCGTGGCGGCCTGGGCGGACGAGGCTGACGGGCCGGTCACCGTCATAGCCTGTGGCGAGAAGTGGCCGGACGGATCTCTGCGGCCATCGCTGGAGGACCTGCTCGGAGCCGGGGCGATCCTCGCAGCGATGACGAAACACCCGTCGCCCGAAGCGCGGGCAGCCATTGCTGCCTTCCTCGATGCAGCGGACCGCCTGCCGGAAGTCCTGTCCCGGTGCGCTTCCGGCTGCGAACTCAGCGAGAAAGGCTGGCACGCGGACATCGGATACGCCGCCCAGCTGAATGTCAGCACGATCGTCCCGGTGCTCACCGACGGAGCGTTTCGATAGCCCACGAACACCCGCTTACCAGGGAACACGGATGACTGGCTCGGATCTGGATGTCGTAACGACCGCGCGTCTCCTCGTGCGCCCGCCCCGGGAGACTGACCGGGACCGGTTCGTCGAGCTCTTCTGCGACGAGGAGTTCATGGTGTTCTACCCAAGTGTCTTCACCGAGGAGGAGGCCAGGGACCAGTTCGACCACATGGTCGCCGTCTGCCAGGCCATCCCGTTCGGCAAGCAGCCGGTGGTCGAGCTGTCCTCTGGGCTTGTCGTGGGGTACACCGGTGTCGACTACATCGACTTCGAAGGCAAGACCTGGCTGGAATGAGGATACCGGCTGGTGCCGGAGTGCAGAGGCCTCGGGTACGCCACCGAGGCCAGCCTGGCTCTGCTGGCCAAGGCTCACCACACCTATGCGGGTGAAATCCTGGCGATCATCGCTCCGGAGAACCTCGCCTCGCAGAACGTATGCCGCAAGCTCGGATTCACGTTCTGGAAGCAGGCGCCCGTGGCGGGCGACATCCGGAACCTCTACACCCTTCCCGTCGGGGGAGAGTCCGCCAGCGGTCCGAGCGTGAAGCGCTGGCCTGCGTAGACCGCGGCCTGGAACAGCGCCTCCGTCCCTGTCTGCTGTGGGCAGATCTCGTCCGGCCATCCTGCGGAGCCGTGCTCGGCCCAGGTCCGCGCACTGCGCCCGGACGCGGTCATCGACACCTGCGCGATGACTGTCCAGCATGGACGCGTACCGGGCCTATGAGCTGCTGCTCGCCGATGAGGGCGGGCAACCGGTCCCGATCACCGAGGACGCGGACGTGCGCCACGGCCGGTACCCGCTGCGCGGACGAGGACGTGCCCGCCGCGGACCTGGCCGTGACGCGGAGCGTCGCACAGCACTTTCTCTGTGACAGCAGCAAGCTAGCGCGGACGCTCGGCTGGCGGCCGGCCGACCTCGAACTGTCGGTCGCTCAGTGCGCTGGCATCTCGCCCATCCGCCGGAGTCGGCCGACGCCGACTTCACGCCCGACGACCGCGCGCTGGCGGGGCGCTAAGGCCCAGATCTCGCCTTCGAGCACGAGCTGGTGCTCTATCCACGCGGGAAGTTGTTACCATGTAATCTTGTAATCGTGGTCGGGTCAGGGAGATGACATGGCAGCCGGTCATCCGTTGGATGCGTACTCACAGATCGTTTCGGGCGTCGCCGCGAAGCTCACGCCGAAGGTCGCCAGCCTGCGCGTACCGCGCCAGGGCCGCGGCGGCATCGGAGAGAGCCTGGGGTCCGGCGTCGTGTTCACCGGCGACGGGTTCCTGCTGACCAACGCCCACGTGGTGGGCCAGGCGTCCAGCGGCACCGCGGCGTTCTCCGACGGGACCTCCGCCGAGTTCCGGGTGGTGGGCGCCGACCCGCTGTCCGACCTGGCGGTGCTCCGCGCGAACGGCACCACACCCGAACCCGCCGATCGTGGTCGGGCAGCTCGTCGTGGCGGTGGGCAACCCACTCGGCCTAGCCGGCTCGGTCACCGCCGGGGTGGTCAGCGCGCTCGGGCGGTCGCTGCCCGCCCGCGGTCGCGTGATCGAGGACGTGATCCAGACCGACGCCGCGCTCAACCCCGGCAATTCGGGTGGTGCGCTGGCCGACTCGCAGGCCCGGGTGGTCGGTATCAACACCGCGGTGGCCGGCATCGGATTGGGCATGGCGGTGCCAGTGAACGGGACCACGCGCCGGATCATCTCGGCGCTGATGCAGGACGGCCGCGTCCGCCGGGCCTATCTCGGCCTGGTCTCCATGCCCGGCCCAATCCCGCAGGTGTGGCGGGAACGGCTTAGCCGGACTACCGGTGCCCTCGTCGCCGATGTGGTTCGGGGCGGACCCGCCGAGCGCGCTGGCCTGCGGCCCGGCGACCTGCTGCTCACGGCGGGCGGCAAGCCGGTCAAGACCGCCCAGGACCTTCAGCGCCTCATGTTCGCCGAAGCGATCGGCCGCCCGCTGGCGATCACCGTCATGCGGAACGGCGCCCTGGTCGATGTCATAGCCGAGCCCACCGAACTGGTCGCCGCCTAAGTGGGGAATGATTGGCGGCATGACCCAAGGACCGGTACGTGCGCCTCGCGGCACCGAGCTGAGCTGCCAAGGCTGGCCGCAAGAAGCCGCCATGCGGATGCTCATGAACAACCTCGATCCCGAGGTGGCCGAACATCCTGACCAGCTCGTGGTCTATGGCGGCTCGGGCCGGGCGGCGCGCAGCTGGGACGCCTACCACGCGATCGTGAACACCCTCAAGGCCCTTGAAAACGACGAGACGCTCCTGGTCCAGTCGGGCAAGCCGGTCGGCGTCCTCCGAACCCATGAGTGGGCGCCGCGCGTGCTGATCGCCAACTCGAACCTGGTCCCGCAGTGGGCGACCTGGGAGGAGTTCCGCAGGCTGGAACAGCTCGGCCTCACCATGTACGGCCAGATGACGGCCGGGTCGTGGATCTACATCGGCACCCAGGGCATCCTCCAGGGCACCTACGAGACGTTCGCCGCCATCGCGGCGAAGCGCTTCGGCGGCACGCTGAGCGGCACGATCACCCTGACCGCCGGCCTCGGCGGCATGGGCGGCGCCCAGCCGCTCGCGGTGACGATGAACGGCGGCGTGATCATCTGCGTCGACTGTGACCAGACGCGGATCACCCGCCGGATCGAGCATGGCTACCTGGACGAGCAGGCCCGCGACGTAGACGACGCGATCCGCCGCGCGATAACAGCAAGAGACCAGGGGCGGCCATTGTCCATCGGCCTGCTCGGCAACGCGGCGGACATAATCCCGGCCATGCTCCAGCGGAGCGCGCCTATCGACATCGTCACCGACCAGACCTCGGCGCACGATCCGCTCACCTATCTGCCGCACGGCGTCGCGTTCGAGGACATGGCCGCGCTCCGCGCCGAAGACCCGGCCGGTTTCACCCGAAGAGCCCGTGAATCGATGGCACAGCATGTAGCCGCGATGGTCGGGTTCGCCGACGCCGGCGCCGAGGTCTTCGATTACGGCAATTCAATCCGCGGCGAGGCCGAACTCGCCGGATACACCAGAGCCTTCGAGTTTCCCGGCTTCGTGCCGGCCTATATCAGGCCATTGTTCTGCGAGGGCAAGGGCCCGTTCCGGTGGGCCGCCCTGTCCGGCGACCCGAAGGACATCGCCGCCACCGACCAGGCCATCCTCGACCTGTTCCCGGACAATGAGGCCCTGGGGCGCTGGATCCGGATGGCCGGCGAGAGGGTCCATTTCCAGGGCCTGCCCGCGCGGATCTGCTGGCTGGGATACGGCGAGCGGCACCTGGCTGGCCTGCGGTTCAACGAGATGGTGGCCCGCGGCGACCTGTCCGCGCCCATCGTCCTCGGCCGCGACCATCTCGACTGCGGCTCGGTCGCGTCGCCCTACCGGGAGACCGAAGCCATGGCCGACGGCTCCGATGCCATAGCCGACTGGCCCCTGCTGAACGCGCTGGTCAACACGGCCTCCGGCGCGACCTGGGTGTCCATCCACCACGGCGGCGGCGTCGGCATCGGCCGCTCCATCCACGCCGGCCAGGTGTGCGTCGCCGACGGCACCGGACTGGCCGGGCAGAAGCTGGAACGTGTCCTCACCAACGACCCCGGCATGGGAATACTCCGCCACGCCGACGCCGGCTACGAAAAGGCGCAAGCCGTAGCCGCCGAACGTGGTGTCCAGGTGCCGATGGCATGAATTTCGCCGAACTCTGGAATTCCCTTATATCAATTGGGCGAACGGGCGGTGGTTACACCCGCCATACCTGGACTCCGGCCGATCTCGAATGCCGGCAGTGGTTCATCGAGCAGGCGCGTTCGCGCGACCTGGATGTCGTCGTAGACAGAAACGGCAACATCTGGGCCTGGTGGGGCGGTCCAGGCAAAGGCGCCATTGTCACCGGCAGTCATCTTGACTCCGTCCCGGACGGGGGAGCGTTCGACGGGCCTTTGGGAGTCGTTTCCGGCCTTGCGGCCGTTGACCTGTTGCGGGAGCGGGACGCCACTCCTCGGGTGCCTCTCGCGGTAGCCGTCTTCGTCGAGGAGGAGGGCGCCCGATTTGGGCTGGCATGCCTTGGCAGCAAACTCCTCACTGGTGTGGTCGACCCTGGTCGGGCACGGGGGTTGACGGATGACAACGGTGTTACCTATGCGGACGCGATGCGTGCAGCAGGGCTGGACCCAGCCGGGATCGGGCCCGATGAGAAGCTGCTTGGTCACATCGGGGCGTTTGTTGAGCTGCACATCGAGCAGGGACGTGCGCTGGAGCCGCTGGGGGCGCCGATCGGGCTGGCGGAGGGGATCTGGCCGCATGGGAGGTGGCGGTTCGACTTCGCGGGGCGGGCGGATCATGCGGGGACGGCCCGGTTCGCCGACCGGCGGGACCCGATGCTGCCCTATGCGGCCACCGTGCTCGCGGCCAGAGAGGCGGCAGGCGCCCACGGGGCGCTCGCTACCTTCGGGAAGGTCATCGCCGAGCCCGGCGGGGTCAATGGTGTGCCCGGAGCGGTGCACGCCTGGCTGGACGCCCGGGCCCCGGCGGAAGAAAGGCTCGCGGATACTGTCACCACCGTACGTTCCATAGCATCAAGGGTTTCTGCGGAGCACGGGGTAACAGTCGGCGTCCGGCAGGAGTCAGCTACCCCGGCCGTTCTTTTCGACCAGGCGTTGACGGACCGCGTTAAAGGGGTGCTGGGCGGGGTGCCGGTGCTGCCGACCGGGGCGGGGCACGACGCCGGAGTGCTCGCCGCGCGGGTGCCCACCGCGATGGTGTTCGTGCGTAATCCGACCGGGGTGTCCCATTCGCCGGAAGAGCACGCGGAAATGGCGGATTGCGAGGCGGGCGTGCGGGCGCTGGCGGCGGTGCTGGAGGAGCTCGCATGCAAGTGAGGCGGTGGCTCGCGGAGCTGGCCTGGCTGCCGGGTATGGGCCACGCCGCGGGTTCGCGGCTTCAGGGAGCCCACGCCGCGGGTTCGCGGCTTCAGGGAGCCCACGCCGCGGGTTCGCGGCTTCAGGGAGCACTGCGTCGGGATGTGCTGATCGAGGCCTCCGGCGAGCGGTTCACCGTGGTGGAACCGGATGTTCCCGTCGGCGATGCGACCCGGCTGCGCGGGCTCACGCTGCCCGGCTTGGCGAATGCGCACTCTCATGCGTTCCACCGGGCATTGCGCGGGATCACTCAGGCGGACAAAGGGACATTCTGGACGTGGCGCGAACGGATGTACCAGGTCGCCGCGCGGCTGGACCCGGACAGCTACTTCCGGCTGGCGCGCGCGGTGTACGCGGAGATGACGCTGGCCGGGGTCACCTGCGTTGGAGAGTTCCACTATCTACATCATCAGCCGGGCGGAATGTCGTATTCGGACCCCAATGCGATGGGGCAGGCGCTGGTCGCCGCCGCCGCCGAGGCCGGGCTGCGCATCACGCTGCTCGACACCTGCTATCTGGCGGGCGGCCTGGAGCGGGATGGCCTGGTGCCGCTGTCCGGCTTGCAACTCAGGTTCGGCGACGGGGACGGTGCCGGCTGGGCCGGGCGGATGTCTTCGCATCGCTTCGACGAGCACGGGATGATCTCCGCGGGCGCCCGGCTGGGCGCGGCCATCCACTCGGTGCGCGCGGTGCCGCCCGAGCAGATGGGACCGGTCGTGGCCTGGGCGCGCCGGTATGGCGCGCCGCTGCACGTCCACTTGTCGGAGCAACTGGCCGAGAACGAGGCATGCGTCGCGGTTTACGGTGTTTCGCCGGCCCGGCTGCTGTACGACGAGGAGGCGCTCGGCCCGCGGACCTCCGTTGTGCACGCCACCCATGTTTCCGCTGGTGACGTACGGCTACTGGGCGGTGTGCAGGCGTTCGCCTGCATCTGCCCGACCACCGAGCGCGATCTCGGCGACGGACTCGCGCCCGCGTCCGAGCTGATGGCGGCCGGGTGCCGGCTGACGCTGGGCAGCGACAGCCACGCGGTGATCGACATGTTCGAGGAAGCGCGCGGCGTCGAGTACGCCGAACGCCTCGCGCGGCAGGCGCGCGGGATCTTCGCCGCGCCGTCGCTGATGGGGGCGCTGACGTCCGACGGCCATACCAGCCTGGGCTGGCCGGAAGCCGGCCAGATCGAGCCGGGGGCCTGGGCCGACCTGATCACCGTGTCCCTCGGCAGCGTGCGCACCGCCGGGACTTCCGGGGGTGATTACGCCGTCGAGGCCGCGGTGTTCGCGGCCACCGCGGCGGACGTGTCCGATGTGGTCATTAGCGGCCGGGACGTGGTCCGCGACGGCGTCCACCTGCACGTCCCGGACGTCGCCGGCGAACTGTCCGCCGCCATAGGAGAACTCCGGTAAGTGCCGTGGCGGTCGCGGGGGTCGCGGCGGGGCTCGCGGCGGTCGCGGCGGCGGTCAGGGCGCCCTGCTTGAAGGTCTGCGGGATCGGGAGGTCGCCGAACCGCGACAGCGGCCAGACGATAAGGAAGGCGCGGCCGGTGACTTCGTTCTCCGGGACCGGGCCCTCGTAGCGGGAGTCGAGGGAATCGCCCCGGTTGTCTCCCATGACCCACAGCTTGCCGGATGGCACGGTAGTGCTGAAGGTCTTCAGCGACGGCTGGGCGCCGGGGTAGAGGTAGCCGGTCTCGTGCAGGGCGACGCCGTTGACGGTCACCAGCCCGTTGGTGCAGCAGGCCACGTGATCGCCCGGAAGGCCTATCACCCGCTTGATGTAATACGTCGTGTTGCTGCGCAGACCGACGTCGGAGAGCACGTCGTCGAAGAACCGGACCACCGGGTTGCTGGGCGGGGGACCGGGCGGCGGGCCCTCCAGGTCGCCCCACGACCCGGTGCCGGCGAACACCACGATGTCGCCGCGCGCGATGCCGCGGAAGCGATATACGAGCTTGTTCACCAGGACGCGGTCCCCGGGCAGGAGGGTGTTCTGCATGGAGGCGGACGGGATCCGGTAAACCTGGACGACGAACGTCCTGACCAGCACGGTCAGCACGATGGCGGCGAGGACGATGATGACCAGCTCACGGACGAGCTTCCGGGTCTTCTTCTTGCCCTGGCCCTGGCCTCCGGAGTCTTCGTCGGCTGGTGCGTCGCTGTCTGGATTGACGCCGTCTGGATTGAGGCCGTCTGGATTGAGGCCGTCTGGTTCGGCGCTGTCTGGTTCGGCGCCTTCTGGCATGTTCATCGCCTGACCCCCGGGCATGATGAGAGCCTAGCCGCCCACGCCGGCATTGCGGACCACCGGCCCAGGCGGAGCCTCTAGATAGATTGACGGTATGAATGAGGTTCCCGTGGTGCGGATCGGCGATGGAATCGACATGCCGATGGTGGGATTCGGCACCTGGCAGCTCGGCGGACGGCAGGCCTACGAATCCGTGCGTGTCGCGCTCGAGACCGGATACCGGCATATCGACACCGCGACCATGTACGGAAACGAAGCCGAGGTCGGGCGAGCCCTCCGCGACAGCGGTCTGGACCGCCGCGACGTGTTCATCACCACCAAGCTGCCGCCGGGCCGCTTCGGCCAGGAGCGGGCCACGCTCACCCAATCGCTGCGCGCGCTGGGCACGGATTACGTGGATCTGTGGCTGATTCACTGGCCGCCACGGCGCGTCGGCCAGTCGGTACCAGCGTGGCGCGAGTTCCTGGAAATGCGTTCCGAGGGACTGACCCGGGCGGTCGGGGTATCCAACTACAGCCCGGAGGAGATCGACGAGCTCACCAGCGCCGCCGGGGAGATCCCCGCTGTCGATCAGGTGCCGTGGTCGCCGTCGCGACATGACCCTGACCTGCTCGCCGCGTTGCGGGACCGCGGGGTCGTCGTGGAGGGATACAGCCCCCTCAAGGGAACCCGGTTGCGTGACCGTACGCTGCGCGAGATCGCGGACGCGCACGACGTCACCCCGGCCCAGGTCGTGCTGCGCTGGCACGTCCAGCTCGGCATCATCGTGATCCCCAGGTCCTCCCGGCCGGAGCGGATCGCGGAGAACTTCGACCTGTCCGGTTTCTCCCTGACCGACGACGAGATGGACCGCCTGGCCAAGCTCTAACCCCGCCCGCCGCCGCCAGCCCCGCCGTTGCCGGCGCTGCGGCCCCCCGCCGCCGGCCCCCGCCCCGCCGCTGCCGGCGCTGCGGCCCCCGGCGGCTGCGGCCCTGC
>Ga0213881_10000384_pt1 | contig 30129 bp, 41 predicted proteins | sample BarmaccoBMER_R08_FD_160104 | JGI IMG/M metagenome (GOLD analysis project Ga0213881, IMG submission 160104) | Barbacenia macrantha exposed rock microbial communities from rupestrian grasslands, the National Park of Serra do Cipo, Brazil - ER_R08 ...
ATGACCAGCACAAGCGGATCGGGTGAGGACATGCTCCAAGCCTAAGCAAACGTGGCCGGCAGTGATCGTCACCCGAGCGAGCGCCACCCGACCGCAGTCTGGATGCAGATCAGCAGCTTACGGGCTAGGTGAGGTATCGATGCAGGTCAGGTGCACTGTTACACGAATCGCGTAACGCCACGTGGGGACGGTTGCTCCCCATGAGATCGCTAGCGATTGGACAGCGTCGCCTCACCGCCCGTAGCCTGCCGTTTCGGGATAGCCGCGCGTGCGCAAACGTAGCGAGAGGTCCCGATGGGTTACGTAGAAGAACTCCCCAGTGGCAGCTATCGCGGCGTGCCGTGGAACCCGGTAGCGGGCAAGCGAGGCAAGTCGCGAGCGTTCGACCACTGGCACGAGGCCGATGCCTACTGGCGCGAGCAAGAGGCCAGAATGAGGGCGGCTTACGCCGAGCGTGGCGTGCAGCTGCCCTGCCGCAGCGCGCCGAGCCTTGCGGAGTTCATCACGACGAACCGTCTCGGCAAGCCCGACGCTGCTAAGTGGACTGTGCAGAAGTACCGGGTGCAAGCGCGGCAGATAGCCAAGCGCTGGCCGACAGAGGGCGTCGACGAGCTCACCGAGCAGATGATCCTCGACTACCTCGCCGACATCCACGACGACGGCCTGTCGCCGGATACGGCGCTCGCGCGGCTGACGACGTTGCGTCACGGGATGCGCCTGGCCATCAAGCTCGGCTACCGGCGCGACGATCCGACGGCCGGCATTCCGGGCCCTGCGCTGCGCGAGCATGAGGGCCGACCGCTCGACGAGCCCGAGCTCATGCTGATGCTGGCCTGCCTGCCGGCGTGGCTGTGGCCGGCTGCGCTGCTATCCCATGACGCCGGCCTCCGGATCGGCGAGGTCGCAGGGCTCCGGCTGTTCCGGCTTAATCTGCTGCGCCGCGTCGTGACGATCGCCGATGTCATTGACGCCGACGGCGAGCTGCGTACCTGGCCAAAGGGCAAGCACATCGCCGACGTTCCCCTGTCTGCACGAGTGGTGGCTGCGCTGAGTGAGCACCTTCGATGCTTTCCGCCTGCCGGCGCCGAGGCTCCCGTGTTCAGCGTTCCCGCCGATGTGCTCGGGCGACAAAAGGGGCGCCGGCGCGGTGGCCACCTGATGCAGTCCCGCATTAGGGGCGAGTGGGATCGCGCGTTATTGCTGGCGAACCTGCCCGGCGCCAAACCGACGTGGCACGACCTACGTCACAGCTGCGCGACTATTCTGGCGCAGAATCACGCTGATATCGAAGTCATTATGGCGATCATGCGTCATCGCCGACCGGATGTCACATTAAGGTATATCCGGCGTGCCAACCTGGCACGTCAAGCGGCCGCCATTCAAGGCGCATTCGGCGGTGTCAGCGGCGCATCGTCATCGCAGCTCAGCACTGCTACACGACCCTTGTGATAGGTCTCCCCGATAAGTGTGTTCAGCTGTTCGGCCACGGCGCGCGTAATCACGCCGCCGTGGCGCAGCTTGATAACCGGATTACCGTCCGCATCATGGGTTAGGCACACGGTTTCCCGCTGCTGGCCGTCCACTTCGAACAACTGATGAACCCCAAACACGCCCATGGCGCCCGCGAGGCATTCGATGTCGTAGAGGTCCGTGAGGTCGAACAGTTGGGTTAAATCGCTAACGGTGATGACACTGAAAAGAGTGGCCATCACGGACATAACCGCCCCCCGGCGTGGCACGTTCTGATAGTTCGCACAGCAAATCAATCGGACGAAAGCTACCGTGACGTTACGCGCTGGGCAAGTCACGCAGGGTAGCTGCACTCGCACGTGCAGGCACAAGGAACGGTGCGCCTGCACGTGCACACGCAGCGTTACGAGTCCGAGAAGATGGCGGCCATCCTGCGCAGATAAACCCGCTCAGTGGGTGGCGACTTGCGGAAGTTCGCGATGAGCTCCTGCTCGTCTGCGGACAGGCCTGGTATGAGCACGGCGTTCGGATCGATGTCCTGCATGATCGCGTCGTAGACCTCGCCGGGCGTGCAACCTCCCCCGATGATTTTCGCGATCGTCTCGCATCGCTCCACCGACGGCGGCCGTCGGTTATGCCGATTCTTGTCGGCTAGGTAGTAGGCGAGTTGGTGCTCAGGCTCGCCGGCTCGCCGGCACAGCTCCTTCGCCGCAACTCCGGGCGCGTACCTGGCCATTAGCGCTCGGAGATGCTCTCCAGTCATCGGGGGCTCCTTGCTTCCTGTCCTGGTTGAGACAGCTTGAGACGATCCTGCCACTTCCAGACAAAAGATGTCACGTTTTGACAATCGAGAGTGACAACTTGACTTGCGGCGTGTCGCTGCTCCACCCTCTTGTGCACAGATCCCGGGGGGCCGATGGATCAGCCACCAATTGCGCACGCGCGGCATTTCGGGCACCCGGGGAAGTCCAGCCAGGAGAGATCAAGCGTGACAACCGGCTTAGCCTACGCAAGCCCGCAACCGGGCCTTTTGCACATTGATGTTGCTGCTACCCGCCTCGGCGTGACCCGCCGCACCGTGGATCGAATGATCGCCGACGGCGAGCTCGCCTCGCCGAAAATCGGCGGTAAGCGGTGGGTCCACGAGGACGAGATCGCCGACTTCGTCGAGCGGCAGCTCGGCAAGGCCAAAAAGCAGCGAGCGGAGCGCGCAGCGGCGAAAAGGCGCAGGTCACGCAGCAAGGGGGACAAGAAGTGACCGACGATCCGTACGCAGCCACGAACATGATTAAGCGACTCGGCGGCACGGTGGGATCCGGCAGTCGCGGCCGGCACAGGTTGCGCGAACGACTCCGCACAACCGACGAGGGCGTGGCGCTCCAGCAGACCATTCGCCGGGGCAGCGTCCAGCAACCGGCGGCCGCGCAATGAAGCTCCTGCCGCAAGCCGCGCTCGTGCTCGTCGCCGCCGGCCTGATCGGTTTCGCCGGCTTCGTGCTCATCACCGGCGACAGCACAGCCGCGCCGGTCCGGCCGATGACGCCGCCGGCGCAAGCGATGTTCGCCAAGCCGCCGGCGCTACCCAGCGCCACGTTCGGCGACGGCCGCCATGAGGTCCTGGCCGAGGTCCCCGCCGGCATCTACCGCACCGACGGCAGCACTGACGACGACTTCCCGCTGTGCAGTTGGCGCCTCTACGAAAGCACGCACCTCGTCTCCGCCGGCAGCGCCACGGGGCCCGTCTCGATCGTGATCGAGCCGACGCACGACGAGGTGCAGTCCATCGCCTGCAAGCCCTGGCGGCGGATCGGATGAGACGCGCGATCTGTGGCTCGTGCCGCCTACCCGTTTACTGGGTGATCACCGAAGACGGAAACCGGATGCCGATCGACGTCGAGCCGATCGTCACCGGGAACCTGCTCCTGGCGCCGGCCGAGGTCCCACCGCGAGTCACCGTCGTCTCGCGTACGGGCCGGCTCCCGGGCATGAAGCTCTACGTCAGCCATTTCAAGACGTGCCGCTTCGCCGGCGATCACCGCACGGCGAGGGGACGCAAGCACAAGGCGAGCCGGCCGCCGGCGGCCGCGCCGGCGTTGTTCACCGAGGCGCCGCGGTGAGCCCGGTACGCACGCCGGCGAGCCCGGGCACCCCGCCTCCCGACGGCGTGATGACCGTGGCCGAGGTGATCGGCGACCGGATCCGGCACTACCGGCACCGACGGGGCTGGCGACAGCTCGACCTCATGGGAGCGCTGGCCGATCTCGGTCTGAGCTGGACGCGGCAGACGATCACCTACGTCGAAAACGGCGCGCGCAGCCTCACCGCAACCGAGCTCGTCGCCGTGGCGCTGGCCTTGCGCGTCTCGGTCGCCGAGCTGCTCGACCCGGCGGCCACCAAGAGGACGGCGCTACGGGCAACGTGGGCATGGCTGACGCTCGACGACGAGGACCTGGGCGTCATCCTCGGCGGTCGCCAACGCGCGGAGCGCGCCTCATGAGGGGCCGCACGCTGGGCTCGGCGGTCAAGCTGGGTTGGTATGACGCCGGCTCGCCCGAGTGGTACGCCGCACGTCAGGGCGCGCTCGGCGCCTCGGAGATAGCAGCGGTACTCGGTTTGTCTCCGTGGCAATCCCGTTTCTCGCTGTGGCATTTGAAGCAGGGCAATATCCCGCCCGAGCCGCCGCGGCCCGAGCTGGAATGGGGGAAGGATCAGGAGGCACTGATCGCTCGGCGCTTCGCCCGCGAGCACGCCGAGGACGGCTGGAAAGTGCAACGCATAGCCCTGTATCGCAATCTGGTCCGCAAGTACCAGGTCGCCCAACCCGACCGGGCGCTATTCCTCGGCGGCGGCCTCATGGCAGCGCTGGAGTGCAAGACCGATCGCTATGCCGATGATTGGGGCACGCCGGGCACCGACGAGATGCCCGTGTACTACCGGTGCCAGGGCCTCTGGCAGATGGATTGTTTCGGCTGGTCGCGCTGCTATTTCGCCGTGTTGATAACGGGCGTGGATTACTGCGAATACGTGCTCGAATACGACCGCGACGAGGCGCTCGAACTACGCGAGGCCGCCGAGGAATTCATGGCGTCGATCGAGGCGGGCACGCCGCCGAACCTCGACGACCACGCCGCCACGTACCGCGCGGTGCGACAGCTGCACCCGCTGATCGACAACGCGAGCGTCGAGATCCCGCCCGAGCTGGCCAGGCAGTACCGCGCCGCGCTCGACGCGGTCGACGCTGCCGAGGCCGCCAAGCACGCTGCGGCCGCTCGCATTCTGGACGCGATGGGCCGAGCTCGTCGCGCCACCTGTGACAAGCAAAACGTCGCCATTCGGGTGCCTAGCAAGGGCGACGCACCCCCTCACCTCCGACCGTCCGGCACCAACAGCCGCAGAAAGAAGGCCGCCGCAGCATGAGCGCTACCACGGTCAAGCAGGCCAAGCAGGAAAACGGAACCGCGCTCGACGTGATCCAAAGTCATAAGCGCGACCTGGCGCTCGTGCTGCCCTCGCACGTCAAGCCGACGACATGGCTGTCTGTCGCCATGGGCGCCGTGCGCAAGAACGAGGAGCTGTGGCTGGCCTGCAACCAGACGCCGAGCTCCATGATGGTGGCCCTCATGGAGGCCGCTCGGCTCGGCCTCGAACCTGGTACCGAGGAGTACTACCTCACGCCGCGGCGCAACAAAGCCGGCAGATGGGAAGTGCTCGGCATTACCGGCTACGTCGGCGAGATCGAGCTGATCTACCGCGCCGGCGCGGCCGCCAGCGTCGTGTGCGAGGTGGTCTGCCACGGCGACACGTTCATATGGCGCCCGGGCCGCTACGACGACCGCACCCCGCCGCGCTGGCACGGCCCGATGACGCAGCCACTTCACGAGGTACCGGATGACGATTGGTTCGGCGAGCGTGACGGGTCCGACAACGTCAAGGGCGCCTACTGCTACTGCATCATGAAGGACGGCGCGATCTCCAAGGTCGCCGTCGTCGGACAGAGCCGCATCAGGCGCGCAATGCAGGCGTCGGGCACCGCGAATGCCTCGCACTCGCCGTGGAAGTCCGATTACGCGGCCATGGTGCTGAAGACCGCCGTGCACGTCGAACGGAAGTTCGTCCCGAGCTCGGCCGAGTACCGCCTCTTGCGAGCCCGCGCCGAGCGGATCACCGCCGGCGGCGAGGCATCCCCCATACCGTTGACCCTGCCCGCGGCACCGTGGATCGACGGCGAGGTTGTTGCCAACCCGCCCGCATCCCCACCAGCCGCGCCGGCGCCGGCGCGCAGCTCGCAACCCCCCAGCGAGCCCGCGCAGAGCTCGACCCCCGATGAGCCGCCGGCGCCGGCGCACCCCGACCCCGCAGCGAATGCGGCCGCGCAGAAGCCCAACCGGGCGCAGATGACCCGGCTAACGAAGCTGCTCGCCGAGGCCGGCGTCACCTCCGACGACGGCCGGCGGCAGCTGATCGAGCGCGTCATGGGGCGCGAGGACCTCAGGCTCGATCAGCTCACCGCGAACGACGCAAGCCAGCTGATCACCAAGCTCGACGCACTTAAGGCCGCCGGCCGGCTCGGGCCGCAGTCTGACGACACCACGACCGAAGGGGAGCAGGCGTAATGCCGCGTAAGACCAAACTTGACGCCGCGCCGGCGGCCGAGCACAAGCAGCCAGCGCTCGACGGCTTGGAGAAGTGCCGCGTCAGCTTCCTGGGCATGGCCATCGAGGGAATCGGCGCCATGCCCGCACTCGGCGACGTCGCCAAGTTCATGGTCACGGCCGCGTGCTGTGTCGCCCCGCACGAAACGCTGCTCAAGGCAGGCGACGTCCGTCTGATCACCAAGTTTCGCGTCGAGTCCGTCGAGATCGTGGAAGGTCCCGCTAAGCCGGACAACGGACCCGACCTATTCAGCGGCGACGACGGCAACGGCGAGTAATGACGCTGACGGGGCACGCAGTCGGCGACGCGATTGTGCCGTCGGCTATGCGCCTCGTGTGGGCCGTGCGAGACGGCGACATTGCCGAAATGACAGCCGCGATTGCTGCGGCCCGTGACGCGGCTAACCACCCGTACTGGACAACGGCGCTTGTGCTCGTGCTCGCCGGCATGGTCGCCGACGGCGTAAAGGCCAGCGAGCTGCTTGCGTGGAATAGCTAGACAGCGAAGGTAGGAACCGGTGATGCATGAGCGGGGTAGCGGTGAAATGGGCGCGCAAACAGCTCACCGCGGGCCCGGTCGAAAAGAGCGTGCTGTTCGTGCTGGCCGTGGAAGCAGACCGCTCAGGCGTTTGCTCACTGTCCAGTCGTCGCATAGCGCAGGACGCCGGAACCGACCGAGCGACGGCCTGGCGAATCCTCGCCCGCTTGGCGGATCGCGGCCTCGTCAAATGGACCGAGGGCACCGGGCGCAAGCCGAACACCTATCAACTGCAAATAGACGGGCGCCCCCCGTAGTGCTTGGTGACACCAGCAGCTACGCAGTCCCGTAGTGCTTGGTGACACCAGTCACTAGCGACCGTCTCGCTCGACCCGTAGTGCTTGGTGTCACCAGTCACTACGGCGGGTTTCGCTTCGCCATGCCGTCAATGCCTTTTGTTCGGCCAGTTGGCCGAACTTTTCTCTAGGTGGGGCTTCGCCCCCCTAGAACCCCCCTACGGCTCCGCTTCGCTACGCCGGCCGAACTGAACCCTTCGCTTCGCTCAGGGTCACAGTTCGAACGAGTACAACTCAATTAAGCATGTGGCTGATTTGGACTTACGTAAGCAACTGTAGTTACGACTGCGCGCACGCGAAATTTGGAAGGAGTCAAGTGGTGAACGATCTGTTATTTGAGCAGAAACGAACACAAGCGCTAGCCGTGCGGTGCAGTTACTGCAACGCCGATACCGGCGAGCAATGCGTCGGAACGCTTAGTCAGATCCCGATCCAGCACCAACCCGCGCATTCGGTCCGAATAAAGAACGCCGCACTACTCGCCTCAGCACGGCGGCCAAGTGCAGCCATCAAACGGCAAACGGTCACCAGCCCATCCCGGACCTACGGCACTCGCGGCTGGTTCATTGCTGAGAACTCTGGGCGGTGCGGCACCTGCTGGAAGCCCTACAACCGCGGCACTTCGGTCATTGCCATTAGTGCGCGCAACCTGCGCGCCGAGTGCTGCGCCGCGCTCATGGAGGAGGCAAAGGAGCGATAAGCCTGCGCAACTGAACGAAGGGGGAAGCGTGCAAACCGCGAGAAGGCAACGGAGTCTGCAATGGGATCAACAGCGATCAGATTCGCTGCAATACCCGTGCGCCGAGTGCAGCCAGCCAGTGGGGGAAGTGTGCATCAACCTGCGAAGCCGTAACCGCGGTGAGCTCGAAAGACAGCCGGCGCACATGTGCCGACTCAGACAAGCCGGCTACGACTACAACTCGATCGTTTTTGCATAACCGAGGGGGACGAATGACGGACGCAACACCGATTAAACGCTCAGTGCACTGGCGCCTCGACATCAGCGATCCCCCATATGGGACCGCTTTCGTCGATGTGGTCAGGACCGTCGACGGCACACAGAGGGATTCGATCGCACTACAGGGCAGCGACACCCGGTCGATCTTCTTCCCGCGCAGACTCGCCGGCGAGCTGGCTGAGCTGCTGACTACTGCCGCCGACTGGACCGACGAGTTCGTCGTCGATGCCGAGATCGCCGACGACGATCGCCCGCAGATCGATTACCACCTGCTCGTCGAGTGCTTTATCGCGTCGAGGCCGGCCTGGATGACCCGCGAAGGGGCAGAGGAACACGCAAGCCACGCGCTAGCGCAGCTCCAGCGCAGCGGTCGAGTTCTGGTCATGCGTAACGGGCAGGTGTTCGTGCCATGAGCCTTGCTCCCGTGACCAGCGTCGAGCCGCCACCACTCGGGATGCCGCTGCCGCCGATGTTCGAGGAAAGCAACATCGAGGTAACGGTGATGATCACCGAGACTGACGGCACGCGGCGCACGGCCGAGCTCGAAGTGCCCGACCGCACCGAGGACGAGCTCGCCGAGGCGATCCTGACGTGTGTGCGCGGCGTGGCCGTCATGCGCGGCCCAGGCCTCACGGCAGCGATCGAGCGCTGGATACAGATCATGGCCGACGACGCAACGGTCGATCGGATCGGCGGCGCCCGCGGTTACTCGGCTGACGCTGTGATCATTGACGAGCCGTTCGTCGACGACGTCAAGGCCAAGCCTGGTAGCTACCTCGTGCTGCAGCTGCTCGAAGCGTGGCGCGACGAGCTGCGCCAGGACGAGGACCTCGCCGGCGAGGCCGCGATCGACTCGGCCTCCAAGGTGATCGCCACGGCGATGAAGCGTCGCGAGCGCGAGCGCGCCGGCAATGACTGATCAGGCGCCTTATGTGCTCAGTCTCGACACGGCGCTCGATAAGACCGGCGTGGCGAAGATCGAGCTCGTCGACGGCGCCTGCCGTGCCTACACGTGGGTGATTTCGACCGACAGGACCGAGGATCGCACGGTCGCCGAGCGCTGCGCCCGGATCGGCGACATCGGGCGCCAGTTCGCGCGCATATGGAGCCCGGGCGACCCGCTACCGGTCATGGTCGGCATCGAAGCCGCGGCCCTGGGCGCCAAGTGGGGAGAGGCGCACACCCGCGCCGGCGTCTGGTACTGGCTGATCATGCCGCTGCACCTCGCCGGCGTGCCGATCTACGAGGTCGCGCCGACGTGCCTCAAGCGGTGGGCGGTCGGACACGGCGGATCCCCAAAGCGGCCCGTCGAAAAGCGCCACATGGTCGAGGCAATGCGCCAGATGTGGCCAGGTGTGCAATGCACCCACTACGACGTTCGTCACCACGAGTGTGAGGCGCTGGGTATCGGCCAGATGGGCTGCCAGCACCTCGCCTGGCCCGTCCCGATCCGCCGGCACCACGGCGACCCGCTGTCCGTCGTCAAATGGCCGGCAAATGCCCGTCAAATGACGGCACCCCGGCAATGACCGGCCGCCGGCGAGTCTCGATCAGGATCGAGCAGCTCGTCTCGATCACACAGTGGCCAGCGCCGGCGTTTTTCTGCGACTGGCGCTGCCAGATCCGCCCGTGCGGCGCGAAAGGCCACGCGATCGACACCACGGCGGCGCTCAACGAATTCGCAGACCACCTCAGAGATAGCCACCGTGCCAGCGGTGGGCGCGTCAGGAGGCGCACAGCATGAGCGAACCAACCGGCCAGGACGCCAACGAGGTGATCGAGTGGACGTCGAACACGCGCACGATCGGCCGCTGGCAGCGCGACGAGCTCGGGCTGCACCTACTCGTCGAGTTCGACGTCACCTGCCCGCACTGCCAAGAGGCCTACGCCTGCCAGCTGAAGATTCGCGACATGCCCCTCAAGCTCGCGGCGCCTTTACCGGTGGAGCAAGCCCGCGCGGATGAGCGGAATGGCGACCATGGCCGCGATCGCAAAAAAGATCAGAAGCAACACGGCCACGCCGATGGCGAATAACTGGCGACCCACGTGCACCAGCCAAACCGACAGGAGGTGACGGGCGCAAGGTGAGCCCGCAGGGAAATTGCCACAACTGCGACCGGCCTCTCGCCGATCTCGCGAACCGGCTGTGCGCGACGTGCCTTAGTGGGCTGGTCGAGCAGCTGCTCGGCGTCGAGGGTCTGCTCGACGACCTGCTCGTCGCCTTCGCCAAGCAAGACCACCTCGGCGGCGAGCTCGGCGGGCATAAGGGCAAGCTCACCGAGGCGCCGCTCCCTCTGCGGCTCGATATCACGGGCGTCGTCGAGGCAGTGAGCAACGAAATCACGACCTGGGCGCGCGACGTGGCCGAGTTCTACGGCCTGGACGTGCCCAACGGCCAGCGCCGGCGCCCGCACACCACGGCCAGGCCGCAGATCCCCGACGCCGACGCCGCGACGCTGGCCAGAGGCGAATTCGGCCGCGGCCGCGGCTCCGTGGTGTTCCCGGCGAGTTCCGAGCTCGTCGACGGCGCCGGGCACGCCGCACGGTGGCTGGGCCAGCATCCCGAGCACTTGCGAGAGCACCCCGCGGCCTTGGAGCTGTATCAGGCGCTCACCGGGGCCGTAGCACGCGCCAGAGCGGCCATAGACCGGCCGCCGGCGGTTCTGTGGGTCGGCAACTGCGACGTGTGCTCTACGGGGCTGTACGCCGAGCGTGGCGCCGGCACCACCAGGTGTGAACGCTGCCGCGCGTGGTATTTCGACGTCGCGGATCGCTGGGATCGCGCGCTGCGCCGGCTGAAGGGCTACCCGGTCACCGCGGCGCAATTCTCGTCCTACGTCGGCGAGCTCTACGGCTTCACGATCGACCGTAAGCGAATCAACCTCTGGCACCACCGCGGCGACATTCGCCGCGTCGACCTCGATCCCGAGACCGGCAACCCGCGCTTCCGCGTGGGCGAGCTGCTCGGCCGAGCTGCCCGCTATCGCAAACGGCGGGCCGTTTGACGTCGGCGCCGCGCCCGGGCGTTACGCGGGAACGTAGCCGAAAGGGCGCGGCGCCGGCACCCATCACAAGGCAAAATGATCTAACGAAGGGGGCTCCACAGTGACCAAGCTCAATAAAGGCGCCCGGATCGCGGGCGCCGACCGTGACCAGCTGACCAGCGAGCTACGCGCCAAGTACGAGAGCGGCACGGCTATCCGCGACCTGGCCGAGTCGATCGGCCGCTCGTACGGCTTCGTGCACCGGGTACTCGCCGAGTCAGGCGTCACGCTGCGCACGCGCGGCGGCGCCCGCAGCCGAAACGCCGCCAAGGCACGCAAGACCGCCAAGCGCGGCAAGAAAGGATGACCAACCCATGAGCGACTCTCCAGCCAAGTCGCCGCACAAGATGAACCTGCAACAGCACACGCGGCCTGACGGGCACCTGACCGGCTACTGCCGTGCGTGGTGCGACTGCGGCGAGTTCGACCTCGAAGGCGCGGCCCTAACCGTGTCCAGCGCCAGCCTCGCGCACCAGGGCCAGGAGCTCGAACCCGGCTTCGCCCACTTCATCATCATGGACCGATCCGGCCTTTTCGGCGTCTCGTTCGACGCAACCCAGGCGCACGAGACCGCGCAAGCCATAGGTGGCGCTCTGGTGACCGTGCCTCTCGCGGCGGACTACCGGGGGTTGGCGAACACGCAGGCGGTCAACTCGGATTCTTGGTCGCGTCTTAGCGGAGATCGCTAACGCATCGCCATCATCGCCGCGTGACCAAATCGAGGATCCACCTGTTCCCCGCCTATCAAGTGCTGTGTGCTGTTGAGTCATACAGCCTGCTATTTAGCTTTTCTAAGAGGTGACGAGCATCCGTTAAAGCTTTCGAGACCGACTCCTCCGCTACTGGCTTGTCTCCATTGACGATTTCATTTCTGACTATTATCGCACGCTCGAACGATTCCACGTCAGACCCAGACCAGACGTTGCTCGATTTTAGTGCGGACTTAGTTTCGAATAGCGACCGACGCTGTTCTCCGTGTTCTTTAGATAGCACTTCGTCGGCCTTCTCGTCGATTGACTTGATGGATTTAATCAGTTGCGTCTCGGTGGTTTTTAAGACGAAGCTGATCCGTGGGTCGCCGTCCTGGCCAGACGACTGGCGAGGTATGACGACTTTGACTGGCTTTATGCCTAGACCGCGATACGTATAGAATAAACCCACAATCGCGGCCAAGATAGCGCTAAGCGGAAGAGACCAAGACGATTGCGAGGTCGTCAGATATGCGATAAACCCGATCGCGCACGCGACCAATAGGCCAATGCTGCCAAATGCAATTTCGCGCCGGCTCATAGTAGTAGCAGCCTCCGTTTCGCTAAGGATCCCAAAAACACAATTCCACAGAAGATGCTGCCAGTGAGGCAACCATTCTGCCACGCGCTGTTCGTGTGACTTGCCAAGACTCCCACCGCGCAGGTGGAGATTGGAACCCCGAAGTAACTCACGATGTCCCAAATGGTGGGTTTGGCCCTCTCACCCCACTTTTTCAATGCGTTCTTGGCTATAGCGACGGCCTCGGCGCTCACCTCGGGCCCTAACATTCCAGAAGGCCTCCCGAGTGCTTGTTTCTCGGCTTCTACCCTAAGAGCCTCGGCGTAGCCCTCAACAGCCCGACGAAACTCATCGATCGCTCCAGGAGTTGGATTGCCGAGCCGCACTTCAACCGTGACTGTCGGCACTAAATTAGTCACTGTCTGTTTCCCTTGGCTTGCATGCAATCTTGCACAGTCCAGCGACCCGGAACTCGATCAGGGCTGAGCTAGTACTCACATACAAGTATCAAGGCTGTGCCGCGAAGAGTTAGCAAGAGTTGCACTATACATCCGTAGAGAACTCTGCGTAGGCCCCTTGAAAACCTTTTGTGCAGCTTGTCTCCTACCCAGATGATCCAGGCGGCATCGGTGTGACGGTGACCGTGCTGTCATCAAAGGAGATTTTCTGATCACGCTTCTGAATGGCGTCGATCATAGGTCTGATCCTTCGCTCGTACAGCTCTGTGCACCGGGTACTCGCGAAGTCCGGCGCGGCGTTGTGTGATCGTGGCGGCGACGCGGCCCAGGCCCACGAGACCGCGCAAGCCATCGGCGGCATACTGGTGACCCTGCCGCTTGCAGCGGATTACCGAGGCTTGGCCAGGGCGCAGATCGTCCCGGCCGAGGCCAAGTCATGCGCGACCGCCGTTAAGCCGCCTCCCAAAGCGTCCGAAGATCCTTGTACTGGGGATAACAATCCGCGCACGCGTACATGGCGGCGCCAGTCGGTCGGTGCGTCCCTACCCGGTGTTTGCCTTCTGCGCCAGTAAAACCGTCGCTACATTGCGCGCAGGCACGCCCGGCGACCTGGTCCCCGTCTGCACCGTCGAACTGCGAGTCCCACTCTGGCTTCTGGTCGCCGAGAGTTTCTTCCCAATCCATCCGACGACACTGGACCGCGCCCAGTAACGAAATAGGACGGCTGAAGGAACAGGGGATGACCCGATACCCCACAAGGGACATCGGTACGTGCGGCACGCCGGGATAACTATTCGTAGTTGCACGGCCACTATTTGTTTGAAACCATGCGCCGCAGTGTGCGAAGCGCGACTATTCGTAGTTGCACGGCCACTATTTGTTTGAAACCATGCGCCGCAGTGTGCGAAGCGCGACTATTGTCCTGGTTTGCTTGTGGTCTCGACCGCTACCTGTTAGTCCAGCGCGCAATAGGCCAACTGCTTGACAGGGCTTCCCGCCACAAACCACGCAAGGCATGATGAAAAGCAGTCACCGAGATGAGCGGGGAAGGAGATGCGCATGGCAGTAGTAGTGCACCGGCCAGGACACCACGACGGACGTCCTCAAGGAAAAGCCACCGAAGATGAGGGAAAAGCTATCGGTGGGCACAACTCGCAAAACCCGAAATGTAAAGACGCTTCATCTTGGACTGAAAGCTACGTCAATATCTGGACGGGCGACTATCACCTGAACTGTGACTGCTGCAAGAAGTCGTTCTACCACCTTGAGTCGGAAACCACTTACTGGTAATCGGACATACCCAATAGAGGGGGGTCTCTTCTCTCAGGCCCCGACGTGAAGGTCATACAGCGATCCGGCGACGTGCAAGACATCACCATCAGCAGGAACATCGCCACCAGCGGCGACGAGATCATGCTAGGGCCTCGCGCCGAGTGGATCGTGAAGCTGCCACCTAAAGCTGACCGACACGCCGCGTAGTTGCACGTTCGATCTTTGTTTGAAACCATGCGCCGCAGTGGGCGAGGTGCGCCTACTGTCCTGGTTGCTGTGATCTCGACTGCTACACCTGGCAGGTTGCGCGGCCCGGCTGCCACCTCTCCAGCCGGGCCAGCGCGCAGCGATTAGGCACCCCCTTTGCTCGCCACGGAAAGCACCCCCATCCCCATGCCAAGGGGGGCCACCCATGGCGCGACTGACCACCACGCAACGCGGCTTAGGTTGGGAACACCAGAAGCAACGCGCCGTGCTGCTGCGTCGCCACGTCGACGGCACGCTGTGTTGGTGGTGCGGCCGCCCGATGTTCCGCAGTCAGAACCTCGACGCTGATCACCGTGTGGCCCGGGCCAACGGTGGACGCAAGGCCGGTCGCCTACTGCATGCCCCATGCAACAGCGAACGCGGCGACGGAAGTCGGGACCACCTACGACCTGCATTGCAATACGAATCGAATACAAGCCGATCGGCGAGTCGTGACTGGTAACGCGATGGCCGGCCGGCGACCGCTAAAAAATTAGAAAATCTGGGGCCAGCTGACCCGCCCGTCAACTTTTTTCTCTCTCCCTTAAGGGGCTTCATCGTGGCTGGTAGCCGGCCTGATGGCCTTGGCGAGCGCGGTTCGGCGTTATGGGATGAGCTGACAACGGGGCGCGTTTGGGATGCTTCCGGCCTCGTTTTACTGGCTGAGGCGTGCCGTTTAGCGGATCGATTGGAGCAGCTCGACCGTCTTTTGCGCGGTGACGTCGACGCCTGGGCTCGGATTCAGGTTGTCAACGGTGGCGAGCTCGTCATTCAGGTCGATGCGGCCATGTCGGAAGCCCGTTTGACCGCCGGCGCGCTGCGTCAGCTGCTCGCACAGTTGCGCCTCGGCGAGGTGAAGGCGCCGACGGCGCCTCCTACTCAGCCGAAGGGGTCAAGGCTTGACGAGTTGTCTCGCGCCCGAGCTCGTCGGGGCGCAACGACCTCGGATCCTGGCAGTTCCTCCCGAAGCTAGGAGCTCGCAAGCCGCCGAGGAGGCAATCGAGCTCGCGGCCGAGTCGGGTTTGATCCTCGACGACTGGCAGCAATTCGCATTGCGCACCGGATTGGCCGAGGATCACCGCGGGCTTTATGCGGCGTTCGAGGTTTGCGCCATCGTCGCCCGGCAGAACGGCAAGGGCGGCATTTTCGAGGCGCGCGAGCTGTTCGGCTTATTCCTCGCCGGCGAGCCGCTGATCATTCACTCGGCGCACCGCTTCGACACCTCGCTCGAAGCGTTCCTTCGGATGCTGGTGCTGATCGAGTCGAACCCGGACCTCGACCGGCGGATCAAGCGGGTCAGCAGATCGCACGGCGAGGAAGGTTTCGAGACCCGCACCGGTCAACGGCTGCGCTACAAAACCCGCACCGGGTCTGGTGGGCGTGGTTTCTCCGGTCGCGTGGTCATTCTCGACGAGGGGATGTACCTGCCGGAGGGCACCATGAGCGCGCTCATGCCGACCATGAGCGCGCAGTTCAATCCGCAGCTGTGGTACGGCGCCTCGGCGGTCGACCAGAACGAGCACGAGCACGGCAAGACGCTGACCCGGGTCCGTAACCGGGCGCTGGCCGGCAACGATCCGTCGCTGGCCTACATGGAGTGGTCACCTGACGTGACCATGGAGCAAGTCGAAAAGGGCGAGGTCGACCTGTCCGACATTGCCCTGGCGCTGGAGGCCAACCCGGCGGCCGGTATCCGCATCCCGATCGAGCAGATCAAGCGCGAGCGCCGATCGATGACCCGGCGGTCCTACGCCGTCGAGCGGCTGAGTATCGGCGACTGGCCCAACGTCGCAGAAGAGGGGCCGCAAGTGATCGACCCGGACGTCTGGGCGAAGTGCGTCGACGCGAGCTCGGCGCCGACGGATCCGGTCGCGTTCGGAGTGTCCATGACCGAGGACCGGTCCCGCACGGTGATTGCCGTCGCCGGCCGTCGCCCGGACGGCCGCTTTCACGGTGAGATCGTCGACGACGGTCCGGGCAGCGCGTGGGCCCTGCCGCGGCTGCTGGAGCTGATCGCGAAGTGGGATCCCTGCGCGATCGTCATCGATAAGGCCGACGCCGCGGCGACGCTGGCCGTCGACCTGGCCGACGACGACGTCGAGCCCGAGCTGCTGACCGTGGGCCAGTTCGTCCTGGCGTGCGGCGGCTTCTACGACGACGTGACCGGCGACCGTTTCCGCTTCCGCGGTGACGAGCTGCTCACGGCCGCAGTCGGATCGGCCGCGAAGCGCCGGCTCGGCGGCGCGTGGGCGTGGGACCGCACTGCACCGGGCTTTCAGGCGCCGCTGATCGCGGTCACCGCGGCCCGTCATGGCGTGGTGGTGCACGGCAAGCCCGTCGCGGCACCGCCCGCGCCGCGCTCAGCGACGCCCGAGGCCAACTTTCCGACCAGCGAGACCGCCGACCTGGCCCGGGCCGGCTTCTAAGACCATCGGAGGTCCGACTTGACGGCTCCTGTCGCCGCGACGAGCGAGCTCGGCTACATCAACGCCTCGGCCGGCTCTGGCTGGTGGATGCCGCCGACCGACGAGTGCACGCCCGAGCTGCGCTGGCCGCAATCTGTGCTCGTCTACGACCAGATGCGCCGGCAAGACGCGCAGGTGGTGTCAGTTTTGCGCGCGGTGACCCTGCCCGTGCGCCGTACCGCGTGGCGCGTCGACCCCGCCGGCGCCCGCGACGAGATCGTCGAGTTCGTCGCTGGCGAGCTCGGCTTGCCGATCGTGGGTCAGCCCGACCAGACCCCGCCGTTGCGCACCCGTGACCGGTTCTCGTGGTCGGCTCACTTGCGCTCGGCGCTGCTGATGATCGTGTACGGCCATAGCTACTTCGAGCAGGTCTACCGCATGGACGGCGGCCGCGCTCGGCTGCGCAAGCTGGCGCTGCGGCCGGCGCGCACGATCTCGGCAATCGACGTCGCCAGAGATGGCGGGCTGGAAGGCATCAAGCAGTACGCACCGGTGGGTGCGACCGTCGGGCCGTACGTCACGATCCCGGTGATCCGGCTCGTGGCCTACGTCAATGAGCAAGAGGGCGGAAACTGGCTCGGTACGTCGCTGCTGCGCCCGGCGTATAAGCACTGGCTGATCAAAGACCGGCTGTTGCGCGTGCAAGCGCAGACGGTCGACCGCAACGGCATGGGCGTCCCCCTCTACAAGGGCGCCGAGAACGAGCAGAGCCTCGACAAGGGCGCCGACCTCGCGAAGTCCTGGCGCTCCGGTGACAACGCCGGCGCCGCGGTCCCTTTCGGCGCCGACCTGCTGCTGCGCGGCGTCGAGGGCGACCTACCCGACGCCGATAAACCAATCCGCTACCACGACGAGCAGATCGCCCGGGCCGTGCTGGCGCACTTCCTCAACCTGGGCACGCAGACCGGCTCGTGGGCGCTGGGCTCGACGTTCGCCGACTTCTTCACGTTCAGTCTGCAAACGCTGGCGCAGGACGTCGCCGACGTGGCCAACGCTCACGTGGTCGAAGACCTCGTCGACGTCAATTTCGGCGAGACCGAGCCGGCGCCGCGGCTGGTGTTCGACGAGATCGGTAGCCGGCGCGACGCCACGGCGGCCGCGATCAAGATGCTGATCGACGCCGGCGCGATCTTCCCCGACCGCGAGCTCGAAGAGTTCATTCGCCTGGCCTACGGGCTGCCGCCGAAAGACCCGGTCACCGGCAACCCGCCCCCGTCGCAACCGTGAGTGAGGACGCACGTATGAGGCTCAAGAACCCGAGTTTCGCTCGGCCGTCGGCGCGGGCCGGCCAGAAGCCGCCACCGTGGTACCAGATCGGCCCGGTGCTCAACCTCGCCGGCGACGACGCGGCCCCCGGCGAGGGCGATCAGACCGCGCCGCAGACCAGCGCCGATGTCTACGTGTACGAAACGATCGGCGGATGGTTCGGCATGACTGCCGACGACTTCGTGCGTGACGTCGCCTCGCTCGACGTCGACCAGATCGTGCTGCACCTCAACACCCCCGGCGGCGACGCCATGGAAGGCATCGCCATCGCGAACGTGCTGCGCGCGCACCGGGCCCGGATCGTCGTGCGCGTCGACGGGATGGCGGCGAGCACCGGATCAGTGATCGCCATGGCCGGCGACGAGATCATTATGGGTATCGGCTCCGAGCTGATGGTGCACGACGCCTGGGGTATCGCCGTCGGCGACGCGGCCGACATGGAGGCTTACGCCCGGCGCCTGCATACGACGAGCAACTCGATCGCCTCGACCTATGCGACTCGCGCCGGCGGCGAGATCGACGCCTGGCGCGCGGTGATGCAGGCCGAGACCTGGTACACGGCCGAGGAAGCCGTCGCGGCCGGCCTGGCTGATCGCGTGGCGGCCGCCGACGAGACCGGCACGGCCGAGGGCGAGCAGGTCACCCCGGGCCGCTCGCTGGGCGGCTGGTGGGACATGTGGGACAGCTTGCGCTCACCGGATCGCTTCGACCTGTCCGCTTTCAAGCACGCCGGCCGCGCGCACGCTCCCGCGCCTGCCATGCCGGCGCGCGATAAGACTCCCGCCGCGTCCGCGGCCGGGCCAACGAAGCAAGGAAGGGGCCGCGACGTGGCGTTCAGCGACGAGCAGCTCAGCACCATGCGAGGGGCACTCGGGCTGGCCGAGGATGCCGACGAGGCGGCCGTCGTGGCCGCAGTAACCGCAGCGACCGAGCGCGCCGGCGCCCGGACCGAGCCTGCACTGCCCAACGGCGTTGTCGCCATCGATCAGGCGCAGCTCGACGAGCTCAAAGCGGCCGCCGAGCTCGGCCGCCAGGCGCACGCGCGCCAGGAAGCAAGCGACCGCGAGACGCTCGTGCAGGCCGCGGTCGACGACGGTCGTATCCCGCTGGCCCGTCGGCAGCACTGGCTTACCCAGCTGGAGAACGACCCGGGCGCCAAGGACGTGCTCACCAGTCTGGAGCCCGGCCTGATCCCGGTCGGCAAGGAGCTCGGCCACGCCGGCGCCGACGACACCGACCCCCTCTATGCGCTTGTGTTCGGAAAGGACGCCTAAGCGATGGCTGATTACGTTCCCGTTTTCAAGCCGGGCGCCGACATCACGCAGACCGTCGGCGCAACGGCTGTGACCGCCGGCAACCTCGTCATGCTGTCCGCGGCTAACACCGTCATTCCCACCACTGGTGCCACGGCGGCGTGGCTTGGCGTGGCCACTACCGACGGCGCGATCGGCGCGAAGGTGGGTGTCACCAGTGGCGGCGTACAGGAGCTCGTCGCCGGAGGAGCTGTAGCGGTCGGCGCGAATGTCATTCCCGCTGCCGCCGGCAAGGTTGTCACCATCGGCGGCGTCACTGTCTATTCACAGGTGGTCGGCATCGCCCTTACTGCTGCGGCAGCCGATGGCGACAAGATCCGCGTCAAGATGGCCCGTTAAGGAGACCGAGACAATGCCTTACACCTACCCGGCGCCGGCACCGACGGTCTCCGGTGACTTCACCACCATCCACACGCTGTTGCAGCGGCCCGACCTGATCGCGCGCCGGCTGCGCACGATCGCCGACCAGCGCTTTATCTCCGATGCGCTGCTCACCGGCCGGTTTAACGTCGTCGGCGGCGCGATCCAGTACGAACAGAGCGAGTCGATCTACACCGACCGCACACCCGAAGTGGTGCGGCCGCTCATGGAGTACCCGCTTGCCGGTATCGGGCTGGGCCCGACGCAGATCGCCGAGGTCCAGAAATGGGGCCAGGACGTACCGATCAGCGACGAGTCGATTAAGCGGCTGGTGCGCAACCCGGTCGACCGCGCGTTCCTCAAGCTCGTCAATCAGATGGTCAAGACCGTCGACTCCGTCGCACTCGCTGCGATTGCCTCGGCAGTGACGCAGACCGCGGCCGCCGCGGCGTCGTGGTCGACCGCGACGGCGAAGCAGATTTTCCTCGACGTGGCCAAGGCCAAGGCCTCGATCGTCGACCTGAACGAGGGCTTCGATCCCGACACCGTCGTGGTGTCCACGCTGGCGTGGACCTACGCCATGGCGACGTTCGCCGACGCCGGCTACCTGCCGCGGGAAAGCGGCGAGGCGCCGATCTTTACCGGCGAGTTCCCGGTGATCGACGGAATGCGCTGGCTCGCGACGCCGAACCTCACCCTGGCGAATGCTGCGTTCGTGGTCGACAGTGCGCAGCTGGGCGGCATGGCCGACGAGGACCTCGGCGGCCCTGGCTACACCGGCGCCGCGGCGGGTATCGAGACCAAGTCGATCCGTGACGACGAGAACGACGGCTACCGGCTGCGCGCCCGGCGCGTGACCGTGCCTGTCGTGCTCGAACCGAACGCTGGCTACGAGATCACGGGGGTTACGCCGTAATGGCCTACGTCGTCACGGGCCCGTGTGCCCTGGTCAAGGATCGCGCCGGCAAGATTCACTACTACTACGCCGGCGCCGTGATCCCGCCCGAGGTCGAGAGCAAGCAGCTCGACCGGCTCGTCGACCGTGGGCTCGTCTCGAAGGTCGACGACCCGGCGGCCGCGGTCACCGACGCCGAGCTGTCGGTGCGGCTGTCGCAGTCCGAGTCCGAGCAGGCACCGGAGCGGCCGCGCCAGGTCGCCTCTAAGGCCGCATGGGTCGACTACGCCGTGGCTCGCGGTATGCCTCGCGAGCAGGCCGAGGCGATGGATAAGCAGGAGATCATCGACCGGTACCCGGCGGCGGGTTAGGGCGCCGGCCATGGGTCAGCTTGTGCAGACGGGCGAGCTCGCGGTGTACCTCCAGCACTCGGTACGCCCAGACTCCGAGGTGATCGCGATTCGGCTCGCCGAGGGATGGCTGCGGTCCGTCACAACCTCGCTGACCGAGTGGCCGCAGCCGATACCGGAGGACCTGTGGGCGTGGGCGCTGGAGCTCGCCTCGATCGCCTACAACAACCCGCAGGGGCTCATTTCGCGCACCACCGACGAGGACACCCGGGCATGGTCGATGGAGCGTAAGCAGGAGATCCTCGATGCCGCCGAGCGCAAATACGGCGGCGGCCGCGCGACGGGCGTCGGCAACTTCCCGCCGGCGCCCGCGTGGCCGGATCCGATCTGCTGCACCGGTAGCTGCCCATGAGCACCGGGACGAGCCTCGTCGCTTTCAAGCAGGCCAGCGTCGCCGGGCTTGCGGCTCGCCCGGGGCTGGCCGACGTGTGCGTGCTTTATGAGTTCCCGTATGGCTCGAATCCGGTGCGGTCGATGTGGTTCGCCGGCGCCGAGTCGGACAACTCGATACCGGTGATGCGGGCCGGCACGAAGAAGGTCGACGAGGAATATGTCGTCACCCTCGTCGTGCAGGTCCTCAAGACCCAAGGCGAGGGCCAGCCGGCGTGCGACCTCGACGCGGCCGCGCTGCTGGCCGAGGTCCAACAGTTCTACGCCGAGAACCCGCAGATCACGCCGGAGATCATGTGGGCGCAGGTCGGCGGCTGGGAGCAGAGCATCGGGCCGTTCGGCGTCGCTGACGGCGGCGACGCCAACCGGGGCTCGCGCTTCGAGGTCCGCATCGTCGTCCGTGCTCGGCTATTCCCTAGCTAGGAGACACCGATGGCAGCCGACATCACGGCGACGGTCACGAAGACGGGCAGCGTGACCACCAGCGACGCGCAGCTGCGCTCCGTGTCGCTGGTGGCTGGCTCGACTGCGGCACTGCTGATCGTGCGGGCCGGCGGGCCGGCCGGCCGAACGGTCTGCACCGTCAAGGCCGCGACGCGGCGCACGGTCAAGCTCGACCACCTGGCCGACGGGCGCTGCCCGGGCGGCATTCATGCCACGATCGCCGGCAACGCGGCGAAGGCCACGCTCGTTTATGTCTGACTAATCCCCTCAAACTCGCGCATTCCCTAATTCGTGAGGTGATCCATGCTTGCCTTAATCGCGCTCGTCATTTTCGTTATCGACGCCGTTGGGGGCACTTTCGGAAATGTCGACATGACAGCGCTGGGCCTGGCGTTCGTCGCGGCGCACCTGCTTATCGGTCCCTGGCCATTCGCCGGAACCCCGCCATGGGTGCGGCACTAAGAAAGGAAATCGGTAATGCGCGTGGTCTACACGGGCCCGATTGACGCGGTGGAGATCGCCGAGGTGGGCATCATCGCCACCCGCGGCGAGCCCGTCGAGGTGCCCGACGAGCTCGGCGAGCGGCTGCTGCATCAGGACACCTGGCAGCCGGCCGAGGGCCGCAGGTCGGCGACAAGTGAGGAGCGCGGCTAATGGCCATCCCCTCAGGACTGTCGGCGCAACTGGGCTTCGCTGAGGAGTCCACTTACGGCACTCCGGTGACCGTCACGCGATTCTATGAATTCCGCTCCGAGGAGATGAAGCTCGAAATTGGGCGGATCGAATCGCAAGCGTTGCGGTCAGGGGCGCGAATTCAGCGCTCCGACCGGTGGAGCGCCGGTCAAAAAAACGTCGGCGGCGATATCGAGCTCGAACTGGCCAATAAGTCATTCGGGCTGCTATTTAAGCACATGTTCGGCGGCGTCTCGTCGTCGCAGCCCGACGCCGGCGGCAACCCGACCGTGTGGGAGCACACCTTTACCCCGGGCGACTTGCCGACGAGCCTGACGGCGCAGGTAGGCCGTACCGGCGTCGACGGTACGACGCGGCCCTTCACCTACCACGGCTGCCGCGTGGCCAGCTGGTCGCTGGAGGCCTCGGTCGGCGAGATCGTCACGCTGACTCTGAGCCTGCTCGGCGAAGACGAGGACACCGCGACGGGCCTCGCGGTCGCGTCGTATCCCTCGGCGCTGTCGCTGCTGACGTTCGTGCAGGGCTCGCTGACCGTGGGCGGCAGCGCGTTCGACGTCAAGGACATCAAGCTCGAAGGCGACAACGGCCTGGCCGACGATCGCTACTTCCTGGGCAGCCAGCTGCGCAAGAACCCGCTCGAAGCGGCAATGCGCGAATACACCGGCGAAGTAACGGCAGAATTTACCGACCTGACGGCCTACAACCGGTACGTCAATGGCGCCGAGGCCGCGCTCGTTCTGCTATTCCGTGGCGGCCTGATTTCCGGCACATTTAATTTCGACACGCAGATCACCGCGAATGTTCGTTTCGACGGTGAGACGCCGAACGTATCCGGTGCTGAGATCATCGAGCAGCCCATGCAATTCAAGTGCCTGGGCAACACGAGCGCGTCGGCGATCACGCTGCTGTACCGCACGACTGACACGGCGCCGTAATGCCAGCGGGCGCCGACCGCGCCAGCGGCGGATCCGGCGTCTCGCTGGAGATCCAAGGTCTGGGCCAGTTCCTCAAAGAGCTCAAGCAGCTCGATCCGGCACTGGCCAAGTCCTGGCGCACCCGCGTACGCAAGGTGGTCGACGACGTCGCCAAGGACGCGCGCCGGCGGGCACCCAAAAAGCGCGGCACCCTGCAAAAGGGCATCAGGCCATCGGTCACCCAAAAAGGCGCAAGCCTGCTGTCGAAAGCACCACACGCCCGAATCTTCGAATTCGGGGGAAGGCACCCGGTCTACGGCAACCGGAACAACTGGGTCAATCAGCCAGCGAAACCGCACATCTTTCCCGCGGTCAACGCCGGCCGGCCGAACGTAGAGAAAGAAGCACTTGCCGCGCTCGACGACGCGGCCTCAGAGATCGGATTCAAGTAAGTGGGCATTTACGAAGACGCGGCACAAGCCGCAACCGCCGTGGTTCGGGATCCCGGCGTCGTCGCCGCGATCAGGCAAGCCGCCGGTATCGAGGATCCCGACGTGATCACGATCGATACCGATTATTACACCATCGACGAGATCGATATGATCGAGGAATTGATCGGAGACGAGTTCGGCAAGTTTATGAACCTTCCGGGAAAGAAGGGTAAAGACCTTCGCATCCTGGCATTTATCATGCGCCGGCGCACCGATCCCGAGTTCCCGTTTGAGAAGGCAGGTTCGCTAAAAATCAGCTTCAAGACGGCGCCGGTCCCTCCTACAAGCGGCAACGGCTTAGAACAATCGTAGCCGTTGCCTCGCATTACGGAATTTCGCTCACCGAAGTCCGCTCATTGCGAGCGTGGGAATTCAACCAACTGGTAGCCGACATGAACCGACAGGCACGTCGGCAGGCGTCGAGGAAGGCGGGCAAGCGTGGCTGACAAACCGCTGACAGTCCGCTTTCTTGGCGATTCGAGCCAACTCGCCAAGACGGTCGACGGCATCGGCTCAAAGTTCAGCGGTCTTAAAGTCGCCGCAGCGGCAGGCGCGGCCGCGGCCGGCGGCGCTATCTCGGCCGGCATTGCCGCCACGATCGACACCGAGGCGGCGCAAAAGAAGCTACAGGCGCAGCTCGGCGACGCGAACCCCCTCGCGTCGAAGGCCGGCGAGGTCGCCGGCAGCCTGTACTCGCAGGCCTACGGCGAAAACCTCGGCGAGGTTAACGACGCCGTGCGGTCGGTGATCACATCGGGCGCGCTCATGGCGAATGCCTCAAGCACGCAAATCGAGGGCATTACCGCCGGCGCAATGAACCTCGCGCAGGCCTTTAATCTCGACGTTTCAGAATCGATGCGGGCGGTTAGCCAGCTGGTCAAGACTGGACTGGCGCCCGACGCAACCGCAGCAATGGACCTGATCACGGTCAGCTTCCAAAAGTTTGGCCCTCAAGCGCAGGACGTCCTCGATACGGTCACGGAATACTCGACGCAATTTCGTAAGTTGGGCCTCGATGGTCCGCAGGCCATGGGGCTGATCCAACAGGGCTTGCAGGCCGGTGCGCGTGATACGGACACTCTGGCCGACGCCATTAAGGAATTCTCGATCCGGGCGGTTGACGGGTCCACGACCACTGCCGACGGATTCAAAAAGCTGGGCCTTAATGCCGATGAGATGGCTAAGAAATTCGCTCAAGGTGGTCCGGTAGCTCAGCAGGCTTTCGATGTGGTCATCGATCGGCTGCGCGCAATGAAAAATCCGCTCGAACAGCAAACCGCGGCGGTCGATCTGTTTGGGACCAAAGCGGAGGACCTCGGCGCGGCTTTGTTCGCGCTGGATCCGAGCTCGGCGGTCAATGCACTGGGGGAAGTCGCCGGCGCGAACAGCCGATTAGGCGACACCATGGGCGACACAGCTCAGAACAAGATCACGGCCATGCAGCGCTCCTGGGAATCGTGGAGCATGAGCCTCGTCGCGTCCAATGGCCCGATAGGGACGGCGGCCGCCGGCGTATTCGCATTCGGCCAGAGCGCGCTCGGTATCGCCGGCAATCTCGGAATGGCGGCCGTCGCCTTCGGCCCGTTCACCGGCACGGTCCTGTCTGCCGCCGGCAGCTTCGCCGCGTCGACGGGGTCGATGCTGCTGTCGGGCGCCTCCTGGGCCGCAGGCATCGCTGCGCAAGCGGCGAGCTCGGCCGCGTCGATGGTTGTTGCGTCGGGCCGGATGATCGCGTCGGGCGCCGTGTGGGCAGCGAGCGTGGTCGCTCAGGGCGCCATGGCGGCCGCGTCGTTCGCCGTGACCGTCGCGCAGATGGTCGCCGGCTGGGCCCTGCTCGGCGCGCAATCGCTGATCAGGGCCGCGCAGGTCGCCGCGGCATGGGTAATCGCGATGGGCCCGATCGGCTGGGCCATCGCAGCCGTGGTGGGTCTCGTCGCGCTGATTATCGCCAACTGGGATCAAGTCAAGGCGAGCACCATTGGCGCGTGGAATGCGATATCCGGCGCCGTCGCCGGCAAGGTTAATGAGGTAATCGGCTGGATCGCCGGAATCGGCGGACGCGCGGCCGGCGCGATCGGCAACCTCGCCGGCACGTTGTATAACTCCGGAGTCTCTCTAGTCTCGGGATTTTTCGAGGGAATTGTCTCGCGCTGGAATCAAATGGTCTCGTGGGTGCGTAACGGAATGGCTAATTTGCGGGCGCTGTTCCCGTTCAGCCCCGCTAAGACGGGCCCCTTTTCCGGCCGCGGTTACGTGACCTACTCGGGCCAGGCGCTCGTCGACGACTTCGCAGCGTCCATCGCCGGCGGTCAGCCCGGCGTGCTCAACGCTGTGCGCGGCGTCCTGGACACCGCGCAGGCCGGATTCAGCCGGCCGCTGGCGACGGCCGCGTCGACCGCCGGCGCCGGCGCGGGAGGCGGCGGGCCCGTGCAGGCAGCGCTGCAGCTGGCCGGCGGCGCTGATCAGGCCGTGGCCACTTTGATTATGGAATTGATCCGTACCGGCAAATTACAGATCAACGTTTAGGGAGCTCTCCCACCATGCACCGCTATAAGACGTGGAATGGTCCGATGCCGACCACGGCCGCGCAGCAATCGGTCACGACCGGTACGGCTATCAAGACCATGCTGCAATTGGCGACACCGTCGACTCGGCAGATTCAGCTGATCTCGTGGGGCTATTCCCTCGACGATCCCGCCGGCGCCGACGGCGTGATCGAGCTGCTGCAAACCGACGTCGCCGCCACGGTGACGGCGCATGTGGTCAGCGGCGTGCAGTCGCTCGACCCGAATGCGCCGGCGTCGCTGCTGACTCTCGGAGTGAACGCCACGGGCTACACGGCCACCGTCGAGGGCGCCACCGCCGCGGCGCGGGTCTTCGATGCCGTCTCGCTGGCCGGCACGTCGAGTCCCGAGGCTGGCGCGACGGTCAGCTACTTTTATCAGTGGATGCCGGACGAGCGGCCTATCGTCGCCGTCTCGCGGTTCTTGCGGATCCGGGCGACCACACCCACCACGGCCGCGGATATGCGCTGCTGGGTCTGCTGGGACGAGTAGTCGGTGCGCCACACCGCCGCTCTCGCGGCCGGCTGGGACCGTCGTGCCCCGCGGCACCTGGCCGGTCCTCTGGGCCCGTCACGGGGCGCCTCGCGCCCGGGGGTGCCCTTCCTTGACGCGCTGGGCCCCGATGCCCGGATCATTGTCGAGGTCGCGTGGGGCGCCGATCTGACCGCCGACCCCGACACGTGGTCATGGTCGGACATCACCGGCGACGTCTTCTACGGCGGCGGCGAAATGATCGACGTGTTCGTCGGTGCCGCTGACGAGGCGTCGGACACGCAGCCAGCTAACTGCAAGATGCGGCTGAATAACGAGCTCGGCGACTACTCGCAGGGCATCCAGTCGCGCAACTGGCCCAACGTGCGCAAAAACACGCCCGTGCGGGTCCGTGTCGACCTGGGCACCGGTGCTGAGACGTTGTGGTGGGGCTTCGCCGATGGCTTCGAGCCCAGCTGGGGCAACCTCGGCAACAACGCCATGGTCGACCTGTCGGCGTCGGGCGTGCTGCGTCGACTCGGCCGGCGCGAGACACCGGTGATCAGCTCGTTTCGCCGCGCAGCCCTCGCCCTGTCCGACATGGTCGCCTATTGGCCGGCCGAGGACGGGGAGAACGCGACGTCGATCGCGTCCGGGCTGACCGGCGGCTCGCCTCTGGGCTGGTACCTCGGCGGCCCGGACTTCGCCGCGTCCAGCGTGTTCGCAGCCTCGGCGCCACTTCCGAAAATCGCCGGCAGCGCGTGGTACGGCCCGGTGGCTCCCTACACGGTCACGGGACGCACTCAGGTGCGGGCCCTGATGAGTTTCCCCGATTCCGGCTCGCCTGACTCGACGGTCATCTTCCGATTCCACACGACCGGCACCTCCGACCTCTGGGAGATGCGTTATGGCACCCCGGGTTTACTGTCGGTGCGGGCATGGGGAGCCGGCTCGATCCTCTTCGAACAATTCGTCGCTTTCGACGTCGATGGCAGAACGGGCCAGTTCGGTATTCAGCTCGTGCAAAACGGCGCCAATGTCGATTGGAATATCGACGCGCTCTACGTCGGCGACACGTCATCGGGCGGCTTCGGCTCGACGCTCGTCGGGCGCACCGTCGGGCGCGTATTCAAGGTTGAGACCAACACCGACGACGCTCACACCGATCTGATTATCGGTCACATTACGGTGCAGAACGCGATCACCGACGAGACGTCGCAGATCGAGGCGCTGAACGCGCACCTGCACGAAAACGCTGTCGAGCGGATTAAGCGGCTCGGCGCCGAGAACAACGTGCCGATCAATGCGATCGGTAACCCGCAGACCGGCGACGACGCCGCGCGGCTCATGGGCTACCAGCGCACCGACAAACTGCTCTCGCTGCTGCGCGACGCCGAGAAAGTCGACCAGGGCGTGCTGCACGACGGCGTTACGGCCGGCCTGACCTACATCACGCACCGGCGCCGCGAAAACCTCGACCCGTTCGTGACGATCGACGTCGCCAACGGCGACCTGTCGGTGATGCTCAAGCCAGTCGACGACGATCAGCGCACCGTAAACAAGGTGCGGGTCAGCCGCCAGGGTGGGTCCGACTACACCTACGAGCAGACCGACGGGCGGCTCGGGACCGACGCGATCGGCGTCTATGACCGAGACGAGACGGTCAACAATGACCAGGACGGCGAGCTCGCGCTGTTCGCCTCCTGGCTGGTGAGCCGGGGCACCGTCGAGGGCTACCGGTACCCGCGGCTTGACCTCGAACTGACGCACACGCCGGCGCTGCTGCGCCAATGGCTGTACGCGCAGATCGGCGGGCGCCTCGACATCCTCAATATCGAGACGCTGCTGCCGCAGCACCCGGCCGGCACGATCTCGCTCGCGCTGGAGGGCTACCGCCACTCGATCAGTCAGAACCGCTGGCAGCTGTCGGCGAACTGCTCGCCCTATGGGCCCTGGGAGCTCGGCGTCATCGCGGCCGAGACGGGCGATACCGGCGCCCGGGTGATGCGCTACGACACCGACGGCGCGAGCCTGGCGCTCCCCGTCGACGCCGGCGCCGCGAGCCTGACCGTGGCCTTCACCGGGCCGCGGTTCACCACCCTGGCCGATGACTTCCCGCTGCAAATCGACCTCGACGGCCTGGCCGTGACGGTCACCAACGTCACCGGCACCACCTCGCCGCAGACGTTCACCGTCGATCCCGCCACCGTCACCCAACCGCGGCCGGCCGGCGCACCCATCGCCGTGATGACGCCACCCCCGGGCCTTTAGGAGACATCGATGGCACTAACCGCTGAGGTCTTCGCTGGCTCCAAAGTTCGGGCCTCGACCTTTAACGAGTCGGGCCTACCCGTTGTCAGTTCGCCGTCGGATATCAGCTTGCCCTTTACCGGGCAAACGATTTTCTGCACGGCCGACAACATGATTTACCGCTACACCGGCGCGGCGTGGCTCGCCATTGTCGCGACCGGCGGCTCGACCGCGGCGACCATGCACGAGGCGCGGTATCACCAGATCGCCTCGGCGCAGTCGATTAACTCATCGGCCGACACAAAGATGAAGTTCGAGCAGTCGATCTACACCTGCAATGACGTCGTCGCGAGCGGCGTCGGCAACACCGACTTTCAGCTGCAACGTGACGGCGTATGGGGTGTCGGCGCCGGCGTTCGCTATCTGGGCAACGCCGGCGGCGGCGAGCGGCATATCTGGATTCAGAGCGGCACGACATTCGTCACCGCTAACCGCCAGGTGGGCGATACCGCCGTCAATGTCGGCTCTGCACCGGTCACCCTGTCGACCTACACCGAAATACGCGCGCTTGCCGGCTCAAGCATTTGCGTAGGCCTATGGCAAAACAGCACCGCGACGATCTCGATCGATATCGGCTTCGGCGGCACCTGCCATGTCGTCTTGACCTGGCTGCGGCCACTCTAAAGAAAGGGGGTGTCATGTGACATTCTCGGGACGCAACTACTACGAGGTTTACCTATTGGTCCTCACCATCGGGTGGGCGATTATGAGCTGGCTCGTCGGCGACGGCGAGGCCATTGCCTCGGTATTCCCCGGATGGGGCCGCATCGTGTTTTTCGGGGGGCTGATCGCGAGCTCGGCGCTAGCGCTCGTCGGGATTGCCCTGGGCACGCTGGTCGGAATGCTCATCGAACGCGCCGCGATGTTTTCGCTGTCGGCGCTGTGTGTGTGCTTCGCGATCGTCGTCGGCGCCGGCGCCGACGTCGCGCAGAGTTTCTACG
>Ga0213881_10000386_pt1 | contig 30036 bp, 22 predicted proteins | sample BarmaccoBMER_R08_FD_160104 | JGI IMG/M metagenome (GOLD analysis project Ga0213881, IMG submission 160104) | Barbacenia macrantha exposed rock microbial communities from rupestrian grasslands, the National Park of Serra do Cipo, Brazil - ER_R08 ...
TGCGGACTGTCCCGCTGTCCCTTCGCCGCGCGCTCATCGCCCGGGACCGGGGATGCGCTTTTCCCGGCTGCGATCGGCCACCGGGACTGTGCCAGGCTCATCATTGTCGACATTGGGCTGATGGTGGTGAGACCAGTGTGGGTAACTGCGTTCTGTTGTGCGAAACGCACCACCGGCATGTGCATTGCACGGGTTGGGAGATCCTGATCCGCCCGGGCTACGTCGAGTTCATTCCCCCAGCAGTTCTGGACCCCGACCGCAGACCACTCCCCAACCCCCTGCGCTGCTAACTTCGGACCCCGTCGCCGACCAGCACGAGGACCCCGGTCACCACTAGTGGGAGCTGTCCGGCGGCGGCGTGGACCAGGGAGAGGACCCCACCGACACCGCCCGCCGCGAACTCGCCGTTGGGACGCAAATTGTGGGTCCGCGAGTCCCGTTTCCGCTCGAGCATCCCAGCCCACCAGTTGCGTAACCCCGTCGCCCGTCACCTCCCGGTCTGACCATTTCGGGTGTCGGGCGCTCAGCCCAGCCATTCCGTCAGGATGTCGCGCAGTATCGTGGCGCCCTCCTCATTGAGGGCGATCACGCAGGCGCCCGTGACATGGGGATCGAACACAATCGACCCGTCCTGCATGCTCACCAGAAGGTTCGCGAAACCGATCGGACCCCGGTGCAGCGCGCAGGTCGCCGGTATCGCCTTGCGACGGCGTTTGTTCGGGCCGTTGGTGTAATAACTGTTCCAGTTCATCATTACCCCCTTACTTGATCGTGTAAAAACGAGTTCCGAGCCCGCCGAGTGGTCATGAGGGCGCTGCCTCGCTGGTCCGAACCTGGGCGAGCGCGACGAGGGAGGCCAGCCGGGGTAAATCGGCTGCTCCGACCCGGAGCGCTATCCGGCTGGTGTTCCCGCCCCCGAACACGAAGGTGGCGACCCGCTGGTCTGGCCATGGTCCGCTGTCTCCGAGCGCCATCGGCGCATTGGGAGTGAGCGTCACCTGCACGTTCATGTCAATTCGCCCTTTGCGCACGTCTCTCCCTTGCTCAGGCCGCGTTCCTGACGGTCGCCTCAGTGTTCGGCGGCGGCGGCGGTCGTCGGAAAACTCCAGCGTCGGCTCCACGCCGAGCACGGGCACCAACCAGACCTCCTGTCAACCTGTCCTCAACTCTTCATGAAGAGTTGTTGATGACCGTAATGCTAGGTCGGAAGCTGACCGTGGTCAAGTCCTCAGGAGGACTACGGTTGTGGTGGCACGTGAGTACCGAGCAACCGGGAAGGATGCCGAGTAGTGAACGAGCTGAGCGCGCGAGTGCCGAAGTACCACCGCGTCGCGGATGCTCTGCGAGCCGAGATCCGCACCGGGGAGCTTCATCCTGGCCAGCGGCTACCGGCCGAAACCGTACTCGTGGAGCGATTCCGGGTCAGCCTGCCCACCATTCGGCAAGCACTCTCGGTGCTGCGCGCGGAAGGTCTGATCGAGTCACGCCACGGGGTGGGCACGTTCGTCAAGGAGCAGCGCCGGCTGCAACGCCGCTCCCGGGGCCGCTACGGCAGCGCCCGAGGACACCAGCAGTTGCTCACTCACCACCTCCGGCACGAGATCGTCTTCGCCGGTCGCGGCCCAGCCCCCGCCCACATCGCCCAGATCATGGGCATCGAACCCGGCGCCGAGGTCGTCATCCGCCGCCGCAACCTCTTCGACAAAGACACCGGAGCGCCCGAAGAGATCGGCGCGAGCTACCTCCCGATCTCCGTCGCCGGAGGAACCTTTCTCGAAGAGCCCACGGTCGTTCCCAAGGCCTTGTTCCTGTGCGTGGAAGATCTCACCGGTCGCCGTTATACCCGCGCCCGGGAACAGTGGATCGCCCGGATGCCGACCGCTGATGAGTCCGTCATCCTCGAACTGCCGACCGGAGCACCAGTCATGCACGTCGTCCACACCGCATACGACGAGCACGGTGACATCCTGGAAATCTCCGAGTCGGTCTGGCCAGCCGACCGCATCATCGTTATTGACGACTACGACATCGAGCAGGAACCCACCAAATCCGAGGCTCCCAGCGAGATCTAGCAGCGACGACAATGCAGCACGCAGGATCTACGTTCCGCGAATCCGAGCCCGATGCCGAGCCTGAGCACGAGCCCAACCCGAAGCCGGAACCCTCGGTCATGGCGCCAGGGCTCGCGCGGTCCCGGGAGGCTGGGCGTGCCGTCGGCGGACCCCACCGCGAGTTCGGCGACAAGTCCGCCCGCGCCTGCTCGGCCTGTGCCTGGCTGTAGCGGGGCGCTAGCCGGCCCGGCTGGTGGGTGTAGGCGGCGGGCAACACGCAGGGTGGCCTATTTCCATCGGGATCCGCAGCTCCTGCGAAACCCTCCGCATCGACATGCAACCCCTCCTGCATGACCTCGGCATCACCACCGGAGCCGCGGCATGGACAACTTTTTGTCGATCGAGGTTCGGCAAGCGCCTAGGCTTGCTGTATGGCTGCGGGTGACTGCTCTTGGGGCGATAGCAATCATCAACGCGGTAGTGGCCAGCGCGTTCACCGGAGCGAGGGGGTGGATCGGTATCAGGTGGCCTTGTCGGTGACTCCTTCTCCCAGGAGGGAGGTGCCTTGTGTCCTGGACTAGGAGCGTGGTGACCGCGACCCGGGGGTTCGCTGCGCGCGAGTCGCTTGTGGCGACGCTCCTTAGACTGCTCGTGGCAGTCTTCCTCCTAGTTTCCGCGTGTCGGACGAGCGGACCTGCCGTTGGAAATGGTGGACATGGCGAAGCAGCCATTGTCGTTGCGCCTGTTGGCTCGATCGTACCGCTCACCGGGGGTAGGGATATCCCTGATGCTGCGAGTTTCCCCGCGCCCGCGCGGAGGCTCCTGCAGGAGGCCGACCGCGGACTGCGGGCAGGGGACTTTGACGCCGTCGCAAGGGAAGCCCAGCGTGTGCGTGAGGGCGCAGGCAAGGAGGATACGAAGACGAGGTGTGTCGCTGATGCGGTCGAGGGTATTGCAAACGTCAATCGCAGGGACCCCAAAGCTGGACTCCAGGAACTTCAACAAGGCGAGTGCGCCATCCGTTCCGTGCCGGATGACGTGCGATCTGAGATGGCCACGTTGTACCACCGCGCCCGAGGCTACGCGTATGTCCAGATCGGTAACGAGGCTGCAGCCAAGAATGAGTTCGATCTCGCGAGCAAGCTATCTCCGCGCCAAAAAGACTTAATCGTCAATGAGTTCTGCAGCGCAACGGTGCGGCGCGGCGCTGGATGTGCCGCGACGAGAACCACTACCAAGCCGCCACCGACTACAACCACCACTAAACCGCCGCCGACGAGGACCACCACCAAGCCGCCACCGACTACAACCACCACTAAACCGCCACCGACGAGAACCACCACCAAGCCGCCACCGACGAGGACCACCACCAAACCGGCGCCGAAGCCCAGGCCGACTAAGGAGAGAGGCGGCGCGTCGACTACCCCGACTGGATGATCGGACTGATTCGCTATGGTGGCCGAGACGCAGGACCAGAAAAGCGGGACATCAGAGGGCTTGTCGCGACTGGCTCAAATCGCCGGTAAGGTCGTCGCTCCGGTTACTATCACGGCGTTGATGGTGTACTTTGGTTGGGCGCGCGCTAGCGCCACCTATGAAAGCTTTGGAATTGATCAGAGCATCCTTGGGTTTTCGGTCCAGGACTACCTTTTTCGCAGCATCAGCGAGACGTTCGAGCCCGCCGCGTTGCTCTTGCTAGTAGTTCTCGTTGCGATCCCTGTTCACCTTGGACTGACCAAAGTTATGAGAGAATGGGGGTGGCGAAAGCGGATAGTGTTCCCGCCGGCTGTCATTGGGACGGCGTCGATCATAGTCGGTCTGCTCGGTTTCCTGGGCATAGTTACCTACTCCGTCGCATGGCCGCTCATCCCGATGTCGCTAGGGCTAGGAACCTTGCTAATCGGCTATGCTACCTCGCTGTGGCGCGTGGCGAGCGGAACAGAGCTCAGACCCCTAGGCAACAGCGATATGATCGACATTGTAGCTCGGGTCGGGTTTACGGCGTTCTTGATTCTCACTCTATTCTGGTCGGTGGCAGTATTCGCGCGGATTCACGGCGTCGAGGATGCCCAGCGGATCGCGCAAGGGAGCGTGTCCCTGCCGGGCGTTGTTATCTTTACGCCGCATCAACTTCACCTCCGCGGCGCGGGTATCCGGGAGACCGTGCTGATCGGTGATCAGGAGATTCGCTATTACCGCTATGACGGACTACGTCTGTTGGCCCGAGGGAGCGACCGATATATTCTGCTGCCGGCCCACTGGCAGCCGGGTATACGCACGATCGTCTTGCGGGATCGTCGCGATACACGCCTAGAATTCTACCTAAGGTAACTCGGATGCGGCGCTGGCCAACGACGAGTACTGCCGCTGGCCAGCGCCGTTCTCAAGGTTGTGGTCAGGAGGCCTGCTTGGTCTCCCAGAAGATCTTGTCAATCTCGGCGATGTGGTCGAGCAGTGTTTGCCCGGTGGCGGGGTCGTTGGAGGACTTGGTGCCGCCTTCACCACCGCCGGCCGCCTTGGTGGCCTTGTTGAACAGCTCATGGAGCTGCGGGTACTTCGCGAAGTGCGGTGGCTTGAAGTAGTCGGTCCACAGTACCCACAGGTGGTGCTTGACCAGTTCGCTGCGTTGCTCCTTGATCTCGATGGCGCGCTCGCGGAACACGGGGTCGTCGTTGGACTGGTACTTCTCCTGAATCGCCTTGATCGACTCGGCTTCGATCCGAGCCTGCGCTGGGTCGTAGACGCCGCACGGGAGGTCGCAGTGTGCCGTAACCTCCAGGCGGGGGCGGTGCAGAATGCACGACAGCAGTCGCATCGTTCCTCCCTAACACGTGGTGTGCCGACGGTAGGCGACCTTACTCGCGCGTGATGTTCCGAGCATCCGCAGGTGGTGATCATTGGTGCGGCGCAACCTTATCGGGTGGCCGTGGCGGCTCGCGGTGGTGCGCGGTCCCTCGATGTCCCCGACGCTGTCCGATGGCGACGTGGTGCTGGTCAGCCTGCGAGCTCGGCCACGCCCCAGCGCGGTGGTGCTGGTCCAGTGGGCGCAGCGGTCCGGTCAGGTGTCAGTCAAGCGCGTGGTAGGCCGGCACGGGGACGGTTGGTGGGTCCTGGGTGACAACCCAGCGGGATCCACCGACTCCCGCCAACTGGGCACCGCAACCCCCACCGCGGTCGTCCTCACCCGGCTGTGGCCCGCACCCCACCGGCTAGCCCCGCCGTCGGCGGGCTGACGGCGGGGCAGGCGAGGCAGCTGCGCGGAGCTGCGCGTAGCGGTGTTGGCAGTCTGCCCAGCACGGGAGGATGCCGGTGCGGGCAGCCTCGGCGAGGGTGGGGGCGGCGCGGTCCTTGGGGGAGAGCACCACCTCAAGCTCGGCAGGCCAGGGCAGCCGCAGTGCGGGATCCAACGGGTCCACCGTGTGTTCCGCTGCGGGGTGGTATCCGGTGGAACACAGGTAGCTCATGACGGTGTCATCGGCCAGCGCGATGAACGCATGCCCGACGCCCTCAGGTAGGTACACTGCGCGGTAGCTCTCGGTGTCCAGCAGGATCGACTCCCAGCGGCCGAACGTGGGGGAGCCCACCCGGACGTCGATCGCGACGTCCAGCAGCGCACCGCGGGAGCAGTGCACGTACTTGGCTTGGCCCGGCGGCACGTCGGAGAAGTGCACCCCGCGGACCACACCGCGGTGGGAGACGCTGTGGTTGGACTGCGCCAGGTGCAGCGGGTGGCCGGTGGCGTCGAGGAACGCGGATTCCTGAAACGGCGCAACGAACTGACCGCGCGCGTCGGGGAAGACCTGGGGGGTGAACTCGATCACTCCCGGCACCGCCAGCTCACGGAACCGCACGGCGCGCCACTCTAGCCAGCAGGCTGGCAGCGCACCGCGGCTCCCGCCACACAATCTCCCGTCCACCTCATCGGGAGCCACCTGATCCGGTGATGTTCTCGGTCTACCGCCCGGAATTGAGGCGTCCGGCGTCACACGCGGTTGCGCAAGGTGCATAACTGCTCGCCAGTTCGCGCGTTGGGACACTCGACAGGGTTGTGACACGTCGTTGCCAGGTGCTGGCGGCTGGCGCGGCGGGAGGGTGGTGCCGTGGCCGAACGCGCTGAGCGAGCCGAGTTCGTGCCCTTGTCACCGGACCCCGGCGGAGTGAGCTGGGGGGCACCCCGTAGTCCCCGGGCAGCGTGGCGGCCCGGCTGGTCGACCTCGTCGGACCCCGTACCCCAGATTCCTCTACCGGAGTCGCCCGCGTTGGTCTGTGCGGGCGGTGTTGTTGTCCAAGCCAACCTGGCCGCAGTCCAGCTCGCCGGCCGGTGGTTCCCCGATTCGCTGACCGGCCTTGCGCTGCACCATCTGCTGAGGGGTCCCGAGACCGGAAGCGACGCCGGGCTGATCAGGCCGGACGGGCAGGTGATACCCGTGCGGGTGACGCGCTGGGTTTTACCCGGCACGGACCTCCTGGTGGTGTTCCTGGTCGACGTCTCTGACCTGCGCACCGCCGGCGGAGCCGGCAATCGGACCTCGGTGGGCTGCCCGCCGGAGACCGACGCCTTTGCCCAAGAACGCGCGCACCTGCTGCAAGCGCAGCAGATCGCTGGGGTCGGCAGCTTCACCTGGGAGTGGCCCACCGCTAAGATCAACTCGGCTAACCGGATCAACTACAGTCCCGCCCTGAGGGAGCTGTTTGCCGGACGCTGCGTCGATACCGCCGATCCCTTTCGCCACATCCATCCGGAGGATCTGCCCGATCTGTTCCGGCGGCTGCACGAGATGGTCTCTGACCGTGATGCGAGCACGCTGGAGGTGGAGTTCCGCGGTCTGCCCGAGCACGGGGAGACCTACTACCTGTGCCGCGTGCAGGCCGAGCGCTCCACCAGCGGGGAAGTCCTGCGTCTGGTAGGGACCGTGCGCGACGTCACCCAGGAGCGGGCGCAGCAGCGGGCGTCGCAGGCGGAGCTGCAGTGGCTGACGCAGGCGCAGCGGGTGGCCCGCATCGGTACCTGGGAGTGGGATCCGGGCGCTGACCGGCTGGTCTGGTCGGACGTGATGCGAGACCTCTACGCGGTGACGGCCCGCGAGAGCACCTACCAGAGCTTCCTGGCGCTGGTGCACCCCGATGACCGGGAGTGGGTGGACGAGCTGTGGCGTCAGCTGGTCATCGACCAGGTGCCGGTGGACTGCGAGCACCGGGTGCGACGAGGGGACGGGGTAGAGCGCACCGTCCGCTGCCATGGCGCGGCCCTCGCCGACTCCTCCGGGCGTCTGCGCCTGGTCGGCACCGTGCAGGACGTCACCGAGCAGCGGGCCGCCGAAGCCCGGATGATGCGTTCCGGCCAGCGTTTCGCCGACCTGGTGGCCATCGCCCCGGTGGGTATTGGGATCTTCGACGACAACGATCGGCTTGTCGACGGCAACGAAGCGCTGTGCAAGCTGCTGGGCTACGACCTGGAGACGCTTCGGGGGATGAGTTCCCAGGCCCTCACCCACCCCGACGAGCGAGCCGAGCGGTTGCGCCCCCTGCGCACCCGTCATGCAGCCTGGTCCGAGAGTTACACGGTGCCGCAGCGGATGCTGCGGCGGGCCGACGGTACCCCGGTGTACTGCGAGCTGCACGTCTCAGCATCGGTGCAAGACGACGGCCAACGTTTCCTGTTGGTGATCTTTACTGACATCACCGAGCGGCGCCGAGTGGCCGAGGCGCTCACCTACCGGGCAACGCACGACGAGCTCACGGGTCTCCCCAACCGGGCCGCGATCAAGGACACCCTGGCCGAGATGCTGCTGTCGGCTGACCGCGACATCGCGGTGCTGTTCTGCGACATCGACAACTTCAAGCGGGTCAACGATGCCCTCGGCCATGATGCCGGTGATGAGCTGCTGGTCGCGGTGGCGCGGTGGCTGCAGGACGGATTGCCCGAAGGCTGCACCGCGGGCCGCCTGTCCGGCGATGTCTTCGTGGTGATCTGCGCCAACCTCACCGCTCAGGGCGGCATCGGCTCGCTCGTTGCTACGGTCTCGGGGTTGCTGCGCACCGCGATCCCGCTGGGTGGCCAGGTGATCCGGGTGTCGGCGGCCATCGGAGTGGCGGTGCCCGACGCTTCCACCGCCACCGCGCAGGACCTGCTGCGCTTTGCCGACGCGGCCTTGTTCGAGGCCAAGCGGACGGGCACCGGGCACTTCGTGATGGCCAACGCGGCGCTGATCGCATCAGCCGATCAGCAGGTAGAGCTGGAGTGCCAGCTCCGCGAGGCGCTCCTGCGCGACGAACTACAGTTGCACTACCAGCCGGTGGTCAATCCGGACGGAGCGATCCTGTCTGCGGAGGCGCTGATCCGCTGGCTGCACCCGGAGCGCGGGATGCTCGGCCCGGACGTGTTCCTGCCGGTGGCCGAGCAGGGCGGCCTGATGCGCGATCTGGACCGCTGGGTGCTACGCACCGCGATGCATGAGGCGCGCGAGTGGAGAGCGTGGGATGGGCGCCCCGTGGCCGTCGCGGTTAACCTTGCCGATCCCGGCGAGGGCGACTTCGTGGCCACCGTCGCTACCGCGGTGGCCGAGAGCGGGCTGCCCTGGGGCTGCCTGGTGCTGGAGCTGGTGGAAACGACGCTGATCGGTTTGCCCAGCGCGACCCGGCGGGCGATGGCGGAGCTGGTCGGGCGCGGGGTGCGCTTCGCGGTGGACGACTTCGGCACCGGTTATTCCTCCCTGGCCCGGCTCAAGGAGCTGCCCGCGCAGATCGTCAAGCTGGACCGCCGATTCGTCTGCGGGGTGGGTGTTGACCCGTCGGACTTCGCGGTGGCCCGCGCGGTCGTCGACATGGCCCGCGCGATGGATCGGGTTTGTGTCGCCGAGGGCGTTGAGAACACAGCCCAGTTCCAGGTGCTGCGGGGCCTCGGGGTGGACGCCTACCAGGGCTGGTTGTTTTCCCGCGCGGTCCCCGGCCCCGAGTTCCGTGCTCTCCTGGAGAGCGGCCCGCTGCTGCGCTGACTGGGCTAGTGGCCGCGCAGGACGGCAACGATCTGGTTGATGACCCGCGTGCGTTGGGCGTCGGTGAGCTGACCGAAGTACTCGCCAAGCAGGTCAACGGGCAGCCAGACCACCCGGTCGGCGAGCACCACGCCGTAGTCGGTCTCGGTGGCATAGGCACTGGCCCGGTAGCGGGTGCCGGTCTCGATCTCGGCGAGGAGCACGGTGGGTCCGCCTGCAGCGTTGTAGATGTCGGCGGAGACCACGGTGTAAAGCTCTCGTTCCCCGGTCAGCGGAGACGGGTGGGAGATCAGAACGTCGCCTTGGCGGGGCGAGGATGGAGGTGTGCCCGGTGCTGTCACCGCCCGGTCTTCCACGCGGTCAGCGCCTCGGTGCGTGCCCGGGCCCGTCGGCGCAGCCGGTCGGTGTCGTCGGCCTGAGCGAGCATGGCGATGTGGTCGGCCAGCTCGTGGCGGGTCAGTTCCGCCCTCAAGGCCGCATCGACTAGCCCGGACAGGGTGGTTCCGGTGCTGCGGGCGTACGCAAGTGCGCGGGCGTGAGTCGTGTCGGGCAGTGAGATGCCTACCTTGACGGTCATACCGGTAGTCTGACCGATGGCCACACCCGGCCTCTAGCAGACAGCCGCAGTGCGTGGAGAACCGTCGGCACCCTAACGCGTTCTGCACGGTGGGCTGTAGGGCTGGTCGGGAATGTATTGGTGCCATTGGGCGGCAGCGAGCGGCGTGACGATCAGCGCGCAGATGTCTTGGGCGCTCTCCTCGGGGCTGGTATCCCAGAGCCGGATGGTGCCGTCGCTGCTGGCGCTGGCCAGAGTGTGCCCATCGGGAGTGAACGCCACTCCTTCGACTTCCCCACCATGGTTGAGGACCACAGCCGGGTGGTGCGGATCGGCGAGATCCCACAGCCGCACGGTGCCATCGAAGCTCGCACTGGCCAAGGTGCGCCCGTCCGGGCTGACCGCCACCGCTTCGACCCTGGCCGTATGGCCGGTCAACGTCGCCGATGCAGTGGGATGATCGAGGTCGGTCAGGTCCCACAGCCGGACCGTGCCATCTTGGCTGGCGCTGGCCAGCGTGTGCCCGTCGGGGCTGAACACCACCATCTCGACGTCGTCGGTGTGGCCGGTGAGGGTCGCCCTCGCGCTCGGGTGGTGGGGGTCGGTGACGTCCCACAGCCGGACCGTGTTGTCGTCGCTGGCGCTGGCCAGGGTGTGCCCGTGCGGGCTGAACGCCACCCATTCGACGACGTTGGTGTGCCCGGTGAGGGTGGCCATTCCGGTGGGATGCCGAGGGTCGGTGAGGTCCCACAGCCGGATGGTGTGGTCGCTGCTGCCGCTGGCCAGGGTATGTCCGTCCGGGCTGAACGCCACGGACTCGACGACGTTGGTGTGCCCGGTGAGGATGGCTGTCGGGCTGGGGTGGTGAGGGTCGGTGACGTCCCACACCCGCACGGTGTGATCACCGTCAGCGATGGCCAGGGTGCGCCCACCCGGGCTGAACGCCACCGCCTCGATGAAGTTGGTGAGCCCGGAGAGGACCGCAGACAGGGTGGGGTGACGGGGGTCGGTGAGATCCCACAGCTGAGCTGCGGGGTTGTTGCCCCCGCTAGCCAGGATGCGCCCATCGCGGCTGAACGCCACCGCGTCGAGCGGGTTGCTGATGTTCAGCGGACTGTAGAGGCTCTCGGTGAGAACGACGGGGGGATGACCGGGGGCGCTCAGGTTCCACAGCCGCACCGTGCCGTCGCTGCCGCCCGAGACCAGAGTGGGCCCGTCCGGGGTGAACGCCACCGCGCCGACGACGCTAGTGTGCCCGCTCAAGGGCGCCAACGCGGTCGGATGCCGGGCATCGGTGAGGTCCCACCGCCGCACCAGGCCATCGTCACTGCCGCTGGCCAGGGTGCGCCCATCCCGGCTGAAGGCCACCGCGTCGACCGACACGCTCGGGCCGGCGAGGACCGCGCCCGGCGTGGGGTGTCGGGGATCGGAGACGTCCCACAGTCGCACTGTGCGGTCGCGGTTGGCGCTGGCCAGAGTGCGGCCATCCGGGCTGAAGGCCACCGCGTGGATGTCGTCGGTGTGCCCGGTGAGGACTGCGGATTTGGTCGGGTGGTGGGGATCGCTGAGGTCCCACAGCCGCACCGTACGGTCGTCGCTGCCGCTGGCCAGAGTGCGCCCGTCCGGGCTGAACGCCACTGTGTTGACGCTGCTGTTGTGTCCGGGCAAGGTGGCTTCGGCGGTGGGATGGCGCAGGTTGGTGAGGTCCCACAGCCGGACCGTGTGGTCGGTGCTGCCGCTGGCCAGGGTGTGCCCGTCGGGGCTGACCGCCACCGCGGTGACCGCGGTGGCGGACGTCGTGGTCGGTGCCTGGTCGGTCAACAGCGCGAGGAGCGCTGGGTGATGCAGGTTGCTGAGGTCCCACAGCCGCACCGTGTCATCGTCGCTGCTGCTGGCCAGGGTGTGCCCGTCCGGGCTGAAGGCCACCGCCGTGATGGCGCCGAGGTGGTCGGTGAGGCTGCTCAGCAGCGCAGGTCCTTGCGGGTTGGGGCTGGTGAGGTCATACAGGCGGACGAGCTGGTCGGCGGAACCAGCCGCGAGGGTGCGTCCATCGGGACTGATGGCCACGGCGTTGAAGGCACCGGAATGTCCCAGGATCCGGGTGGCGGCATGCAAGGTGGAAGCTTGGAGCAGGCTGCTGCGGGCCTCCAGGGTGGGTGCGATGCGGTAGGCGGCCAGGCTGAGCTGCATCGCCAGAGCCGGGTCAGTGGCACTGGCCTGGTTGGCTTCATCAGCGGCCATGCGGGACAGCGCCTCGCTGCGCTGGTAGCGCGCGTCCTGGAACTCAGAGATCCCGAAGCCGACCGCTCCGGCAACCACCACCAGAACGAGGCCCAAACCGATAAACCTCCAGAGGCGGGCATGCTCACGCCGCCTCGCCTCTTTTTTACTCTCGATGACCAGGGTGCGGACCTCGGCGGGAATATCCAGTTCCTGGTTGGTCTCCTTTTTTGAGTCCAGCCATTCTTCTGCCTCCCTGATGCTGGCGTCCGTGGTGAGCAGATCGTTGTTGGCGACACGATTTCTCACGATGGCCAGCCAACGCTGGAACGCGACATCTTCATCGATCCAATTTTTGAGCCTTTCCCAGGAGAGGATCAGCGCTTCGTGCGCCAGTTCCACCGCGGTGGTACCGCTGGTCGGGTCGTCGTCCCTCGGCTTGTTGATGACCAGCAGGCGATGGTGTGCGAGTTGCTCGACGATGTCCCAGTCCGCGTTGAGGCGGTCCTTCGTGACGACACACCGGGTCGCCCTGGCGGGGTCTTCGCGGTTGCGGACCAGCATGAGCATGACCCGCCGAACCCGGTCCTCATGCCCCAGCTCAGCCAAGACCCTGTCGGCGTGCCGGTTGAGTGCTCCCGCGACACCGCCGATCTCCTCGTAGCCGGCGAACGTCAGCAGCCGTTGGCGCTGTTTCGGCCACAGCTCGGTCAGGGCGAGCTCCATCAGCGGCAGCCCACCATCACCCATGGCGGTGTCCAGTGCGATTGCGATTCGCCGGGCCAACCATTCCTCGTAGCTCACACCACGGACCCTGGCCGGCTCGGTGACCGCGAGCATCAACGTTTCGGCTTCCATCGGCGCGAGTGGCAACACGTAGTCGGGCGTCCGGGATCTGATCTTCGGGTGTTGTGAGAACTTCTGCCAGAAGTCGGCCCGTAACGTGCACACCAACCGATACGGAGCATCGTCGGTGTCCGTGGCAGGCACGACTCTGCCGAGGAAGTCGGTCCACTGGCCTTTCGGGCCTGAGATAAAAATATCCTCAAGCTGGTCGGCGAAGAGCAGAATGCGTTTACTGGTCGGTACTCGAAGCTTGGCTACCTCTGCCGCCAGCCCGTTGCGTCGTATTTGGGCAGCGCGGTCCTCGACAGCCGCCTTGCTCATTTCATGGCGGGATCCCTCTAGTTCGGAGAGGGCTTCGGCCACTGCGAAAAATGGCTTGTCTCCTGGCCGGAATGTGGCCGTGACCCACTCTTCCGACCGCAATGTAGGGAGCAACCCGGCGCTGACCAGGGAGGACTTTCCCACTCCCGACGCGCCCATGACAACGACCAAAGAGTGGTCATGCACCATCCGGCGAAGCTCTTCGGTCTCTTGGTCCCGGCCAACAAACAGGTTCTCTTCGGCGTCCTCGGCCCGAAACGGCGCTAAGCCCCGGTACGGGCAGGGCGGCAGGGGCACCAACACCTCCGGCCAGCCGTCCTCCAGGCCGGCTTTAGAGATCGCGTAGGCGTCCTGCGCACGTTCGTCGCGGCTGACCACGGTCAGCATGCCCACCGCGGCATCCCCGTCGCCGTCGGCCACGACGACCGGGGAGCCGCTGTAGCCGGGCTGGGCGCGGAAGGCCGACTCGGGATCCGGATTAAGCTGGATCATCCAGCGGGTCACTGGCCCCACCGGCCGGCAGGGGATCCACACCCCCTCGGGGCGTCGCACCGGCTCCAGGGGATGGCCAAACATGAACGCCTCGGCGTGGTCGGCAAGCTTGACCAGCTGTGCCGGATCTGCCCCGGCAGGAAGATCACCGTCGTTCAGCTCTAGGCCCGCGACATCGGCGACCGCATCCCTGCTTCTGACCCCAGAGACCGGTGGTGGTTTCCATGCGACGACCCGGCAGCTCTTGGATGGCGCGCCGTTGCCGCTCAGGAAGGGAAAGTCAACCTGCACCCGAGCATTCGGTTTTGGTTCCTCTTGGGCACGTTGCTCCCGGCCCAGAGCCGCGTTGATCACGTGCGCGCAGGTGATGATCTGTCGCTTTCCCACGACAAATCCCATACCGACCGGATCCGACCTGCCGATGCGCAGGACCCGGACGACAAAACCCTCACGGCTCACGCCCGGCACTGGTTACCCCCTTCTCCTGGAGTTTACCTCCGTGGCACCTTTTGTGACGATTACGCCGGGCACTCGTTTTGTCTGACCCGGGGAGCTGCGACGATGAGATCGTGACGGGCATTTACTCGACGTTCCGCGGGCGGGCCCTCGTCTCGATGGCGGTCGTCGTGACCTTGGCGATGCTGGTGGGCACGTCGTGCGCGGCGTCGGCTAGCAACGCCCAGCACAGGCTGCTCCCGATCGGGCACGTGTGGACGATCATTTTGGAGAACAAGTCCTACGAAGCGACCTTCACCGGGCTGAACCAGAACGACTACCTGTGGAAGACGCTGCCCAGCTACGGGCTGCTGCTGCGGCAATACTACGGTACCGGGCACTTCAGCCTGGACAACTACATCAGTCTGGTCTCCGGCCAGGCACCCACGCCGGATACCCAGCAGGACTGCCCGCAGTACAAGGACGTGCAGCCCGGCTCACCCAGCACGGACCGCCAGGTCCACGCCTCCAGCGGGTGCGTCTATCCGGCCTGGGTCCCGACGCTGTTCAACCAGCTGGACGCTCACCACGTCAGCTGGAAGGTCTATGCCCAGGACATGGGCAACACGCCCTCCCGGGAAGACCCCTACCGCTGCGGCATCCCCGGTTCTCCGACCGGTGCTGGCGTGCCCGATCCGGGCAGCGCAACCGCGCAAGATCAGTACGTTCCCAAGCACAACCCGGTGCCCTGGTTCCACTCGGTGATCGACAATCCCGCGGACTGTGCCAAGGTCGTGCCACTGGGTGGCCTGCCCGCCACCGCCGCTCACCCCGCCGAGAAATGAGCAGCGCATCGTTTGCTCGCATAGCCCGCGTGTCAGCCGTCGTGGGGGTGGTCTTGATCCGATGGTAGAGGAACGCGATCAGGTCCACAGCCTGCACCAGCCGGCTGGCTGATGAGGGCATGAAATGGAGAGTATCCACGATCTGGGCAGCCTAGTGATCGAGTCAACTTGCGACCCGGCCTTGCCTGGTCTGACACCGGGTGGTCTGACGGCCGTCGCGGTGCGAGGCTGATGGATATGGATTACACGCAACTGGGCCGCAGCGGCCTGATGGTGTCCCGACTGTGCCTGGGGACGATGAACTTCGGCCCGGAGACCTCGGAGGCCGACAGCCACGCGATCATGGATCGGGCCCATGAGCATGGCATCAACTTTTTCGATACCGCCAACGTCTACGGCTGGCACAAGGGCGAAGGGATCACCGAGCAGATCATCGGCCGATGGTTTGCCGTGGGTGGTGGGCGCCGGGAGCGCACCGTGTTGGCGACCAAAGTCTATGGCTTCATGGGGGACTGGCCCAACGAGAGCAGACTCTCCGCGCTGCACATCCGGCGGGCCTGCGAGGCGTCGCTGCGCCGGCTGCAGACCGACTGCATCGACCTTTACCAGATGCACCACGTGGACCGAACGACGCCGTGGGAGGAAATCTGGGAGGCCATGTCGGTGCTCCGGCACCAGGGAAAGATCATCTATGTTGGCTCGTCGAACTTTGCCGGCTGGCACTTGGCCGCGGCGCAAGAGGCGGCCCGCCGCCAGTACGTCACCGGGCTGGTCAGCGAGCAGTCCCTCTACAACCTGCTCACCCGGTGGGTCGAGCTGGAGGTGCTGCCCGCCGCGCGGGAGTACGGCATCGGGCTGATCCCGTACTCGCCGCTGCACGGTGGGCTGCTCAGCGGGGTGTTGCGCAAGCAACGTGAGGGCGAGGGTTCCCGAAGCATCACCGGGAACTCAGCCGAGGCGCTCAAGGCGAACCGGAAACGTATCGAGTCCTACGAGAAGCTGTGTGCTGACCTGGGTGAGGACCCCGCCAACGTCGGGCTGGCCTGGCTGCTGCACCAGCCCGGGGTGACCGCGCCGATTGTCGGCCCGCGCACTGCCGCGCAACTGGACAGCTCGCTGCGGGCCATCGCGGTCGCCCTCGATGCCGAGGTGCTGGCCCGGCTGGACGCGCAGTTCCCTCCGCCGGCACCGCACGGCGACCAACCCGCCCCGGAGGCCTATGCGTGGTAACGCTCTCAGCCGGTGAGGTTGTCCGGCTCGTCGGCATCGTCACGAGCCAGAAAGGTGGCCAACCGCTCGATAGCATCCTCGAACTCCGGGTGCTCATCGACGAACGCGCGCATCCGGGCGGCCAACCACTCGACGCTGAGCTGCTCGTCGCCACGTCGATCTTCGAACTCCTCGATGCCGCGGTCGGTGAAATACATGGGCGTCAGGTGTCGAGGGCGGCGGCGATGAGTTCCCGCTGCTCGACATCGTGCACCTTGGCTGACCCTGCGGAGGGAGCTGCCATGGCACGCCGGGAGATCCGCCGCAGCGCACCCAGGCGTTCGGGCATCAGCTCTGGCAGGCTCAGCCCGTAGAACGGCCAGGCACCCTGGTTGGCGGGTTCCTCCTGCACCCAGCACATGTCGTTGGCTTTCGGGTAGCGGTCCAGCGCTGCGGTCAGCCGGCGCTGGGGCACCGGGTAGAGCTGCTCAATGCGCACGATCGCCGTGTTGTCGATGCCATGCTGCTGGCGTGCGGCATGCAGCTCGTAGCTGATCTTGCCGCTGCACAGCAGCACCCGGCGCACCCGCAAGGGGTCGGTGATGACCGGGTCATCGAGCACCGAGGTGAACCGTCCTGAGGTGAAGTGCTCCACCGGGCTCACCGCCGCTTTGAGGCGCAGCATCGACTTGGGGGTGAACACCACCAGCGGCCGGTGCACCCCGTCCAGGGCATGCCGGCGCAGCAGGTGGAAATAGTTCGCCGGAGTGGATGGCTGTGCCACGGTCATGGAGCCTTCAGCGCACAGCTGCAGGAAGCGCTCGATGCGCGCGGAGGTGTGGTCCGGGCCCTGCCCTTCGTGACCATGCGGCAGCAGCAACACGACGTCGCAGCGCTGGCCCCACTTGGCTTCACCGGAGGAGATGAACTCATCAATCACGGACTGCGCGTTATTGGCGAAGTCACCGAACTGCGCCTCCCAGAGCACCAGAGCGTCCGGGTTCGCCACAGAATAGCCGTATTCGAAGCCCAACGCGGCGAACTCCGACAGCGCCGAGTCGTAGGCGAAGAACTTCGCCTGGTCCGACGAAAGGTTCATCAGCGGCGTGTACTCGGTCCCGGTTTTGCGGTCGATCAGCACCGAGTGCCGTTGCACGAACGTGCCGCGCCGGGTGTCCTGACCGGACAACCGCACCATGCGACCGTCCAGGCACACCGAGCCGAGCGCCAGCAGCTCAGCGAAGGCCCAGTCGATCCCACCCTCACGGCCCATTTTTGCTCGTTTTTCCAATACTGGTCTGACCCTCGGGTGTGGGGTGAAACTTTCAGGCAGGTTCACGTGCGCGTCAGCGATCCGCTCGATGACGCTGCGATCTACTCCGGTGGCCAGTCCAGTGGGCACGATCTGCTCGGCCTCCACCGATTCGCTCGGCGCCGCGGCGCGTCTTTCCAGCTCCCGGACCTCGTTGAAGACATGTTCAAGCTGTTGTGCATAGTCCTTCAGGGCGCGCTCAGCATCCGCCACGGAGATGTCTCCGCGCCCGATGAGCGCCTCGGTGTAGCTTTTGCGGACGGATCGCTTGCCGTCGATGATGTCGTACATCTTCGGTTGCGTCATCGACGGATCGTCGCCCTCATTGTGGCCGCGCCGGCGGTAGCAAATCATGTCGATCACGACATCCTTGCGAAATGCCTGCCGGTAGTCCACCGCTAGCTTGGCGATCCAGACGCAGGATTCTGGATCATCGCCGTTGACGTGAAATACCGGTGCGCCGATCGTCTTGGCGACGTCGGTACAGTACTCGCTGGACCGGGCAGACTGCGGCGGCGTGGTGAACCCGACCTGATTGTTCACGATCACGTGCACGGTGCCACCGGTGCGATACCCGCGCAACTGCGACAGGTTGAGCGTCTCGGCTACCACGCCCTCCCCGGCGAAGGCGGCGTCCCCGTGCAGTGCCACCGGCAGCACGGTGAAGCCGTCCGGGCCCTTGTTCAAGATATCCTGCTTGGCCCGCACGATGCCCTCCAGCACCGGATTCACCGCCTCCAGATGGGACGGGTTCGAAATCAGCGACACCTTCGTCTCGCCGTCGCCGAACATCCGGTAGTACTTGCCCTCGGCCCCCAGGTGGTACTTGACGTCACCGGAGCCGTGCGCCTGCCCGGGATCGAGGTTGCCCTCGAACTCGCGGAAGATCTGCGAGTAGGGCTTACCCACCAGGTTGGCCAGGACGTTGAGCCGGCCGCGGTGCGGCATGGCGAAGACCACCTCATCCAGCTCGTACTCGGCGGCCTTGTCCAGCACGGCGTCCAGTAGCGGGATCACGGTCTCGGCGCCCTCCAACGAGAAGCGCTTTTGGCCGACGTACTTGGTTTGCAGGAAGGTCTCGAACGATTCCGCGGCGTTGAGCTTGGACAGGATGTACTTCTGCTCGGCGCTCGTGGGTTTGGTGTGTACCCGCTCCACCCGCTCCTGCAGCCACCGCCGCTCGTCGGGCGTCGAGATGTGCGTGTACTCCACGCCGACGTTGCGGCAATAGGCATTGCGCAGCACGCCCAGGACGTCGCGCAGTTGCATGTGTGACTGCCCGGCGAACCCACCGACGGCGAACTCGCGGTCCAGATCCCACAGGGTGAGGCCGTGACGCAGCACATCAAGGTCGGGGTGTTTGCGCTGCCGGTAGTTGAGCGGGTCGGTATCGGCCATCAAGTGGCCACGGGTACGGTAGGCGTCGATGATCTCTAGTACCCGGGCGGTCTTGTCGACCGCGCCCTCGGGGATGTCCTGTACCCAGCGCACCGGCTCGTAGGGGAGGCGCAGCGAGGCGAACACGCCGTCGTAGAAGCCGTCCTCGCCGAGCACCAGTTCGTGTATCCGGCGCAGGAACTCGCCGGACTCGGCACCCTGGATGATGCGGTGGTCGTAGGTGGACGTCAGTGTGATGATCTTGCTGATGGCCAGCTCAGCGAGTGTCCGGTCGCTGGCACCCTGGAAGGACGCCGGGTACTCCATCGCGCCGACGCCGATGATGGCGCCCTGGCCGGACATCAGCCGGGGTACCGAGTGGTTGGTGCCGATGGTTCCTGGGTTGGTCAGCGTGATCGTGCTGGCCGCGAGGTCTTCGGCGGTGAGTTTGCCCTCCCGGGCTTTGCGGATGATGGCCTCGTAAGCCTGCCAGAACTCAGCGAAGGTCATCACCTCGCAACCCTTGATCGAGGCGACGAGGAGGCTGCGGCCCTTGTCGGTCTTAAGGTCGATCGCCAGACCCAGGTTGACGTGTTCGGGCGCCACGACAGCGGGCTTGCCCGCCTCGTCAATGGTGTAGTGCCGGTTCAGCTGCGGGATGTCGTGCAACGCCCGCACCATGGCGTACCCGATGAGGTGGGTGAGGCTGACTTTGCCGCCGCGGGTCCGTCTGAGATGATTATTGATCACTATGCGGTTGTCGACCAGCAGCTTTGCCGGTACTGCACGGACGCTGGTGGCTGTCGGCAGCTCCAGCGAGGTCTCCATATTCGCTACCACACGGGCCGCCGCGCCGCGCAGCGGGGTGGTGGTGTCCTGTGCTAAGTCGTGCTGAGCAGGCGCGCCTGCGGTGGCCTGCCCCAGGGTTCGATTTGCCGGTGGCTTTGTTGGGGGCTGTTTTGGGAGCTGTGCCGGGGGCTGCTGGGGGCGTGCCGGCGTGGCGGTGCGTGCCGGCTGGCCGTTGTCGCTGCGTGCCGCGGGCCGGTAGCCGGCGAAGAAGTCATGCCACGAGGAGTCCACCGCCGAAGGGTTGGCCAGGAACTGTTCGTACATCTCCTCGACGAGCCACTCGTTGGGACCGAACTGCACGGGGCGGTCACTGCCACTACGGGACACTGCTGGAAGTCGCCTCTATCCGTTCTGTCCGTCCTGCGCGGGTTCGCTCAGGGTCGCTGACACTGCCCTCAGGCTAGCCCCCGCCGTGGGCCCGAAGTGTCCGGCAGTCCGCGGCGCGCCGGTGCACGACGGTCATCGGTCCCTCAGCGGCCGAGTACCCGGCTGGGGATCTATTGGCCTCGCCGCTTCGCACATGCCGGACATATCTGGTCACGGTCATAGGGGTAACCAGGCAGGCCCACCCGATTGAGCGGGAGCGGTTTGGGCTCAAACGTCACGCCGCACGAGGCGGTCACCGTCCCATCGGCGGCCAGCTCGCCGCGGTGCGTGTCGTGATCTTCCATGGATCGCAAGTACCAGGTCATCCGAACCACTCGATCAGTGTGCCGCGGACCGCCGTGGCCCCGTCCTCGTCGAGCACTGTCCTCGTCGAGCACGAACACGCGGCGGCCCCTGTGCGGGTCAAAGACGATGCTACGTCGAGCTTCGTTAGCCGGAGGTTATGGAACTCCCTGAGGTTGGCCTGGGTTCGGCAGGTGCCGTTGAGGCGCTGCGTCGCGGCCCGTGCATCGACGTCGGTGACGCTGAGGCGGAACTGACGCCAGCGTTTGGTGAACGTGTCGATCCACCGGTCGTGGGCTGGCCGCATCGGTGGCGAGGGTCGCCTCTGGCGAGCTTGCGGCCCACAGCCGGGCGTAGGGTCCGCCTGCGGCGAGCAGTTCACGATGGTGGCCTTGCTCGACGATTCGCCCGCCGTCGAGCACCACGATCCGGTCGGCCTTGGCCGCGGTGGTCAGCCGGTGTGCGATGACCACGGTGGTGCGGCGCGCGGTGAGCCGGTCGGTGGCGGCCAGCACCACCGACTCGGTGGCCGGATCCAGCGCGGCGGTGGCCTCGTCGAGCAACAGCAGGTCGGGGTCGACCAGCTCGGCGCGGGCCAGCGCGATCAGCTGTCGTTGCCCCGCTGAGAGGCCCTGCCCGCGTTCCCCGACCGGCTGGCGAAATCCGTGCGGCAGTGCGGCAATGGCTGCTAGCGCGCCGACCCGTCGGGCCGCCGCCTCCACCTCGGTGGGGGAGGCCCGCGGGGCGCCGTAGCTGATGTTGCTCGCGACGTCGCCCTGGAACAGGTGTGCCTCTTGGGGCACCACGCCCAGCCGGTGATGAAACGCTGCGGGGTCGAAACGCCGCACGTCTACTCCATCAACCAGCACCGTCCCGGCAGCGGGGTCATAGAACCTGGCCAGCAGCTTGACCACCGTGGACTTACCAGCTCCGGTGGTTCCCACCAGAGCGATGGTCTCCCCGGGCGCGATGTGCAGCGACAGGTCGGCCAGCGCGGGTTGCGTCGCACCGGGGTAGCTGAAGGTGACATCGCGCAGCTCCACCTCACCGCGCAGTCGGGTCGGCACCGGGACGGTGTCGGCGGTGTCGGGGGGTGGCACCGAGGCCGGCGTGTCCAGCAGCTCCCGGATGCGTCGCAGCCCGACCGTGGCTTGCTGGTAGCCGTCGAAGACTTGAGACAGCTGCTGGATGGGTGCGAAGAACAGGTCCAGGTAGAGCAGGAAGGCGGTGAGTACCCCGGCGGTGACGGTGCCCGCGGCGACCCGGAAGGCCCCCAGACCCAGCACTCCTGCCTGCGCGAGGTCGGAGAGCAGGGCAACGAAGGGAAAGTAGGTGGCGATGTAGCGCTGGGCACGCAGCCGGGTGCGCCGGTAGGCGTTGCTGCGGGCGGCGAAGTCCCGGGCTGAGCGGTGCTCGTGGGTGAACGCCTGCGCCACCCGCGCGCCGGACACGTTTTCCTGCAGGTCGGCGTTGACCTCGCTGACTTTCTCCCGGGCTTCGGTGTAGGCCAGGGAGGCCAGCCGCTGGAACACCACGGTGGCCGCGATGAGCACCGGCAGGCCGCCCATCGCCACCAGGGCCAGTCCTGCGTCGGTGAGCAGCAGCGCAATGGCCACCCCGGCCACCGTGAGGACGCTCACCAGTGCGGTGGACAACCCGGTCTGCAGGAACGTGGACAGCGCATCCACGTCGGTGGTCATCCGGGTCATGATCCGGCCCGCCATCTCGCGCTCGAAATAGTCCAGCCCGAGCCGCTGCAGGTGCGCGAAGCTGCGCACCCGCAGCAGGTACAGCAGGGTCTCCCCACCCCGTGCGGCAGCCACTGTCTGGGCGGCGATCACCAGCCAGTCGGCGGCGAGGACGCCGAGCCCGACGGCGACCACGAGGGCGAGCACGTTCGGTGCGTGGCGGGTGATGGTGGTGACGGCCAGGCCGCCCAGCGCCGGGAAGGCCATGGTGGCTAGCGCGTCGAGCACGACCAGGATGGTGGTGAGCGTGAGCCACCCCAGGATCGGTCGCAGCAGCCGGGTGAGCCGGAAATCCGGGTCGGGGGCTCTCGGGTCGGTCCCGGTGAGGTGGGGCAGGGCACTGGCCGGTGGCAGCGCGGCCACCGCCGCGAGCAGTTCCGGGGTCGGCCCGACGCTGCCCGCTATGCCGGCTGTCCAGCCGCCCCGCCCGGCGCTGGGGGCGTTCTGCCCCGCTCGGTGGGGGCGCGCGGCGCTGGTGAAGTTCTCCGTCGCCTCCGGGGCAGCGCCTGCGGGCCACAGCCGCGGGGTGATGCCCTCCTGCGGACCCGGACTCAGCACACTCGACGTGCCGGGGGTGATGTTCTCGATCATCTCTCCGGGGCCGGCGAGCAGGGCGCGGAAGGGCGCGCACCGAGTGCTCAGCTCGGCCTGGGTCCCGACGTCGAGCACCCGCCCGCCCTGGAGCACCGCGATCCGGTGGGCCAGCGCCAGCGAGGAGCGGCGGTGTGCGATGAGCAGCGTGGTGCGGGCCGCGGTGACCGTCCGCAGGGTGGCGTGAATGGCCGCCTCGGTGGTGGCGTCGACCGCGGAGGTGGCGTCGTCGAGCACCAGCACCCGCGGGTCGGCCAGCAGTGCTCTGGCCAGGGCGATCCGCTGGCGTTGCCCGCCGGAGAGGGTGAGTCCCCGCTCGCCGACCTGGGTGTGGTAACCCTGCGGCAGCGCGGCGATGAACTCGTGCGCCGCCGCGGCTCTCGCCGCCTGACGCACCTGGTCATCGGTGGCATCCGGACATCCGTAGGCGATGTTGGCCCGCACCGTGTCGGAGAACAGGAACGCCTCCTCGAACACCATCCCGATGGCTGAGCGCAGCGAGGACAACCGCAGGTGCCGAACGTCGATGGGGTGCTCGGGTGGCCCGATGCGGACCGCGCCCTGGTGCGCGTCATAGAACCGGGCCAGCAGCAGCGAGACGGTGGACTTGCCCGAGCCGGGTGTGCCCACCAAGGCCAACGTCTCGCCCGGTTCGATGCGCAGGGACACCCCATCGAGCACCGGCTCGCTGCGGGCGTAGCCAAAACGCACCTCCTCCAGCTGCACCGCCAGTGGCCCCTCCGGCACATCGATCGCATCCGGCGCCTCCGCCACCTCGGGTTGGGAGTCGATCAGCTCGTAGACCCGCTCCACCCCGGCGCGGGCCAGCTGCGCCAGCACCACCAGGCTGGCAACCAACCGGGCCGGACCGACGAGCATCGCCAGGTACGCGGCGAACGCCACGAACGTCCCCAGACTGATCGTCCCGCGCAGCGCCAGCATCCCGCCCACGCCGAACACCGCCACCTGACCCAGCGAAGGGAACGCGGTCAGCGTCGGGGCGAACCTCGCATTCAGCCACGCCGAGCGCATCCGTTCGGCGAACAGCCGCGCAGCCCGCCTCTCCAGCCGGGACACCGCGCGGGACTCTTGGCCAAATCCCTTCACCACCCGCATCCCGGTCACGGTCTCCTCGACATGCTCGGCGATCTCGGCCGCGCGCTGCTGAGCCGACCAGGTCGCCGGAAACAACATGCGCCGGGTCCGGACGGTGACCAGCCCAGCGGCCGGCACCGTGATGAGCGCCACCAGAGTGAGCAACGGGGATAGCCACAGCATCGCGACCAGCGCGATAGCAAAGAGCACCACCATGCCCGCCGTCAGCGGCACCATCGACAGCAGGCCTTGGACCAGCTGCAGGTCGGAGATGGCTCGGGAGGCGACCTGCCCGGTGCGAAGGCTGTCCTGTTTGGCGCCGTCGAGCTTCTGCACCGCCTGGAACACCCCAGTGCGCAGATCGTGCTGGACGTCCAGGGACAGCCGTCCACTGAGGTAGCGGCGCGCGAAGGAGGTCCCAAACTGCACGAGCGCCACACCGGCCAGCGCGGCGACCAGCCAGCCCAGCCGCTCGGTAATCCCCGTGACGGCGTCGTTCACCGCGAGCCGGATGAGCAGCGGGGTGCTGGCTACCATGCTGGCCCCGATACCAGAGGCCAGCAAAGCCGCCGTGGCCAAGCGGGGATGGCGCCAACAGGCTGCCCCCAGCCGGCGGATCCAACCGGCTTGGTGTGTCGAGATCTGCGCGAGCACGAGTGCCAGGTTATGCGGCCACTCTGACAATAAGCGGGGGACAAGGCCTGCACCAGCGGCCGACCCCGGGCGGTGACTGGTGGGTCAAGCTCGGTGGACTGTCAAGCTCGGTGGACTACTGCCTTGCCGGCTTCGCCTCGTGGGCGGACGTTACGCACCGTGGTCTGTTCGGCGGCAGGAGCGCTGAACTGACGTGGGACCACCTCCACCTCACGCGGCCGGCAGAAGGGATCGGAGTTCCGAACAAACCGCTTGATGGGTTCTGGGTCGTCACCGAGGAGATGACGCTGTGCGGTCATCCATACCTTGCAAGGCCAGTGGCGGCGGCGCAGCCAACCGGAGCAGATGGTGCAGCGACCCGTGGAGTCCGGCAGGTGCTGGCTGAGCAACTCCCGCCAGACGCCAGTGATGGCTGTGATGTGCCTGCGCGCTGACGGTGCCGAGAGCACCGCACTTGCCCGTGCGGCCATCTCCTCAATCCCCGCCAGTCGCTCCAGCACCGCACGCCGCACTCGACGGTCCACGTACCTGCCTCCTCCTCGCCGCCCGACCACCCCGAGGACACGCTTAACATGCTTAACGACGACACCGAAACGCCGTCACGCCGCAGTGCACCTGTCTACCGGACTTCCCCCGCGGACTTAACCCCCCTCACCCTGGTGTCGTGATGCTCTGCTGCGAAAGGGTCGCAAGTGCACCCGGATTGCGTAGTAACCGCCAAGGATTGACTCCGAAGGACCTTGGGAGGACCTGGACCCCCCGAGTGTGTGGCCCTCGCTGCCGAGGCCAAGATGGTCATGTTCGCACCGTGCTGAGATCGAAGCCGAGGAGGACGCCGTGCGCGTCGAGGTCGACCCGAATATCTGCGAGGGGCACGGTCAGTGCAACGCCGTTGCGCCCGAGGTCTACGACCTGGATGACGGCGGGTACTGCCTGATCCGCCACCCAGAGGTCCCGCCCGATCTGGAGTCTCAAGCCGAGGCGGGCGCCCTGGCGTGCCCTGTGCAGGCCATCACGGTCACCCGCTGAGCGGGCCTCCTCGCCGCGGTGGCGGCGCGAGCGGTGAGAGACACACCTGCAGGGTGTAACCCGGTTGGCCGTAATACCGCGCTGCCTTCGGGGCGGGCACCCGTGGGGATGGCGGGTACGCACCGGTTCAGAACGGTGGCGGGTCGTCGTGGAGTTCGGGCTCCGGCGGGGATTCCGGCGGGGGTTTGGTGTCGGCTTCGGGTGGGGTGTCGTCCCAGATGGTCGATTTTTCCCAGTCGCCGTCGGGCCGGACAAACAGCGGTGCTGCTGGTCCGGGTCGGGGAATGGGGTCGGGCAGGGGTTCGATGATCGGGCGTGTGTGCAGGGGGTAGACGTGGCCGAGTCGGCTGATCCAATGGAACAGGCCGGGTTGGGGCTGGTGTAACTGCCAGCCGCCGTCGTGCTTCAGGCGGTGGTCGTGGCGACAGACGGTGCCGAGATTGTGATCGACGGTGGCCCCGCCGTGGGCGTGATCGAGCGTGTGGTCGGTGTCGGTGCTGGAGGCGGGGGCGCGGCAGCCGATCATGACGCAGGATCGGTCACGGATCCCGATGTGCCGACGCAGCGCGGCACTGGGGAATCGTCGGGTGGGGTCCCCAGCGGATCGTTGCGCGCTGGTGTACTGGTGGTCCAGGTCGGTGATCACGGGTCCCCAGCTGCCCAGCTCCTCGGGATCACCGCTGGTGAGGTCGCCCAGGGTGGTGGCGGGGATCTGCAGTTCCACGATCGCGCGGCAGCTCGCCATGCAGGTGGGGGCGCCAGCGGGGCGAGCCCGACTGCTTCCGCAGTGCAGCAACTGCCCCTGCGCGTCGGTAATGGCGAAGCGCCACTGGGCACCGCCCAGAGTGGTGACGAGCTTCCGGGCCAGCTCAGCGTGCACCGGCCCCCAACCGGCCAGCTCGGCAGGATACTCATCGCGCCCGAACAGAGTGGATAGCCGCACCCGCAGCTCCATTCCTCTGCCCGCTGGCCTACGCTGCGCTCGGTCATCAGCTGCGGCGCGCGTGCCCTCAGCGGCCCCGCTGTCCTCGTCACCCTCGGCAGCCGTGTCGTCGACTCCGTCCTCATTCCCGTGGGTGGCGCGCAGGCGCTGGAGGATGGTCGCATCGTCGAGTCCGGTGTAGGTACCGTCGGTCATGCCCAGGAACAGATCGGCGCGGATGTGGTCGATCGGGCGGCCGTCACCGGCGTAGCGGCCTTGGCCAGCTCATCGATGTGGCCGCAGGCTGCGGCGACCCGGTCCACGGGCAGGGTGAGCCCCGACAGGTTCGCTGAGCCGTCGGGGTTGCGGGAGCCGACCACCTTCCGATCCGCCAGGGCCTGCTCGTAACGGCGCCGGGCCCAGTCCGGGTCCAGCGCGATGGCCAGCTTCTTGATCTGCTCGATCAGCTGCCCCGTCGTCAGCTCCCCCACCCGGGGCAACAGCTCGGTACACAGCGCTCGGGCCGCCTGCGGGTGCAGCTCAGCGGTCCACTCCGACAGCACTCGGGCGCGGGGTTCGTCGATGAGCCCGGCGTCCATCGCAGCGTGCACGGCGGGCAGGCGGGTGAGCAGGTCATACGCCAGCCAGAACTGGGCATCAGCGGCGCGGCGGGTCAGCACCAGGGCGGCGCGGATCTCATCGGCGGAGAACTCATCGGGAACAGGCCTGCGGCGCGGCTGGTCGTCCGGACTGATACCGCACAACCCGACCTCGACCATGGCTGCCATCACCTGGGCCTGCTCGTGGTTGAGCTGCCGATACCGCGCCTGGAGCACCCGCACACAGTCAAAACCCGACAACCGGGTCAGGTCGATCTCGGAGAGCACGGCAGCCAGCCGCGGCCCTGGCGGGATCTCCGCCAGACCCTCGGGAACCACCTGACAACCGGACATGAGAGCACGTTATAACCCGACACCGACAAAAACCGGGCCCGTCATGATGGGGGCATGACACCGGTGAGGATGACGGCCTGGGTGCATGGTCGGGTGCAGGGGGTGGGGTTCCGCTGGTGGACTCGTTCCCGGGCGCTTGAGCTCGGTCTGGTCGGTCATGCGGCCAACCTGTCCGACGGGCGGGTCGAGGTGGTCGCTGAGGGGCCGCGGGAGGCCTGCGAACGGCTGCTCGCCGCCCTGCGTTCCGGGTCCACACCCGGTCACGTGCAGCGGGTCACCGAGCGGTTCGCCCAGGCCAGGGGCGGTGTGACGGGTTTCGTCGAGCGCTGAGCACCCGGCTGGATACCGGGCGTGGGTACCCTGCGCGGGCAGGGGCAACAGGGAGGGTCTGGCACACGTGCACTTGAAAAGCCTGACGCTGAAGGGCTTCAAGTCCTTCGCCTCGGCCACCACGCTGCGCTTCGAGCCCGGCATCACCTGTGTCGTGGGCCCCAATGGCTCGGGCAAGTCCAACGTGGTGGACGCGCTGTCCTGGGTGATGGGGGAGCAGGGCGCCAAGGCGTTACGCGGCGGCAAGATGGAGGACGTCATCTTCGCCGGCACCGCCGCCCGCCCCCCACTGGGCCGGGCCGAGGTCACTCTGACCATTGACAACACCGATGGTGCGCTGCCCATCGACTACACCGAAGTGTCGCTCACTCGACGGGTGTTCCGGGATGGGGCCAGCGAGTATGAGATCAACGGCAGCAGCTGCCGGCTGCTCGACGTCCAGGAGCTGCTCTCCGATTCCGGAATCGGTCGCGAGATGCACGTCATCGTCGGGCAGGGCAGGGTCGAGGCGATCCTGCAGTCCAAGCCCGAGGAACGCCGCGCGTTCATCGAAGAAGCTGCGGGTGTCCTCAAGCACCGCAAGCGCAAAGAGAAGGCGCTGCGCAAGCTGGAGGCCATGCAGGCCAACCTGACCCGGCTCGCTGACCTCACCGCCGAGCTGCGTCGCCAGCTCAAGCCGTTGGGCAAGCAGGCCGAGATCGCTCGGCGGGCTGCGGCCGTCCAGGCTGATCTGCGCGATGCCCGGCTGCGACTGCACGCCGAGGACCTGGTGAACTCGCGTGCGGCAGTTGCCAAGGACGAGGCCCAGGAGGCCGCGGCCAGAGCCCGCCGGGGTGAGGTGGAGGCCGCGCTGGAGGCGGCCCGCGCCGAGCAGGCTGGCCTGGAGGAAGCGCTCGACGCCACCACACCGCGCCTGGCGGCGGCGCAGGACACCTGGTACCAGCTCTCGGCGTTAGCCGAGCGGTTGCGCGGCACGCTGCAGCTGGCGGCAGCGCGAGCCCGGCACCTGTCCGCCCCTCTCGAGCAGCACCGCCCCGGTCGGGACCCCGAGGAGCTGGAGCGCGAGGCCGCGGCCGTGCAGGCCACCGAGGCGCAACTGCACGCGGTGGTACAGGAGGCCAGCGCGGCACTGGCAGGCGCCCAGGAGCAGCGCGTCGAGCGGGAGCAGGCCCTGGCTGAGGCCGAGCGGGCGCACCGGGACGCGCTGCGCGCCCTCGCCGATCGACGGGAGGGGCTGGCCCGGCTCGCCGGCCAAGTCGAGGCGTTTCGGTCCACGTCGGGCACCACCGCGGAGGAGATCGAGCGGCTGTCCAGCGCGCTGGCCGACGCCGGGGAGCGGGCCCAGGGCGCGCAGCAGGAATTCGAGGAGCTGCAGCACACACTCGAGAGCCTGCACGCCGGCGAGGTCGGGCTCGACGAGCGGCACGAGACGGCGTTGGCCGCGCATGCCACCGCCGCGCACCGCAGCGCCGAGCTGGCCGCAGCACACCGGGAGGCTGAGCAGCAGCGGGTCTCCTGGGGGGCTCGGGTGGAGGCGCTGTCGATCGGCCTGAGGCGAAAAGACGGCTCGCAGCCGTTGCTGGCCGCGGGGTTGCCCGGCGTGGCGGGCTCGGTGGCCGCGCTGCTCACCGTGGAGCCTGGCGCCCAGGCCGCCGTGGCCGCCGCCCTAGGCGTGGCGGCCGATGCGCTGGCAGTGTCCGACGTCGACGTTGCCCTCGCTGCGCTGTCCCTGGTGCGGGCGCAGGACGCTGGCCGCGTGGGGTTGCTCGTCGGCGGTGCACCGGCCACGGTGGACCGCTCACGCTGGCCGGAACTGCCGGCCGGTGCGCGGTGGGCGGTGGACCTCCTCCACGCGCCGGAGGCGCTGCGTCCCGCGCTGCACCGGCTGCTGGAACGCACCGCGGTGGTCGCTGACCTGGGCGCTGCCCGGGAGCTGATCGCCGCAGCGCCCACCCTGCGTGCGGTGACCGTCGAGGGCGACGTGCTCGGCGCCGACTGGGCGCACGGCGGGTCGGGTCGCGGCCTGAGCGTCATCGAGGTGCAGGCCGCCGTCGAGGACGCGCAGGCCCGGTTGGCCGAGTCGGAAACGCGGGTCGACCAGCTGGCTGCTGAGCTCGGCGAAGCCAGCGCCGAGGAGGCCGACCGTGCCGAGGACGTCGGCAACACCCTGGCTGCTCTGCATGAGTCGGATGCGCAACTAGCCGCGGTCGCTGAGCAGCTCGCGCGGCTGGGCCAGGCCGCCCGTTCGGCATTTGATGAGGTCGGCCGCCTGCAACGGCAGCGCGAGGAGATGCAGGCGCGACGGGCCGGCGCGCTGGCCCGGCTAGCTGAGCTGGAGGAGCGGCTGCGGCTGGCTCAGGACGAGTCGGTGCCGATCGAACCAGACACCGCCGAGCGTGACCAAGCCGCAGCGGCGCTGGGCGTCGCGCGCGGTGCGGAGGTCGAGGCGGCCCTGGCGCTGCGCACCGCGCAGGAGCGGGCCCGGGCGCTGGCCGGCCGGGCCGACGGGCTGCGCCGCAGCGCTGCGGCCGAGCGGG
>Ga0213881_10000387_pt1 | contig 30024 bp, 24 predicted proteins | sample BarmaccoBMER_R08_FD_160104 | JGI IMG/M metagenome (GOLD analysis project Ga0213881, IMG submission 160104) | Barbacenia macrantha exposed rock microbial communities from rupestrian grasslands, the National Park of Serra do Cipo, Brazil - ER_R08 ...
CTTCCCAGCGTGAGCAAACAGTAGGTAAAACCTCGATAGCAAAAGGGTTTTCGCCAACCTCCACCTTTCAGGACAGACATATGCATCAGTCAACTCAAACCTTGTACCAAGTCACTCAACAAGTCAAATTTCTGCACCTACAGGCAGAAGTTGAATCTTTGCTACAGCAGTTACAAATCATGAAACAGCAAAGATTAGCTGCAGCTAGCCATGAAGACAGCAATTAGCTAGCAGTTTATGCGGTTTAGACATAGTATCCAAGAGAAGCTCTACTAAGCTCAGCAGTTTGCATTACTCGAAGCGTTGGTGCTGAGCTGACCACCGCTGGAGACTATAGGCTTTATGAGCCTCAACCAACAAAGCCGGAGGACCACCATCCTTCAAGTCGGCAATTGCTGTGACTGATTGGTGGGTGTTACTACTAAATTCACTATAGAGTAAAGCACCAGTGTCGGAAAAGATGACGGTATGAGGGCGCGATGAATCCCCAGGTACTGCCAACTCAACTGATTCTGGGCTGTTTAAAGCGACTATGGCTTCTGATGATACAGTTAGCACGATTACAGGCTTGCCGTTACCTGTCAAGTTCAGCTGCTGCACTGGCCAATCTTCTAACTGTTCCTGCATCTGCTCAGAACCAGGCATAGATTTGAGGTGCAACTGACCAGATTTTTGCAGTTCCTGCCACAAAACTGGTAGGAGTGCTGCTACTATCTGAGGATGCTGTTGACTCAGCTCTGCTAAGGTTATCGGTTCAGGCTGCACCCATTGTAATGTGGCTTCTGTCAATGCTAGAGGCTGGGGTTGCGCACCAAAGTTTGCTGGTACCATTGTTTCATCAGAGGTAGCTAACAATCGCAGTTTGCCTGAGTGCAATTGCACAGCTTTAACCGTAGCGATTGTCGTTTCCTGTTGTCCATCTGGCTGCCAGATAACTATTTGAATTTGGGAGTTAGTATCAAAACCCAACAGCTGCCACAGGGCAGACCCGATATTCTGTGTATTGGCTAATGTTGTTTTTGGGAGCTGGAGGTTAGTAAAAGGAGCCCGTTGCCAGCGTTCGCCATCATAGAATGTGTCTACTTGTACCTGATACCAAGATTGCTGAGCTTCTATGTCAAGCGTTTCCCCTGGGTTGGCTAGCAGCCATTGAGCTGGGTTAACTTGGGCCAGTGATTCTACAGTACCTAGTAGACGACTGGGGTGACTCTTAATGTTATTAGGAGTTGAAGATTGCCCATCTAAACGCTTAAGTAAGGGTTGGATGTAGGCAATGGTGGCTGAAGTCATTTGGGGTTGTTGTTGCAGCCAAGTCAGTGCCGCTTTTTGTCCCTGTTGAGCTGCCACAATCAATGCTCCCCAAGCTTCCACCTCTGGTCGCTGTGGGTTAACCCGCAACGCCGCTTCTACCCGATGCCACAGGCGACCTGAATCTGTCTTGAGCAGCGTGGCAATTTCTTGCGTATTCTCTGACGATGCCTGAAACACCTGTAGCCCTTGCCCCCAGCAACCATCAATTAGCTGGGCTAAGGCTTGCTGACTTGGACTCGCCCAAGTTTGACGAGCCTGAGCCTCGGTTGCTTGAGCGTATAACCGAATGAAATCCATTTGAGTCTGAGCCATCTCCGACCAATTGCGAGGCTGTTGTTGTTTGATGTATTGCAACCATTTCCAAGCGGGCGACCACAAGCCACTTTGAGCGATTAAGATGGCATTTTGATAAGCAGGATCGTTTAAGGCTGGTGTTGCTAACGAGATAGGCTCAAGCTGGATTGGGTTGAGGAAGAACTCAGATGGTTTGACTTGGTAGACTTGGATCTGAGGTTCGAGTTCAGTTGTTTGATCGATGACTAACTCCGGTGAGTCGTCTTGAGCAGTAACCTGCTGCCACTGGGGAGCTTGACCTGTAGGACTCGTCCAGGGCAACATCAAGCTCAGATAAGAATGGCTAGGGTTGTAGTGAAGTACGTAACCATAGGCGATCGCTTTTCCCCTTTGAACGCTTTGACCCTTTAGATAAAGCCAAACACCCTTTCCGGGAGTCATGCCCTCAAACCGATGCAGTTCTGTTAAGGGCAATAGACTGTTTGAACCCTGATAGCCAGAATCAGCATTCAGCAACGGCGCGATCGCAAAAGACTCTTCTATACCTTGAATTGGCAGTTGGTTCACCAGTTGAAAAGTTGGTTCGCCGTTTTGAGAGTGAGAGTCATGACTTTTAGAGAGCCGTTGGTATACCCGGAGTTCAACAATCTGCTGGCAACTATTCTCACACTCGGTACTTGAGGATAGCACTGGCAGTACTAGAGATACGATCTGCGATGTCTGAGAGTCTATTTCTAAGGGTATTGGATCTCCTGAGTCATTCCCCATCTCTCTGAGCTGATCGCGAATTTCTGCAAGAGTCTGGGGCTGCTCATAGTTAACCAGTGGGATCTGTGCCCAGTCTGGTAAAGCATGGTTGAGCCAGACGATCCCGTCAGGATTAAAAATCAATTGGACGCTGAGCCAAAACCCACCTGTCACTAAGCCAGCACTGCCCAGTAACAGCCCGCTCATAAGTAGAACAGCCTTCCAATGCTGCTTACGCTTTTGCAGCAGGAGTTCATGACTCGCAACCTCTTTGTATTCAAGAGTTGAAGTAGAGTTGGTTGGAGCGGATTCCTTCCCATCAGCATCGTACTGAGCTCCATCTGGCTGTTCGTCTGCCGGGGAATCACTTGGAGTTGAATTTGCCATCTGGGCTAGCCTTAACAGATTGCTGCTACATGGACGTTGGTTGCAACTGTAGCAAAGCCTACTTAGCTCGTGGACCAGCGCCGTTCCAAGTATATTCTGTTTCTAGAACAATGCCGCAAATACTGCTCTATAGTTGATTCAAATACGCTTAGAGGGGTACCAAAGATTGAGACGATACTTGAGTGTGTTGAGACTATTATGGAGTGCTGCGATCGCGGCTGAGCTGGAGTATCGAGTCAACTTTGTCTTGGCAACTCTAACGAGCTTGGGTAATCTCGTCGGTAGCGTATTTGGGCTATTTTTGTTCTACCGTACTGGTTACACTTTTCAGGGGTGGAGTTGGGAGCAAGCCCTTGTAGTGTTGGGGATTTTTACTTTACTCCAAGGCTTTTCTAGCACCTTCCTCGCCCCCAATCTCAACCGTATTGTTGGACATGTGCAGCAGGGGACATTGGACTTTGTGCTATTAAAGCCCATTAGCAGTCAGTTTTGGCTTTCGACCCATACAATTTCCCCCTGGGGTTTACCGGACTTAATTTTTGGAGGAGTTATCATTATCTATGCGGGCAGACAGCTTAGCTTGGAAACATATGATTACCTTCTAAGTGCAGTTCCACTTATGTTTGGCTTGGCAAGTCTCTACAGCTTATGGTTTATCCTAGGAGCAACTAGCATTTGGTTTGTGAAGATTTATAATGTTACAGAGGTGCTTAGAGGGCTACTGGAAGCCGGACGATACCCTATGGTTGCCTACCCTACAGCCTATCGTTTTTTCTTCACCTTCGTTATCCCAGTAGCGTTCTTGACGACAGTGCCATCTGAAGTATTGCTTGGTCGTAGCCAGCTTAACTGGGTAGTTAGTGCAGGAGTGCTAGCGTTAGCGCTATTGCTATTTTCGCGTGGTTTCTGGCAATTTGCACTACGCTTTTACACCAGTGCATCAAGTTAAAGCTATGGAAATGCTAGTTGACGTTAATTGTACTTTCGCCTGTGACTAGCTTTAGAAAAGCTCTTACTCAAACTTGTCCCCAAACTCAAGATGGATTTTAGCCGACTGTTGCTGAGCAAGATCGACACAATTATAGAGACCTGGGTTGCAGCAGTCCGCCAGGATCGGCAGATAGAGACAGTAACCCACCTCCCATTTAACTCTGTACGCAACAGTCTTCCCCGCCTACTTCAATCAATGGCAACAACACTTTCCTCTGCTCAAGACAATGACATTCAGACGTTAGTAGAAACGAGTTTGACACATGGTTTGTTGCGAGCCGAGCAAGGCTTCAAGGCCGCAGAAATTGCACGAGAATACAGAATACTACGTCAAGTCATCTTCTCTGTCTTAGAGCCAACCCTTTTACAAAATTCAGTCAAAGATGTCGTTCGAGCTATGCGTCTGATTGATACTGTGATAGACGAAGCAATTGCTTGGTGTTTCAAAAGCTACACAGAACAGCGTTGGCGAGAACTCAATCAGTTACAACATCAGCTGATGCTTAACAATCAAGAACTCAAAAGGCTGGTTCGGGAGAACCAAGATAACCTTTCTCATTTAGCCCACGAGCTGAAAAGTCCTCTAACTTCAATTATTGGTTACTCAGATCTCTTCTTGCGTCAGCAAAAACTGCATCCTAGGGAGGGAAATACAGTTGCCAAGATGGAACACATTGAGCACGTGCTACACAGCGGGAGACAGCTACTTCGCCTGATTAACGATGCACTAGAAATATCGCGGTGTGAAGCAGGACAAATGCAACTACAGCTAATGCCAGTAGATGTATGTGCGTTGGTTAGGAGCGTAGTGGAAATGTTGGAGCCTCTGGCTTATGAGAAAGAGTTACAGATCGATGTCGATTGCGACCAAGCTTTAGCCCAAGTTCTGACAGACTCGTTACGCTTGCAGCAGATTGTAACGAATCTCATAAGCAACGCAATTCGCTACACAGAGACAGGAAGCATTCAAGTTAGGTGTCGGTTGCAAGCGGACAAGCACTGGACTATTGCCATCTCTGATACTGGTGTTGGGATTGAGCCAGAAGATCAAGCTCATATCTTTGAACCCTATTATCGAGTTGGCTTCAAGAATCAGCCTAACCTTCCCGATAGCACTGGCTTAGGATTGGCAATAGTTGCTCGGCTAGTACAACTCTTACAAGGAGAAATCGAGTTGGTCTCACAAGTTGGGGTAGGCTCAACATTTACCGTCATATTTCCCTTCACTTTAAACCACGCACTGGGAGAGTAGATATTCAGCATATGTTTAGATCTAAAGATAAGTTTGCTATCTTTTTAACCAGTTTTACCCTGTTGTTTGTTGCCCCATTTGCTTTAGCAAATAATGCTCAAAGTATTTTTGACGTATTAAGCAACGATACTGATAACCGAGTGAATTACGGAATTCGACTGAATACAGACTGTTTAGTCAGTGGGATTAACCCAGTATATGCGTATGTACGTAAAGCGGACGGAGAAACTCGACCATTGAATAGCCTAGAGCAAAATGTATATCAAATTAGTCAGTCGGTTGTGTCAAACAATAAAGTTGAATTGGTATTCGACTCTTTACAAAGTCGAGGAGTTCAAAAACCAATTACAGTCACAACTTCAAAATTGAATGATAAAGGTTGTCAAGTCAGTGCTTTCACTACCATTAACGGTACTAGGACACAATTAGTTAGTGTTTACGCTCAGATTAGTCGGACAGTAGTAGACATTCCTTTCCTGGGTAAAAAGACGACAGGGGGAACGCTCCATAGCATTACGTTCATTGGTCCAAACCAAAATAAAGAGGAAATACAGTGTCCTTCAGATTGTAGTATGGGATTACCATTACAAAGCTAAGGAAACAGCTCAATTATTGGCTTGGCGACGAAGGAAGAGTTAGATGGCATCGCTAACTTTTTCAGACCAATGTTCCTGAACATATAGATTCCCTACTATTGCAGAACATATGCATGATAGGATTTTTGGGCTAGTTCATTGTTCCGGTAGCCCTCTGTAGAGATTTTGAACCTAAAGGAGTTTCAATGCGATCAATGCTTCGGGGAATACTCCAGAGTGTTTGTCACCTTTACCCGCTTTACAGCGGTTGCGGGACGATAGCAAATACACCGCTCTTTAGAAGAATGTCCTACAGTACTAAGCCGCTTGTGAAGGCTAGACTTCGCGATGGTCAGTTTATTTTTGTCCGTCTTGATGACTTCATTGGTCGTGCGGTCTTCTATTTTGGTGACCTCGACCCAAAAGTGACTCTGGTGTGCAAGAGGCTTCTGCGATCCGGCGACACAATGCTTGACGTGGGTGCTAATTGTGGACTTATTACCATGTATGCTGCGAAAATAGTCGGTTCATCTGGTCGTGTACATGCTTTTGAACCCCAACCAGCATTGGCAGAGCTAATTCGAGAGTCTGCCAACGCAAACGGGTATAACCAGGTGCTGGTACACAATATTGCGTTGTCAGTGGAGGATGGCGTGCTGGATCTGTTCGTTCCCTCAGATAATGGTGGTGCAGCTTCATTTTCACAACAATGGGGACAGATTTGTGGCGCAGACAAGACTATTCAGGTTGAGGTCCGAAGAACCGCTGATTATCTCGCAAGTCTCAATTTAAAGAGAGTCCGCTTGATGAAGATAGATGTCGAAGGTCATGAAGAGTTTGTACTACGTGGAGGGTTAGACTTCTTCCGGGATCACGGGCCAGATGCAATTGTTTTCGAGTCTTCTGAACATGCTGGACCGTTTTGGGAGCGAGAGCCTGTAAAATTGCTTACATCGATTAACTACACTATATTCGCAATTAAGAAGTCAAAATTTGGTAGCTTGCGACTACAAGAACTGAACCGTCAAACAGACGGTCAGGTTTCTGGTCACGATTTTATAGCAATTAAACGTGGTGAGCAGTATGAGGATATCCTTTCCGCCCTGCAAGTTAAGACTGCTTAGTCCTTAATTTGAGGTAACGTATACGCTCAAACTCCGTCCCATCCGAACCGAAGCTGATTATCGTGTTGCACTTACACTAAAAACGCTCCAGCTGAAAAATAAATTAATGACTGGCTTGGCGACGAAGAAAGAATTGGATGGCATCGCTGACCTTTTCAGACCAATGCTCCTGAACATAATGTCCTGCTGATTCTAGTTGAATTAGGTCTACATGTGGAATAGGAACGGTCAGTTGTTGCGCCATTTCGTAGGGGAGCCAGGGATCTTTCATGCCCCAAATAATTGCAGTCGGCTTCGTCCAGCTGCGCCAGCCAGAGGCAATTTCTGTCATTGACTGCTGCATTTGGAGATTTCGTACCGTTGCCAAAAGCGATCGCCCAGCAGCAGAACTTTTGAGGAAGGGTTGACGGTAAATGGCTAGATCTGCATCTGATATTGAGTAGCGACTACCCTTTTCTAGCGTCCGGTCAACTAGGAGGGGGTCTTGGGTTAGCATATCGCCAACAAGAGGTAGACCTAATTGCTGAAGCTGCCAAGGCAACTTAGCGGTAGTTGATACAGGAGTATTTAAGATAATCAGACGCTCAATTCGCTCAGGATAGCGCATGGCATACTGAAGACCGACAGAACCTAAGAATCCTTGAACAACCAGGGAAAATCTCTCTAGCTCTAAGGCTTGAATAAATTCTGCTAAAGCTGTGATAAAAGCATCAGGCGTATAAGCAAAATCTCGGAGGTCTGGCTTTGCCGAGGAGCCAAAACCAATCCAGTCCGGAGCGATCGCTCTAAACCCTTGGAGAGCTAAGGTTGGCATAACTTCACTCCAACTATAGCTATGGGCAGGCAACCCATGTAGCAACAAAATCGGCAACCGATCAGTTCTGCCAATTGGCTCAGCTACCCTATAAAACCATTCCAGTGTCCCGACTTTAAGCTTGTGTTCTTCAATTGCCACGCTTTTTTCCTAAACATCCTCAGAATTAACACCCAATCGCAACTTCGTTGCCGTGCGATCTCATCGCTAAGTCATGCCTTCAGCTTACCGAAAAGTGCATAAAATTCTCTAGGGGGTAAACTGAGTCACGACTCCACCACCACTGACGACAATGCTTTGGTCTTGGAGTTTCCCTACAGCTTTTTGACCAGTAAAGCTCGCTACAGGTTCAGCCTGGTGATAGACAACATCACCGTTAGCCTCAAATAACTGACTGGGAAGATACCAAGTTAGATGTTTAGAGTGCAATGACTGACCGCGCTCCCCCACACCGTAAACATTCCCTGTCAAGTAGGCAACTTTTTTCTGTAGATCCATCCAGCCTTGATTAGCGGTCACAGTTAATTGGTGTGTACGATCCAAAATGTGTACAGGCTGATTAGCTGTTACAGTTTCTGCATTAAGATTCCAACTCAGTTCGTTACCAGCAACCTGTAACGGTAGGTTAGCATTCTGCGGCTGTGTCTCAGCAGGAGGAGCCACGTTAAGTGCATCAACCAAGGACAGTTGGGCATTCTGTTTCAGTGTGATAATCTTAGAATTTAAGTCAACATCGGCTTGATTTGCTACTGCTTGGTCGGTAACTTTTTGACCATTAAAGCGGGCAATCTGAATTGGGCGATCACCGATTAGCTTTTTCTCTTGGATTTGCCAGATTAAATGTTCGGTTCGTACTTGTACGCGAGGATTAGCTGCAACTGCCACGACTTGCCCTTGTAATTCCATGCGAGACTCTCGACTAAACACTCGCGCTTCTTGGGCAGTGATCTGCATTTGTTGATGATTAATAGTTAAATGGTTGCGGACAATCAGCAGGTCTTTATCTGGTTGCCACTCTAACTCATTACCGTGCAGTACCACACCATTTTGGGGATCTACTGCCACAATTTGACCATTAAGAAACAGCTTTTTGCCATCCTGCTGAATTTCTCCCTGAGCAGCAGTGATGTGGTAAGCTACTTTGCCGTCTTGGAATAGTTCACCCGTTGGACTCTGAACCCGAGCGACTTTCCTATCTTGGCTATAGATTGCCCGCTTTGCCTTCACGTTCCAGACAGGTTTCCCTTGTGCATTTGTCTGCTCCAAGGTCACATCGCTAAAAGTGAGACTGCTCTCATAGTGCGGTTGATTAGAATTAGCTTGATCTACTTGATTTTCGGTAACGCTTTTAGAGCTACAAGCAGTTATCCCAAGCAACAACACTGCCACCATTGAGGCTATAGGTGCGTCTCGCCTCTTTTCTTTACATCCTGCCATCTTGAGGCTCGTCCAATAAACCCAAACCTGATAAGGGACGGTATGTATAGCTTTGGCGGGGAGTTTTTTGGATATCCTCTTTGATCCCCTCTAGGTCGATGTAACGATCTGAAACATTGATCAAACTATCGCTCGTCATTGACCTGAGACTCACCACCTCTACACGAACGCCACGATAGCTAACTGCGTTGACTGCATAAGCCAGATCGCCATCACCGCTCACTAACACAGCTGTATCGTAGGAATCTACCAGAGCCATCATATCTACTGCAATCTCTACATCTAGATTAGCCTTCTTTGAGCCATCTGGTAACTGAACTAAATCTTTGGCAATAACCCGGTAGCCATTACGCCGCATCCATAGGAGAAAACCCTGTTGCTTCTCATTTGTGCGATCCACTCCAGTGTAGAAGAAAGAGCGCAGTAACCGTGAGCCAGCAGTCAGCCGACATAATAGCTTAGTGTAGTCAATTTCAATTCCCAGTTGTAGCGCTGCATAAAAAAGATTTGAGCCGTCGATAAAAATTGCAACACGACCTCGATTTTCTAAAACTTGTTCTGGTGTAAAAATTGAATCCTTTTCAAAATCATTCAACATTGTAGCTATACCTCAGTTTTTTATGAAAAATCAAAAGTTTAATAATTAGCCAAGTGCAAAAATTGTTGTAGTTTAGATAAAACTCTTGGTAGGATCAGTGTAATTTGGTAACTCTTATTAAAGAAGGAGTGGAGCATGAAAACAGCTAATGATGAACTCTATTCTATTCGTCGAAAGATAGGTCTGGGTTCTCCTAGCTTCTGCTTATTGCTAAGTATTCCCCAGGTGGCCTGGGTTGTAAATGGTGCCTCTATTGAAATTTGTGCTTTATCATTGAAATCAATGACAAAACCTAACTGTCTATAAATTTCACTTGCTAAATTTGGTATAACTGGGGAGAGAAGATAAGCTGCAAGTCTTACAGATTCAAGAACAGCATATAGAACCTGGTTGCCTTCTTGCTGATTCTCTTGCTTATATAACTTCCAGGGAGCTTGCGTATCAATATACTTATTACTAGCCCTGACCAAGTCTAATATTGCCTCACAGGCTTGATTGAATGCCAGAGCTTCATATAAGTGCTTGGCTTGTTCCCCTAGCTCTAAACCAATTGCTTTAAGCGGATGATCGAAAGAAAAGTCTTCAGTTGAGCAACTAGGGACTTGACCATCGCAATACTTCCAGGCCAGATTCATGGTTCGATTCAACAAATTTCCTAAGTCATTTGCTAAATCTGCATTAAGGATGTTGATAAACCGAGTTTCGTTAAAATCCCCGTCTTTCCCAAATTCAATCTCTTTGAGGAAGTAGTAGCGTACAGCGTCTGCACCATACTGATTGACCAGCTCCACAGGGTCAAGGGTGTTGCCTAGGCTCTTCCCCATCTTCTGACCATCTTTAGTCAAAAACCCATGTCCAAATACTTGCCCTGGTAGCGGCAAGCCAGCAGACATTAGCATAGCTGGCCAGTAAACAGCATGGAAACGCAAGATATCTTTGCCAATCAAATGCAAATTGATCGGCCACCACTTGGACAAAGCATTCTCTAAAGTTGGTTCACATCCTGGTTCAAGCAGAGCCGTTACGTAACCTAGTAGCGCATCGAACCAGACATAAAGTGTGTGATGGGGATCAACTGGCACTGGAAAGCCCCAGTCTAGATTGACTCGCGAAATGGAGAAGTCTTGCACTCCCTGATTGACAAAGCTCAGGACTTCATTACGACTCCTTGCTGGCTGGATAAAATCCGGTTGCTCTTGGTAAAGTGTTTCCAACTGGGTTTGATAACGCGATAGCCGAAAGAAGTAGTTCTGCTCGTCTCGCCACTCCGTTTCCTTGATATGGATGGGACAGCGATGTCCCTCCAACAACTCTCTTTCTTCTTTAAACTCTTCACAGGAGACACAGTACCAACCCTGTTGCTGACCTAGATAGATGTCACCTGCATCCCACACGCGCTGGAAAAATTCTTTGACAATCGCTGCATGACGGGGATCGGTAGTGCGACTGAAGCGATCGTACTCGATGTCCATTTGCTGCCAGAGAGCAGCAAACCCGGCGGCAATTTCGTCGCAGTGAGCTTGAGGCGATCGCCCCAAGCTTTCTGCTGTCCGTTGAATTTTCTGCCCGTGTTCGTCAGTACCTGTAACTAGTAATACTGATTTACCAAGTAGTCTTTTAAACCGAGCAATTGCATCTGCTGCGATGGTTGTATAAGCGCTACCAATATGTGGTAGACCGTTCACATAGTACAGCGGCGTTGTTAGAGCAAACGTCTCTTTGTTTTTATTGGGTAGATGCATGAAAAATTAAAAAACAAATTATTAAATCTTGATCCACATCATAGCTGAGTATTTAAGCTTATGTAGTTTTATGACAGTTTCTTCTTCCCTCCTGGTCAGGCTACAGGCAGTATAGCTATGTAACAGACTTAACGCTGTTGGAATAGATACTCAAAAAAGAGGAAATTACATTGATATCTCACAAAATAGCTCAAATTGATGGTGCTTCCCCTAATTAGCAGCTTTCTTGCTGTCTGAGGCTCTAAGGAGAGCTATTACGGGTTTAGAGACGATTTGAGTTAGGCTGGAGATAAGGCGCTCTTGGCAAAATACTCACTTTTTATTGTAAAAAATTGTAAAATTTTATGTAAGTAAAGCTTGACTTGTGCTGTGCGACATAAGTAAAGCTGAACCGTTAGATAAAAAATTGGTATCTGTAACGCATGAGTGTAAACAGTCCACTTCAAACTTCTCGCTGGTTCCTCACAGCAATGGGAACACGGCAATTTCTCTACTACGAGGATCGTATCCCCCCAGCAGGACCGATGCTAGTGGTCAGCAATCACCGGGGCTTTATGGATGCACCCGTGCTAATGACGGCACTCAATCGTTCAATTCGCTTTGCTTGCCATCACTATATGGGACAAGTACCAGTGATGCGGGAGATTGTTACTGGTCAACTAGGTTGCTTTCCCTTAGAAGTGCCAGAACACCGACAGCAAGACTTTTTTCAGCAAGCTCTGAAGCTGTTGAATGCTGCTCAAACTGTTGGGGTGTTTCCGGAAGGGGCAAATCCGATGGTACAGTTTACCCAGCCTTGTCAAATGGGCAAGTTTCAACGGGGGTTTGCCCACTTGGCATTGCGTTCGCGTCACTTAGCGGTCTTGCCAATTGCGATCGCCTCATTAGAAGAAGTTAATACCTCGGCAGTACCGCTCAAGCTGTTAAGTCTCTTCGACCCCTCAGAGCCTCTATTCAACCAAGCTGGTTGGCACCCCTTGGTCATTTACCGTCGCGTCGCAGTATTGATCGGCCATCCCTATTGGATAACATCGCAGCATCTGAAACAGTACCAAGGTAAACAGGCAAAAACTGTTGTGGCTGATTTGACAGAACATTGCGAGGCAGAAATTGCCGGTCTTTTGAGTCAAGGGTGTTATTAAAGGAATAACATCGATGCCAAAAGTTAAGAGTTCTCCTTGTTTCCTCACTCCCAAACGACTACAGCCAGAATATCCACTATTTGTGTTTCTACCGGGAATGGATGGAACTGGTCAGTTACTGAGAACACAAACTGCTGGATTGGAAGTTGCCTTTGACGTGCAGTGCTTAGCGATCCCACAAGACGATTTGACGAGTTGGGATGAACTCACCACCGAAGTCCTGGCATTAATCCATACTGAACTGGCAAAAAACCCTCAAAGACCAGTTTACTTATGCGGTGAGTCGTTTGGTGCTTGTCTAGCCATGAAGCTAGCGACTGCCTCGCCCCAGCTGTTTGACCGCATCATTCTTATTAACCCAGCTTCCGCTTTTCAGCGTCGCCCCTGGTATATTTGGGCATCACAATTCATTAGCTTGGTGCCTCCATGGCTATTTCAGACTGGTGCGGAGGGTTTTATACAGTTCCTAGCAGCAATGGGGCGAATTTTACCGAGTGATCGCTGCGACTTGCTAAAGACAATGCAGTCCGTGCCACCAGAAACTGTCTGCTGGAGGCTCTCTTTGATTAGAGACTTTGACGTTGACGATCGCCAGTTAAGCCAGCTGACTCAACCAGTACTGGTGATTGCTAGTGCTAGCGATCGGCTTTTGCCCTCTTTGACTGAAGCCAAACATCTAGTCAGGACCATACCTAACGCAACTATGGTAGTGTTACCCTACAGTGGTCATGCTTGCTTGCTTGAAGCAGACGTTAACCTCTACAAAATCATGCACAGCCAGAACTTTTTAGATAGCAACGCCAAAGCAATTGGCATCTCCTCCTCAAGATTGGCAGCACAATTACAGGCGCAAGGCACAGAGCCGGAGGAGTGAATATATCCAATGACGCCACCAACTACAGCCAAGCTACCGTATACGATCGCAGCGATAATTCCTGGATTCATAAATAAAACCTAGTTGCTGAAGTGACATCCTCCCGGCGCTAATTGCTAAGAGCAATATAGCGCGGGCTTCCTAACATCGCTATTAGGCTTTTCTGCTTCAAAGGGTTGCCCAAGCCAATATCCCCTCCACAGACATTTTGTTGATTTCCCGATTGTCCCTCGGTACTTATTGATAAAATTCCTCGCTTTTTAACAACTTGAGCTGCTGCTACATCTCTATTAGTTTGATACTGACATTCAGGACATAAATGCACTCTCATACTCAGATTTTTAGGAGTGTTGGCACCACATCTAGGGCAGGTTTGAGAAGTGCCGTTGCAGTTAACCTTGGCAAAGTATACATCTCTCTTCCAACACACCCAACTCAGAATGTTGAGGAATTGTCCCCACCCAGCATCTAGAATATGCTTTGATAGCATTCCTCTAGCTAACCCTTTTAAATTCAGGTCTTCCGCAAATATCATCCCTGAAGAGTTGCAAAGATGATGAGCTATCTTGAAGTGCCAGTCCTTACGAATATTAGAAATATGTTCGTGCAGCAATGCTATTCTACAGTTGAGCTTGTACCAATTCTTGCCACCCTTCTTCTTTTGTTTTAACCTTCTTTGTAGCAATTTCAGCTCACGCAGTCGTTCAACATAGAATCTAGGTCTAGTGACAAGTTCTCCCTCAGAAGTCGCGACAAAAGCGTTTAACCCTACATCAATACCTATTGGTTCCCCATGTGGCATTGTAGTAGGTACATTTACATCACACTGCAAACTCAGCATCACATAATAACCGGATGCCCGTTTGACAATCCTAGCCTGCTTAAGATCAAAACCCTCTGGTATTGGTCGATGCAGTATCATTTCAACCTTGCCAATCTTGGAGAGGGCAATATATCTATCAACCAAACAAGAACTATCCATTTGCGGAAAGACAAACGAACGCATTCTGCCTAGCTTCTTGAACCTGGGAAATCCAAAACCTCTCTCCCACATTGACACAAATGCCGTCTCCAGAATTTTTAGCGTCTGTTGCAGCACTTGAGAATGAGGAACCTTTAGGTCTGGATATACCTTTTTAGCAGCAGTCAGAGACTTACACTGAAGAGCATAAGTCGGTCTGGGAGCAAAAGCCGGGATAATGTACTCGTGATGTAGACTACAAGCGTTAATTTCACACGACCTTGAATTAAACCAATCCTTACGCTCTCTTAAAGCATGATTCCACACCCTTCTACAAACCTCTAGCCACTGGTCAAAGGCTTGAATTTGTTCGGGGGCGGGTTTCAGTTTGAATTCATAACTTAGTATGATCATGCTGACAGCATATCATATTTTAGAAGATGCTATCCCTTTTTCTAAAATGATTCGCTGCCGCTCAGTCTGTAAGTTGGTCGCAATTCATCTCCGCGCCAACATTCGTATGGCGGGAGCCTTCTTGCTCCATTTAGGTAAACCAAATTTACAGAGCTAGTACTAAATTGAACCAAAACCCTCGGCTCTAGAATCTCTACCATAGCAGAGGGAGATCGCCCAGTTAATTTATGAATACTCAAGCAACCGCCTCACTGCAAATCTTGCAACGTTCCTGCGCCTCCTTACTGCTCTATCAATCTGTTCTTGCCGATGAAATCGGTCAAGCATTCCTTAACCTATTACAAACTCTAGGTCATAGCAACGGTGAGCAGCTTGCTTGTGTCAAAGCTTATGGTAGGTGGTTTAAAGCATTGGCGAAGAGCGATCAAAGCTGGCAAGACTACCTAATAACTCAAATTCTCACAGATGATAACCCCTTCACCAGCCTTGCCCAGCAGCAAGCTCTAGAGGATTTGCCACCAGCCTTGGTAGCTGCCGCTCAGCAAGATTTACAAGCATTGCAGTATATCTATAGATGTAGTTGCGATATGAGCAGGTGGGTACAAACTATTGCTGCCCTACCTGTTGCACCTATCGTCTGGCAGCGCGAACGAACTCAAAGCCAAGACGCAATCCGAGTTCGGCTGCAACAATTAAGCAATTGGGCAGAGGCTATAGAAGCTCTAGCCGCTCATTACCGACAATCAGGCACTGGGCTATTTACCCATCGCGCTTTGCGTTGGCAGTTGGGGCAATTGGTGGGCATTGCCTACCCAGATCCAGTTCAAATCAGAGAGTTGGTGGGCTATGAGTCTCAGCGCGATGCTTTGTTGAAGAACACGGAGTTTTTACTAGCAGGCTATCCAGCCTTACATGTGTTACTCTATGGCAGCCGGGGTTCTGGTAAATCTTCCCTAGTTAAGGGGCTATTAAATGAGTATAGAGATCGCCCTCTTCGACTATTAGAAGTTACCAAGTCGGATCTGAAAGACTTACCAAAGATTGTGGAACAGCTGAGGAATGTGCCACAGAAATTCATCATCTTTGTTGATGACCTTTCGTTCGAGGAAGATGATGATGCCTTTAAAGCTCTCAAAGTTGTCCTTGAAGGTAACTTGACCGCTCGACCTCAAAATGTGGTGATATATGCTACTTCTAATCGGCGACACTTAATCCGGGAATTTTTTGGTGACCGCCCCCGCACCAGTGATAATGAAGTTCACGCCTGGGATACTGTACAGGAGAAACTCTCATTTAGCGATCGCTTTGGCTTAACCCTCACTTTCGAGCCAGCAGATCAACCAACTTACCTAACAATCGTGCTGCATCTGGCAGCACAAGCTGAGATCGCTCTCAGTCAGGAAGAGCTGGAACATCGCGCTCTCCAGTGGGCAACTCGCCACAATGGTCGTTCTGGGCGGACAGCAAGACAATTTATTGATTTCCTGAAAGCAGATTTAGCTATTTTGGGCTAAATAAGGCATAAGTCAGGCACCCCAAATCTTGCCATTTGTTATAGATATTTTCTATGCTTACGTATTAATCTAAGTAATGCATAAGTAACGGCTACTCATTTTTTGATGAACGGACGACCTATGTCATCCTCACTCGGAGATCGTTTAAGAGCAGAGCGGCACCGCCGATTTGTTGGACGAACTCATGAGCTGGAGCTTTTTCAATCGGCAGTTTCGGCGGCAGAGTTACCCTTTTACGTACTACATATCTTTGGTCCTGGCGGCATTGGGAAAACAACTCTGCTTAAAGAGTTTCTCCGGTATGCTGAGCAAGCCCAGCTCCGTACCATCTACCTAGATGCACGCAATGTTGAACCAACTCCTGATTCCTTCCTTAGCGCCCTGCGATTTGCGATGGGGTTACCATCAGACTCCCCCTTACAAGCTTTAGCAGCCCAAGGCGAACGTCATGTGCTTTTACTCGACACGTATGAAATGTTCGTGTCACTCGACGAATGGCTGCGACAAGAGTTCCTGCCCCAGTTGCCAGATAACACTCTCACCGTAATGGCAGGTCGCCATTCCCCAGCAGTAGGTTGGAGAACCGATTTGGGTTGGCAAGCACTCATTCACCTGCTGCCCCTACGCAACCTCAGTCCAGAGGAGAGCCGAACTTACCTAACTCAAAGACAAGTTCCCCTAGTACAACACCAGACAGTTCTTGATTTCACCCACGGCCATGCCCTAGCCCTGTCCTTAGTAGCAGATGTGTTTACTCAAGGACAGGAGGCACCTCATTTCCAGCCAGAAGCTATGCCGGATGTGATCAAGGCGCTGCTGGAAAGATTCATGCAGGAAGTCCCTACTCCCAGCCATCGCATGGCATTAGAAGCCTGTGCATTGATACGCTTAACCACAGAGGCTTTGCTAGCAGAAATGTTGGATATGCCTGATGTCCATGAGTTGTTTGAGTGGCTGCGCGGGCTCTCTTTCATTGAAGTAGGATTGCTAGGTTTATTTCCCCATGACTTGGCACGGGAAGTAATAGTCGCCGATCTCCGCTGGCGTCATCCTGACTGGTACATTGAACTCCATCGACGAGCCCGCAACTACTACACTACACATTTAGGGCAGACTCAAGGTCAAGAGCAGCATCGGGTTCTATTCGACTACATCTTTCTGCACCGTGACAACCCGGCAATCCGACCTCGTTTCACCTGGCAAGAAAATAGTAGTCTGTTAACTGATAGTTTGCAGGAAACAGATAAACCTTTCCTGGTGGGGATGACAGCTAAACATGAAGGCGAAGAATCAGCACAGATTTTGGTGCACTGGCTAGAGCGACAGCCCCAGGGAGTCGTAGTCTTACGCGATGCGGAGCAGGAGCCTGCAGGATTTGTGTTTATGATAGCGCTCCATCAAGCGAGTCGTGAGGATTTCCAGGTTGACCCTGGTGCCCGTGCAGCTTGGCACTATCTCCAAGATAAAGCTCGATTACGCGAGGGAGAAGGGGCGACTCTCTTCCGGTTTTGGATGGCACGCGATACTTATCAAGCAGTTTCTCCAACTCAGAGCCGGATCTTCATCAGCTTTGTCCAGCATCATCATACGGCACCTGGACCAGCCTTCACCTTTTATCCTTGTGCCGCACCAGATGACTGGGCAGCAATGTTTGCCTACGCTGACTTAGCGCGGATTCCTGAAGCTGATTTCGAGGTAGGAGGTCGGCGTTATGGGGTGTACGGACACGACTGGCGGTTGTTGTCGCCAAAAGCATGGCAAGAGCTGCTGGCTCGCAGGGAAATTGCCGCCTCATCGCAGGCATTACCGACGTCACAGGCGAGCGAACCACTAGTCGTTCTCAGGCAACCCGAGTTTGCTAGAGCAGTCATAGATACCCTCCGTCAATTTTCTCGCCCAGACACACTCCGCCAAAATCCACTGCTACAGTCACGGCTAGTTGTGGAACAGGTTGCAGCTAATGCAAGTCAGCAAGTGCGAATTGCCACTTTGCAAGCTTTAGTGAAGGAAGCAGCTGAATCCTTAAAATCATCACCTCGCGAAGCCAAATGTTATCAGGCGTTATATCACACATATCTGCAGCCAGCCCCAACACAGGAGCGAGCAGCTGAAATTTTAAATTTACCCTTCAGCACTTTTCGCCGCCACTTGAAAACTGGAATTGCGCGAGTCACAGATATCTTATGGCAGCGAGAAATTGGGTGAATTGCTCTCAATACTGAGTTACGAACCGCCAAGGCACCAAGAGCGCCAAGGGAAGAAGTAGGAATTTTGAAGGAATCATTTAGTGAGGGGATTACTATGGTTGACTCCCTTTTTTTGCTCTAACGATACCAATATTCTCTTTCTCTGCGTCCTTGGCGTCTTGGCGGTTTTAACTCAGTTTTTTCACTTTACGCATGAGCATCAAGCCCCCACCCAAAACACCAAAGGCTACTGTACCCATGACCGAAGAAGGTTCGGGAACCGTACCGAGGGTTATCTTGCTAGGGCTAGAGGCGGCAATCGGACCCGAAATTGTATTCGTGAATGTACCAAAACTGCTATTATCAAACCCGGAGGTGACGAGGAAGTACTGATTGTCAGCAGTTAAGGGAATGCCGTAAAAACTAGATACTGCACCTGCTGGGGAAGCATCTGGGAAAGAGTCATTAGCGCTGACTAAATTAGTCAACGAGTTGGTTGGATCGAAGCTGTTCTGGTATAAAAACTGGACACCATCAAAGTTCTGAGTACCAGCAATATCGTAAGTACCAGTAGTATCTACAAAGAAAGGCTGGCTGAAATAAGGGACGTTTGTCCCATTACTGGAGAGCGCTGTTGTTGGATTCGCGGTAGTCCCTTCAAAACCTGGGGTTTGGGGACGGTTAAAAGTTGCTTGACCTGTTGTGTCCCTTGAGTATGAAACTGTGGCTGCCCTAGAGGGTAAGGCACCAGTCAAAGATAGGGCGATCGCAGGAGAGGCGATACTGAGTGAGCCGAAGATAGATTTTCTGATTGCTTGTGACATATAGTTTTTTGGAGTTGATTTTACGGAATAACACTCGATCCTTGACCTTCTCATTGCTTATTTCCCTGCATAGCTGAACAGAGTTTGTGTCGTAATGCCTAATCCCAAGAGGGTGATGAATAAAGCGCTGACTGCTGGTAACATCCTGAGCCTTGGAGGATGGAGCGACAGCCGCTCAAACAGCTCCTTGGCATAGACCAGTAGCAATCCAATCCCAGTTAGGACTGCGGCAAGACCTAAACTAAAGGCAGACACTAGAGCCAGTCCCAAGCCAATCCGACCTAGGGCAATTGCACCGAGTAGCACCACCAAAGCTGAAGGACAGGGCAACAATCCACCCGATATTCCTAGAGCTAGTAGGCTAGACCATGTCATTGAACCGTTAGTATCTAGTGGCAGATGGGAGTGTTCGTGCTCATGATGTGCATGTAACTCTTCTGGTCCATGCATATGCGCGTGGCTGTGATGCTTATGTTCGTGGGTATGTCTATCCTGAGTACTTCGCAATCGACTAACGAACAGGTTCAGACCAATTGCTGTTACTAAAACCCCTGACAACACGCTCAGCCAGGGATAAACTTGCTCTGTCAAGGTGAACTGGGATGTGCCAAGAGCTAATACTCCCAGAGCAAAAATGCCTGCTGTATGGGTAATTGTCACGATCAGCCCTAGAAATAGGGCATGTTGGGCACTGCTACGGGAGCCGACTAGATACGCCCCAACAATCGTCTTGCCATGACCTGGCGACAGAGCGTGTAACCCACCCCACAAAAAGGCAATAGCTAGAGCAATGGGGAGTGTGAGGAGATTGTATCTCTCTTGGGTAATCAGGCTAGTGAAGATATTGTTGCTTCTTCCTGCCAAAGCATTATTGAAGCGGTTGGAGAATGAAAAAGAGGGTTGAGCTACCTGTTGAATCAATCTAGGAGAGGGATCGATTTTAAATGAGATCTGCTGCTGGTTAAGGGGACTGCTGAGCAGATCGTTGGGGTAGTTTACTAGACGATTAGTGATACTTGCAGATGTGAAATTGCCCTGAAGAGGGACATCAGTTGCCACTACAGTCATCTCACGCCAGCCTAAGCGCCGAGAGTAAGACTTATCTTCAAACTCAACTAACTGGCTTCTTGCGCCTGATAACGCCTTCACCCCTTGAAAATAACAACTTAGGCGTAGAGTTGATAACCCTCCCACCCCTGGAGGAAATTCGACTGTCGATCGCTCTAGAGAGAGTGCTAGCGGCTGTTGATCGATCCGCAGCTCTAAGTCGGAGTTAACTTCATTGCATTTTTCGGCAGGGTAGTTAACTGTCTCTCCCGGATCGGTTTTGTAGTCGCGATCAAGATCGAGATGATTAATTTCCTGAAAAGCTGGAATCTCTGCCATATCGAGAACATAATCAATCCCAATTCCATCCGGCGCTACCTGTAGTCCGGCGTAGTGATTGATAGTGAAATTACCAAGGGGGTGGGCACTCGCTACAGGTTCCCACAAGAAGAACACCATCATGAAGACGGCGAGCCAGAATAAACAATGCAGCAGCTTTCTCATAAGGATGTCTTGTACCTCTAGCGCATTTTCTGTTTTCATTCCCCTAGCTCCTAGCTCCTAGCCACTGCTTCTCAGCTAAGACTCGACGGGCTTCATCGGCGTACTTGTGGTGAAACTGGGGATTGAGGTTGAGAGCCTGAGTGAGCTGTTTGACTGCTGCTTCACGATTGCCACAATGCAGCGCAATTATGCCTGCATGAAATAGCAGCAGGGCATCCTCTGTACCAAAGCGAGTTGCCTGCTGGGCTGCTGACTGCGCTTCTTGCCAGCGCCCGTTAGCTGCCGCCGCCCAGGCTAGGGTATCCTCAGCATAGATATCGTCTCTGACTGCAACTTCACGTCGGGCAATCTGTAGTGCCTCCGGTAAGTGGATGCCATGGTCGGCGTAGTAAATAGCCAAGGCTCGGTCGTAAATTCCTTTCACCTGACTCAGGTGCCCCACCACCTCGATCAGTGCTTCGGTTTCGGCTGCACCTTTTCGATCTCCCAAAGCCCTTTGGGCATCTGCCTTGTAACCCAACGTTTCTACTAGTGGCACCAATTCTATGCCCTGATTTGCAGCTTCCAATGCCTCCTGCCATCGATGCTGAGCAGCATAGAGGCGAACAAGCCCTGTGAAGGCAGATATCTCCAGTGGAAACAGGTCCAGGGCTTCCTGATATCGCTGCAAAGACAAGGCAAGATCTCCTGAGGCAAAAGCAAGATCCCCAGCCCGCACATGAAACCAGGCACGGGTTTCTGCTGAATTGGTGTAGAACAAGTCCATCTGCTGCATAGCCTCATCCAGCAGTTCCCGTGCCCCAGCTAGATTGCCAGTTAACTCCTGATAGCGAGCTGCAATAGCATTGTGACCAGACAAATCCTCTTCGTTCGGAAGAGTCTCCAATAGTTGGAGAGCTACTTCATAGTTACCCAACTCCATCTGAATTGATGCAATTAGCGAAACAACACTAGGATCGTCAGGAACCAACTGCTGACCATGAGTTACCACATCCAAAGCTTCCTGAAATCGGTGTTGAGATAGTAGTGCCGATGCTAGGAGCATGGAAGAGATGCCATTGTGATGCGGCTGCATTGCTAACGATCTGCGTGCTGCTTGTTCTGCCCGCAACAGATCTTCCACATCCCCCATTTCTCGAAAGCGTTTTAAATACTGGGCAGCGACGAGACGTAAGAGCAGTGGGGAGTCTGGAGATTTGTGAATTTCCTGCTCGTAGAAGTTGATAATATGGGACCGCTGCAAGTAGTCGGGGAAGACTAGAGCAGAGCTTGTGCCCATTAATTGCGAATTATTCTGGTCACCCATAGCTAGCGCCTGTGCATCAGGGTGTCCTGGTAACACTAGCAAACAAATCAACACCAAAAGCCACAGCGATCGCAGATGCATAGCTCAAGTGCGAGGGTTGCCTAAATAGGGGAAGGTAGAGAGAAAGTTGCTGTCATTAGGTCCGACATTATCGGTAGTTAGTGCCGGAATTGCACCAGCAGTAATGCCTGTAACGGCATTACCGAAGACAACAGATAAGGTTGTATCAATCACGTCATCCTTGGGTCTTCTCCCGCCTAAATTGGGTGGAGCAGCGCCCAAACCAGCTAACTGAGTACCAAAGTAGACACCAGTTGTCTGATTCAGGTCAGCTTGCATGACGTCAGGAATTGCAACTGCCACAACTGCATCAGATATGCCTTGGGGTCGTCCAACGGTTGCAATAAAGGTGCGAATAAAGTTGGACTGATTACGCTGGTCGTTTTTCGGCGTCTGAAGATTACTAACATTATGAGCTTTGAAGTCCATAAATAATTCATTCAGTGCCGGAATTGCTAACCGCTCAATCTGGGCAAAGTTGCCATTTTTAAGTCTGGGAGTTTTGACGCTAGTTGTCATCCAAACACCGATCTTTCCAGTACTTCCCTGAGATAGAAGTAGCCTCTTAGGTAGCTCGACTACGATTGAGTGGACATTGTATGGCTCAAGAAAGTCTTGTGCCTCACCAGGAGGTCTGAAGGACAGAACCTGGAAGGGAGGAGGTGGATCGGGCTGAAGGGCGTAATCGCGGTCTGGGATGATTTTGAAAAACTGCGATAAATCGAAGAAGAAGGGGTCCTTGCGCAAACCAACAAATGTCGTTACCCCATTGCTTGTCGTAAATGTTGTGTTGAGGTTACCCTTACCACTTGCTGGAAGCAGCGTTGACTGAGTTCCTACTGTATTTGGCGTACCTGGACCATAAACTGTAACAGTCTGGTTTGGTCCTCTGCCATTTACCATAAATTGGAGTACGACATCTTCAACGCCATCGTTGCCCAAGCTGTCAATTTTGAACTGGTAAAGGACAGATGGGTCAAATGGTCTAACCTCTCCAGCAACAATGAGAGGATCAAAGTCCATTGCTAGAACAACATTGTCGGTATTTGTTGGATCTTCAAATACAAATAGATCTGTTAGATCAGCCGCAGTCAGCTTAGTGGCTAGAAAAGTTGTGTCTTGGTGATCTGAAGCTAGCGCTGGCGAAACTACATAAAGTAGTACCGTGATTAAAGCAGCGAAGAAAGCTGCTGTAGTCCGGAAAAGCCGCATTGATGCTCTCCTTGAGATGTTTCGTCCCCAACTGAGTTCTTTATTTAAGAAAAGACTGTATGGCACTTACCAGGGCTCACTCAGATTACTCGCCTCTACTGCTCATTTTCCAGCCCAATTTATATTCATTTCTTGCTCGTTTTTCTGGTCAAGTGCGGAATGAGCGTAGGTAGATAAAGATTGGATGCAGTATGCGGGGTGTAGTGTATAAGATAGGTTTGTCAAAAGATCGCACTATTGAACAATATGAGACGATTCACCTTGATCTTTCTGCTAGCTCTTACCTGTGTCATAGGTTACTATGAATATAATTTGTCACAGGCGGAAAGGCTCTTCTGGCTTAATGTTGGTATGTAAACCCTTGTACAGCTCCGCCTTTATCACGAACTAAGAAGTTAACCTTTCGAGTTTTTTCCTGACTGTATTGCACTTACCCTAGACAGGAATACTCACTGATAAACACTGTTTTTTTACTTAGCTAAGAACAGCTTTAACTCATGATCAGACTGCCGCAATGGGATTCTTTTAAATCACTCTTGAGAATAATGTTTTTAGGAGTGAGCGCTAGTATATTGCTTTACAGCACCAAGGCAAAGGCTGCTGAACAGGTCATTTTAAAATATGGGAATTTTCAAGGAACGGTTGCTTTTAAAGATCTAAATAATTTTGTCCAAACTGGTGAAACAACCCCTACATTATCGTCTTATTTGAAGGCATCAGGACAATCTTCAGGTACAGCTCGTAAGGCATTGAAAGCAGGAATCAAAGGCGATCCCAGCTATTTAAATAGCTTGCTATCAAGTTGGGCTGGACCGATTTTGCTTGATCAAGTAGGTGAAGTCGTTCATTCTCCTGCAAACGTAGCAAATCAACAAAATTTACGAACAGCCCTGACTCAATCTATTAGTCAAAGCGGCGAAGTTACACTGTTGAGCGCTATTCACAATTACCCCTCCAACTCAGTTGAAATTGAAGGTGATCGCCTCATTCCAGTTTATCAACGACTCAGTGGGTTAGCAAAAATGCTGTAGCTAAGTAATGGCACAGTGCAAAGAAGGCTTCCTCAGTTAGAATTCCGACAGGACTGAGATCTAGTGTTACAGCTGCCATAATCTTTCCTCAGTCTCCTTTGTCACTCAATTTAGCCGTATTATAGACGCACCTCAAGTAGAGCTATCCTTGGAACTAAAAGAGCGTTTACACGCACACCTAATCGAGCTGGTACGTGATCGCGATCCCTATCTTGCGACAGCTGGACATTTTTTCGTTCAGCAATACATTTATCAACAGATGGAACAGTGGGGAACACCAGAAATACACGAGTTTCAAGTCAGAGGCAAAAAACACCAGAATTTGATCTTAAACCTGCTGTCTTTTGATGGTGGGCTACAGAAACCACCGATTTTGGTTGGTGCTCACTACGACGCTGTACCCGGAACACCAGGGGCAGATGATAATGCGACTGGTGTCGCCGTGCTGCTGGAGTTAGCTAGAGGATTTGCAACTGAACCCGCTAAGTGCCCGGTCCGGTTAGTGGCTTTTGACATGGAGGAATATGGCTTACTAGGCAGTACCCAGTATGCAGCTGACTTGAAACGACAGCAACAGCCGCTACGCTTAATGATTTCCCTAGAAATGCTGGGATATTGTGATGCTACTCCTGGTTCCCAAAGCTACCCAGCCGGACTAGGACACTTTTATCCCAACCGCGGTGATTTCATTGGTTTAATTGGTAATTTGCCGACAATTCCCGACTTGATTCACCTTAGCCGCAGGATTCGTAAAGGTGGCACCCCTTGCGAGTGGTTACCAGTCCCGATTCGAGGTCTAGTGGTACCACCAACGCGATTTAGTGACCACTCACCCTTTTGGGATCGGGGTTATCGGGCACTTATGGTGACAGACACGGCTTTCCTGCGCAATCCCCATTACCACAAGGCAAGCGATCGTCTCAAAACCCTCAACCTCGACTTTCTAACTGGCGTCTGTCGCGGCTTAGCTGATGGGATTAGACAGCTTTGAGCAGAAGACTTGACGAGCTACTTCCATTCACCTCAATAATCCTCGTAATAATACGGTTATGCTTAACAGTAAGTAAACAGAGTTATTTGATAATTATATGAAGAAATAAGAACTCTAGAGGATAATAAAAAAATTAAATTACCTAATGCTTAACTTTATTACAACTTAATCAATGCTTTGTCTGAGTGACGCCCCGACATCCCCAGCTCTTTTCCCTCGTGGAACTAAGCAAGAGAAGGAGGTCGCCTACTGCGACTCTGGGATAGATATTAGCCCCAAGGACTAGGCTCTAGACCCCACTGGTGTTTCAGCAACTGCTTGTAAGTCGCTTCGCGCATCACCATCTGCTGGTACAGTTTAATCAAGAAGTCCTGAGCTTGTTCAAGACTCATCTGTTGGACCTGTGTCTCGAAGGACCGGATGCTGAACTGCTGTTCGATTGAAAGTTCTATGGGTTGGTTCATGACTTAACTCCGATAAGAGATAAAGTAGAGGTGAACTGGTTAAAGAAGCTCCATCTAGATAGGATGTTGACCTAAATCAAACCTACAGTTGCGTTTCTTTATTATTACAATGTATAACAACTGTTTGACAATGTGACCATCCTCCTATTGGATACTTCATATTAACCGCAAGATAGAAAATTCGCCTCCGTGGTTTCCCGAAGAGGCTAAAAGAAGTTATATCAAGTTATTCCTAGCCAAACTGCTCAGTCTGAACAGTTCAGTAAGTATATCTACTCATCACATCTTGTCACTGCGTCCAATGCGCATAAGCAATCGAAACATAGTAAATGCCATGGCTGCCGCGATTAAAGCAGCACATAGTGCTAACCAAGCATAATGCGTGACAAACAAGATCGTGGCACAGAGAGAGAAAGCACTAAGGATAAAAGCATAGCTATTCACCATCTGCATGCTACTTTGGCGACGTAGCAACCGCTCTGTTTCTATAGACCGAACGCGAACGCGCAGATCCCCACGCTCTAGTTTCTCCAGCGCATCTTCCAGCCGACGAGGCAACCCCAAGGCTGTACTACTAACTTGGACAGCTTGACGACCTAACTCATTGAGGAAAGCATTGCCCTCGGAGCCATTTCCATTAGCCATAATCTCTATTGCAAAAGGTTTGGCGACTTCCATAAAGTTGAATTCCGGATCTAGACCCTTTCCCACGCCCTCCAAAGTCGAGAACGCCCGCAGCACAAAGGTAAAGGTGGCTGGAAAGCGAAAGGGTTGGTCGTAGGCGATCTCATACAAGTCATCACTAATGGCACTCACCGACTGGGTTTCAAACGGCTTATCCATAAAGTTATCCAGTATATACTGGATCGAGCGCCTCACAGGTCCCATGTCTTCTACTGGCGAGAGCGCTCCTAAATCAATTAGGGACAGGACCACTCGCTCAGCATCTTTTTGAGTAACGCCAAATAGTGTCTGCATCAGTTTCTCCCGGACACCAGGCTTGATCCGCCCCATCATGCCGAAATCATAGAAAATGAGATGGCCTTCTGGGCTGACGGCGATATTCCCTGGATGGGGATCGGCGTGAAAAAAACCATCGTTGAGCAACTGTTGTAGATAGGCTTGAGCACCCTGACGCGCAAGTTGTTTACGGTCTAAACCAGCAGCCTCTAGGGCTTCATAGTGGCTAATTTTAATCCCAGGGGCATATTCTAGAGTCAAGACTCGATGCGTGGTATAGCGCCAGTAGACGCGCGGTACTTTCACCCAGTCTTCACCACGAAAATTGCGACGAAAGGTATCAGCGTTGCGGCCTTCGTTGAGATAGTCTATTTCTTCCCATAAAATCCGGCAACACTCTTCGTAAATACCTAGCCAATCTCGCCCCCGTCCCCATTCAGGATGGTTTTGAAAGTAGCGAGTGATTCCCTTAAGAATTGCCAAATCGATCTCAAACAGCTTTCGTAAGCCCGGGCGTTGCACCTTGACGACAACTGTTTCACCTGAATGCAGTTGAGCTTTATGCACTTGCCCTAAACTTGCAGCAGCTAAAGGAATCGGTTCAAAGCTGCTGAAAAGTTCAGGTATCTTTTTACCCAGCTCTTGCTCAACAATCTTCTCGACTTGCACATAGCTGAAGGCTGGTACCTTATCCTGTAGCTTGGCAAGTTCTTCTACATATTCGCTAGGAAACAAATCAGCGCGGGTGGAAAACAGTTGCCCAACCTTAATGAAGGTTGGTCCTAGATCCAACAGGGTATTGCGAATCCAGACAGCTTGAGATTGCCGTCTAGCAGCCCGTTTGGCTTCTGTCATCCCACCAGGATAGCTCCAAGATTTGTTGTTAATCCAAAAACCGCCCAGTAATTTGAGAACGAATGCCCAGATATCGAGGAAGCGCCGCTGGCGAGAGTATTTCTCCCGATTCCACCGATAAGCTTTATCCGGAAAGGCCGTCTCTTGAGGCTTGGCGTAGCGCTTGGGTGTAACGGAGTCAGCAGGAGAGACAGACACTTCGTACCTAACTTGTTTTTTTGCCGTGAATGAAAAGGGACATTAGACAGAACTGCTGCGATAGCGCTGTAGTTCTGTTCTTAACAGAGCAATTTCGGCCCTGAGTTCATCGATCATGACTTGAACATCAACTTGCTCAAAACCTTGCGGAACAACTGTTGTGGTAGAGCGTGTCACAGAAACTGTTTCAGCTTCCCGATTGGCACGCTCTATGACTTGCTCTGTAAACAGACGCCAACGTTCCCGTTGTTCCGCATCAAACTTACCAAGTTCACTCAGAGCATCGGTCAAGGCATTTTCCAACTGCTCATTAAGTATTTCGGCCACAGCCCTGCCAACGAAGAATGCTTGAACAAGGGAGTTACTCATAAAATCTAGATTTTTTCTCTCGCATCCGCAAAGATTATAGCTTGCCTAGATGCTTGAGCGCTTCAGCTTAGGGAGGTGAAGAGGTAGGGAGGTGGCGGATTCCTAAATGGGATAGTTTTTGGCTAGGAAGGCAACGGTAGTGGCGCGATCGCTAATCACTCCATCAAGCTTTGCTGCCAGTAGCTGCTCCAAAATTTGTCGATACTGCGGTCCTGGTTTGTAGCCTAGTGCTTTTAGGTCATTGCCATTTAGTGGTGGCTGGACTTGAGCCCACTGATTCTGATACTGCCAAATCTGACGGCGAATTGAAAGCGGGCTCGATAAGGCAATCAAAATCAGCATCGGCAAATCATATTGGCGTAGCTGTTGCACGACTTGACTGGGCAACTTGCACATTGGTAAAACTTTCCTGACTTCAGCTTGCGCCCGATCTAGGGCTTGCAGCCGTTTAATACTGTCTACTGGCAGTTGGAGATTCTTTGCCACCTGAGTCCGAACTTCTGCTTTAAGGTGAGCAATTAAAACTTCCAGCCGTATTAGCCAGTGAGTTAACGAATAAGGGACCGAGGCTTCCTCCCTTGAGCACGCTCTTTGCTTCGTCAGAGTGGATTCGGTGTCAACGTTCTTCTGCCGTGACAAAGCGGCAGAAGCTGCGTTGACTTCGTCAAATTGTATAAGACATAGCTCCAACAGACGCAGTTGCTGCCACAGCTGACGATCTAGCTCTAGGGTGGGATGGATACACTTGAGCGCTCCTAAATCAGCTAACAGTCGCAGGGCTCTTTTCCAGTAGGGGGCTTGTAAAATGTATTGCAGCTCGGCTCTAAGCCGTGTTTGCAGTGCTGGTCGAGCTACGCTGGTTTCTCCTGGAATCGGGTCGTAGATTCCACTTGCGATCGCATAACGGATATACCCTTCTGTTTGTGGCTCGATCTCAAACCCCAGCCGCACAGCAAATCTCACCGCCCGATATATTCTGGTAGGGTCTTCGATAAAACTGTTAGCATGTAAGACTCGAATTTGCCTTGCTTGTAAATCCAGTAAGCCGCCAAAGAAATCTAGTAGTTCGCCAGCGCGAGGAGGCGTTAGCCGTAAGGCCAAGGCGTTGATAGTGAAATCCCGACGATAGAGATCTTGACGGATCGAACTCGCTTCGACTTCAGGATTAGCAGCTGGGTAAGGATAAAACTCCGTCCGGGCAGTAGCAATATCTACCCAGAGAGAACCTAGCGCCTCGTCTTCATGCCAGAGTAGGGCAGCGGTTTGGAAAGCTCCATGACTCTCTAGGCGAGCATTTGGGTAAAGCGGCTGTAGCGCTCGTGCTAATTCTACACCAGCACCCACATCAGCCGAGCGGTGAAAGCCATCCACCACCAGGTCAATATCAGCAATCTTCAGAGTGGCATTTGGGTTTGCTTGGGCTAGCAGTAGGTCTCGCACCGCTCCTCCCACAAGATAGAGATGCCAGCCTCGCTGTTCTGCCTGCTTTGCTGCTTGAGTCAGCAATTCCCAAAAAGGTGGAGCTAGGACTGTTTGCAGGAGTTGGAGTGAGGGGGGAGGAGAGGAGGGGGAGAGGGGAGGAACTCTGGAGCCAGCCCCGTGCGGAGGTTCCCTTAACGGAGGGAACTGGCGTGGTCCCCTCTGGAGATTAGGAGGCAGGGAGGATGAATTATTGAGGGTAGATTGATAGAGTTCTCTTAGAAGATCGGTGCGGGTGACAATTCCTAGCAACCTGCCATGCTCTAAGACTGGGAGGCGACCAATATCGTAGGTCACCATCAATGACTGAATCTCTGTAGTGGTGGTTTCTGGATGAATTGTCTTGAGGTTGGTTGTCATGT
>Ga0213881_10000388_pt1 | contig 29936 bp, 28 predicted proteins | sample BarmaccoBMER_R08_FD_160104 | JGI IMG/M metagenome (GOLD analysis project Ga0213881, IMG submission 160104) | Barbacenia macrantha exposed rock microbial communities from rupestrian grasslands, the National Park of Serra do Cipo, Brazil - ER_R08 ...
AGCAAGGCCTGAACGCGGTCATTGATCTTGGGCGAGGTGTCGAGCACCTACCGCGCAATCTGTAACACCGTTGGTTAAATCGGGTCATCCTAACTGTTGGCTAGCGCTAGCTGACCCGTTTCACCGGATTGGCGCGGTCAGCTCCGGGCCGGGCATCACCTCGGCCAGCGGTCCGGTCGAGCCGTTATGGGCTCAGCGTCGGCGGTGGGGCTGTGTGAAAGGTGACTGTGGCGATTTCGGCCCACTGATATTCCTGGTGGTCGCGGTTGAGGTTGATCAGGGATACCGACCGGGCGACGAGCTCGGCGCTACGGGCGGGGTAGCTGGTCAGCGCGTCGGCGACCGGTTGGGCTGGACCGGCGGTGTTGCTGTAAGCGAGGCTGACGTGTGGGTGAAAACCGTCGGCCGGCTCGGGCACGTTGTCGAGTCCCGAGACTTGCTCAATCGCGTCTGACCATAGGGAGCCAGCCCGATCCAGTGGGCAGGTGAACGGGCCGCCCAGTTCGTCCTGCGCACGTTCACTGTGCTCAGCGATCTGGTGGGCGTGGCGAAGCGCGTTCTCGGCGGCCTCGTGGTCCCCGGCCCAGGCCAAGTCAGTGGCCAGCGCGCTGGACAGAAACAGTGTCGCAGTGCCGCCGGCCAGGTCGCGGGTGGCGCGGCGGAGTCCATCGCTGGCATAGCTGCCGCCCTGGTGTAGTCGGCCTGCCAGAAGGCGGTAGTGTGCTGGGTGGCGCGGACCCATGCGCGTGGTGCGTCGTAGTCAGCCCGATCCGCACACAATCATGCGGCGCGGATGTGGTCCTCGGCGGCGTCGTAGTGGCCGAGATCTACGGGCGTAACCATTAGATCAATGGGGGCACCAGATCGCGGGGAAGCTTGCTGGCCGCCGCACGATCTAGCAACCACAGCGTGCGCCGTTGCCCCCTGGCGCCGGCCGCCGGGAGCTGTACTTCGCCGGCTCCACCCAAAGCCATCGACACCGCAGCCGCCTTGGCCGTGCCGGTGGCGAGTAACCATACATCGGTGGAACGTCGGATCGCCGGCAGGGTGAGGCTGATCCGGACCGGCGGGGGCTTCGGGCTGTGGTGTACCGCGACGACACTGAGTTCGCTCTCATACACGGCTGGTGAGGACGGGAAGATCGACGCAGTGTGTCCTTCCTCGCCGAGGCCGAGCAAGCAGACGTCGAAGCGGGGCACCAGGCCGTGGTCCTCCGGGCTGGTTAGCTCGGCTAGCTTCTCGGCGTATGCGCGTGCCGCCCGCTCTGGGTCGCCTTGGTACGGTCCTTCGGCGGCCGGCATCGGGTGCACTCGAGCCGGGTCGACCGGCACGTGATCCAGCAGAGCGGCGCGGGCCTGGGTTTCGTTGCGGTCGGGATGCCCTGGCTCCAAAAATCGTTCATCGCCCCAGAACACCTCCACCCGCGACCAGTCCACGGCGTCACGGGCTGGTGAGCGACGCAACTGTTCCAGCATGGCTATCCCGATGCCGCCACCGGTGAGCACCAGCGAGGCCACGCGACGGGCGTTTTGCACATCGACAAGCCGTACGGTCAGCCGTGCCGCAGCGGCCGCCGCCAGCAGCTCCGGATCCCGGTGAACCACCACCTGCGGGCTGCTCACCGTGCTCACCTGCGGCTTCCCGAGGGCACTCGCCCTCGTCTCACCCGAGCCATCCCGGCCAGCGCCTCAGCATAAACCTCGTCGGGTTCCAGTCGGCGCAGTTCCTCGGAAAGGCAGTCCGACAACGATCGCCGCTGCAGCGTCACCCGCCGTTGCGGCTGGCCGGGCTGGGTGAGCGAGCCAATCTTGGCATCCGGTCGGATCAACTCGATCGGGCCGGACGGCCGGTTCAGCCGCACCGAGTGAACCCCGCCAGCGGCGCCGATTTTCGTGCGCTTCACTGGTACAGGCAGCCGGCTAGCCAGCCACCCGGCGAGCAGATCGGTGGAGGGGGAGTCCGCTTCCCCGTCCACGTCCGCCGAGGTGACATCTTCGTACGGTGGCTGGTCCAACGCGGCGGCCAACAACGCTCGCCACAGGGTGAGCCGGGTCCAGGCCAGATCCGAGTCACCGGGTACATAGTTGCTCGCCCGCTGTTCCAAGGCCCGCAGCGGGTGTTTTTCGGCCGCCGCGTCGGTGATCCGCCGATGGGTCAGCTGGCCGACCGGATCGTGTGCTGGCACCGCTGGCGCGGTATTTGGCCACCAGGCCACCACCGGGGCGTCTGGCAACAGCATGGGGACGGCCATGCTCGCTCCGGCTTCTGCCGACGCCTGCGGTCCGTACCCGCGCAGCACAATGACCTCGCTCGCCCCAGCGTCGCCGCCGACCCGAATCTGCGCGTCCAGCCGCGCGGCGGCCTGTCTCGCCCCCCGGACCAGGACGATCACCCGGCATGGGTGTTGGCGGCTGGCCGCGTTGGCCGACTCGATTGCGTTCTCGGTGCTGGTGGTGTCGTCGGTTACCACCACCAGGGTGAGCACCCGACCCAGCGCCAGCACGCCACCCTGCTCACGCAGCTGCACGAGTTTCTTGCTCACCTGCGAGGTCGAGGTGGCCGGCATGTCGACGATCATGGTCGCCGCCAGACCCGGCCGGAGCGGGCAAGTACGGCGTCGCCGCTGGGCGGGCCCCAACCGCCAGCCGGATACGGCTCTGGCTCGCCCTCGGCTGCCCACCGTTCCAACACCGGGTCCAGGATGCGCCAGGACAGCTCTACCTCCTCGTCGACTGGGAAAAGCGACGGTTCGCCGAGCAGCATGTCCAGGATGAGCCGCTCGTAGGCTTCTGGGGAATCCTCGGTGAATGACAATCCATAGCCGAAGTCCATCGTGACGTCGCGCACCTCCATCGCGCTGCCCGGCACCTTGGAGCCGAACCGAATGGTCACCCCCTCGTCCGGTTGGACCCGGATGACCAGGGCGTTCTGCCCGAGCTCCTCGGTCATCGTGGAGTCGAAGGGTAGGTGTGGAGCACGCTTGAACACGATCGCGATCTCGGTCACCCTTCGGCCGAGCCGCTTGCCGGTGCGCAGGTAGAACGGCACTCCGGCCCAGCGTCGGGTATCGATTGCGCAGGTGATCGCCGCGTAGGTTTCGGTGCGGGAGTCGGGGTTGAAGCCCTTCTCCTCCTTGAGCCCAATTACCCACTCGTTGCCCTGCCAGCCTGCCGTGTACTGGCCACGTGCGGTGGTCTGGTCCAGCGGTAGCGCCAGCTTCGTCGCGGACAGCACTTTGATCTTCTCGGCCCGCAGCTTGGCGGGGGAGAAGGACACCGGTTCTTCCATGGCGGTGAACGCGAGCAGCTGCAGCAGGTGGTTCTGGATCACGTCCCTGGCCGCGCCGATGCCGTCGTAGTAGCCAGCGCGGCCGCCCAGCCCGATGTCCTCGGCCATGGTGATCTGCACGTGGTCGACGTAGTTGGCGTTCCAGATCGGCTCGAACAGCTGGTTGGCGAACCGCAGTGCCAGAATGTTCTGCACGGTCTCCTTCCCCAGGTAGTGATCGATGCGGAACACCGACTCCTCGGGAAAGACGTCGTTCACGATCGCGTTGAGCTCGCGCGCGGAAGCCAGGTTGTGGCCGAACGGTTTCTCGATCACGACCCGGCGCCACTGGTCCGGCTGGTCCTGGCCGGCCAGCCCGGAGCGGGCCAGTTGCTTGCACACTATCGGGAACGCGGCCGGTGGAATGGACAGGTAGAAGGCGTGGTTACCGTCGGTGCCGCGTACTCGGTCCAGTTCGTCCACCGTCTCGGCGAGCCGGTCGAACGCGGCGTCGTCTTCGAAGCTGCCGGCCACGAAGCGGAACCCCTCGGCTAATCGGTCCCACACCGTCTGTCGGAATGGGGTGCGGGAATGTTCCCTGACCGCCTGGTAAACTACCTGACCGAAGTCTTCACCGGTCCAGTCGCGGCGGGCGAAGCCGGTCAGCGCGAAACCTGGTGGCAGCAAACCGCGATTGGCCAGGTCGTACACCGCGGGCATGAGCTTGCGCCTTGATAGATCGCCGGTTACCCCGAAGATCACCAATCCAGATGGACCGGCGATCCGGGGCATTCGCTTGTCTCTGGGGTCGCGCAGCGGGTTGCTCCGGGGATCACTGGCGAGTGCGGTCACTTCTTGGCTCCCAAGTGGAGTTCGCTCACCGCGCGTGCGAGTTGGACCAGCCCGGCCGCCCGGTCGGTCAAGTTCAGCCGCAACACCGGACGGCCGTGCTCGGCAAGCACCCGCCCGTCACCCAGCGCCTGCGCGCGCTGCAGACTGGCCAAGCTGTACGGTCGGTCCGGCACCGCGACGTCCGCTGCCACTGCGCCAGTGACTTGCAGGAATACCCCGTTCTGATGGCCGCCTTTGTGGTACTGGCCGGTGGAGTGCAGAAACCGAGGCCCCCAACCAAACGTGGTTTGCAGTCCGGAGATCTGGGCCAGCCTTGCCCTCAGCTCGGCCGCGGAGGCGTCCGCGATGCGGTCCAGGTAGGCTTGCACGGCCAGGTAGCCGCGCGCGGGGGCGGCATCCAACAGGGCCTGTAACGCATCCGGGAGCGTCCGGGTCGTCGCCGGCAACCAATCACCGGCGAACACCTCGACCGGCCCGTCGAGAAAGGTGGCCGTATCGATATCGCCGCTCGAGTGCCCGCTAGGCGCGTCCAGCAGCGTGCGAGCGGCCGCTTTGGCCGCCTCTACGTCAGGTTGGTTGAACGGGTCGATACCGATCAAGTGGCCGGCCACGGCGGTGGCGTACTCCCAGAGCAATATCAACTCGCCCAGCGATCCACCGGTGGTGATCCGAGCATTGGGATGGTCGTTCCCCGCAGCGGGTCCGATCGCCACGGTGGTTGCGTCAGCGCTAGCGTCGGCGAAGCCCGGCGCGTGGGCGTTTTCCACCACCACCGGCAACAGTCCGGTGCCGTTTTTGCCGGTCGACTCGGCGACCAGCTGTTCGACCCAGTCACCGAAACCTATGATTCCCGAGCCGGTGTCGGCCAGCACCACCTTTTCTGCGCCACCGGAGTGCCGGGCGGCCAACGCGGCCCCCAGCAGCAGGCCAGGGTTGTCGCTGGTGTCCCGTGACAACACCTCGGCGGCCTGTGCCGCGTCGTCCAGCAGTCGGGCGATGCCCGCACCGACCAGCCCAGCCGGGACGAGCCCGAACGCGGTCAGCGCCGAATAGCGCCCTCCGACGTGCGGGTCGGCGGTCACCACCGTGACACCCGCCTGGTCTGCGCGCCCATGCAACGGCGAGCCAGGATCGGTGACCACGACGATGTGTTCGCTCGGGGTTAACCCGGCGGCGGCGAACCGCTCGGTGAAGATCCGGTAGTGGCTGTCGGTCTCCACCGTGGAACCGGACTTCGAGGACGCCACCAACACGGTGGCTGCTAGGTCACCAGCGAGCGTGTCGGCCACCTGGCCAGCATCGGTGGTGTCCAGCACGGTGAGCGGCAGGTCTTCGGTGCGGCAGATCACCTCGGGGGCCAGCGACGACCCGCCCATTCCGGCCAGCACCACCCGGTCGATGCCGGCGACCCGCAGTTTCTCGCGCATCGCGATTACCTGGTCGACCAGCGGCCTGGAGGTCCGCGGCAGTTCAACCCAGTTGAGCCGGATCGATGCCTCGGCCTCGGCCTCCTTGCCCCACAGTGTGGCGTCCTTGCCCGCTATCTTCGAAGCCACTTGGTCGGTGACCAACTGCTCCACCAGCTTGCCGGCCTCGGCGAGCAACCCAGGGTCAGATAGGGTAACCCTCACTGTCATGACCGCTCGGCTCCGCCTTGCTGAGCACAGTCTAGCTGGCCCTGCACAGACTCGATCAGCTCATTCCAGGATGTTTCGAACTTTTGCACGCCTTCGTCCTCCAGCACCCGGAAGACGTCGTCCAAGTCGATGCCGACGCCCGTGAGCTGGTCGAACAAGGCTTGGGCCGCCGCGCCGGTGCCGGTGACCCGGTCCCCATGGACCTCGCCGTGGTCGGCGAACGCGTTCAGGGTGGCTTCCGGCATCGTATTGACCGTGTTGGGCACTACCAGTTCGGTGACGTACAGGGTGTCCGGGTAGTTCGGGTTCTTCACCCCGGTCGAGGCCCACAGCGGACGCTGCGGCCGGGCGCCCTTGGCGGCTAGCGCGGCCCAGCGCGGTCCAGCGAATGTTTCCTGGAACGCGGCATAAGCAAGCCGTGAGTTCGCTACGCCGGCTTTGCCGCGCAACGCCAATGCCTGCTCGGTGCCGATAGCTTCCAGCCTCTTGTCGATCTCGGTGTCTACCCGGGAGACGAAGAACGATGCGACCGAGACCAGCGGACGCAGCTGGTGTCCGTTCGCGGCGGCCTGCTCCAACCCGGCCAGGTAGGCGTCCATCACCGCGCGATAGCGCTCAACGGAGAAGATCAATGTCACGTTCACGCAGACGGCTTCGGCGAGCGCCCGGGTGATCGCCGGCAGGCCCTGCTCGGTGGCCGGGATCTTCACCAGCAGGTTGGGCCGGTCGACGGTCTTCCAGAGATCCAGAGCCTGCGCCACGGTCGCCTCGGTGTCGTGGGCCAAGGTGGGGTCGACCTCGAGCGACACCCGGCCGTCCACCTGCTCGGTGGTTTCCCAGGTTCCGCTGAACACATCGCACGCCTCTTGGACGTCAGCCACGGTGATCTCTCGGATGGCGTCGGACACGGACGCGCCCCGGGCGGCCAGGGCGCGAACCTGCTCGTTGTAGTCCTTGGCGCGCTCGAGCGCCTTGGCGAAGATCGTCGGGTTGCTGGTCACCCCGACCACGTACCGGTCGCGGACCAGCGTGGCGAGGTTGCCGGAGGTCAGTCGTTCGCGGGACAGGTCATCGAGCCAGATGGACACTCCGGCGCCGCTGAGCGCGGCGAGCCGGTGCTGCTCGGTCATGGTGTTCTCCTCAGGCTTGTGCTGTTTGCGGCCAGTTTCACTTCTGCTCGGCCTTCTGGATGGCGGAGCGGGCGGCGGCTACTACGGCTTCGGTGGTAATACCGAACTTCTGATAAAGGGTCTGGTAATCGGCGCTGGCGCCGTAGTGGTCGATACCCACGACCGCGCCGTGGTCCCCGACTATGCGGTGCCAGGTCATGGGATGCGCGGCCTCCACGGCCACCCTGGCCCGCACTGAAGGTGGCAGTACCGAGTCGCGGTAACTCTGGTCCTGCTCATCGAACCATTCCAGGCACGGCATCGACACCACGCGAGTGGGTACCCCCTCAGCCTCGAGCACAGCACGCGCCTCGACCGCGATCTGCAACTCCGAGCCAGTACCCACGAGCAGCACTGCCGGCTGCCCGGTCGAGGCATCGGCCAGCACGTACCCACCGCGTGCGACGCCATCGGTCGAGGTGCCGGCTAACACAGGAACGTTTTGCCTGGTCAGCGCCAAGCCTTTGGGGCCGTTCGGCCGTTCCAACGCCGCCTTCCACGCGCCGACCGTCTCATTGGCGTCACCGGGCCGGATGATCGCCAGTCCAGGGATCGCGCGCAGCGCGGCGAGGTGTTCGATCGGCTGGTGCGTCGGCCCGTCCTCACCGAGCCCGATCGAGTCGTGGGTCCACACATAGATCACCCCGGCTTGCATCAATGCGGCCAGCCGCACCGCAGGCCGCATGTAGTCGCTGAACACCAGGAAGGTGCCCCCATAAGGCCTGGTCGGGCCATGCAGGGCAATCCCGTTGAGGATGGCGCCCATGGCATGTTCCCGCACCCCGAAGTGCAGGGTGCGTCCATAAAGGTTGGCCTGGAACATCTTCGTCGATATCGACACCGGGCCGAACGAGTCAGCGCCGGCCATCGTGGTGTTGTTACTTTCGGCCAGATCGGCTGACCCGCCCCACAGCTCGGGCAGTACGTCGGCCAAGACGTTGAGCACCTCGCCGGAGGCTCTGCGAGTGGCCAGCCCCTTGGCGTCCGGCTGCCACGTAGGCAGTGCCTTGTCCCAGCCGACGGGCAGCTCACGGCGCAGCAACCGGTCCAGCAATTCCTTGCGCTCTGGCTCCCGATCGGCCCAGTCCTGGAAGGTCTTACGCCATTCGTCGTGGGCTAGTTTTCCTCGGTCGACTACCTGGCGCGCGTGCGCGAGCACCTCGTCGGCGACCTGGAACGAACGCTCGGGATCGAAGCCGAGGATCTTCTTGACCTTAGCCACTTCGTCGGCGCCCAACGCGGCGCCGTGTGCCTTGCCGGTGTTCATCTTGGTCGGCGCTGGGTAGCCGATCACCGTGCGCAACAGGATGAACGAAGGGCGCTCCTGCTCAGCTTTGGCCGCCGCCAGGGCCTCCAGGATGCCGGTGACGTTCTCCCCACCATAAACGACCTGGACGTGCCAGCCGTATGCCGTGTACCGCTGCGCGGTGTCCTCAGACAGCGCGATGTTGGTGTCATCCTCGATGGAGATCTTGTTGTCGTCATAGATCACCGTGAGGTTGCCCAAGCGCTGGTGTCCAGCAAGGGACGACGCCTCCGACGTGATGCCTTCCTCCATGTCTCCGTCCGAGGCGATCACATAGATCTGATGGTCGAATGGGCTGTGTCCCGGCGCGGCATCAGGGTCAAACAGCCCGCGTTCGCGGCGGGCTGCCATCGCCATGCCAACCGCTGAGGCCAATCCCTGCCCGAGCGGGCCTGTCGTGATCTCCACTCCGGGGGAGTGCTGATGTTCTGGATGACCTGGGGTCTTGGAACCCCAGGTCCTGAGCTTCTCGATGTCCGAGAGCTCCAGGCCGTAGCCGGATAAGAACAACTGCAGGTACAGCGTCAAGCTGGAATGCCCAGCCGACAGCACGAACCGGTCGCGACCAATCCAGTCAGCGTCCGTCGGGTCGTGCCGCATCACCCGCTGGAACAGGCAGTAGGCCAGTGGCGCCAGGCTCATCGCGGTGCCGGGGTGGCCATTGCCCGCGCGCTGCACGGCCTCGGCGGCCAGCACCCGGATGGTATCCACCGCCCTCGCGTCCAGCTGCGTCCAGTCGGGGGGGACGGTTGGGCGGGTGAGCTCGGAGATGGTCATGTCGGACACGGGCGGTGGCTCCTGACGTGCGGTGACCTGATTCCTTCTTGATTATTTGCGGTGCTTCCCACAGTGCTTCCCACACAGTTGCTCCGCACGGCTTAATTTAATGTAGTCCGGATCTGTCTCACAGGCTGAGCTTGACGAGCCGCTCAATGCACGACCTACCCGCTAACCCTTGGATAAATACCTGACAGTTAGGATCGGTACTCGAACGCCCCGTCCGGCGTAGTGTGGCGAAGGCGTTTCAAGTCGACGCCATCCGGCGCCGACTCCCGTAGGCGTGCTGTGAGGTGCTCTGGTGTGCCGATCGTGGCGGACGTCCGCCCCGTGCTGAGCCCTGCCGCACAGCGCGCTCGCTTCGCTCCTCGAGCTGAGCGAGGCCGCTCAGTCCTGCGCAGCTATCTCTCGCTGGCCAAGACCCGCATCATCGAGCAGCTGCTAGTGGTCACGGTGCCGGCGATGTTCTTAGCTCAACGAGGTAGGGCAAACGGGACCATGCCCGAGCCCTGGCTGATCGTGGCCACGCTCATTGGCGGGGCCGCGGCCGCCGCCAGCGCGCATGCGTTGAACTGCGTGGTCGACGCTGATATCGACGCGGTGATGAAGCGCACAGCCCGCCGCCCACTGGCCCAGGGACAGGTCTCGGCACGCCACGCGCTTATCTTCGGGCTGGTCCTGGGCGCGTTCAGCGCGGTGTGGCTGGGGCTGACCACCAACTGGCTGGCCGCTGGGCTCTCGGTGGCCGCGATTGCGTTCTATGTGCTGATCTACACTCTCCTGCTCAAGCGACGAACCGCGCAGAACATCGTTTGGGGTGGCGCCGCCGGCTGCATGCCGGTCGTGATCGGCTGGGCGGCGGTGACCGGGCGAGTGCAGTGGCCGGCGCTGGTGATGTTTGGCGTGATCTTCTTCTGGACTCCACCGCACTTCTGGGCGCTGGCCATGCGTTACCGCGACGACTACGCCGCAGCCGGAGTGCCGATGCTGCCGGTGGTGGCGACCCCGGTTCAGGTTTCCCGGCGGATCGTCGCGTACTCCTGGGCGATGGCGGCGTGGTCGTTGTTGCTGGCGCCGGTCACCTCGTGGGTCTACGTGGCGGTAGCCGCGGTCGCGGGCGGTTGGTTCGTGTTCATGGCGCACCGGCTGCATGCCGCAATCCGGGCCGGCGCACCAGCCCGCCCCATGCGGCTGTTCCACCTCTCGAACACCTACCTGTGCGGGCTGTTCCTGGTCATCGCTGTGGACGCCGTGTTGGCCCTGCCGATTATCGGCTGGCCGTTCTGAGGTCTCGCCCGCGGGTTTGTCGGCTGGCCTGGTCGTTCGATCACGGACGCCCACAGCGCGGCTGCCGCGATGGTGACCACACAGGCACCAAGGACGTGCAGGGATACCAGACTCGCCGGCACACCGAGGGCGTATTGAGTAGCGCCCAGCGCGCCCTGGGCGAGCACCGCGACCACCAGTACCCGGAAGCGGCCCAGCACCGAGCGCGGCGCATGCACCGCGTGCAACCCGAAGCCCAACCCGCTGAGCAACCCGAGATAGACGATGAGCAGGTTCGCGTGCAGCTGGACAAGCGTAGGCATGGCAATGCCAAGCCGGGGCGTGGCTAGGTCACCGGCGTGCGGGCCGGCCGCGGTGACCATCATGCCCGCGGTCAGCAGCGCGGCGAGCACAACCGTGCATAGCGTGACCAGTGTGCGCAATGGACGGGGCAGCACCGGTCCAGGTGGCGCTGTAACCTCGCCGCTCGCTCGAACCAATAGCACCGCCAGCCACACCAACAGCATCGACACTAAGAAATGCACCGAGACCGTCCACCAGGCCAATCCAAGCAGCACGGTCATCCCACCGATCACGGCCTGAGCCAGCACCCCCAGCGGCATCGCGGCGGCCAGTATGGTCACCCGCCTTTGACGAGGGCGGGTGGCCAGTGCGGCCAGCAGGCAGGTTAGCGCCACCACGCTGACCACCCCAACCAGCAGCCGGTTGCCGAACTCGACCCACTGGTGCAGCAGCGGCACGCTGTAGCGGGGACTCGGAGTGAGGCTTCCAGGAAAGCAGGCGGGCCAGTCCGGGCAGCCGAGACCTGACCCGGTCACCCGAACCACTGAACCGGTCACCGCGATGCCGGCCTGCGCGCCGACAGCGGCGATGGCCAATGCCCGCATCAGCCGGGGCGGAGTAGCAGGCACACGATCCAGAACGGCGCAACGTGGCACCGCACCATGCTAGGCGCCGCCTCGCCAAGTCCCAGGATGACCATGGCAAACAGCGTGACGGCGCGGCCGGCTGGGGATCAGGCCCAGTTGACCGTTCGAGGAGCGATTCGCTCGAATACGATCGGGAACCTGGTGACGCCACGAAGGGAGAGGTTGGCTTTGTACGGCGGCGGGTCCCCGACCGCGCGTGCGCCGAGCACTCGTTGGGTCAGTTCCGAGAGCAGGTCCTCGGCCGGCTCTTCACGGCGGCGGGCCGCGAGCTCGCCTCAGCTTGATCCTTCGACTGGCGACTGCTGGTCTCAGCGCAGCCGGATCAACCGAGCGGCCGCCGCCGCCGCGACGAATGCCCAGCTGAGCAGCACCAGCACCGACAACAGACCAGGAAACCGGCCGTCTATCAACGCCGTTCGCAGCCCCTCGGCAAGGGCCCCGGACGGCAGCAGGCCAGCCACTGTAGCGAGCGGAGCGGGCAGCCGCGTGACCGGCAGCACAATCCCACCACCCAACAGCAGCGCGAACCATACGATGTTGGCCACCGCTAGCACGATCTCGGCTCGCAGCGTGCCGCCAAGCAAGATGCCCAGGGCGCTGAATGCCGCGCAGCCCAGCCCGACTAACAGCAGGCCCCAACCGATCCCGGCCAAGGCTGGTCGCCAGCCGAGCGCGGCGGCCACCGATCCAAGTACGACTAGTTGGATAGCCACCACCGCGAGCACCGCGACCAGCCGCCCGGTGACCAGCAGCCAGCGGGGCAGCGCGGTGGCAGCCAGGCGCCGAATGACGCCGTAGCGCCGGTCGAAACCGAGGGCAATGGCTTGGCTGGTGAACGCCGTCGATATCACCGCGAGCGCAAGCACCCCTGGCGCGACAGACGCCACCCTCGGTGCCGGAAGCGCCACCACATCCACCAAGGTCAACCCGACCAGCAACGCCAGCGGGATCAACAACGTCAACAGCACCTGCTCGGCGTTGCGCAGCGCAAGTCGAGCCTCGACCCCAGCCTGTGCGACGAGCATGGCTCCGAGACGACCCCTTCCGGGATCGGGGACGAATGTCCCGACCGGGAATCGAGTGCCCGCCGTCGCATCCGCGCCGCTCATGACCGCAACTCGTGTCCGGTCAAGTCCAGGAACACGTCTTCCAAGCTGCGCCGTGCCACCCGGACCTCGTCGGCCAACACGCCCTGGTCGGCGCACCAACTGGTCACCGTAGACAGCACTTTTGGGGTCATCTGACCGCGAACCAAGTAGTTACCGGCCATCGGCTCCTCGGCCCGGTAGCCCGAGGGCAGCGCCTCGGCCAGCGCAACCAGGTCCATCCCCGGCGGCGCCCGGAAGCACAGCTGCTGCTCGCCGCTTCGGGCGGTCAAAGCGGCCGGTGAGCCCTGGGCCACCACCCGGCCGCTGTCGATGATTACAACCTGATCGGCCAACGCCTCGGCCTCATCCATCAGATGCGTGGTCAGCAACACAGCCACTCCATCGCGGCGCAGCGCCCCGATCAGTTCCCACACCAGCCGCCGGCCTTGGGGATCCATACCAGCGGTCGGCTCGTCGAGAAATGCCAGCTCGGGGCGCCCCACTACCGCACACGCCAACGCCAGCCGCTGCTGTTGGCCGCCGGAGAGCCGCTTGTATGGAATACGGGCGCACGAGGTCAGGCCGAGTACCTCCAGCAGCCAGCCAACAGGCAACGGCCGAGCCGAGCAGGCCGCGATCAAGCGCAGCATCTCACCGACCCTTACGCCTGGATAGGCGCCGCCGCCCTGGGGCATTACCCCGATCCGGGCCCGCAACCGCTCTCCGTCAGCCACCGGATCGAGGCCCAGGACCCGTACCTCGCCGGCGTCCGGCCGCTGGAAACCGGCGCAGAGCTCGATGGTGGTGGTCTTGCCGGCCCCGTTCGGCCCGAGCAGCGCGAGCACGCTGGCCTTGGGAAGCCGCAGGCTCATGCCATCGACCGCGCTCACTCGTCCGTAGCGTTTCACCAGCCCCTTGGCATGCAGCGCGACAGCCGCGTCGGACCTGGTTGATGGGCTCACAGCACTCGATTCTACGGACCGGCCGGCCCGGGCCAGCGGCGCTGAGCAGCTCGGTGCCGACGTGGATTTGGTCACCCAGCGCTCAATGCGGGATTCGATGACGGACCACGTACAGCGGCACGAGCAAGATGATCGTGCCAGCGACGATCGCCATCGGCAGCTGGTAGGCCCGGAAGGCGAAGTCGGCGCCGGTAGGCGGCACCACCAACGCGACAATCGCTGAAGCGGCCACCGCCAGCCTTCGATAACGGATACGTGCGTAGGACGCGGCTAGTGGGATTGCGCCCCAGAGCAAGTACCACGGGTGGACTGTCGGGCTGAGCAAAACTACCGCGCCCAGCCCGCAACCGACTCCCGTGACTGGGTCGATCCTGCCACGCAGGGTGCCCAGCAGCAGCCCTAGGCAGATCGTGGCGGCCACCACGCCGCCCAGCACCATGGTCAACGCGAGGATCGAGGTGGTGTGGTCGCCCATCCCGGCCAGGATGCCGAGCTGACCGCCCAGCACTCCGAGGTCGGTACTCACTGAGACCCAGCTGCGGATCATCGTCGGGGTGCCGAGGGTATATACCCAGCCGAAGCCCAGCCCGGTGCCGTAGCCGATCGCCGCCATCACCGCCGAGGACACCAGGGTCATGGTTGCGCCAACCATCGCCACGTCCCTGAGCCGATCGCCTCGGCGGCGGGCGACATCCATGCCAAGGAACCCCAGGGAAAGCGCGGCGGGCACCTTTATCCCAGCGGCACAGGTGATCAGTACAGCACCGGCCAGCCAGGAATGGGCCAGCCCGATCTCCAGCCCGGCCAACATCAGCCCGAGCATGAGTGACTCGTTGTGTACGCCGCTGAACAGGTGGAACAGCACCAGGGGGTTGGCGACCCCGAGCCAGAGCGCGGAACGTGGATCGAGATCCAGCCGACTGGCCAGGCGCGGCAGGGCCCACACGATCCCCGCTAGCCCGACTAGCGCGAGCACCCGGTGCGCGAAGATGCCCAACACCACATCGTTGCCGGTCAGCGCCGTGATGCCACGACCGATGAAGAGGAAAAGAGGGCCGTATGGGGCCCCTGTCGGCCGCCACACGGTCGGGACACTGCGGGTGAGCGGGTCGTCGACACCTAACGCGTCGGATGGGCCCAGCTGGTAAGGGTCCAGTCCTCTAGCCGCGATCGCGCTTTGCGCCAGATAGCTGTAGACGTCCTTGCTGAACATCGGTGGCGCCACGAACAGCGGCAGCGCCCAGAGCGTCATCGTGCGGGTGATGAAGCCTCTAGGCAGCGGGGTACCGCCGTTCTGGTCCCGCTTGAGCAGCCGACCCAGCCACAGCCAGCCGAGTACCACCATGCCCATGCCGGCGTAGGTGACCGCTATCGACACTGTCGCGTTGCGTGAAGGCAACCCGAGCAGCCGCAGCCCGAACAGAGGATTGGGCACCGGCAGCGCGCCGGCGCCAAGCGAGCCGATCGCCATCAGCAGCGCGCCGGTCATGCCGAAGCGGCGCACGGTTCTAAATGACGATGGCTGGTGTTGCGGGCTTGGTGGGGGGTGGTCGGCGATCGGGTCCGCCACGGCGTTCTCCGGCGATGTACTCAACTCCGGCGCCGCCATAACTCCACAGGGTATGGCAGCTGACGGCGGAGGTCCTAGGCGGGTTTGCGTCTTCGCTGGGCAATGGCACTTGCCCGTCCTTATCGCGCCTCACTGCGGGACCGCCGTTCACCCGGGTGGCGGGGCGTCCGGTGCGTCCGGTTGGACGTACGCCGGGAAATACGCAACACTGGCGTTGTGAAAACCTCCGGTGCGCCGCGTGAAGTGGCACCGTCCTTCCCGGCTGGCCTCACGGCGCCAGCTCAGGTTGGGCCGGCTCAGGCTGGCGGGCGCGCGGGTTCACCCGGCGGTGAGCTCCGCGCGGGTAGTAGTAATGACGGGGGTACCCGGGCTGCGGTGGCTCGGTTGCTGCTTGAGCGCGGCCCGGTCACGGCCGCCGAGGTCGCGGCCGCGCTGCGGCTGAGCGGCGCGGCGGTGCGCCGTCATCTGGACGCGCTGCTCTCCGACGGCGAGGCGACCACCCGGCAGGCACCCAGCAGAGGTCGGCGCGCTCGGGGTCGCCCGGCTCGCCTGTACCTGCTCACTGAGGCCGGTCGGCTTCGGTTCGGGCACGGTTACGACGACCTGGCGGTCGCTGCGTTGCGCTACCTCGCGGAGACCTCCGGGCTGGAGGCCGTGCGGACATTCGCGCGGCAGCGGGCCATTGGGCTGATCGAGCGCTACCGGCCGGGGATCACCGCCAGGAGCACAGTGGCCGGCCGGGCCGGTGAGTTGGCGGCGGCGCTGAGCGCCCAGGGTTATGCCGCTGCCGCGCGTCGTGCGGGTAACGGCGAGCAGCTGTGCCAGCATCACTGTCCAGTGGCGCACGTAGCGGCGGAGTTCCCTGAGCTGTGCGAGGCTGAAACCGTTGTCTTCGCCGAGGTTCTGGGTATTCACGTACAGCGGCTGGCCACTATCGCGCGCGGGGACGCCGCGTGCACCACACACATCCCTCTGGGTTTCCCAGGGATTGTTTCCGCGCAACCATCCACAACCATCCCGAAAGGCAGGCAGCGCGTATGACCACCGCTCCTGAGCGGACCGCAACGCCGGAGACCCTGACCCAGGAGGAGATGCTCGCCTCGCTGGGTAGGTACGCCTTCGGCTGGGCGGATTCCGACGAAGCAGGCACCAGAGCGCGGCGCGGCTTGTCAGCCGACGTCGTCGCGGACATCTCGGCGAAGAAGAACGAGCCGGAGTGGATGCTGGCCAGCCGGCTCAAGGCGTTGTCCTTGTTCGACCGTAAGCCCATGCCGCGCTGGGGCGCGGACCTGTCCGGCATCGACTTCGACAACATCAAGTACTTCGTGCGCTCAACCGAGAAACAGGCCACGTCCTGGGACGAGCTGCCGGCGGACATCAAGAACACGTACGACAAGCTGGGCATCCCCGAGGCGGAGAAGGCCCGGCTGATCGCCGGAGTCGCGGCTCAGTATGAGAGCGAAGTCGTGTACCACCAGATCCGGGAGGATCTGGAGGCCCAGGGGGTCATCTTCCTGGACACCGACACCGGGCTGAAGGAACACCCCGAGTTGTTCCGGGAATACTTCGGCTCGGTGATCCCGCACGGGGACAACAAGTTCTCCGCGCTCAACGGTGCGGTCTGGTCTGGTGGGTCGTTTATCTACGTCCCGAAGGGCGTGCACGTCGACATCCCGCTACAGGCCTACTTCCGGATCAACACAGAGAACATGGGCCAGTTCGAGCGGACACTGATCATCGTCGACGAAGACGCCTACGTGCACTACGTCGAGGGTTGCACCGCGCCAATCTACTCGTCCGATTCACTGCATAGCGCGGTGGTGGAGATCATCGTGAAGAAGGGTGGTCGCTGTCGCTACACCACGATCCAGAACTGGTCGAACAACGTCTACAACCTGGTGACTAAGCGGGCCAAGGCTGAGGCGGGCGCCACCATGGAGTGGATCGACGGCAACATCGGCTCCAAGGTGACCATGAAGTATCCGGCCGTGCTGCTGATGGGCGAGCACGCCAAGGGCGAAGTGTTGTCCATCGCTTTCGCGGGCGAGGGCCAGCACCAGGACGCCGGAGCCAAGATGACTCACCTCGCGCCGAACACCAGTTCCACGATCATTTCCAAGTCGGTGGCCCGGGGCGGCGGCCGGACCTCCTACCGCGGTCTGGTGCGGGTCAACCCAAGGGCACATCACAGCCGTAGCACGGTCAAATGCGACGCGCTGCTAGTCGACACGATCAGCCGCAGTGACACCTACCCCTACGTGGACATCCGCACCGACGACGTGACCATGGGCCACGAGGCGACGGTGTCCAAGGTCAGTGAGGACCAGCTGTTCTACCTGATGAGCCGGGGGCTGACCGAGGACGAGGCAATGGCCATGGTGGTGCGTGGGTTCGTCGAGCCGATCGCCCGCGAACTGCCCATGGAGTACGCGCTGGAGCTGAACAGGCTGATCGAGTTGCAGATGGAGGGTTCCGTCGGATGACGGTATGGGAAGTCGCCGGGCTGGCGCCGGAGCTCGCGGGAGCGAATGAAAGCGCTGGCCTGGCGCCGATGGCGTCGGCGAGGGAGCGGTTCACCTCCTACGACGTCGAGGCGTTCGAGGTGCCCAGCGGGCGCGAGGAGAACTGGCGGTTCACCCCGATGCGCCGGCTGCGAGGGCTGCACGATGGCTCGGCGGCGATAGATGGCGCCATTGAGGTGTGCGTTGAGGGGGTGACTGACGGGGCCACCGTGGAGACGGTGAGCCGCGACGACCACCGGATCGGGCAGGGCGGCGCGCCGGCTGACCGGGTGGCCGCGCTGGCCTGGTCGCGAGCGCCAAAAGCGCACGTGATCAGCATCGACGGTCAGCCCGACCCGGTGATGGTGAGCGTGACCGGGCCGGGTGAGGGCCGCACGGCGCTGGCGCACCTGCAGTTGCGGGCAGCCACCCACACCGAAGCGGTTGTGGTGCTGGACTACCGGGGCTCCGGCACGGTCGCGGACAACCTCGAAGTGGTCCTGGCCGACGCCGCGCGGCTGACCCTGGTGATGATCGACGACTGGGCTGGCGATGCTGTGCATGTGGGGGCTCAGTACTTCCACATTGCGCGGGATGCGATGCTGCGTGCTATCACAGTGAGCCTGGGTGGTGACCTGGTGCGGATCAGCCCAGTGGTGCGCTTCACCGGCCCCGGCGGGGATGTCGAGCTGGCCGGACTGAGCTTCGCCGACGCCGGTCAGCACCTCGAACACCGGCTGCTGGTGGACCATGCGGTGCCGCGCTGCCGCTCCAATGTGGTCTACAAGGCCGCTCTGCAGGGTGGCTCGGCGCACACGGTGTGGATCGGTGACGTGTTGATCCGCGCCGAAGCGGAAGGCACCGATACGTTCGAACTGAACCGCAACCTGTTGCTCACCGAGGGTGCCCGGGCTGACTCAGTGCCGAACCTGGAGATCGAGACCGGCGAGATCGCCGGCGCCGGGCATGCCAGCGCCACCGGCCGGTTCGACGACGAGCAGCTGTTCTATCTGCGCTCTCGGGGCATTCCAGAGACCATCGCGCGCCGATTGGTGGTGCGTGGCTTCTTCAGCGAGATCATCAACAAGATCACTATTCCAGCGGTGCGCGAGCGGCTGGAGGCGGCCGTTGAGGCCGAGCTGACCGTTGTCGATCGGTAGTACCTACCTCCCACCACATACCTTGGAGTACCAGCACAGATGGCCACCTTGGAGATCAAGGATCTGCACGTCGAGGTGCGCGCGGCGTCCGGAGTCGGGTCCGACGTCGAGGCGAAGGAGATCCTGCGCGGCGTCGACCTCACCGTGAAGTCCGGCGAGACCCACGCGATCATGGGCCCTAACGGGTCCGGTAAGTCGACTCTTGCGTACGCGATCGCCGGTCATCCCAAGTACGAGGTCACCTCCGGTGAGATCCTCCTGGACGGCCGAGACGTGCTCTCGCTCAGCGTTGACGAACGCGCCCGGGCCGGGCTGTTCCTGGCCATGCAGTACCCGGTCGAAGTGCCCGGAGTGTCGATGTCGAACTTCCTGCGCACGGCGGCCACCGCGGTGCGTGGTGAGGCACCAAAGTTGCGGACCTGGGTCAAAGAGGTCAAGACTGCGATGAACGATTTGGACATCGACCCGGCGTTCGCTGAGCGCAGCGTGAACGAGGGGTTCTCCGGTGGGGAGAAGAAACGCCATGAGGTGCTGCAGCTGGCGTTGCTCAAGCCCAGAATCGCGGTACTGGACGAGACCGACTCCGGGCTGGACGTGGACGCGTTGCGGGTGGTCTCGGAGGGCATCAACCGCTACCGTGCCAGCGGTGACGTCGGCGTGCTGTTGATCACGCATTACACTCGAATCCTCAAGTACATCACTCCCGACGTGGTGCATGTGTTTGCCGGTGGCCGGATTGTCAGCTCCGGTGGCGCGGAGCTCGCTCACGAGCTGGAGGAGCACGGTTACGTCCAGTTTGCCGGCGTCGGGGTCGCCGCGCCGTGAGCCCGCTCGACGTCGCCAAGCTGCGAGCCGACTTCCCGCTGTTGTCTCGCACCGTCCGAGACAATCGCCCGTTGGTCTACCTCGATTCCGGGGCTACCTCGCAGCGGCCTCGACAGGTCCTCGACGCCGAGCGGGCATTCCTCGAGCAGCACAACGCCGCCGTGCACCGTGGCGCGCATCAGCTCGCCGAGGAGGCCACCGATGCTTATGAGTCCGCGCGGGCTAGAATCGCGGCGTTCGTGGGCGCCCGGCCAAACGAGGTGGTGTTCACGAAAAACGCCACCGAAGGGATAAACCTGGTGGCCTACTCGTTGGGCAACGCCAGTATCGGCGCGGTGGACGCATACGCGGCCGCTCGCTTCGCGCTGGGGCCGGATGACGAGATTGTGGTCACCGAGATGGAGCACCACGCCAACCTGGTGCCCTGGCAGGAGTTGTGCCGCCGCACCGGGGCTACCCTTCGGTGGTTCGGGGTCACCTCCGCCGGCCGGCTCGATCTCGACGACGACCCGATCAGCGAGCACACGAAGCTGGTTGCGTTTAGTCATCAGTCCAACGTGCTGGGCACGGTTAACCCGGTCAAAGAACTGGTCGCTCGGGCCAGGGCGGTCGGCGCTCTCGTGTTGCTGGATGCCTGTCAATCCGTGCCACACTCGCCGGTCGACCTGGCCGAGCTCGGAGTGGATTTCGCGGTGTTCTCCGGGCACAAGATGCTCGGACCGTCTGGTATCGGTGTGTTGTACGGCCGCGCGGAGCTGCTGGCGGCCATGCCGCCGTTCCTCACCGGTGGCTCAATGATCGAACTGGTCCGCATGGAGGGTTCTACCTACGCACCGCCACCGCAGCGGTTCGAGGCCGGTGTGCCGATGACCTCGCAGGCGGTCGGATTGGCCGCCGCTGTGGACTATCTCAACTCGATCGGCATGGCTACGGTCGCTGAGCATGAACGTGAATTGACCGAAGCCGCGTTAGTCCGGTTGGCCGACGTGCCCGGGGTACGCATTGTCGGGCCAACCGAGCTGGTCAGCCGGGGCGGAGCGGTGTCGTTCCTGGTTGAAGGGGTCCATGCCCACGACGTCGGCCAGGTCCTGGATGACCGAGGCGTCGCGGTTCGAGTGGGGCATCACTGTGCATGGCCGCTGCACCGGCGGTTCGGGGTGGCCGCGACAGTGCGGGCCACCTTCGCCGTGTACAACACTCTGCACGAGGTTGATGCACTGGTGGACGGCGTGCGCGCCGCGCAGACGTTCTTTGGTGTGGGCTGATGCGGCTCAGCCAGATGTACCAGGAGATCATTCTGGACCACTACCGCAACCCGCACGGTGCCGGGCTGCGGGAGCCGTTCGACGCCGAGTCGTTCCAGATCAACCCTACCTGCGGAGACGAGGTGACGCTGCGGGTGGCGCTGAAGAGAGACTCGACCGGCGAGCCCGTGGTCGCGGACATCTCATACTACGCGCTGGGCTGCTCGATCAGCCAAGCCGCTACCTCGATGCTCACCGACCTGGTAGTGGGATGCACCGTGGCGGATTCGATGCATATCGTGGGTGCGTTCAAGCACATGGTGCAGGGCAGAGGAGCGGTTGAGCCGGACGAGGACGTGCTCGGCGACGCGGTGGCGTTCGCCGGGGTCGCGAAGTACCCGGCCCGGGTGAAATGCGCGCTGCTCGGCTGGATGGCTTACCAAGACGCCGTCGCGCGGGCAGTCGAGGCGCCAGCCGGACCATCGCAGAATGGAGCAGGCAGATGACCGACACACCGTCAGCCAAACTCGCGCATGACGTGACCCGGGGTGCTACCGGGATCCCTCCAGGCGCGGGCGCCGAGGCGCCGAGCCTTGAAGACCTCGAGGAGGCGATGCGTGACGTGGTCGACCCCGAGCTCGGTATCAATGTGGTGGATCTCGGTCTGGTCTACGACATTCGGGTTGACGAAGCCAGAGTGGCGACCATCGACATGACCTTGACCTCGGCGGCGTGTCCGCTGACCGACGTCATTGAGGACCAAACTCGGTCCGCGTTGGTCACGACTCCTGGCGGCGGCCTTGTGGATGACGTGCGCATTAACTGGGTGTGGATGCCGCCGTGGGGGCCGGACAAGATTACTGAAGATGGTCGAGAGCAGCTGCGGGCGCTCGGCTTTACAGTCTGATCACACGATCGCGTCCCGCGCTGATGAGTGCTGCTGTGCCCCCCCAAACGAACGGCACCCTAGCGCGTATAACAGATCGACGACGATTCCGTTCACGGATCCGACGAAGTCCACCTTAAGGAGGAGACGGATCGGTCCGTGAGGTGGACGCATGGCGGGCTGTCACCCGGCAGTGTGTCATTGAGCGGCTTTAGGCGCTCAATCGAACGAGGGGGTAACACAGTGTCGATCGCGACAGTCCGGATCAATAGCGGAAGCGTGACACCTGACTGGGATGTTGATTTCCCGTCCGCAGTGGATGTCTTGATTTCCGTTATGCCGGGGTCAGAGAGGGCCCTTCCGTGTCGGACCGAGGACGCGGATATGTGGTTTGCTGAAGGACCCGACCGACTCGGTCGGGCGCAGGAGTTGTGTCAGGAGTGCCCGATTCGCCGTCAGTGCCTAGCGGCGGCACTGAGCCGGCGTGAACCATGGGGGGTCTGGGGCGGCGAAATCTTCGAGCGGGGTCGAGTGATCCCGTTCAAGCGCGGCAGGGGCCGGCCGGCCAGGTCAAGACAGGACCTACCGCGAGCCACCGATGGCTTGGCGGCTAGTGCCTAGCCCGAAGTCAAACCCCAGAATTGAAGGTGACGGGTATCCGCGCACCGCAGACTGACGGAGCCTGACGCGGTAGGCCTCGTCAGGCTCTAGGGCAGCAGCCAGGTTGCGGTCCACCAGGACCGCAACCTGGCTGCGCGTGTGTGATGAGGCGGGAAGCATCAGGCACAGCCTTTGATTAGGCACAGCCTTTGATCAGGCACAGCCGCACAGGCCACGGTGTGGTGGCGAAGAGCCCAGTCATCGCGGCCAATGTGGCTAGCGGATGGTCCCGATCGCTGAGATAAGCCTCCTGGCGACGGGTTGCGAGGGTGAAAAAGCCCTCGAAGAACTGAGGCAGCAACGTGGGTGGCAGCCTCAGCAAGCTCTCCAGCCCCCGCTCGCGTAACGAATGGGTCATGCGGGCCCCGGGCGACCACAGCGCGGCGGTCGCGGCAGCCAACGCCGCGTTCGGCCCGTCCGCCCAATGATCGATCAGCGCCTCAGCCACCATCGGTGCCAAGCGCAACGTGGCGGCCAGCTGGTATCCCGTGGCAGGGTGGGTCAGCGGGGCCGCTGCCCCGAAGCCGAGCACCCCGGGTGTCTGATGCCGAGGCACGTCCAATCGGAAGCGCACCACCTCATGCTTGACACCGTCCGGTGGCGTGATCCGATGCGCGGCTAACCTCGCACGCAGCCGCCGAACCAGGACATCAATAGCTAGCCCGGGACGGCGAGCCAACGAGGTCTCCTCCAACAACACCTGCCCGTGGCCGAGCGGCACGGCATACAGGAAGGTCGGGTATTCGCTCGGGCCGGGTGCCGGGCGCCAGTCCATGAACAGCGCCTCGCCCTCGGCCAATACCGGCTCGGCAAGCTCGGCCGGCACCATCAGCCCGAACGCGGTCTGTTCAGCCGGTGCCCCACTGGTCCGGCGTTGGCTCAGCGGCTGGCCGGCACCGCCGGCATCGATGACCACCCGGGCCGGTGGTACATAGCCAGGCCGGGCTCGGCCGCGCTGGAGGCACACCCCGGCGGTCGTCATCCGGTGGTCGAGATGTTCGCGCAGCGCGAGCGGATCGAGCACGGCGTAGTCCCGGTTCAGCACGTGAGCGGTACACGCGATGGCTCGACCTCGGGCGCGAGCCGCGATCACCTCGTCCGGCAGTTCGGCAGGTAGCTCGTCACACCACGCCCCATAGGTGGCCCGCCACGGCCGATGCGGCGCCGGATCCAGCACGCATGTGCGCAGCCCGCGCTCGGCGCACGCGGCGGCGAGCGCGCGACCCGCCGGTCCGGCCCCGGCGATCAGCACGTCATGATGCGCCGAAAGCGCCCGTGAGTGGCGAGTACGGCTAAAGCCGTACTCGCCACTCACGGGCGCGCCAGCGCACCGCCGTCCACCCGCACGGTCTCTCCGGTGATCCAGGACGCCGCGTCAGACACCAGGAACCCAACCAATGCCGCCACGTCCTCAGGCGTCCCGAGGCGCTTCATCGGGTACGTCCGAGCTACCTCGTCCTCGCCGCGCTCATAGAGTATGGATGCGAACTTTGTCTTGACCACAGCCGGAGCCACCGCATTGACCCGAATGCCCGGCCCGAGCTGCCAAGCCAGCTCCTCGGTCAACCTGATCAGTGCTGCCTTCGACGCGCCATAAGCGGCGATCGCACCGGTGGAGCGCAGTCCGGCCGAGGAAGCCACGTTGACCACCGTTCCGCCATGCTCGCCCATCCATGTTCGATACGCCTGCTGCAGGTAGCCGAGTGCGGCCACCACGTTGACATCGAAGATCTTCCGAACGGCGTCGAGATCCGCATCCATCAGAGATCCGTACACCGGGTTGATTCCGGCGTTGTTGACCAGAATGTGCAGTCCGCCGAACTCGTCAACGGTGCGAGTCACGGCCTGTTCGCGAGCCTCGGCGTGGCCGGCGTTACCGGGCAACCCGAGCACTCGCTTTGGCCCACCGGCCACAGCGGCCAGTGATTCGACAGCCCGTGTGAGCTCGTCCGGTTTCCGAGCGGTGATGGTCACCGAGGCACCCCGGGAGAGCAGCTCGGCCGCGATCGCGTACCCAATTCCTCTGCTGGCGCCGGTGACCAGCGCGGCACGCCCGGTGAGGTCGCCCGCGCGATCAGCGAGGTCGGCGAGTTGATCGGGCTGATCGGTCGAAAGGCTCGTGACGTCGGTCATGCTCACCGACCCTAATCGGGTGGAGCCCTTCCCTTACACTGTGGTTGTGGTTCGGACGAGCTGATCCGCCTCGTCGCCCGCCGGTTGCGGCCGGTGGGCGCTGCGTTCTGTCCACCACACTTTCCGAGGGAGCTTCCCCAGAATGATTATTGCCACCGACCTGGAGCTGCGCGCGGGCGCTAGGGTCCTGGTCGCGGGCGCCACGCTGCGCGTCGCTCCGGGCGACCGTATCGGGCTGGTGGGTCGCAATGGCGCGGGCAAGACCACGACCATGCGGGTGCTCGCTGGCGAGAGCAAGCCCTATGGCGGTCGAGCCGAGGCATCAAGCGCGGTGGGCTATCTACCGCAGGATCCTCGGGAGGGGGACCTATCGGTTACCGCCAAGGACCGGGTGTTGTCCGCGCGGGGGCTGGACCAGTTGCTGCGTGAAATGGAGAAGGCACAGTCCGCGATGGCCGAGCTGGTCGACGGCGCGGAGCGAGATCGAGCGGTCCGAGCGTATGGTCGGACCGAGGAGCGGTTCTCCGCGTTGGGTGGGTACGCGGCCGAAAGCGAGGCGGCTCGGATCTGCGCACACCTTGGGCTACTCGACCGGGTGCTGGGACAGACGCTAGCGACGCTGTCCGGTGGGCAACGTCGGCGGGTGGAACTGGCTCGCATTTTGTACGCCGCCAGCGACGCTGGTGTCGGTGGACGCTCGGCCACCACCCTGCTGCTCGATGAACCGACCAACCATCTGGACGCGGACTCCATCTCCTGGCTGCGTTCGTTCCTGCAACGCCACGAGGGTGGTTTGGTGGTGATCAGCCACGACACCGACCTGCTAGCCAATGTGGTGAATAAGGTCTGGTTCCTGGATGCCACGCGTGGCGAGATCGACGCCTACAACATGTCTTGGCAGCGTTACTTGGACGCGCGAGCCACCGACGAGACGCGGCGCCGCCGTGAGCGTGCCAACGCGGAGAAGAAGGCCGCCGCGCTGAAGCTTCAGGCGGACAAGCTGGGAGCCAAGGCGACCAAGGCGGTCGCGGCCAAGAACATGGTTCGCCGCGCGGACAGCATGTTGGCGGGTCTGGAACCGACCCGGCGCAACGACAAAGTGGCCAAGATCCGATTCCCGGAGCCCGCTCCATGCGGGCGCACGCCGTTGAGCGCCGAGGGCTTGACGAAGTCCTACGGCTCGCTGGAGGTTTTCGCCGGGGTCGATCTGGCCGTCGACCGGGGCAGCCGGGTGGTGGTACTCGGGCTCAACGGCGCTGGGAAAACCACCCTGCTGCGGTTGCTTGCCGGTAACGAATCTCCAGATAGCGGAGAGGTTGTGCCGGGGCACGGGCTGCGCCTGGGCTACTACGCCCAGGAACACGAGACCCTCGATCTGGAGGCCACGGTGTGGGAGTGCATCCGGCACGCGGCTCCGGACGTGCCGGAACAGCGACTGCGCACTTTGCTGGGGGCTTTTCTGTTTTCCGGAGATCAGCTGGAGCAGATCGCTGGCACGCTGTCTGGCGGGGAGAAGACGCGCCTCGCGTTGGCGGGGTTAGTGAGCTCGGCGGCCAATGTGTTGCTGTTGGACGAGCCGACGAACAACCTCGACCCGGTCAGCCGCGAGCAGGTGCTGGACGCGCTGCGCCGTTACGAAGGCGCGGTGGTGCTGGTTACTCACGATCCTGGCGCGGCTCGGGCCCTGAACCCACAGCGGGTGATCATACTGCCGGAAGGCACCGAGGACCACTGGTCACCCGACTATCTGGAACTCGTCTCTTTGGCCTGATCACGGGACGCTTTCCGTCCCGTCACTCGAATGCGTACAATGATCACCCGGACGCGAAAGCCATTTGGCCCAACCGTTCACCGATACCCCTGTCGATCTCCTGGTGTGGATCAGGCTCCGTAGATCATGATGTCGCACGAGAGGTTGACAGGCTATTTCTGACCAGCGAAGGAGGGCGACCGCGTGGCCGACCTGAAGAAGGGTGCCCGGATCACCGGCACCCAGCGTGACAAGCTAGCGACCGATCTCAAAAAGAAGTACGAGAAGGGTGCTAGCATCCGAGCCCTTGCTGAACAGACCGGTCGCTCCTACGGGTTCGTGCACCGGGTACTCACCGAGACCGGAGTCCAGCTGCGCGGTCGCGGTGGGGCTACTCGCACCAAAAAGAAGTAATCACGATCACGTGCATGTGGTGCGTGACGCTGGGCGCGGTGTCCGCCTGCCAGGCTGGATTGCTCGGAGTCGATCCGGCAGTGCGGACGGCGCGTCAGGAGAGGCGGCGGACGCTGCTTTCCACCACATCCAGTACCGCGCTTAGGCCTTCGATCGGTAAGCCCATGGCCAGGTGCGAGACGAGTCCTTCGAACGTGAGCTCGAGGTAGGTGGTGAGCACGCTGATCGGCACGTCGGCTCGGACGACACCAGCGTCGCGCTGGCGCGTCAACCGCTCCTGAACCGCGTGAGTTAGCTCGCTCGCTTGCTGCTTCCACTCGGTTCGGAACGCCGGGTCGGTACGCAATCGCCGGGATACCTCCAGCCGGGTGCCCAACCAGCTGACGCTGCCCTCGTCTTCCGCCGCATCCGCCAGCACGTCCCGCATGATCTGGACCAGGCCGTGACGCGCAACGATTTGCGCCATCCGCTGAGCATCCAACCGGGCCAGCTCGATGAACAGTGCCTCCTTGTCCTTGAAGTGGTGAAAGATCGCTCCTCGGGACAGTCCGGTGGCTTCTTCCAGACGTCTTACGGTCGCGCCCTCATAGCCATACCGACTGAAACAAGCCCGCGCCGCAGTGAGGATTTGCTCACGGCGGGCGATCAAGTGACTAGCAGTCACACGGGGCACCGGTCCAGCCTAGCCGCTAATAGGCCGGATGTACGGATTGCGTAAGAAGCTCATACTGCTTCTGTCGGACCCTGTGTGTAGCGTCGACGGATGACCAACATGTTCACTCGTGCGAGGCGGTAAACGATGTCCTCCAAGACAACAGCGCTGAGGTTCGGGCCCGACGACACGTCAGCCAGCCACGCCACGGAGGTACTGCGCGATCGTGATCAGGCGGAAGCGTATGTGGCGTCGGTGTGTTTCAAGCACGGGCCGCCGAGACTGGTTGGTGTGGAACTTGAGTGGCTGCTGAGCCGATCACCTGGTTGTGCCGCTCCGCTCGATGCCAAGGCGCTGGTCGCGGCGCTCGGGCCCCATACTCCGCACACGCTTGACCCGCGGTCTCCGGCATTACCGCTGCCCGCCGGCTCCTTGGTCACCGTCGAACCGGGCGGCCAGGTTGAGCTCGCCAGTTCGCCATTCCCCAATATCGAGTCGCTGTTCGACGCGGTTGAGTCAGACAGCGGCATGCTGCATACCCGGCTTCGCCAGCACGGTCTTCATCCCAGTCCCTACGCGAGTGACCCGGCTGGCCCACCTCGGCGATTGCTGACAGTACCAAGGTACTCGGCGATGGAAGCGGCATTCGACCGGATCGGTCCGCACGGACGCAGCATGATGTGCTCCACGGCGGCGGTTCAGCCGTGTTTCGACCTCGGCGAGCGAACTGACCTGTGGCAACGCTGGACCGTGCTGCATGCGGTAGGGCCCGTGCTGCTTGCCGCGTTCGCCAATTCCCCGGTGCTGCACGGCCAGCGCACCGGTTGGAAATCGTCTCGAATGGCCTGCTGGTGGGCGCTTGATCCGCCACGAACGGTCCCGCCCGATCTGTCCGTCGACGATCCGGCCATTAGCTACGCGCGCCGAGTGATGGAAGCCGAGCTGCTGTGTCTTCGGCGCGCCGGGGCTTCCTGGGACGCGCCGACCGGAGTTACCTTCGCCGACTGGCTGGATGGCGCCCTGCCGAGCCCACCAACCACCGCCGACCTCGATCTGCATCTGTCGACGCTGTTCCCACCGGTGCGTCCACAGGGTCACTTCGAAGTGCGCTACCTGGATGCTCAGCCCGGTCAGCAGTGGGTGGTGCCGGCGGTGGTGCTGGCAGCGGTGTTGTCCACACCGACGGTCAGCGCGGCTGTGCTCGAGTCGTGCCTGCCGGTCGCTGACCGCTGGGTAGCGGCGGCGCGGATTGGATTGGCCGATCCGGAGCTGGCCAAAGCGGCCGTGGCCGTCTTCACCCTGGCGGTCGAGGCACTGCCGGCCGTCATCGGCTTCGGGCCGGTCCACGACTTGGTCGAGCGGTTCGTGCAGGGCTGGGTGATGCGGGGACGCTGCCCCGCCGACGACGCCGTTGAACCGTTCGTTGCTGACCAGCCGGGGGCGCGCACATGAACAGACGATCCCTTTCGTTGCCCACCCTGGACACTGAGCAGTTGCGTAGCCACGTCGTGGAGCAGCTCACCCTCAGCCGGGCTCGTAGCGCCATGCTGACCGACTCGCTCGACGACGCCGACCTTGTCCGCCAACACTCGGTGTTGATGTCCCCGCTGGTGTGGGACCTCGCCCACGTCGGCAGCCAGGAAGAGCTGTGGCTGGTCCGCGACGTAGGCGGTCGGCAACCGACGCGCCCGGAGATCGACGGTCTGTATGACGCGTTCCAGCATTCTCGGTCCAGCCGGGTGAATCTACCGCTGCTCACCCCGGCCGACACCCGCCAGTACGTGGCTGAGGTCAGGCAGAAGGCGTTGGACGTGCTGGCACGCAGCCCGCTGCACGGCCGTCGGCTGGTGGAGGACGCGTTTGCCTTCGGCATGATCGTGCAGCACGAGCAACAGCATGACGAGACCATGTTGGCCACCCACCAGCTGCGGCTCGGCGCGCCGGTGTTACACGGTGAGCCGCTGCCGTCGCCGCTCGCGCCGGTGGCGCCGGCTGAGGTGTTGGTGCCGGCTGGGGTGTTTACCATGGGTACTTCGTCAGAGCCGTGGGCGTTGGACAATGAACGCCCAGCGCACCGGGTCGAGTTACCCGCGTTCGTGATCGATACGACGCCGGTCACCAATGGGCAGTACGCCGAGTTCATCGCCGCCGGCGGCTACCGCGACCGGCGCTGGTGGAGCGAGGACGGTTGGCGCTACCAGCTGGCGGCTGGCCTGGAAGCGCCCCAGTTCTGGCAGCGAGACGGGGGCGGTCAATGGTGGCGGCGCCGATTTGGCGTGCTGGAGCCGGTTCAGCCCGACGTGCCCGTGGTGCACGTGTGCTTCCACGAAGCGGCGGCCTATGCGGCCTGGGCCGGCAAGCGGCTGCCTACCGAAGCGGAGTGGGAGAAGGCGGCTCGGTGGGATCCAGCCACTGGTCGCTCACGACGCTACCCATGGGGCGATGACGACCCCACACCTGGACACGCGAATCTCGGCCAGCGCCATCTCACTCCGGCTCCGGTAGGTGCTTATCCCGACGGAGTTTCTCCGCTGGGCGTACATCAGCTGATCGGCGACGTCTGGGAGTGGACCTCCTCGGGCTGGCACCCATACCCGGGCTTCGAGGCGTTCCCGTACCCGGAGTACTCGCAGGTGTTCTTCGGTGGCGACTATCGGGTGTTGCGTGGTGGCTCGTTCGGCACCGCGCCGGCGGCGATCCGAGGCACTTTCCGCAACTGGGACCACCCGATCCGCCGACAGATCTTCGCCGGCTTCCGCTGCGCCCGCGACGCGAGCCCTGCCGAGGTTCGCGCCGGCCGGGTCGGGGGATAGCGGGGTGTGCCGCCACCTGGCCTATCTCGGTGCGCCACGTTACCTCGCGGATCT
>Ga0213881_10000389_pt1 | contig 29903 bp, 34 predicted proteins | sample BarmaccoBMER_R08_FD_160104 | JGI IMG/M metagenome (GOLD analysis project Ga0213881, IMG submission 160104) | Barbacenia macrantha exposed rock microbial communities from rupestrian grasslands, the National Park of Serra do Cipo, Brazil - ER_R08 ...
GCATGAGCGGCGCGGCTTCACGCGCGAGCGCCACGAGCGAGTAGGCGCTGATGTCGTGCGCCGTGCGAAATGCCTCGCGTGTCGTACTCAGGAAATCGCCTTCGAGCGCTTCCTTGGGCGCAAACGCCACCGAATGCAGCATCAGGTCAAGCTTATCGGTTTGATTCCGCACTTGCTGGAAGAAGCTGGCGATTTCCGCATCGCTGGAAACGTCACAAGGAAACAGCGGCACGTTTTCGCCGTACTCAGCGACGAGCTCTTCCACATTTTCTTTCAAACGTTCGCCCTGGTAGTTGAAAATCAGACGTGCGCCGGCTGCCGCCCACGCCTTCGCGATCGCCCAGGCGATGCTGCGTTTGTTGGCGACGCCAAAAACAACGCCAGTCTTGCCGGCGAGAATCTGCGGGTTCATGCGCTGACGATAGCGTATGGTTTGGCCCGCGCACGCGTGGCGCGTCCGTTAAGCGGAGCGTTGCGCTGTGGCCATAATGTGTTTGATGCCGCGAATCGGGATCACTACCCAGGCCGGCCTGTTGTTCAGCTCATAGCCAACTTCGTAAACTGCTTTATCGAGCAAGTAGGTTTCCAGTGCGACCTGCAGATCAGCCGGATTGTCGGGCAGAAAGAGCGCGTCTGCCGTCGCGGCAAGATAGCTCTCCAAGTAAACGTTACTGATTTCGCGGTACCAGACATCCGCCCACTTTTCCAGGAACGGCACGTCTTCCGGGCGGACAGCACGCTGCCAGAGCGCGCTGTAGGCGGCATATTGAAACGAGCGCATCATGCCGGCGACATCGCGCAGCGGCGACCGTTTCAGCTTGCGCTCACTCAGCGGTCGCGCCGGTTCACCTTCAAAATCGAGAAAGACAAAATCGCGCCCGGTGTAAAGCGCCTGGCCGAGATGGAAATCGCCGTGGATGCGGATTTTGTGCGCATGAGAACGTTGCCCGAGCAGACGCCGCTCCTGCGCCAGGATTTGCGGCTCGGCCGCGAGCACTTCCGCCGCTTCATCGCGAAATTTCGCCGGCAGATCATCGAGCTTCTGCCGCAGCAAGTTCATGGCGCGACGTGCCGAGGCACGCATCGATTGCACCACGCTGCGCTGCGACATGGCGTTGAACGGCTCGGGCGCGAATGCCGGATCCTCGGCATCGGAGGCAAGAGTGCGATGCAATTCACCGGTGCGCTGGCCGAGCAGCCGGGCTTTTTCCGGGTAAACGCCGCCGATTAATTCCTCGATCAATGCAGGCGAAACATCACCGTTCAAGCCGGATTTGCGTCCAAGCACGCGCTCGAAATAAGTACCGACATTATCCAGCGTAAAACGCCACGCGTCGCCTGCGTTCGGGATCGCGGCCTGGATGAGCGCGAGCACGGTTTGCTTTTTGCCGGCGCGAAATTCCAGCATGCCGGCAAAGGCAGGGACATTGGCAAAATGCGCGCGCTCGGTGAGGAACCGCGTGATCTCCACATCGGGATTAATCCCTTCCTCGAGCTTGCGGAAAATTTTCAGGAAGTACTGGTTGCCGAAAAGAATCGACGAGTTGCTTTGCTCAGCACTGAGTACAGTGGAGTTTGCGCTTAAGTCTTCGGCATTGGCAAACTGCTCGGTTGCGCAGCCTGCAATCTCGCCGCGCCGCGTGCGCATCGTTCGTTGCTCGCGGATGGCCCGGTAAATATCGCGCCGGTAGCCATCGTGATAAATACCATCGAAGAGAATGGCGTTGCTGCCGGCGAACTCGGCGATAATAGATTGCGGAGCCTCGCGCGAGATGCGCCGCGCAACTTCGTCGCGAGCGATTTGCGCCGGCAAGGCGTAATTTTCCGCCGCCCCTTCGGTGTAGTTAATCTCGAGCAGGAAATGCCGCGCCGCATCGCCTGCCTCGGTCAGCGCCGGATCGTCAACGATGCGCAAATCGCGAATGGTGCGCGCCTTTGATCCGAACCAGCGGCAACCAGCCACGTACTCAGGCAGAATTTTCGCCTCGAGTTCCTTGCGCGCATTTCCGCTGAGCAGCGCCTGGAACTCGGGCGCGGAGTTTAGTTTTGGCGTCACGCGTTTGCGCACGCGTGGGACGGCAGGGGATTGCAAGACAAACCAGTAATGCCCATGCGCGCCGAGCGTGAGCGGATAACGCGCGCGCTTGATTACCGGAAAGCGGTTCCGGCTGAAAACCTCCCGCGGTGTATGACCGGCGAAACGCGACAGCTCCAGCTCGGCCGGCTGGGCAAAGCGGCTGAGATTGACGACGACCAGGATCGTTTCGTCCTCGAACTGCCGCAAAAACGCCAGTACCTTGCCGTTTTCCGGGTAGAGAAACTCGAGCGTGCCGCGCGAGAACGCCTTGTAATTTTTGCGCATGGCAATCACGCGCCGCGTCCACCAGAGCAGAGACGACAAGTTCTTCTGCTGATTCTCGACGTTGATCGCCTCGTAGTGGTACTCAGGATCGATCGTGATCGGCAGGTAAAGTTGTTGCGGGTTGGCTTTGGAAAAGCCGGCGTTGCGATCCGCGCTCCACTGCATCGGCGTGCGCACGCCGTTGCGGTCGCCCAAGTACATGTTATCGCCCATGCCGATCTCGTCGCCGTAGTACAGCACCGGCGTTCCCGGCATGGAGAAAAGCAGAATGTTCAGCAGCTCAATTTTGCGGCGGCTGTTGGCCAGCAACGGGGCGAGGCGGCGGCGAATGCCGAGATTGATGCGCGCGGTGGGATCAGTGGCGTAAACGCGCCACATGTAATCACGCTCCTCATCGGTGACCATCTCGAGCGTGAGCTCGTCATGATTGCGCAGGAACATTGCCCACTGGCAGTTGTCCGGAATCGGCGGCGTCTGCTCGAGGATGTCGATAATGGGGAAGCGGTCCTCCATTTGCAACGCCATGAACATTCGCGGCATGAGCGGGAAATGGAAATTCATGTGTGATTCGTCCCCGGTTCCGAAGTAGGCGACGGCGTCTTCCGGCCACTGGTTTGCTTCGGCCAGCAGCATGCGGTCGGAGAACTTCGCGTCGATGTGTGCGCGCAGTTTTTTTAAGTAGGCGTGCGTTTCGGGCAGGTTCTCGCAGTTTGTGCCGTCGCGCTCGTACAAGTAGGGCACGGCATCAAGCCGCAAACCGTCCACTCCCATCTCCAGCCAGAAATCGCAGACCTGCTGCACGCGCTCATGCACGGCGGGATTGTCGAAATTCAGATCGGGCTGGTGCGAATAGAAGCGGTGCCAATAGTACGCCTTCGCCACCGGATCCCAGGACCAGTTCGATGTCTCGAAATCTTTAAAGATAATCCGCGCGTCCTGGTACTTTTCCGGCGTGTCGCTCCAGACGTACATCTCGCGCTCGGCCGAACCCGCGGCGGCGCGACGCGATCTCTGAAACCACGGGTTTTGATCGGACGTGTGATTGATGACCAGCTCGGTAATGACGCGTAATCCGCGCGCATGCGCCGCTTCGAGGAAGGCGCGGAAATCGTCGAGTGTTCCGTAGTTCGGGTTCACGTCGAGATAGTTGGCGATGTCGTAGCCGTCGTCTTTGAGAGGTGACGGATAAAACGGGAGAAGCCAGAGCGTGGTAACGCCGAGCTCTTGCAGATAATCCAGCTTCTCCATGAGCCCGCGGAAGTCGCCGATCCCATCGGCATTGCTGTCGTGAAAAGTCTTCACGTGCAGCTCGTAGATGATGGCGTCTTTGTACCAGAGTGGATCGGGCACGGCGTGAACCTTTCGCGCGAGCGCCTACAGGACGCAATAAGCAATGCGTTGGCCGCATCCGCCGAAGAGCTATCGCGAGAAGCGTTGGACGCGGCGTTGTTTCCGACGCAAACTCAGCGCCTTACGCTTGACCCAAGTGAGAACGCGCAAACGCCTTCCCAAGAATCGTCACAACAACAACGACGACGAGGAAAATTCCGATCGTTTGCCTGCGACCGTGCCGCAGCTCGATCCGGGCGCGCCCACTGATCTCGAGTTGATGGAAGGCATTCAAGCGGAAAATTCCGAGTCGCTTTCGCAGTTGTACGATCGTTACAACGGCATTCTCAAGGCGCTTATCCTGCGCGTCATCCACAACGAAGCTGAGGCCGACGATTTGCTCCAGGAGATCTTCATGGAGATCTGGAACCAGGCAAAAAACTTTTCCGCCCAGAAAGGCAAGCCGCTTGGCTGGATGGTCACCCTGGCGCGGCGCCGCGCCATCGACGGGCTGCGCAAGAAGCAGGCCTACGCGCGGGCGGAGGAGCGGCTCCAGCAGGAGACCGAGCAGCAGCCGGAAGCGTGGGTCCATAATTCCACCGAGGAAGAAATCGCGGTGAGCGATACGCGCGTACTCATCCGCAGGGTTATCGCCTTGTTGCCGCCGGCGCAACAGCAGGCAATCGAGCTGGCCTTTTTTCGCGGGATGAGTCAGCGCGAAATCGCCGCAAAAACGAATACTCCGTTAGGAACGGTGAAGACACGCCTCGAGCTGGGCCTGAAAAAGATTTACGATGGATTGAAAGAGCTACGCGATGAGCTTTGATGAATTTCAGAATCGCGCGCGCTTATTTGTTATTGGTGCACTCGAGCCGGAGGAGAGCGATGACTTTGAGCAGGCGCGGCGCGAGTTTGGGCAGCGGGCGGAAGATTTCATTTCGGAATGCTACTCGTTAAGTGAAGCTTTTGCGCTGAGCCTTAAGCCGGCGAAATCATCCGATCAAACCAAAGCGCGCCTGATGGAGATGGTTCGTGCGCGCAAGCGAGCTTTGTAGGCTGGGCTTTTTATCGTACTTCGGCCGTGCGCGTTCCTGAGAAGCGCGAGCAGCCCCTACGCGCCAGGGGTTTGATCCATCTCGCGCAAGATAAATTCCTGGAGAAAACCGTAGAAATTCACCTGGAATAAGGCGAGATCGCGCCGGCTGCCGAAAGGTGAGCGATAGTGGTCGGACAAATCGCTCTCGCTGAAATTGTACTTGGTCGCAATGACGAGCCGCGCCTGGTTCAGCGTATTCAGCCAGGCGTCGGCGTGCGCCAGCGGGATGCGCAAGCTGCAATTCGCGAACGGCTTTTTAGTACAGCGCAGTTGCTCGAGATCATGCCGCACCGTTTCGGCCGTACTTTGAAATAGCTTCCGCAATTCCGGCTCGACATAGAGCCTCCATTCCTCGCGAAACTCATTCGCACTCTCTGCCGCGGGCGCGCTGAAGAGACGCTGCTGCGCGGCGGGCGCGTCTTTCGTCTCGGTACTCGTGGGCACCTGACGCAGCAACTCCGCCAGGAATGGATCGAGCTCGCGAATCTCCAGCGCATCCTTGTGCCGGCAGATTTCCATTACGCGACGTGCTCGAGGGTGGCGAGAAGCAAGTACCCGTGCAACTGCTGCACATACAGCTCGGCATGCTCGCGCACACCGCTCCACAAGATCGAGCGACCGTTGTGGTGCACCTCGAGCATGTGCTTCTCGGCCTTCTCCCGCGCGTAGCCGAAAACGCGCTGGAACACCATCGTCACATAGCTCATCAAGTTCACCGGATCATTGTGCACGACGACGTTCCACGGCAGATCGACTTCCGCGCGCGTCTTTTCAGCCGTTTCGATAGCCGGCGTTGCGACTTCAAGTGACACGCCGCCCGGGCATCGTTCTGCCTCGTCGCGCGTTGGCGGACCCATGTTTGAAGTTACCATGCAGGTAAGTGCGTTCAAACAGCAGCGCACGCTCAAGAATCCGGCTTTGCACCTTCTGCATCGCGCCTCGCGCACGCGGCGCGGTATCATCGTAGCCGCAGAGATGCAGCAGCCCGTGGACAATGTAGAGCCGCAGCTCGTGTTCAGTGGATGTGGCAAACGCGATGCCGTGGCGCGCTGCCGTTTCGGCACTGATAACGATTTCGCCGTGCTGAAACGTCAGCACATCAGTAGCTCCCGGGATTCCACTGAATCTTCGATGCAACTGCGCCATCCGCGAATCGCTCACTAACGAGATCAAGATCATCGGCACCGTGCAGATGTCTGAATGCTGCCGTCGCTTTCTCCACGCCAGTGCTGCTGCGATTTCCGCGAACAAGCCGAGCTGGCGAGTTTCGACACCGATGTTTCGCTGCGCATTACGCAGCTCGATCGCCGGACCGCGTGAGCTGGCGTCTAATGACGAGCCCGTGGCATCCATCAAGGCGGTCAGCGCAGGGCGTTGAAAAGCGGCTGCGGGTAAACGCCGAAGAAGAAGATGCCGAAAATCATCGCGATGATCGCCATTCGGGTGAGTGGACTAATAAAGATCATTTCACCTGAACTCGACGTTTCCCAGTACATCGCGCGCACGACTTTGAAGTAGTAGTAGAAACCCGCGGCGACGGTGATGATGCCGATCGCCACCAGCGTGTATTGGTGGGCGGCGACGGCGGCGTCGAAGACGAGGAATTTACCGAGAAAGCCCGCGGTAAACGGCACACCGGCGAGCGATGCCATGGCGATGAGCATGGCGAAGGCGAGGAAAGGGGAGCGCCGCGATAAACCGGAGAAATTTTCCAGTTCGCAGCCGCCGTGTCGTTCAACGAGGACGAGAACGGCAAAGCTCAGCAGCGTCATCAGCAAATAAGCCACAAGGTAAAATGCTAATGCGCGCCCCGAGAGCGCCACCACTGCAATGAGCAAATAACCGGAGTGTGCGATGCTGGAATAGGCCAGCAGGCGTTTCAGGTTGCTTTGCGGAAGCGCGGCAAGATTGCCGTAAAGCAGCGTGAGAACGGCAAGAGCGACGAGCAGCGCGCGTACATTCGGCAACATCAGCAATGGCTGAAGTACACGCACGAGCACGACAAAACCGGCCGCTTTCGACCCGACGGAAAGGAAGGCCGTTACTGGCGTTGGCGCGCCCTGGTAAACGTCCGGGACCCAGATGTGAAATGGCACGGCCGCGATTTTGAACCCAAGCGAGATGATGATGAGTACGGCTCCAAGCAGCGCGCCCGTGCTTTCAAGCTCGGGGCGGGTGAACGCCTCAGCGATCCGGTACAGGTTCGTCTCGCCGGTAACACCGAAGATCCAGGTGATGCCGTAAACGAGGAAGCCGGTCGAAAGGGCACTGAGTACGAGATATTTCACCCCGGCTTCCAGCGTCAGCGGGTTGCGCCGGGTAAAACTGACGAGCACGTAAAACGAGATCGTCACCAGCTCGAGTGAAACGAAGATCATGACGAAATCGATCGCGGAAGACATCCACATCAGTCCTGCGCAGGTGAAAAGAGGCAGGGAGAAAAATTCGCCGAGCCCCGCCTGTGGCGTAGCGCCGGCAATGTTCGCGCAGACGACCGGCGCGTAATCGAGCATCATGATGATCACGAGCGCGGTGGTGGCGAGCGCGATGCGTTTGAAGAAGAGCGAGAGCGCGTCGCTGGCATAGAAGTTCCAAAGCGGCGCATGCGGCATGGCCGGTGTGGGCGCAACGAAGAAGGTGCTAAGGAAAATCGCCGCCAAACCGAGCAGCGCGGCGTAAGCGATGACGCGCTTATTGAGCTGAACGCTAAACGATTCTACAAGCAGCAGAACCACTCCCAGGACGATCGCCGCGACTTCGAGGTACGGCGCGGAAATCATTTGCTCAGATGAGTACGAAAGGTGGGCGCAACGCGCTCGATGAGCGTCTGCGGAAAAAAGCCGAAGAACAGCGAGCTCGCGACCAGCAACGTCACCGGCAAACGCAAACCGAACGAGATGTCCGGCACTGCCGCCGGCTCAGCCGAGGTGCCCCAGAAAATGCGGCGGTAGGCGCGTAGCAGATAAACCGCCGAAATCACCACACCCCACAATGCGAGCAGCGTCGCCCATTGGAAGAAATGGAAATGCTGGAAGTCGAACCCATTCCTAAAGGCGCCGAAGAACACCATGATTTCGGCCGCGAAGTTTGCGAAGCCGGGCAGACCAATGGCGGCAAACGCGCCGAGGCCGAATGCGAACGAAGCGATGGGCATTGTCCGGGCAAGACCGCCAAGGGCGTCGAGCTCGAGAGTGGGAACGCGTTTGCGCAATTCCCCGGTGATGCCGAACAGCAGCGCGATGGAAATGCCATGCGCAAACATGAGCAGCGCCGCGCCGGTGGCGCCGAGTACGTTGACGCTGACGATACCGAGGAAAATATAGCCCATGTGCATGACGCTCGAGTACCCGAGCATCCAATCGAGCCGACGCTGCGCGGTGGTGGCGAGGCCGATGTAAATGATATTCGCGAGCAGCAGAACGAGCAGAAGATTTGACCATTGGCGAACGGCGTCGGGCAGCATCGGCAACGCGATGCGCAGGAGCCCGTAGAGCCCGAACTTCTTGAGTACGCCCGCGTGCAACATCGCCGCCGGGGCGGGGGCGCTGGCATACGCTTCCGGCGCCCACGTATGAAATGGGACCAGAGAGATGAGCGTGCCAAATCCGGCGAGCAGCCAAAGGTAGATTGGCGATTGCATCGCGGGCGCGATTTGTCCGGCGGAAGCGGCAGCCTGGATCGCGCGCAAATCGAAGGTCCGCGTCGCTGCCGGCAGCGCGCGATAAAGCATGATTAAACCAATCAGCAAAACGAAACTGCCGAGCGCGAGATAAATAGTCACTTTCCATGCGGCAGCACGACGATTACCGCTGCCCCAAATCCCGATGAGTAGAAACGTAGGAATTAAGGCCAGCTCGTGGAAGGCGTAGAAGAAAAGCAGATCGAGCGAGGCGAAGGCGCCGATCGCGCCCGCTGCGATCAGAAGCAGGCAGGCATAAAACGCATTTTCGTAGCGATCGACTTTCCCGGTAAACCACACGGCCGCGAGCAGCACGACGCTCGAGAGCAAAATCATAGTCAGGCTGAGGCCGTCCGCGCCCACAGCAAAGTTCAGGCGCAAATCCGTCGAGATTGGAAAAGAACGCACGTAAGCGAAGCCTGCTTGCGCGTGATCATAGTCAAAAAATGCGAGGACACTGAGTACGAGTGTGATTGCTGATGCGCCGAGCGCAGTGGCACGTGCCGGAGCGCCGAGCAGGAGAGCGGCCGAGGCGATAATCGGAAGAAAAACAATGAGCAGCAGCATCAGCGGAAGATTGCGAAATAAATGATCCAGATAATGCCGAGCCCGAAGATGAACGCGTAGGCTTGCAAGTTCCCCACCTGCACCAGGCGCACGAGCGTGCCCACGCCCCACGTGGCTTTGCTCGAGCCGCGCACGACAACGAAGTCGATCAGCCAGCGGTCGATGAATGCCGCGAGGCGTGCGAGTGATCCCTGGGTAAGGCTAATCAACGCGGCGTATATTTCGTCGAAGTAGAATTTGTTGCGCAACACGGCGATCGAGATCGGGTCTTCGTTGCGTCCTCGGTAAAGTACGATCGCCGCAGCTGCCCCGGCGATCATCGCTCCGAGCGCGAGCACCGGGACAAGCGCGCCGGCTCTGTTTTCATGTGGCAGCACAAGAAAATGCCGCGCGAAGAAGTTCAAGCCGCCGATCAACGCGAGCAGGGCGAGAATGACAAGCGGCAGCAGAATGATGTTCGATGACTCCTGGCTGGCGCGCGCCGTCTGGGTTCGACCTTTGCCAAGAAACACGACGACGAGCAGCCGCACCATGTACCACGCGGTCAGAAGCGCGGTGAAAAGGGCGAGGACAAAAATCAGGCGATCGCGCTCCCACGCGAGCGCGAGGATGGCGTCCTTGCTGAAGAATCCGGCGAATGGCGGGCAGCCGATAATCGCGAGGGTGCCGCAGGCGAAAGTGACAAAAGTGAGAAACATATTCTTACCCTGGCCGCCCATTTTCCAGATGTTCTGCTCGTGGTGCAGCGCGATGATGACTGAGCCGGCGCCGAGGAAGAGCAGCGCTTTGAAGAATGCATGGGTAAAAAGGTGGAACATCGCCGCTTCGTCCGAAGCGAGGCCAACAGCCATGATCATGTAGCCGAGCTGTGAAAGAGTGGAGTAGGCGAGAATGCGTTTGATGTCGTCCTGCTGCGTGGCTATAAGCGCGGCCATCACGGCGGTGATCGTACCGATCCATGCGATCACGCGCAGCGCCTCAGGTGACGCCTGAACGAGGAAACTTACGCGCACAAGCATGTAAACGCCGGCTGCGACCATGGTGGCGGCATGGATTAACGCGGAGACGGGAGTCGGCCCTTCCATCGCGTCCGGCAGCCAGACGTGGAGCGGGAACTGTGCGGATTTGCCGACCGCGCCGCAAAAGATGAGCAGGACGCAAATCGTTAGGAACGTCGGGTTGGCCGTGATGCGCGCAATGTGTGGCGCGATGTCGTTGAAAATCACCGAACCGGTTGCGCTCCAGACCATGAGAATGCCGAGCATGAAACCGAAGTCGCCGATTCGGTTCGTGATAAAAGCTTTCTTCGCCGCGTCGGCCGCGGCGTCGCGCTCGAACCAGTGGCCGATGAGCAAGTACGAGCTCACGCCCACCAGCTCCCAAAAGATGAACATCATGATGAAATTGTTCGCCAGCACGATGCCGAGCATGGAGAAGATGAAGAAAGAGAGCGCGGCGAAATAGCGGGATTTTCCGGCGTCATCGCGCATGTACCCGAGGGAGTAAACGTGGATGAGGGTGCCGACGCCCGTCACGATGAGAAGCATGGTTTTGCTTAGCGGATCGAGGGTGAACGCGATCGGCACACGCAGAAAATTTGGAACGTCAATCCAGGTAAGCTGCGCCGCGCTGATATTCGGCCGCGAAAAAATGATGCAGCTGCAAATGAAGCTGATCAGAACGGCGGCAACTGAGATGTACGCGCTGGCGTTGCGCGCCCGTTGCGTGAGCAGAACGATAATCGCGCTGGCAAATAGCGGGAGCAGGAGTGCGTACCAGGGAAGGACGCTCATGGGATCTGCCCGCGAATCACGCGAAGAAAGGCGAGAAACTTACAACGCTTGGCGTTGTAAACCGCAAAGAGACCTCCGGCAATTGCGTAGCTTTCAGCCTTCAGAAGTATGTTCGTCATTCGCGTCGATTCGCGTGATTCGCGGGTTAAAACTTCAGCTGGTTAATGTCGTCGATGTGCGTGGTGCGGCGCGCGCGATAAAGGGCGACGATGATCGCGAGGCCGACCGCCACTTCCGCAGCCGCGACGGTGATGACGAAAAAGACAAGCATTTCCGCGTGGTACTCAGGCAGCCCAGCGGGGCTCACGCGAAAGCGCGAAAACGCCACCAGAGACAGGTTCGCGGCATTGAGCATCAGCTCGAGCGACATGAAAATGATGATGATGTTGCGTCGCAGCAAAACGCCGGCGAAGCCGATCGTGAAGAGCACCGCGCTAACGACAAGATAACTCCCAAGCGTCATCATTATCGCAGCTGGCGTTTGCTCAAGATGATGACACCGATCGTCGCGACCAAAACGAGCACAGCGATGACCTGCAACGGCAGATTGTAGCTGCTGAAAAGCAGCTGGCCGATGTTGCGGACGTCATCCACCGGCGCCGCCAGGGCGGGGAAATGTTCGTGAGCGATCCGAGTACGGCCAATCACCGTCAGTAGCTGAATGAGCAGGCAGAAGGCAACGAGAGCGCTGCCGGCAAATGCGACCCAATTCATTTTGCGACACTCCTCCGCGCGCAAGTCCAGCAGCATGATGATGAACAAAAAAAGTACCATGACTGCTCCGGCGTAAACGAGCACCTGAATGATGCCGATGAAGTAGGCGTTCAACGACATGAAGAGGGCTGAAAGTCCGAGGAAGCAGACGACCAGGCTAAGCGCGCTCGCAACCGGATTACGATTCACCACCACAAGCACGCCGAAGACGAGCATGACAGCGGCAAAAATCCAGAAAAGTACCGAAGGCATCGCTAGAGTGCCGATTTTCGATTGCCGACTGCCGATTGCACAGCAGACCTATTCAGTCGGCACTCGGCAATCGGCACTCGGCAATTCACCTCACTTTTTTTCATTCCATTTCAGCACCACGCCGTGCATGACACCGCCGATCTCGAGCAGCTTCTCCTTGTTGTGTACCATCTCGGCGCGGGTGAGTCCGGTAATGGCGTAATCTTTGCGCAGGAAAATCGCCTGCTCAGGGCAGACTTCTTCGCACATGCCGCAGTAAATGCAGCGGATCATGTCGATGTCGAATTCGCGCGGAAATTTTTCCACTTTGCGGAAGCGATCGGCCGGCGGGATTTCGCCGGGCTCGATTTTGATGGCCCGCGGAGGGCAAATGAATTCGCAAAGCTGACACGCGACACAGCGGATTCGCCCGCTTTCGTCCTTCACCAACGCCGGCGCGCCGCGGTAGTACGACGGCAGCGTGGAATCGAGCTTTTGCTCCGGGTATTGCACGGTCACTTTGGTGCGGCCCAAGAGCATGTTTTTGAAATGATTCAGCGTAATCGCCATCCCGGCGAAAATCTGCGGCAGAAAGAGGCGCTCGGGCCAGGTGAGTTTGGGACGTGCGACAGCGAAAGCCATAAAGGTTAAATTTCAAAACCAGAAAACCAGAAACGAGCGACAAAGCGTACGCGGCGATGCAGCCGCGAATTCAAGATCCTTTCTGGGTTTCTGGCTTTCAAATTCGATTCGGAAGAACAGTCAGCAATCCAGCGACCAGGAAGATATTCACGAGCGCGATCTCGAAGAAGAACACCCAGCCTAGACGCATGAGTTGGTCGTAGCGGAAGCGGGGCAGGGTAAATCGCACCCAGATAAAAACGAAGAGCAGCGCGGCAACTTTGGCGAAGAAGACGAAGATGTTGATCAGGCCAAAAATCCAGCCGTGTGAGCCATCGGGAATTCCGGGGAAATGCCAGCCACCGAGGAACAGCGTGACAATGATGGCAGAGCCAGTGATCATGGCCGCGTACTCACCGAGAAAGAAGAGCGCGAATTTCATGGAGCCGTACTCAGTGTGGTAACCGCCCACCAGCTCTGTTTCCGCTTCCGGTAGATCGAACGGCAAACGATTTGTTTCAGCGAAGACAGCAATCGAGAAGACCGCGAACGAGATCCACAGCGGGATCGTGAGCAGCCAGCGCGCCGGATTTGTCCAGTCACCCGCGAATGGGAACAACATCCAGCCGTGTTCGATTTGGTACTGCACAATCTCGGTAAGACGGAGTTTGCCCACGAGCAGGAAAATGGGAATGACGGCGAGCCCGAGCGAGAGCTCGTAGGAGATCATTTGCGAGCTCGAACGAACGCCGCCGAGGAATGGGTACTTGGAGTTGGATGACCAGCCGGCGATGACGATGCCGTAAACGCCGAGCGAGGCGATGGCGAAGACGAAAAGTACGCCCACGTTGATGTCGGCTATGACCATCGGCGCCCCGAACAATGTGCTGCCGAACGGTACGACCGCGATGGTGGTGATGGCGGGCACCATCGCAAGACACGGCGCCAGCCAGTAGTAGAATTTGTTCACGTGCTCGGGGGTGTAGTCTTCCTTGAGCAGGAATTTCATCGCGTCTGCCAGCGGCTGGAGCAGGCCGGCGGGACCGACGCGGTTTGGGCCGAGGCGATCCTGGATTAATGCGCTCACGCGCCGCTCGGCGTACACAGCGTAGGAAACCATCGGGAGAATAACGAGGAAAACGATACCAATGATTTTCAGCAGCGAAGTGAGGAGGAGGAAGGTGGTGGTACTCATCGCTATTCCGCCGTCATCCCGAGCGAAGTCGAGGGATCCCGTTGTGCTACGGTTAGTTTGGCCACGGGATGCCTTAGCTCCGCTCGAAATGACGACAGTTGCGCTCGGAATGACGTCATTTCAGGTGATGCGAAACTGGAGCTGTGAGAAGCGCCTGGGCCTCGAATTCCTCTTCCGCCGGTTCGCCAGGCGGCGGAGGTGTCGTACTCTCTTTTGGCACGTCGATGACGCGAACGCCAAGGTCGCCGATTTTGCTCAGGCTCAATCCATTGAACTGCGGAACCCCTTCCGCCATTTGCCGGAAGACATCTTCAACCGTGCCCAGGCTGTTGCTGCCGCTGAGCGCTTGTACTAAATCGCGCAGGATTTCCCAGTCATCGCGCGCCTGGCCGGGTGCGCGCACTGCACGATTCAAGCGCTGCAAGCGGCCGCGGCCATTAACCATGGAGCCGCGTTTTTCGGCGTAGGCAGACGACGGCAGCACGGCCGTGGCGTGCGGAGTCGCCGCGTTATGCAAGATGTTCATGATGATGAACGATGGCAGTTGCTTCAGCTGATCAACGTCGATCCCGATTTGTGTCGGGTCTTCGCCCAACGCGATGAGTGCGCGCACGCGGCCACTCGCCACCGCATCAGCGATGGTGCGCAAGTTCGCTCCCGGTTCCTGCAGCCCGAGGATCAACTTCGCGCCATTGGCGTTTGGGTTGCGATCTTCGCTCAGGAGGATGTCGTCGCCGGCGCCGGTGCGCGGCACGATGTCGAAAAGCGAAATGTGCAGATGCCGGATAAGCTGCGCCGTCAGCCAAAGCTCTTCATTGGTCATCCGAGCGGAGGCGATGAGCGCGATGTCCCAGCCGGAAAAATGCTTTAATTGCAGAGCGGCGTGATTGATCGCGCTCTCCCAGTTCGCGGCCCGAAGCTTATCGCCGCCGGCGAAAATCTCAGGCTCGAGCAGGCGATCGGTAGAATCGACGTAATCGAAATTGAGCCGGCCGTAATCGCACATCCAGCAGGAATTCACGGCGGTGTTTTCGCGCGGTGTCTGGCGGTAAATCACGTCTTCGCGCGAGCCGATCAGGGTGTTGCACCCGGTCGCGCAACTTGTGCAAATACTTTTCGTTTCCTTTAAAAACCAGACACGCATCTCGAAGCGAAAATGCGTCGAGGTAAGGGCGCCGACGGGGCAGATGTCCACAGTGTTAAGCGAGTAATTATTCGCCAGCGGGCGATCGGGATGCGCGGTCAGAATGGTATGACTTCCGCGGTCGACGAAGCCGAGTACATCATCGTGCGCGACCTCCTGGCAGAAGCGGATGCACCGTGAACAGAGGATGCAGCGTTCGTCATCAAGAGTCACGCGCGGGCCGACGGGCACTCGTTTCGGTTTTTTGACTTTGTTTTCCAGAAAACGCGAGTCAGCGCGCCCGTACTCAACGCTAAATTCCTGCAAGCGGCATTCGCCAGCCTGGTCGCAAATTGGGCAATCAAGTGGATGATTGATAAGCAGGGATTCCATCACGCCGCGCCGGCATTCCTCTGCCAGTGGCGAGTTGGTCCGAATTCCCATGCCTTCGGCCACGTCTTGCGCGCAGGAAATCTGCGGACGCGGCATCCAGTTGATGACCGGTTTGCCATCGGGGCCAAGCTCCGGCTTGCGTTCCGGCCCCATCTTCGGCATACCCATTTCGATGAGGCACATCCGGCAATTACCGGGTGAAGAGAGCTTCGGGTGATAACAATAGCGCGGAATGAATTTGCCCACCTGCCCGCACGCCTCGATCACGCGCATGCCCTTCGGGAACTGGTGCCAGGCACCGTCAATTTGGACGTTGAGAAGCGGTGCGTCAGGCATCAGGAAAAAGTCAATTTCAAAGCCAGAAAACCAGAAATCAGAGGGAGAATTCTTCTTCGATTTCGCGCGAATGAAACTCGCGCCCGACGCGTTTAATGGTCAGCCGAGTCGCCGCAAAATTGAATAGTACGCCATCGTTTAAACCGAGCGCTTTGAGGTATGATCGCACAATCGCGAAGTGCACTTTCTCGAGCGAAGTCGTGGCCTTCAGCTCGACGACAACAGCTTTCTCGACGAGCAAATCGATCCGGTGCTCACCGATGGGCTGGGCGCGATAGAACACCGGCACCGGTTTTTGCCGCTCGAATTGGATACTTAAACTGCGAAGTTCCACTGCCAGAGCTTCTTCGTAGAGCGACTCAAGAAAGCCGGGGCCGAGTTCCGTGTGTACGCGAATTGCGGCGCCTATGACGCGGTTAATCAGCACTTCATTGGCGTCGTCACTTTCTGGATTTCTGGCTTTCAAATTCATTTGTTAGATCGTTCCCGCGGCGCCGGCTTTTTCCCAGCCCGGATCGTGGGCTAGCGATGTGACAGGAATTTCTTCGTCTTCAATCAGTTCTTCCGGTGTGAGCTCGGGTGGCAGCGGCGGCGGCAGCGTTTTCTGCGCGTGGGCGGCGAACTCTTCCGGGAATTTTTGGACGAAACTTTGTGTCGGCCAGGCGCAAGCTTCACCGAAGGCGCAGATGGTGCGGCCGGCAATGTTATCGCCGATCGATTTCAACGTCGCCGGGTCCTGCTGCACGCCGCCGCCGAGTAGCATGCGATCAGTAATTTTCTTCATCCAAAGTGAGCCCTCGCGGCAGGGCGTGCACTGGCCGCACGATTCATGCGCGTAGAATTCATTCAGATTGTTGAGTACCGAAACCATGTCGCGGGAGTCGTCGAGTACTATGACGCCGCCCGAGCCGGCCATCGATCCGCACGCAGCTAACGAATCAAAGTCCATCGGGATCTCGTTAATGGAAATCTCGCGGTCTTTTAGTTTGAACCGCTCGTCGGCGCGCAAGACTTTCGCCGAGCTGCCGCCGGGAATCACCGCTTTGAGATTGCGCCCGAATTTCAATCCGCCGGCCATTTCGTAGATGAGCTGCCCCATCGTCACCGCGCCTACTTCGATCTCGAAATAGCCCGGCCGGTTCACGTCGCCGCTAACGCAGACGATTCGCGTGCCGGTGTTGTTCGGCCGCCCTATTTTCGCGTACTCAGCGCCCCCCATGGCGATGATGTGCTTCACGTGGCAAAGCGTCTCCACGTTGTTCACGATCGTCGGCGACATGTAGAGCCCGAGTACGGCGGGAAAGTACGGCGGCTTGATCCGTGGGTAGGCGCGCTTGCCTTCGAGCGACTCGATTAAGCCAGTCTCTTCCCCGCAAATGTACGCCCCCGCGCCCCGCTGAATGTAGATTTCAACATCGAAGCCCTCAACCCCGAGAACATTCCTGCCGAGGAAATGATGCGCACGCGCTTCTTCGATCGCGCTCTCAAGAATCTGCGCGCCGTGCGGAAACTCGCCGCGAATGTAAATATAGGCCGTCTTCACTCCGAGCGCGAAGCACGAGATCAACATGCCCTCGAGCATCTGGTGCGGATCTTCGTGAATGATGTAGCGGTCCTTGAAAGTACCGGGCTCCGATTCATCAGCGTTGCAGATGAGATAGACAGGTTTCTTCTCGTCCGGTTTGATGAAGCTCCATTTCACGCCCGTGGGAAAACCTGCGCCGCCACGCCCGCGCAGCCCGGACGTTTTCACTTCATTGACGATTGCAGCGCGCGGCATCGTCACCGCTTTCTTTAGTTGTTCATACCCGCCATCCCGCAGGTAACAATCGATATCCGGCGTCCAATCGGCACGGTCGATGTTTTTGAAAACGAGCCGGTGCTCGAGAGGATGCGGGAATTTCTGATTTCTGATTTCTAATTTGTGATTTGTCAGAATGTTCGGCGCGATGTCTGGATGGACATTCTCGTGCAAATCTTCGCCGACCATGCAGACGGGAGCGGTCCCGCAGCTGGCGAGGCATTCCACGAATTCGATGGAGTACTTGCCATCGGGACTGACCGACACCGGATTGTGCATGCCGTTTCGCTGATCGTAAGAGTCTCGAGGCCGCATCTGCTGCGGCGCGCCGCCGGGAACTTGCTCGTCGCGGGCGGTCTCCTCACCGTGGCGGTCAATTCCCGCCGCCGCGCAAAGGTTCTCCATGACCTCGTAGCTTCCGGCCATGGCGCAGCTCAAAGTACGGCAGACGCGGATGTGCGTTTTACCCGCCGGTTGCTGGCGTAGCATCGGATAAAACGTGACCAGCTCGAGGATATTAATCGGCTGCAACTGAAGTTTTGCCGCGATCCACTTCAGGCCGTCATCGCTGATGAAGCCGAATTGTTCCTGCCACAAATGCAGCAACGGCAGCGCGGCGCTGCGCTTGCGCTCCGCCGGGTAATGCGTGATCGCCTCATCCGCTTTCCGCTCGAATTCAGCTGAAATTTCCGTCGCCATTTACTTCGGCAGCGTACTCGATTTCGCCACCACTTTGTCGTCTTTGAACAGAATCGTGACCGTACCGTTCGACTGCCGATAGGTGTACGTGGTTCGCTTCAGCATCATAAAATCTTTTGCATCCACGGCGGTGGGCGGCCCGAGGATTGATTCCACCTGCTTTTTCGTCATTCCTTCGCTCACCTCATCGACATTCGCCTGGGTCAAGCGCTGGCCGCTGCATGCGAGGAGCAGCGCGCTGAGTACAGCTGCACCCAGCCACCGCCTCATTGCGTATCGAGGTTCGTCTGCTTGCCGTCCACTTCGTCGTTCTTAAAGCTGATCTCTGCGAATCTCGTGCCGTCTTCGTAGCGGAAGGTTGTTTTCTTGAAGATGATCATGTCCTTCATTTCCGTTTTCGTTGGCGGCCCGAGTACCTGCTGGACCTGCGCTTTGCTCATACCGGTGGTGATCTTGTTGTAATTATCCAGCGTCAGCTTCGAGACCGGATTGTGATTGCAGGCCGCGAGCGCGATCGCCGCCAGGAGAAGGGTGAGGTATTTGTGCATCGTTATCTGTCGCATTCTCCCATCACAAAATCCAGACTGCCGAGGATCGCCACCACGTCGCTCATCATCGCGCCGGGCAACAGCTCGGGCAGAATGCTCAGGTTCACGAATGAGGGCGAACGAATCTTCAGCCGGTACGGAACGCCGCCGCCACGGCTGTTGATGTAAAAACCGAGCTCGCCCTTCGGGTTTTCCGCGCCGAAATAGATTTCGCCCGGGGGCGCCTTCAGGCCTTCCGTCACGACGATGAAATGGTGAATCAGCTCCTCCATTTTCGTCATTACCCGCGCTTTCGGCGGCAGCATGTTTTTCCAATCAGCGACATTGATGGGGCCGCCCGGCATTTTCTCCATCACCTGCCGCAGGATTTTCGTGCTCTCGCGCATCTCCTGGATGCGGACGAGGTAGCGATCGAAGCAATCGCCTGTTGTGCCGATCACGACATCAAAGTCGTACTTCTCGTAATCGAGATAAGGATGTTTCCGCCGCAAATCATGTTCGACTCCGCTGCCGCGGAGGTTAGGCCCGCTCAACGCGTAGGCGATGGCGCGCTCCCGCGGTATCACGCCAATGTCTTTGGTGCGATCGACAAAAATCCGATTGCGTGTGAGCAGGTGATCGCATTCGTCCAGGCTCGGTCCGAACCCATCGAGGAACGATTTCAGCGCAGCCATGAAGTTGTCCGGCAAATCACGCATCTGGCCGCCGATTCGCGTGTAGCTCGTGGTGAAACGCGCGCCGCTGATCAGCTCGCATAAATCGTAGATTTTCTCGCGCTGTTCGAACGTGTAGAGGAACACCGTCATCGCGCCGAGGTCGAGCGCCATCGCGCCGAGTCCCATCAGGTGCGCGGAGATGCGCGCCAGCTCGCAGCAGATCACGCGAATGGCTTTGCCGCGCGGCGGAATTTCCCAGCCCATCAATTTCTCCACCGCGAGCGCGTAAGCGACGTTGTTCGCCAGTGGCGCGAGATAATCAAGCCGGTCTGTGTACGGGACGAACTGGTTGTATTGCATGTTCTCGGCGATCTTCTCGTCGCCCCGATGCAGAAAACCGACATCAGGCGTGGCCTTAGCGATGATCTCGCCATCAAGCTCGAGTACCAGCCGCAGCACGCCGTGCGTAGCTGGATGCGACGGCCCCATGTTGAGTACCATCTTCTCGCCAATGTCCTCGCTGCCCGGCTGTTGCTCACGTTGATTGCGCAAGGCCGCATCCGCTTCGACGACACGCGTCACGGGATCCGGTGATTCGATTTCACGTGTGGTGAAAGCCATGGGAAAAACCGACTCGATCTATGCTGCCGAGAGGCGACGGGCGCGCAAGCCGATTTCTGAAATGTAGCCGCCGTGCGTGAGCTGGGGAACGCAACAGCAGGATGAGTATTGTATCGGAAGCGCCACCCGGTTAATCATCGCGCGATTGGAAATCACGCGTTCACGGTTACGCGACCTGCCACAAACGGCGTTCCCTGTGGTTATTCTTGCGCTGCCTTCCCTCTGGATACTCTTTAATCTTCCGCCGCTTTGGCGCGACGTGGACGCTTACGTGCAGACGACGTATCCGCCCGCGCCACAAACCATCCTCTTGCATGGGCCGCTCTATTGCACGTTGAGCCGCATGCCGCTGTGGCTCGGCTATCTCGCAAGCGGCGGCCGCTTCGTCTGGGCCGGCCATTTTTTTGAACATTCTCAGCTTACCGATGCGGGCGTGCTCGCTCTCATCCTTGCGCAACATGCCGCGCTCGTTTGGGCTGCGTTTTACCTGATCACCGCCTGCGCGACGGGCGTGGTCGCGCGCACCAGCCTCGCCGTCTTCTTTGCCTGTCAGCCATTCTTTTACGCCTTTGCGCAATGTGTCGGCTCGGAGACATTGAGCCTGATCCTGATGCTTGTTGTGGCCGGAGCGGCCCTGCGGCTGGTACGCTGCTATCCGCGTGTCCGTGCCGCAGATTGGGTTGTCCTGAGCGCATTGCTGTGCTGCTGCATTCTCACGCGCAAAATTAACCTCGTACTCGCCGCGGCCATGCTGCCGCTCACAATGACTGTGCTGGCGCTGCGAGATTGGTGGCGGGGACAATTCCGCTGGCGCAGACAATCGCGCGTATGGTTTGCCTCGTTCGGCGTCGCTGTCGCTGCCATCGTTTGGGCAACGGCCATGACACATCTGCTGTGCTGGCGCGCCGGAATTCCATGGCGGCCGAAGTTCGGTTACACGGTCATCTGGCGGCTGAATTTCCTGCAACCGATCCCGCCGTTGTCGCGCGCGGAGTTGCTTCGCGATGTAGCGGCCAGGTGCAATCGACCTGATAGCGCGCGTCTCGTCAAGTTTTTGCGCGACTGGTTCGAGAAACATCCGGCCTGGCAGCCCGCCAGGTTTGCGCGCGATGCGCGACGAAATTTCTTTTCCGGCGCGGAAGAGAAACGCGACGCCGACTTCGACCTTGCACTTGATGACATCGCGCACGCATTTCTGCTGCCGCCATCGGCGCCGCTGCGTACCGCTGCCCTGCGCGATTTTTTCTTCGGATTGACGCGCGGGCAAACCGATGCCGCGACGAGCCTCTTCCAAAGTACAACGTACTTTTTCGCGCATCCCGACGAAATGCCGCAATGCGCCAGCCTGAGTACGTTTCAAATCCCGGAAGCAGACCTGCTGCGCTTTAGCAATCTTCATTATCTGCACTGGTGGAGTTTTCTTTCCATGCGTGCGTGGCTCATTGGCGCCGGCCTGCCAGCACAAATGGCCTCGCGTTCGCGTTCTGCTTCGGCATCGTGGGTGCGCTAATGTTCCTGCTCAATTGCTTTTTCGCCGCATTTGCCGAGCGCTTCATGCTGCCGATGATGGCGTCGGTGCTAAGCGCGATCATGATTACAGTTGGTGCCATTCTCGATCAGCCCACTCGGACCTAACGAGGACAAGTACCAGCGATGACGAAAAAAATCGGACTACTATTTCCAGGACAGGGAGCGCAAGCCGTCGGGATGGGCAAAGATCTCGCCGCCGAGTTCCCTATCGCGGCCGAATTTTTTCGCAGTGCTGATGCCATCCTCGGCCGCGAGCTTAGCGGCTTCATGTGGGAAGGCTCTCTTGATGAGCTGACGAAGACTTCGAATTGTCAGCCGGCCTTGTTCGTGCATGGGCTGGCGGCGTTTGCCGTTTTGCGCGAGCTTGCGGGCGATCTCCAGCCCACCGCTGCCGCTGGATTATCACTCGGAGAACTCACCGCACATTGCGCCGCCGGAACATTCGAGTTCGCGAGCGGTTTACGTCTCGTGCAAAGACGCGGTGAACTGATGGACGAAGCCTGCGCCGCCACCAACGGGACAATGATCGCGTTGATCGGCGCGGACGAAAACACGGCGCGCGCCCTTGCTGCCGCGGCGGATATCGATCTCGCGAACATCAACTCGCCCGGTCAGATCGTACTTTCAGGCGAACGCGCGAAAGTGGAAGTAGCAGCCGCCCTGTCCCCAGAATTCGGCATCCGGCGAGCGACGATGTTGAATGTAGCCGGCGCATACCACTCACGGCTGATGGAACGCGCCTACCAACAATTCGCCGCGCCTTTGCTCGAGACCGAGATGCAGATGCCGCGTTTCACCGTCTTCAGCAATGTCAGCGGCGTCGCTGCCACCACCCTGCCGGCAATTCGCCAAACACTTCAGGATCAAATCACGGGTACGGTGCGCTGGGTCGATTGTATGCAGGGAATGCTCGACCTCGGCTGCAATTTCTTCATTGAGCTGGGGCCAGGTTCGGTGCTCGCGGGGCTGCTTCAGCGCACGCGCAAAGGAGCGGACGTCGTCTCGGTCAGCGACGCCGCCTCAGCGCGTGCCTGTGCGCAACGGCTACTGACCAGCTTCGAATGATCAAAGTCAGGCACCTTACTGGTCATGAGTACGAAGTAGTCGTGCTGGAACGTACTAAGACCACTCACCACGTGACGCTAGATGAACCTGCTCGCCATCTCGCGGAAAGTGTACTTCCAGAGAAGTTCATTGAAGAAAGCTTTCGCTTTCTGCTCGAGCGGGAGTCGAACACAAGTATTCTGCCGAAGTTTAATTTAAGTATGATCGCTAATTACTTTCCGGAATATCCGGCCGAGGTCCGAAAGAAACTTCAGGTGAACTAACATGCGGATCAGTGACATGAACTGGATGATGGTGGAGGAGTATCTCCAGCGCGACGATCGCTGTGTCCTGCCGCTTGGTTGTACCGAGCAGCACGCGTACTTAAGTTTGAGCGTGGACTCGATACTGGCTGAACGTATCTCAGTTGAAGCTGCCGAGCCATTAAATGTGCCGGCGTTTCCAGTACTTTCTTATGGGATCACGCCCTATTTTGCAGCTTACCCTGGAACAGTAAGCCTGCGGGTCGACACCTACTTGCGAGTAGTTGCCGATATCCTGGATGCCCTGGCTCACCAGGGGTTCAGGCGAATCGCGATAGTTAACGGCCATGGCGGCAATGCTCCGGCTCAATCTTTGATCGGCGAATGGCTGGCCAGGCACGAAGATGTTCGAGTGAAGTTCCATAGCTGGTGGAACGCGCCCAAGACCTGGGCCAAAGTACAACATATCGATGGGGTAGCTTCTCATGCGTCCTGGATGGAGAACTTTCCCTGGACACGGCTGGCCAAAGTGAGCATGCCCGCCGAACAGAAAGCGATGAGCGACGTTGAGCTGCTACGGCAGCTTAATCCCGAGTCACTGCGAAAGTACCTTGGAGATGGTAACTACGGGGGCTACTATCAGCGCAACGACAAAGAACTGCTCGACTTGTGGCGCGTTGGTGTGGAAGAAACGCGCGACATCATTGTGAACTGGAGCTGAGGTTAACGAGCTGACCAGTCAGCCCGAGCCGCTCTGCGTCTGCCCTCAATGCCGTGATTACTTCGGTAATTAGCTCTTCCAGCGGTACTCCGAGCTGCGCGGCGCCGTCGATGATATCCTGCCGATTCACCGCGCGAGCAAAAGCTTTGTCTTTCATCTTCTTTTTCACTGCTTTGACATCGACTTCGCTGATACTTCTCGAAGGACGAACCAGCACGACGGCCGTGACAAAGCCACTCAGCTCGTCCGCGGCGTAAAGCGTTTTCTCAATCGAAGTCTGCCGCGGAACATTCGAGTAGTTGGCGTGCGATAAAACCGCGCGGCAAATCTCGTCGCTCCAGCCATTGTCGCGCAGCCATTGTGCGGCAACAAAGGGATGTCCTTGCTGCCCATTCTGCTCCTGGCCGGGGTACCTCTCGTAATCCATGTCGTGCAATAAACCTACGGCTTCCCACAAGTCTGCATTTTCGCCGTTCTTTTGCGCGAAATGCCGCATGCAATCTCCCACCGCGTAACAATGCCGGCGCAAGCTCTCCGATTTCACCCACTCGTGCAGGACTTTTAAAGCGCGAGGTTGAAGTTCGGCCACAAAAACTAGTTCAAACAATGTGTTCCGGCTCTTGCTCGCAAGGATGGGCGGCATCGCCGGACTCACATTGGATCGTCACATGACTTATCGAAAAACGTGTATGCAGCTCGTACTTAATTTGGCAGAGGAGCCCGTCATCAATAACTCCATCGGGCTTAACCAGGTGCGCGGTGATAGCTGTTTCAGTGGTACTCATGGGCCAGATGTGCAGGTCGTGTACTTCACTGATGCCAGGTAGTTCGCGCAGGTAACTATCTACCTTGTCAGGATCGATCTGGCGCGGGACGGCATGGAGCGCGAGATTTACCGATTCCCGCAGCAAATCCCACGTGCCCCAGATGATGACGGCACAGATGGCGAGACTTACTACGGGATCGATCCAATGCAGTCCAGTGAGTACAATAGCAGCGCCCGCGATCACTACGCCGGCCGAGATCGCGGCATCAGCAGCCATGTGGAGAAATGCACCGCGGATGTTCAGGTCGCCTTTACGGCCGGCGGCGAACATCAATGCGGTGATGGTATTCACCACGATACCGAGGAGGGAGACCCAAATCACGATTTTGCCCGAAACAGCCTCGGGCTGGCCGAAACGGCGAATAGCTTCCCAAGCGATTGCGCCGACTGAGACGAGTAGAAGAATGGCGTTGAATAGCGCCGCGAGGATCGAGCTGCCGCGCATCCCGTAGGTGCGGCGCTTCGTCGGCCGCGTCCGCGCCATAGCGCTCGCGGCCCACGCGAGCAACAGGCCAAGAACATCGCTGAGGTTGTGGCCGGCGTCTGCGAGCAGCGCGAGAGAGTGCGCTACCAGGCCGTAGGCAACTTCAAAGGCGATGTAGGCGCTATTCAGGATAACGCCGACAGCAAAAGCCCGGGTGAAATCAACCGTCGCGGGTGAGTGGCCACAATCGTGTGACATGGGTGGTTTGTGCGGGAGCAATCTCGTAAGGTTCAGGCGCTGCGGCAATAGCGAACATCGCAAGCAGAGGTGAGAAGCCGAAGAGCCATCCGGCCGCGACAGCTGATGCGTTTCTTTTTTGCCGGACGATCGGTTTTCATCTGCGCTTACGATGCGACTAGCAGTCCTTATTCTCGCCGCGCCCCCTGGGTTATTGCCGATTCGAATCATGGCGATACTTGCATTGCTCGCCGTCATCGTCGCTTTTATCTACGTGGTGCGGCATTTGAAAAAGATCGAGCGGACGATTGTGGCCTATGACCTGGTTCCATCCGAGAGCGGTCCCCGACACAATGTGGTACTCATCATCTGCGCGGTGCCGATTATCCTTGTCGCTTTGCTGCTGTTTCTGATCATCACGACGTAGCGAGATCTGCCGTCCTGGCGGGAGGCGTGCGCGCAAACGCGGTGGCGAAAACGAATCGACGATAGCGCGGCGGCTGATGGCAAGCCGTTGTGCCTGATTCCAGAACCGTGGCAGACGAGAACAGACCAGTGCCGTTGGAACGTGCGGTGGAGACGCTGCCCACGCTGTTCACCCGCTTGACTGACCAGTTGACGCAACTGTTCGACGCCAAGCTGGCGTTACTCCGCGTTGAGCTCAAGGAAGAGCTGCAGACGTATGTGCGCGGTGCAGTGATGGTGATCGCGGGAGGTGTGGTCGCGGTCATTGGGTTCGCGCTGCTGAACGTGGCGATCGCATTCCTGATCTCAATGCTCTTTGCGCATACGGGACTGAGCCAGCCCGCGAAGTACGCCCTGGGTTTCATCATTACGGCGCTGCTTTACCTGGTGTGCGGCGCGTTCATCGTGCTGCGCGGGAAAAAGGAGATCAGCCGGCAGCGGCTGGTGCCGCCACGCACGGCCGCTGAGTTGGAGAAAGACAAGCAGTGGCTAAGCAGCGAGCTCTAACGAGGAGAACCATGGCGAATCAATCGAGTACAAGCACCGCGGGGGAAAACAAACGCCATCTTCAACGGCAGATTGGCCGCGCGCGTGAGTCTCTGGCGGAAACGGTGGAGGAAATCAAAGAGACGGCTGAACAAGGCTACGCTTCGGTAAAACAGACAGTCTCAGGAGTGCTCGATTATCGTGATCAGTTCCAAAAAGATCCGCTCGTCTGGAGCCTGGGTGCGCTCTCTGCCGGGTTCGCGCTCGGGTACACTCTCGGGTTCGCTCACAAGAGCTCGAAGCACGGCAAACACTCGCAGGTGGTGCAATTCGCCGATCGAGTCGTGGACGAGTTATCAAGTGTGGGACAAAGCCTGCTCATGCCCGGCCTGAGCGTGAAGATAAAAGAGTTCTTCGGTGTCGATTTCGCCGAGCTTTTGCGCGATATGCGCGGGAGTACGAGCGAGCGCGAGGCAGTCAAGCGGCAGCAGAGACCGCGGCTGAAGTCAACCAGACACACTAGTACACGCCGGCGAAAGTCGAGGCCCCGCAAGAAGTGACCAGCTCGGCGGTAAGCTGTACCGAGCTTTTACCGCATCCTGCTGGCGTTCAAAGAAAAAGCGGTCCCGCTGTTACACGGGACCGCTCGGGAGCTTTTATTCGTCAGCAGCTTACCGTTCGTCTGTCGGCCGATCGACTTTCACGTCTTCTTTACGCACAGTCTCGGAGACGTTCTCGGTCTCGCTTTGCTGTTTCTTGCCGACCTTTACCGCGCCAACCACCTTCGCCTCCTTCTGCACGACGGGCTCCTCCTTCGTGAGCGGAATGCGCACCTCGCCTTCGCGAAACGCATCCGACGGCACATCTGTCCCGCGCGCATCGGTGCGCTCGACCACGAGCTCTTCGCGTCTCAGTTCCACCGGCGTGTTCACCGTGTCGGTGTGTACTTCCTTGCGAATGTTCGCCGCGCCTTGCTCGACCTCGCGTTTGCCCACTTTCACCTGCTCTTCCGTGATCGGGATTCGCACTGCTTCTCCTCGCTCGACGCGGTTCCACGCCGCGCGCGAGGCGTCGCGTGCTTTGTCCCAGGGCAGCCCGGTTTCCGAGCTGCGATAGTCACGCTCCAGGTTCGGCTCCGCTTCGTCGAAGCTGCGGTTCTCCGCGCCGTACTTGTCGTACCCGCGGTAACCCGTTTCGTAGCCGGTCTGGTACTCATCGTAGCTGCCGCTTTTCGCGAACGGCTGCTTGTAATGGTTTTCGCGCCAGTAGGCGTCTTCCGCTGCCGGATCGATCGCTTCGCCCACGGCGTAGCCACCTGCTCCTCCCGCAACTGCTCCGACTACAGCACCGACGATTGTGCCGATCGGGCCGCCAACTGCTGTCCCAACGGCAGCGCCTGCCACGCCGCCCCCGACTGCTCCGACGCCAGTGGCGACCGGATGACCTTCATGTTCGCGAGTAAGCTCGCGGTCTTCTTCGTTATCTAGTTTGTCATTGTCCATTTTCCCTAACCTCCGCATCGAATTCGTCGCAGAGGTGCTGAGCGTTCCCTAAAAAGTTGGGTTTTTTCGGGCGCGGCACATCACGGCCGTGAAAACGCGCCGCCTCGAACGGCGGCAGAAAGATTACCGCGTCGTACTCAGCGCCTTGTCTCGCTGCTTGTGATAACCGCAACGCGCGATATGCTTCGCCCGTCCTGCCTCGCGCGAAGCCGAGCACCCACCCGCGGGCGAGTGGCACGATACGATCCAATCATTAACCAGCACGCAGTGAAGGAACGAGTCATGAAGAAGAGCTCGAGGGATTATTCCGAGATCAGGAACATTCGCATCCTACCAAGTGGGTACCAGGTTTGTGTCACGAGAGAGGGGCGCGAGTTCAGCAAGCATTTCGCCGGGCATTCCACCGAGAGCCTGCGCAACGCCGAAAAATATCGCGACATGTTGCTGCGGATGCTGCCCTCGCGCCGCCGGCACGACATACCGCGGCGTATTTTGACCGCACTTGGCCTCAAGCAGCCGGTCGTCGGCGTCACCCGTTACCCGAAAGGCTGCTACGCGGTTTCGTGGCGCGACAAAAACAACCGCACAAAAACACGCACCTTTTCCTGGGACGACGCCCGCGGCGAAGTGAATGCTTACAAGGCTGCGATGGCGTTCCGGCGAACCACACTCAAAGCGCGCCGCAAAGCCTAGGTCACGTGCGGGCGAGAAGCTACGCGGTTCGCCCGCTGATGCAGAGTCCCGGGCGCAAGCAGGCGATTTGGTGGAGCTCCGCCGCGTTGATTGCGTGGACCGCCGCGTTCGTTGTCGTCGTGACGCGCGCCATCCGCCTGCCGAATCGCGCGCTTCTTCTTTACATTTACGAAGAAGGCGGGCAGCACTGGATACATGGTCAGGCACTTTACGGGAACATACCGGGCCGCTTCGTCTATGGTCCATTGGCAGCACCATTCTTTGCCGCGATCCTGCATCTACCCGGCCTGCTCCAGGCGCCTGTCTGGATTGCGATCAATACCTTTGTCTTTCTTGCCGGAGCGATCGCGCTTCTGCGAAGCGGTCTGTACTCAATTCACGTAAGGTATCACGGGTTAGCTTTACTGCTCCTCTTGCCGCTCGTCTTAGGTAATCTCGATATGACGCAGGCAAACCCGCTGGTCATTGGATTCGTCATGCTCGCCACGGCGGCAGCGACACGGGGGAAGTGGAGTCTGGCCGCGATATGTATTGGCATTGCAGCCTCTTTCAAAGTCTACCCGATTGTTGTCGGCTTATTGTTCGTTGTACTTGCCCCCAGGCGATTCACCTGGCGGCTACTTATCGCCCTGCTGGTCTTAGGTCTGCTCCCATTCCTATATCAAACGGTCGGCTACGTGCGAGATCAGTATCATCTCTGGTTTACCACTCTAGTTCACGACAATCGGTTTAGCTATCAGATTACCACCGCGCCGATCGATCTATGGCTGCTACTTGTCCGGCTCGGCCATCTCCCTATCGCGCCGGCGACTTATGAAGTGATACAAGTTCTAAGTGGCGCATCCATTGCACTGTTTTGCCTCGCAGGGCGGCTGCGTGCCTGGAGTGAACGTCGCCTACTTGTCGGGGTCTTTTCCTTCGCCTGTATCTGGATGACTTTGCTCGGCCCGGCGACGGAAGGGCTTACTTATATTCTCCTGGCGCCTGCTGTCGTACTCATGACGCTCGATGCCGATCGCCTTTTGCAGCCGGTTTGGTTGCGCATGCTGTGCTTGCTTTCTCTCCTGCTACTTCTTCTCACTGTCTCAAAAAACAGCCTTGCTCCACATTTGTTCGGCGTTTGGACGCGAGGAATGCAACCAGTCGCGGCGTTGATGTTTACCGCGTACTGCGCGTGTACTTTGCTGAACGGAGGCGACCTCGTCCCGGCAGCGGCGCTCCTGCCTAGTGAATGTCCTTCAACCGTGTGAACTCGAGCCTTGTACCGCGCGGGTCAGTGAGGACTAGATGATCGCCCGTCACTTGCATACGATAGACGTTGGTCGCAAACGGAGTTTCGATTTTGACTCTTTCATCAGTGCCGAAACTGTATCGACCGTGAACGGTGCCTTCGGTAACTGAACCGTTGTCGCTAAACTCCCAGACCATCCCGCTGGTCCCGGTTGCGCGCCACTTCCCGGCGAGCCCCTCTGCATGACTGCAACCCAAGATGAGAGCGGGAGCAACGACCAGAAGAAAAGACTTACTCATTCGCCTAGCTGACACACGCCGGCTCATCAATGGTCATTGGTGAAGCAGGTAAGATGTCCGTCCGCCTGTGCTCGAGTACAGGCATTCGCTCCCGTACTTCAGTAACCCTCTCGGGTGATATCTCAGCGCAAAGCAATTGCTCTTCCTCAGCTCCCGCTCGGGCAAGTACCACGCCTGAGGGATCAACAATCATCGAGCTACCGCCGAACTTCGCTCGGCCGTCACTTCCAGCCCGGTTTGCGACGACGAAGTAGCTTTGGTTCTCGATCGCGCGAGCAGTTGCAAGTACGGTCAGGTGCTCGATTCTCGAGGCTGGCCACGCTGAGGATAGGAGGAATAGCTGGGGAGAACACCCCGAGACAAGGGCCCGATACAACTCCGGAAAACGCAGATCGTAGCAAATGGTTAGCCCTGCCCG
>Ga0213881_10000390_pt1 | contig 29902 bp, 29 predicted proteins | sample BarmaccoBMER_R08_FD_160104 | JGI IMG/M metagenome (GOLD analysis project Ga0213881, IMG submission 160104) | Barbacenia macrantha exposed rock microbial communities from rupestrian grasslands, the National Park of Serra do Cipo, Brazil - ER_R08 ...
CTCATCGCACGCCGACTGACAGCCGGCACGCGGAAACGGCCTCAACCCGATCCCGAGCGGATGAATGTGACAACGACCCGGCTACATCCGGTTGGATGCCACATCCATCCGACGCACCCCCCATCCGACGCACCCCCCATCCGACGCACCCCTCATCCGACGCACCCCCCATCCCGCAATACCCAACCGTCCAAACCATCCGCCAAAACCATCCGCCAGAACCACCCGTCACAGCCACCTCCCACAGGCAACCGCCACATCCAACGAAGAACCAAACGAACCCAGCAGGGTCCGAGAGCGCGTAACCTTCCGGGCATGACCGAGGTCGTGATCTACACCGACGGGGCGTGCAGCGGCAATCCTGGGCCGGGCGGCTGGGGCGCCGTGCTCCAGTCTGACGGCCGCCGCCGCGAGATTCACGGCGGCGAACCGGTCACGACGAACAACCGCATGGAGCTGATGGCCGCTATCCAGGCCCTCGAAGCGCTCAACCGCCCGGTCACGGTCAAGCTGTACACCGACAGCAAATACGTCCTGGACGGCATCACGAAGTGGATCAAAGGCTGGCAGCGCAACGGCTGGAAGACCGCGGCCAAGCAGCCGGTCAAGAACGCGGACCTCTGGCAGCGCCTGGTCAAGGCCATCGATGGCCACGACGTCACCTGGACGTGGGTGAAGGGCCACGCGGGTGACCCTGGTAACGAGCGCGCCGATGAACTCGCCCGGCGAGGCATCGAGGAAAGTGCCACCACCGTCCGTTCGTTATAAAGAGGTTTTAGCGCCTTCCGCAGCCGCAGCAGCGGCCGCGGCCGCCTCCGGCGTCGAAGGCACCAGGCCTTCGAACAGCAGCAGCCAAGCCGCGTTGAAGCCGAGGAAGACCAGGAGCGTGAGCAGCGAAGCCTCAGCGCGCGCCGCATCCGCCCCACCGATCATCGCCAGCACGCCGACTATCAGATAGAGGACGACGGCGGCCGCGTAGGCCGCCGTCTCCAGCCGGCCGGCCGCGGGCAGCCCGCGCACCAGGACCATGACCGCCGCCCCGCCCAGGGCCACCACGGCGAACGAGACCCGCCAGTACGCGGGATTCTGCGTGTCGATCAACGCGAACATGCTCATCACGCCGGGCAGGACGAAATGCAGGGCCACTCCGTAGGCGCGGCGGCGATGGGACGCGCTGCCCTGCCATTCGCCGAGCCGCATCTGGACGACGACGAGCCACAGGCCGAGAAGCGCGAAACAAGCTGGTGAGAAAGCACCATAGAAAGCGTCAAGCATGACGAGTCCCCTCCCTGCCCCTATGCTCACACGAATGGGCTAACAACGCACGGCTCAGCTGTGCACTATTTTCGTGTGGTGGCAGAAATGAACGCGTCCGGGCGCGAGCGAACGGACCCGCGATAGCGATGCGCGCCAAGCGTCCACGTCGGACGCCTGACCGCGCACCCGCAGCTCAGGATCGGTGTAAACCGCGGGTGTGTAGGCAGCGTCACCGATAAGCAGATCGTCGCCGCCACCCGGGGCGGGTCTGGCGGCAGAAGAGGAAACCACCACGCACTGATGGCCGACGGTGTGGCCCGGCGTGGCCAGCACCGAAAGGCCGGGCAGGATTTCCGCGTCCCCGTCGAGCAACTCGAACCGCGCGTTCATGAAGTCGAACCATTCATACAGCTCGGGCGACTCACGCCGGCAACGGGCCACCTCGGCGCGCTGCACGTAAACCGGGGCGTGTTTGAAAACGGCGTTCTGTCCGCAGTGATCGAAATGCAGGTGGGTATTGATCACCAGCCCGATATCGGCCGGTGACATGTCCAGCTCGGCCAGCGCGTCGGCCACCGACCGGTTCACCACCCGCCAGTCGTCCAGTATGTGCGACGGGCCGCCGACCCCGGTGTCGACGAGCACCGCGCCGGCCGGATGGGTCACCACGAATCCGTGCACCGGCCACTCGCGGCCGTCAACTCCTTGCAGGCTGGCCAGATGGAGCCGGTGAACACGCAACGACACAGGCCCGACTATACGCGGGCAGCCCGTCAGTGCGCGGCCGGCGCCCGCCGCACGACCAGCACGACGGCGCTGACGATCAGCGCGCCGCCGATGAACATGGAGGGCGTCAGCCGCTCGCCCAGCAGCGTCGTGCCCAGCAGCACGGCGATGACCGGGTTGACGTACGCGTACGTCGCGACCGTGGCGGTCGGCAGTTTCCGCACCGCGATGATGTAAGCGGAGAACGCGATGATCGAGCCGACGACTATCAGGTAGCCGAGCGCCAGCCACGATCGCGCCGTGACCTGCGCCGGATGGAACGAGCCCAGCTCTCCGCTCGCCGCGGCCACGGCCAGCAGCACCGCACCTGCGGTGAGCATCTGCATCGAGGAACCGAGCGCCGGGTTGGCCGGCGTCGGCACCCGCCGGGACAAGATCGTGCCCAGCGCCCATGAGGCGGCGGCGAACAGGCAGACCACGACGCCACCCACCGAAACCGAACCCCGCACAGAGCCGGACAAGAAACCGACACCGACCAGCCCCACCAGCAGCCCGAGCACCGGCGTCCAGCCCAGCTTTACCCTGTTCAGCCCGGCGTCGAAGCCGAGCAGCCACAGCGGCACGGTCGCGATCAGCAGCGACGCCAGCCCGGACGGCACGGTCCGTTCGGCGAACGACAGCGCCGCGTTGGCGCCGAGCAGCAGAATGCCGACGATCGCGCAGCCCCGCCATTGCGCCCAGGTGGCCCACCCCGCGCCGCCCGCCCGGCTCTCCCGCACCGCGACCGGGAACATGATCAGGCCGGCGATCAGGAACCGGCTGCCCGCCATCAGCAGCGGCGGCAGGCTCTCCACGGCGACCCGGATCCCCAGATATGTACTACCCCAGACAACCCAGACAATGAGCAGCGCCGCCCATGCGCCGCCACGGCGCGAAAAGTCTTTTTTTGAACGAACGTACTGGCCTATTTCCCGTCCTTCCCGCGTCACGACTCGCATGTTCTTCACGTTTCCACGCATTACCCGGGCTGACGAGGGCCGATCCGGTCAACTGTGGCTCAATTACCGCCAGCATGGCTGTCTCGTCACGAGCGAGCGGCTGGGCACGCGGCCAGCGCGGATACCCTGGGGCGTGCTCCTGACCCGGCTGCCCCAGATCGCCCGGAACCGGTGGGTCCGCACCGGACTGCTGGTCGCCGTCGTGGGCCTCGCGGCCTGGGGCCTGGTGTCTCAGTGGACGCAGGTGCAGGAGGCCCTGGACAAGCTGGACGGCTGGGATATGGCGTGGGCCGGGCTGTGCGGGATCGCCGGGCTCGGCTGCATCATGATGGCGTGGCGGACGCTGCTCGCCGATCTCGGATCCGCGTTGCCGGTGCCCGCCGCGATCCGGGTGATGTTCATCGGCCAGCTCGGCAAGTACGTGCCCGGGGCGGTGTGGGCGGTGGCGGCTCAGGTGGAGCTGGCCCGGGATTTCGCCGTGCCGCGGCGGCGCAGCGTCACGGCCAGCCTGCTGGCCATGGCGACAACGCTGGTGGTCGGGCTGGTGGTAGCGGGGCTGACGCTACCCCTGACTTCGTCCGGCGCGGCACGGAAGTACTGGTGGGTGCTGGCCGTCACGCCGGTCGCCGTCACATGCCTGCACCCCAAGGTCGTCAGGTTCTGCCTGAACCTGGTCCTGCGCATCGCGCGGCGCAAGCCGCTGGAGGAATCGGTCAGCCTGCGCGGCATGGGCCTGGCCCTGGCCTGGACGCTCGCCGGCTGGGTCTGTTACGGGCTGCACGCGTGGCTGCTGATCAGCCAGTTCGCCCGGGTCAGCGGCCCGCGTGTGCTGGCCCTGTCGTTCGGCGCCTACGCGCTGGCCTGGGCGGCCGGGTTCATCATCGTGTTCTTTCCCGGCGGCCTCGGGCCCCGCGAAGCCGCGCTGGTCGCGGTGCTGTCCCCGGTCATGCCGGCCGCGTCGGCGCTGGTGGTCGCGCTGGCCTCGCGGATGGTGATGACGATCGGCGACCTGCTGTGGGCCGGTGCCGGGCTGTGCGTGGCCCGGCCAGCGCGTGTAACGCTGACGCCGGATGTGCCTTCAGAACCGTCAGGTAGGTAGCCCACGCGGGCTCGGGATCGGGGGGCTGTATTCCCGCCCTGAGCTTGGCTAGCGTGTCCGGCTCGCTGACTGTTACCAGCGCCCGGCGCAGGGCTTCCACGTCGTCCGGCGCTATCGTCAGGCCGTTGACTTCGTTGCGCACGTGCTCGGCCAGGGTCCCCGCGGTGGTGGTGATCACCGGGACGCCGTGCGCGAAGGCGAGCAGGGCGTTCTGGGAGGCGGTCGCCTCGCGGTACGGCAGCACCAGGGCGTCCGCCGCCGCGAACAGCTTCGGGATCTCGCTCGCCGGGACGTAGCCTGGCCGCAGCGTCACCCGGTTCTGGATGCCCAGCTCGGCGATGAGCCGCTCGGTGCCGGCGGTTCCGCCCCAGAACTCCCCGGCCACGGTGAGCGTGAGGCTCGCCGGTGCCTGGGCGAGCGCCCGCAGCAGCACGTCCAGCCCCTTGTACGGCCGCACGATCCCGAAGAACAGCAACCGGGTCCCTTCCGCCGCCCGGCCATCCCCGCCCCCGGTGGCCGCCGACGCCGGGAGATGGGGCGGCATGGCGGCGACCGTGACCTGTGCTCCCGGTGCCAGCGATCGTGCCAGGTCAGCCTGTCCGGTTGAGTGCACGAGAACCCGCCCGGCGCGGCGCAGCAACGCCTTGGTGAGCGCGACATCGCCGGGGCGGCGCTCGTGCGGCAGCACATTGTGGCAGATCACCACCGTGCGCCGCCGTGCCCGGCGGCCGAGCCCGGCCAGCATGGTCAGGTACGCGGGCGCCTGAATGGGCGTCAGCAGCGCGAAGACCACCAGGTCGGCCGACCGCAGCCGGCGGCCCGCGGCGAACCAGCCGTCGGGACGGTACCAGGCCAGGCGACGGAACGTCCGCGGGTACGGCTCGCCCTCGGCTTCGTCGACCGTCTGCTGACCGGGGTAGAGGCGGGCCGGGTACTGCGCCCGCCAGGATTCGATGATCACTTCATGCCCGTGCCCCGCGAGCCGGTGCGCCAGTTCGGTCGTGTGCCTGGCGCCGCCGCCCTTGTACGGATGGGCGGGCCCGACGAGCGCGATTTTCACGTGTCGGCGCGAGAGCGGACTATCAGGTCAGCGAGCAGGGCCAGCGAAGCCAGTATCAGGCCGGTCACGAAGACCAGCAGCGTGTCGTTGGCGATATGCCAGTGGTGCACGACGAGGTCGTAGATGCCCTTGGCCGCGCCGAGGCCGAGCAGGAACAGGGCCGGCGGCATCAGCACCTTGAGCGGGTTGAAGTACATCACCATGCGCACGACCTGGAGCAGGTACCGGTACGCGTCGGAGAAGAAGTGGAACTTCGACCGCCCGGCCCGCTTGGCGTATTCGATGGGGACGTAGCGGACCTCGTGCTCGTTGGACAAGAACGCCAGCGTGATGGTGGTCACACAGGAGAACCCCGGCGGCAGCAGCCGCAGGTACGGCAGCGCGATCTGCCGCCGGAACGCCCGCAGGCCGGAGTTCAGGTCTGGGATCTGGGCGTTCACCAGCCGTTCGGCCAGCTTGCGGACGAACCACTTGGCTGGCACCCGGAAGACCTTGAGGCTGCCCTCCTCGCTGGTGCGAGCGCCCACCACCTGGTCGATCTCGGGGCTGTCGTCGAGCATGCCGATGAACTCGGGGATGCGCTCGTTGGGATAGGTGAGGTCCGCGTCGGTCCACACCACGATCTCGCCTCTGGCCTGCTGGGTTCCGATCCGGCGCACCGTGCCCGAGCCGCCGTTACGCGGGAAGTGGATGACCCGTAGCTGCGGGAAGTCCGGTTCGGCGCCGCGCAGCCGGGCCAGCGTATGGTCGGTGGAACTGTCGTCGATGGCCAGCAGTTCGTAGGAGATGCCGCTCTTGTCCATGGCGAGACAGATCCGCTCGACCTCGCGCAGCACATGCTCTTCCTCGTTGAAGCAAGGCAGCACGATGGTCGCGTGCGGCTGATCGCCCGGCGTGTCCACTGTGCCCACGAACGGCGAGGATACTAGCTTGCCGTCGCGGTGGTGAGCCACACCGTGTACCGGATGCCCCAGGTCCGGGTGGGCGGGCCGTTGAGCAGATGCGCTTCCTGGGTCGTCAGCAGGTTGACGGCCTCGCTGGGGGTGCCGTACTGGGTGAGCTCCGATTCCGACTGGCCGAGGAGGATCGCCTGACGCCCGGCCGACCGGATGCCCGTCACCACCGCGTTCACCTCGCTCGGTGCGGGATTGTCCAGCACCGCGGCGGGTGTATCGCATATGCCCCTGGTGACCTGCGCGAACCTGTCCGCGGTGAGCTGGTCGAGTATGACCACGGACGCATTGGGCCCGATCGCGGCGCACAGCTTACGGACGGCGGTGAGTTCCCCGGCGCCGATCCGCTTGAACGCCATGCCATGCGCCGTCGGGCGGGGAGTGAGCCCGATGCCGAACGTGGTCCACGCCGTCGGCAGGGTCAGCGCCGCGACACAGCAGACCGCCGCTCCGGCGGCGGTCACCCGGCCGGCGCCGAGCTGGGCGCCCCGTGCCTTCAGCCACCCCGACGCCCACAGTGCACCGAGAATCAAACCAGGCAGCACGAACGGCACCAGCCTTCGGCTGGCCCACGGCTGATCTGGCGACACCGCCGGACGCCACAGCACCGTCACGATAACCCACAGCGCCATCATCAGCGGCAATGCCCAGACCCTCGCGGTGCCTTCCGGGTCTCGCCAGTTAAGCAGGGCTCGCAGGCCATCCCGGGTCAGGAACGCCAGCCCGAGGGCACCGAGCAGCAGCGTGGGCAGACCGACGTACCAGATCACCCAGTACAGGCTGTCCTGGTAATACTGCTGGCGTCCGTCGACCGGCAGGTGCGCGAGCTTCTGAAGCTCCGCGACGTAGGCGATCGAGGTGGGATCGGTTTCCCCGGCGACGGTCTGCACCAGCGGCCGCACGGCGAACCCGGCGAACACGCCCGCGACCACGACCGCGGCCACCCACGGCAGCCAGCGCCTCATCATGCTGGCCAGCCGGAGAACCCGTCCTCTCGTCAGCCAGCTGAGCAGCCCCGGAGTGATCGTGACCACCACCGCCGCCACGGTCAGCAGCACCGCCGCCGCGGTGATCAGCGCGAGCGGATGCAGCGAGGGTGCCTCGAGGTCCAGATAGGGCCGGGACAGCTGGTAGCCGTCCAGCACGCCGTAGGCCACCCCGAGCACCAGGCCGATCCCGAACGGGACCGCCTGCCGGCGACGCGCGGCCAGCAGTACGCCGAGGAACGGGATCACGGGCAGGATGTCGCTCAACCCGTCGAGCCGCACGAATATCGTCAGGCCCAGCGCCAGTCCCGCCAGCCCGGCCACCCAGTCCACCAGTTCGCCGGTCAGGCGTCGTGCCGGATTGGCCTGGGCCTCCGGCCGCGGCGCTGCGCGGTCGCTGACGCCGCCGGGTCGTAGCGAATCGGCCAGCAGGCTCAGCCCGCCGAACAACAGCACCTGAGTCAGCGGCTCGCTGAACGTGCTGCGGCTGGTATAGATCTCGGGCAGGCTCAGCGCCAGCAGCACCGCGGCGGCCGGCGCCCAGCGCGCACCCAGCAGCCGCCCCGCCAGCCCGCCGAAGGCCAGGATCGCGCAGCCGCCGATCACCGGGGTGATCACCAGGGCGGCCGGGACACCGCCGGCCCACACCGCCCCGGCCAGGGCAACCGGGAATCCGGTCATGAACTGGGGCACGATTCCGGTGCCCCGCGGGTAGTAGTTCAGGCTGGCGAACGACAGCCCGGGATGCGAACCGCCGTAGGCGGCGAGGTCCTGCGGCACCGGCAGCGAGCCATGGTGCGCGATCCAGTAACCCACCTGGAGATAGGTGGCGGGATCGCGCAGGTAGATGATCTCCTGCGTGCGCATCCAGACCTGCCACGCGGCGAACGCCGCCGCCACCGCCACGGTGGCCGCCACCGTCCACCACGGCACTGGCACCCGCGGCACCTGCGGCACTGGCACCCGCGGCCCGCGTCGCGGAAAAGAGGCGGGTCTGCGCAGCGCCAGGTAGCACAGCGCCAGGGCCAGCGGAGCGGACATGAACACCATCGGCAGCGCCGTGAAGCGGCTCGCGAGGACCAGCGGCAGCCCGGGCAGCAACCAGGCCATGGCCAGCAGTGCGGGTACGACGGTAATGGCCCCGAACACCCACTGCGCCGTCCGCCCGCGCTCCGCGCGACCGCCCCCACCGCGGGCCGCGGCGATCGGGCCAGCCGCGATGACCTCCGTGGCGGCGGAATCCGCGGGCGCCGGAGACGACTCCGCAGCCGCGGATGAAGTTCCCGCGGCTGCGGCCGCATCGACCGCGCCAGGCTCACCATCGGCTGGGGACTCCGGTGCGGCAGCAGGTTCAGCCGCGATGGCGGACTCCAGGACAGCCGGAGGGTTAACGGTGGTCGGGGACTCCGGGGCAGCGGCGGATTCGGGAGCGGCAGACGGCTCACGGGAGCCTCGAGGTCCAAGGCGCACGGGCTCTACTTTAACCGGGGGGAGCCGTCCCCCCGGACCCCCGCGGCAACCAGGGGGAGCCGTCCCCCCGGACCCCCACGGCAACCGGGCTCCGCCCGCCATCCGGGACCGGTGACGGGCGTCATGCCGGATGGCTGTCGATGGCCGTCAGCAGCCACTGCAGGTCCGGGGTCCGGGAGGGGCGCGCCTGCTGGCCGTTGATCACGGCGAGCAGCTCATGATAACGGTCCGACTGGGTGTCCACGCCGGCCGCTAGCCGCTCGCGGACATAGGCGCGCCGGGTCGCGTCCGCCTCGCCGAGCAGCCGGGCCACCACCCGCGCCGCTTCCGGTGAGTCCGGGGCGATGCCCTGCTGGCGGGCCTGGCCGACCAGATCGAAGACCTTCTGCGAGAACCCCGTCGGCATTCCCTCCCCCGCGGCGGGGCCACCCCGGGCGCCCCCGCCGACGTGGTATTCGGCCATCTTCCGCATCCGCTGCCGGAAGCCGGGGTCCTGCGCCAGTTCCGCCAGCTCCACCCAGGCGTCCACCTGTTCCGGGGCCGGCTCGTCTGGCAGATCCGGAACGGTCAGCCGCAGCTTCTCCCGTAGCCCCGGGCCGGCGTCCAAGCCCGCGAAGACTTCAGCGATGAAGTCCTCGATGATCTGCCTGCGCTCGGCGGCCGACAGCCGTGCCAGCTTGTTCATCAGTGTCATCTCCTCGGTTCCAGGGTCGCGCCTGGCCACGGCGCTGAGCACCGCGCGGGTCAGCCGCAGCGAGCGGATCTGCGCGTCGAGCGCCGCGACATGCGCGGCCGCCACATCGGCGACGGTGTCCTCCCGCGCCAGCACCCGGCGCACCTCATCCAGCCCCAGGCCCAGTTCACGCAGCGTCGCGACCAGCTCCAGCCGGGCAACCGACTCAGCGTCATACAGCCGATGCCCGCCGGAACTGCGCCCGGCAGGCGGCACCGCGCCGATATCCGACCAGTACCGGATCGTCCGGACCGCAAGGCCAGTCCGGCTGGCGAGCTGCCCGATCGTCAGCAGCAGGCTCCCGTCGTCATCCACGACACACAGTGTGAGACCTCCACCGGCTGGAGATTCAACCCCCGCAGGCTCATGAGGCGAGTTCTCACGAAGCACCGGGTGGCCGTGTGGCCTGGCGTTGTCCGCCGTGGTGGCCACCGGCTACCCGGTGCTAGGTTTCTCGGTGGGGGTGCTGCCTGGCCGGGGGGTTATCCGGGGCGGGGTGGTGGTCGCTGGCCGGGTTGGAATATGGTGCCGTCGGGTTTGCGGGCGGTCATGGTGCCGTCGCGGTTGACCGTTACCGTCCACCCCCAGCCGTGGATCACCACGTGGTGGTGCCACCAGCACAGCTGGGCCATCTTGTCCACCCGGGTCGGCCCGTGCTGGGCTCTGGGCTCGGTGTGGTGGGGTTCGCAGCGGCAGGCGGGCTGGTCACAGCCGCCGGGGAAGACGCAGTGCCGGTCGCGGACCGCGACCGCGCGGCGGATCTGCGGCGGGATGTGATCGGTGTCCCCCACGTCCAGGGGCAGCGAGGGTCCGGCCAGGCTGCCGCGCAGCGTGGCGCGGCGCAGGAACCCGGCCAGCCCGGCCGGGCCGGCCATCAGCGCGGCGGCCTTGCCGATGATCGCCCGCTCCAGCTCCGCCATCCGCGCCGCGTGCGCACCCCGGTCCGCGCCCGGCCCTGCGGTCCCTGACTTGCCCGGGTCGGTGTCCTTGTCGCGGAGCCGGTGGTATTCGGCGCACAGCTGGACCAGGTCATCCAGCACGGTGATGTCCGGGTCCCCGGTCACCACCGGGATCAAGGCGGCGTCGCAGGCCGCCGCGGCGGCGGCCGGGCCCTCCAGCCACGCCCCGCCATCCCCGGCCACCACGCAGGCGCCGCCTCGTTCGGCGGCCCACAATGCCCGGGTCCGGGCGATCCACTGCGCCTGCAACGCCGAATCGGGGTCGCGGGCCATCAGGTCGGCCAGCGAGATGTGCACCAGCGCGGTCAGCGGCTTGCCGCCCTTACCCGCCAGCCCCCCGGCAGTCAGCAGCCGTTTCATGGCTTCATGGAGGGCGTCGTGGTACCGCTCCGGATGCGAGCGGTCATCGTCATCCCCGCCCGGCCCGGCCAGCGCGTCCAGCACGGTACGGACCACGACCGCGCAGTCCGGGGACAGCTCGCCCGTCAGGACCCCGGCGCCGTCGAAGGTCAGGCTGAGCCGCAGCGACCGGTCCGCCAGCTTCCCCTCGTCCTCATCCGGCGGCGCCAGCCGGGCCGCGATCTCGGCGGCGATCCGGGCCAGGCCTTCCAGATCCGCGCCCATCCGCGCGGCCGCGACCAGGATCGCGTCCGCGTCCTGCTCACACCCCTCGGGCAGCTTATCGGTCCACGCGCAGACCGCACGGGCCCACGACTCGCTGAGCACCCCCTCGACCAGGGCATCGATCACGCCCGGGTGCTGATCGGCGCGCCGGGCCCATGCCTTGTGCGCGGACCCCGCCGCCTTGGTCACCTTGGTCTGGGTGACGAACCAGCGCGGCATCCCCCGCACCGCGTACTGGTGGTAGGTCAGCGCCGCGGTGAACGCGCTGACCGCCCGGCCCCGCACCGCGGCTTGCACCGCGTCGACGTGCTCCATTACCCGCAGCACCTCGGCCTGCACCTCGCCGGGCATATCCGCGTACTCGACGCCCGCCAGGTACCCCATCGCCGACTGCACCACCCCCAGCGCCTCACCCGCGCTCGCGAACTCGTCTGCCGCCACGCCAATCACCCCCTCCCCGACCGGCGGCTACTGATTCAAACTTAGTTCGATACTAACATGTGCTACTGACATTATTCCGCTAGTTCGCCTGCGTGTCGCGCTGGGTAGCCGAGCCAATCACGGACAAATGTTGAAATATCCGGCTCAGGGCGAACGCTGGGTTGGGTTAGGTGTCCTGTTCGGAGGTCTGGGGGTCGGGCTGTGGGTGCGGCTGAGGCGAACAATCCGGGTTCGGTCTCGATGAGGATGCCGCAGCTGGCCAAGCGTGTGACCTGACGGACAGTGTGGACGGTGCCGGATGTCTGGCTCCGGCCGGAGCTGGTTTCATCGCCCGGCCATATGCCTGCCGGTGCCGGGATGCCACGGATCGGGTCGCCGGTTGGCGGGATCCTTGATCCCCGACCGGACGCCCTGGTTGGCCATCGGCTCGTCATCGAAGCGCGGGATGACATGCAGGTGAGGGTGGAGCCCGTTATCGTTCCAGCCGAGCGTGTAGCTGTCCGGAGCGAGCCGCTTGTGCAGCTCGGCTCGGACGAGAAGCAGAAGTTCCCGCGTTGCTGCCCACTCCTCGGCGGTCAGGTCGAACACAGAAGCCCGGTGAACTTTCGGGACAAGGGCGCCGGCGCCTGGCATGACGTCGGGCGGATCACGGGGGTCTCTGGTCGAGGTGTAGATGCAGAACTCGTTCTCGAAGTACAGGTCCGCCTCGCGCAGCCTGTCGTGATCGCAAAAGACACAGCCTTCGGTCATAGGACCGTTCTACTCGCCGACCGGGAGTGAGTGGACGAATTGAGCCATCGTCTCGCCCGGCCGTCCGCGAAGCCAACTGCGGACCTCAACTCACGAACCGTCCGCTGAGAACCGGACCCTGGTAATCCCGTGCCCGCCGAGTGCCTTTCGCGGTTCCCGGTGTTCTCTTGCCGCGGTGGCCGCTACGGGCTTGCGCCGCTGCACGGCCCGGGCCGCCCGCAGGACAGAGAACACGACGGCCGGGGCTTCGCCGGCGATCACGAGCACCGTCAGCCGCTGCGGGTGGCGCAGGCCCGACCGCACGCCGGTGACCATCCCAATGCCAGTGGTAGCAAGGCCGAACCACGATTGCTGGCGGGCCGTCAGTGCGTGCGTTCCGGCGGCGGCTTCCTTTGGGTTCAGCTGGAGCAACCGGTCCCGTTGCTGCCGCCGGATAGGTTCCACCTCGGCCAGGGTCGGCGCTTCGGTGCCCAGACCCCACGCCACCAGCCCGGAGCCAGCAGCGACCGCCCACGCTGCCAAGGCCCGCTGCCGCCGCCCGGCGGCGCAGTGCCCGGCCCCGACGGCAGCCTGCGTAACAACCGGGGCGACACGGGACACCCACTCGAGCGTCCCCGAAGGCCTGGTCCCGTCCAGAGTGAGCATAATGGCCACCCGCCGCAACTGGGCCTTGCTGTCATCACGAGCCATCCCGGCATTGTCGCCCCGGCGGCGCGTGGGTGCCAAGCTCGCTGCCGCCGGGCACAATCGGGGGGTGGAGTTGTTCACTAGCTGGCACGACTGGGCGGTCGTCGAGCCGGAGGTCAGAAGGATCCTGCCGGCGGAAACGGCCGGCCGGGTCGCGGACGCGGTGCGATTCGCAACCTCGTGGCACGGGGACCAGCGGCGGCCGACCGGCGTGCCGTACCTGGAGCACCTGCTAGAGGCGCTCGAGGTGCTCGTGCGGGGCGCGGGGGTGCGCGATCCGGACGTGCTGTGCGCGGCCGTCCTGCATGACGTGGTCGAGGACACGCCCTGCACGACCGCCGAGATAACGGAACACTTCGGCCCGCGGGTGGCCGAACTAGTGGGCTGGGTGACTATCCCGGAAACGGCCCCGGGCGAGGACAAGAAGACCGTCAAGGACAGGTACCTGCGCCGGCTCAAGGATGCCCCAGCCACCGCGCGCATGGTCAAGCTCGCGGACCGGGCCAGCAACGTGCAGACGCTGCGCAACCTGAAGCCGGAAAAGCAGCGCGAGTACTACGCCCAGACAGTCCAGCACATCATGCCGCTGGCCGGCGACTTCCCCTGGTTCGCGCGCTGGTACGCCGAATGGCGCGAGGATCACGCGGACCTGGAAACGTAATCCCTGAGCCGCCACCGCGACCGGCGGGGGCGGCGCGGATCTGGCGTTGCCGTGCCGGCCCGCTCTGGTCACCAGCAGCCAGATCACCAGCGTGGCCGGATAGATGAAGTAGCCGAATCGCGTAGACGGCGCGAGCACGAACATCAGCGACAGGCCTAGCACCAGCCGCCACACCGCGGCGGACACGTCCCGCGGCGGCCTGATCACCAGCGATGCGGCGATCGCCACCCCCGACGCGATCAGGAGCGCCACCACCACCGCATGACCGAGATGTCCGGTCTGGGCGAGAAGATGCCCGGGAAGCGGACTGGCCGCGTCGGATTTCACGCTGGCCAGGCCGAGCGGGAACAGGATCGTGTTCTTCACCAGCGCCCCCGGCTTGGTCACCGCGAACGGGCCCACGCACACCACCACGACGGCCAGGGCCAGCGCGAGGAACCGCAACGCGGCGCGTTTACCGTCCCTGACCACGAGCAGGGCGACGGCGACAGCCAGCGCCGGCCATGCGGTGGCTTTCATCGAAGAGGCGATGCCGAGCGCGACACCCGCCGACAGCTCACTGCCGGGCCGCCACAGGAACGCGAAACCCAGGCACATGAAGGCGACCATCGGCACATCCGTACCGCCAACGGCGAGCTCGAACGCGATGACCGGCGAGGCCGTCATCAAGATGGCCCAGCGACGCCAGTCCTTCGCCCCTCCCACCGACAAGGCGACGGCGAACACCGCGAAGAACACGAGGCCGAACCAGATTCTCGGGTCGGTAAACGCGTTGTGGCCGAAGATGGCCTGCGGCACGCCGAACGCCGCCATCAGCGGCAGGTAGGGGTTGTAGTCGTTGGGATCCGTAGTCCCCGCCAGCACCTGAGCGCTCTTATACGGGGTGCCGTGCCCGATCAGCGTCTTGGCGGAGCGAGCCACCACGGTGACCTCGGGCTGACCCTGACCGTGCCATGCCATCCAGACCAGCGGGACGAGAATCGCCCCGCAGACAATCGCGGCAAGCCCGACATCGACTCCGGTCCTGGACTTCCACGCCATAACCACCAAGGCGGCGGCCGCATAGGCGCTGGCCGCGGCGACCCCCCACAGCCGGTGCAACGGATTGCCGCTGAACAGCGAAACTCCCCCCGCGAACAGCGCGCACACCACGAACCCCGCGACCAGCCAGGCACGCGGCAAGCGCAGCACGGACTGCCACGGCAGGCTGCTCCCCCAGCGAGCTTCCATAATTTCGATGCTAACGGACGCACCTTGCTCACCTGGTACCCAACCGGCAGGAGTGACCAGCCAAACCGGTCGCTGGCCAGGCCCCACAGGCCCCGCGAAAAGACCAGCGTCGCGATCACGGCCGCGGCGCCGACGACGACCAGGTACCAGGCGCCGTAGGCGGACAGCGACTCCTGCAAGGCGAACAGCACCAGCGCGCCCAGGACCGGTCCCTCGATCGTGCCGATGCCGCCGATCAGCACCATGAACAGCATGTACACGCTGTACTGGATGTTGAACACCGAGGTCGGTTCCACGTACAAGGTCTGGAGCGCGATCACCGCGCCCACCGCCCCGGCGCCGCCCGCCGCCATCAGGTACGCGAGCCGCCTGATCCGCCGCACCCGGACCCCGGCGCTGGCCGCCGCGACCGGATCGCTGCCCGCCGCCCTCGCGTCCAGCCCGAAAACCCGCCGGACCAGCAGGTACACCCCGGCGACGCACACAACCGCCACGGCGAGCGTCGCCCAGTAGATGAGCGCCTCACGCAGCACCGGCCCGTAAACAGCCAGCCCTGGCACGCTCACCCCGGTCGTGCCGCCCACCGACGGCGACAGGGTGACCGCGATCTGGAACACCGCCGCGATCACCAGCGTGGCCACCGCGAAATAGCCGCCGGACAGCCGCAGCACCAAGACCGACACCGGCAGCGAGACCACGCAGGCGGCCACGCCCGCGCACACGATCCCGGCCAGCGGGTTCACGCCGTGCGCCGCGACCAGGTACAGCGCGTACGCGCCGACGCCCAGGTAGGCGTGCTGGCCGAACGAAGTGAGCCCGCTGAACCCGGCCAGCAGGTTCCACAAGCTGGCCATGGCGACGAACGTCAGCAGCGTGATCAGCGGCTGTTCCGCCGGACCGCCCCACACGTAGGGCACCGCGACCAGGACCAGCACGACGACGGCCGCCAAAACCGCGAACCATGAAGCCGTCCGGCTCCACCGGCTCACCGCCACCGGCGCCTCGGCCCAGGCAACCTGACCGGTAGCCGCCCTCATCCGAGGGCTCCGGCTTCGCGAGCCTCCTGATGGCTGGTGAACAGGCCCGCCGGACGGATCGCGAGCACGGCCAGGAACAGCAGGTGCACGGCGAGCACCGCGTAGGCCTGGTTGACCTGGCCGACCACCGACTGGGTGATGCCCAGCGCCATCCCGCCCGCCAGCGTGCCCCACAGCGATCCGATGCCGCCGATCACCACCGCCTCGAACGCGAAGATCAGCGTCCCGGAACCCGCGAACGGATCGAAGGTGCCTATCGTGCCGATGAACACCCCGGCCAGGGCGGCGGTGCCGACCGCCACCCCGGCCACCGTGGCGAACAGCGGCAGCACCCGGATCCCGACCAGCCGGGCGGTGTCCGGATCGTCGGCGGTGGCCCGCACCTTCCGGCCCCAGGACGTCCGTGACAACAGGATCTGCAAGCCGGACAGCACCACCACCGCCGCCGCGAAAGCGCACACGAACAGCCAGGACACCGTGATCTTGCCGGTGATACGGAAGCTGGCCACGGCCAGCGACCCGCCGTTAAGGCCGCGCGGGTCCGATGTGGCGGCGACCTGCAGCAGGTTCTCGATCATCACCGACAAGCCGAACGTCACCAGGACCGGTGCGAGCACCCCGTGCCGCAACGACGGCCCCAGCAACAGCATCTGCAGCACCGCCCCCACGACAAAGGCGCCGGGCAGCAGCAGCGGCAGCACCACCCACACCGGGACGCCGAGCGCGGTCGACAGCACCAGCCCGAGGTACGCGCCGCACACGGCCAGGTCGCCGTGGGCCAGGTTGACGATCCGCATCACGCCGAACGTCAATGACAGCCCGCACGCGATCAGCGCATACTGTCCACCGAGCAGCATGCCCTGGATGACGGCATTGATCCAGGTCGTGACAAACCCGGTCACGGGGCACCGCTCGGGACCTGGCCGAAGTAGGCGGCCACCACCTGCTCCCGGCTCACCGACGAGACCGGCGCGGCCAGCGCCACCCGGCCCTCGAGCAGGCACACCAGGTCGTCGCACGCGGCCATGGCCCGCTGCAGGTCCTGCTCGACGATCACCAGCGTGGTGCCACCCGAACGCAGCTCAGCAAGCGTCTCATACAGCGACTCGACCACGACCGGCGCCAGGCCGAGCGAGATCTCATCGAGCAGCAGCAGCGACGGGGCGGCGGCCAGCGCCCGGGCGATCGCCACCGCCTGCTGCTCCCCGCCGGACAGCACGGCCGCCCGCTGCCTGCGCCGGGAGGCGATCATCGGGAACACCCCGTAGATCCGCTCCAGCGGCCAGCTGTCAGACGCAGCGGCAGCCGCCCCGACCAGGATGTTCTCCTCCACGGTCAGGCTGCCGAACAGCTTGCGTCCTTCGGGCACCAGAGAAATCCCAAGGGAGACGCGCCGATGAGGCGGCGCCGTTCGGAGATCTGTACCTGAGAAACGGATGGATCCCGAAGCCGCACGGTTAACCCCGGCTATTGTGCGCAGAAGCGTGGTTTTCCCGGCGCCGTTGGCGCCGACCAGCGCCAGCGCACCACCGCGCGGCACAGACGCCGATATATCGAAAAGTGCCTGAAAATCGCCATAAAAAGCGTTAAGTCCGGTGACCTCGAGCAGTGGGACGCCGCTGCCTTCCGAGGCAGGGTTCGCGCCGGTCACAGCACCCCTCCGCCCAGGAAGGCAGCGCGCACCGCCTCGCTGGCCAGCACGGCGGCCGGCGCGTCGTCGGCGATCACCTGGCCGCCAGCCAGGCATACCAGCCGGGTCGCCACCGCGGTGAGCACTCGCATGACGTGCTCGACCCAGACGATCGTGGTCCCCAGCGCATTCACCGCGCGGATCGTGCCGATCAGCGTCTCGGTCTCCGGGTCGGTCAGCCCGCCGGCGATCTCGTCGAGCAGCAGCACCCGCGGTCGCATGGCCAGCGCCCGGGCCAGTTCCAGCCGTTTGCGATCCAGCAGCCGCAGCGTGGCCGCGGGGACGTTGGCCGAGCCGGCCAGGCCGGCGAAGACCAGCGCCTGATACGCGGCCCCGTAGGCGCGCTGACCCCGCAACCCGGCCCCGCGCATGGCGCCGACCAGCGCGTTCTCGAACACGGTGAGGTCGCCGAGCGGCCGCGGCACCTGGAAAGTGCGGCCGAGCCCGAGCCGCGCCCGGGCCGGGGGTGGCAGCGAAGTGACGTCGGCGCCGGCCAGCAGCACCTGTCCGGCGTCGCAGTGCGTCGTGCCGGCCAGCAGGTCGAGCAGCGTGGTCTTGCCCGCGCCGTTCGGCCCGACCACGCCGACCACCTCACCGGCCGCGGCCGTCAGCGAGACCGAGCCGAGCACCGGCAGCGACCCGAAGCTCTTCGCCACCCCGACAGCCGCCAGGACAGCGCTCACATCAGGGGTCACATCAGCGGTCACAGCAGCTTCAGCGAACTCGCGGCCGGCACCGCGGGCAGCAACGAGTCGTTGATGACCACGAGACCATAGCCTGACCCCGAAGGCCGCCACTGCGCGAGCAACTCCGGCACCTGCGACACATGCGGCACCGGTCCGGCGGTGAAGTCATACCGGCCGGTGATGGCCTGGCCCTTCAGCCGGCCGAGCGCGGCCGCGACCGCCGATGGGCTCTTCGGGTTCCCGGACGCCTTCAGCGCCGCCACCGCGATCTCGAACACCGCGTAGTTGAACCCCATCGGCTGGGTCCAGCCCGCCGGATAGCCGGACGCGAACGCGGACGCGGTCATGCCGTCCAGCGAGGAGGAATACGGGAACTGCGGCGACCACCACAGCGGCGACATCACGTTCGTCACCAGCGAGCCGAGCGCGTCCGCCGCGCTGGGAAACAGCAGCGCCTTGGAGATCGAGGCGATCTTGGGCGTGAACCCGTTCTGGTGGGCCTGCCGCCAGAACGTGATGAAATCCGGGGGTATCGGCGCGGCGTGCAGTACGTCGACCCCGGCCGCCTTGAACCTGGCGATGATCGACGCGTAGTCCGTGGTGCCGTCGGTGTAACCGCCGGACGGCACAACCTGCCAGCCCAGCGCGCGGGACTTGGCGGTGATGTACTTCTGGAAACCCGCGCCGTCCACGTCGTCGGGCCACAGACCGCCGACCACATGCTTGCCGGGCACCGCCTGCCACTGGGTCGCGAACAGGTCGGTCTCCTCCTGGGTGCCGAGGAAGTACATGTAGGAGTACTTGAACGTGTTCGCCGTCCCCGTGCTGGTGTAGTACCACTGCTCCCACGGGCAGATGGTGAGCAGGCACGGCACGCCGGACGACTCGGCCTGGGCGGAGACCGGGATGACCGTCTCCGGGGTGGCCGTCCCGATCAGGAAGTCCACCTGGCTCTGCTGCACGAGCTGCGACGCCACCGCGGCGGCCCGCGCCGAGGAAGACTGGCTGTCGGCGGCGATGATCTCGACCGCGTATTTCGTGCCGCCGATGGTCAGGCCGTTGGCCAGTGCGTCGCGGACCTTGCCCAGCACGTAACCGTTCGACTGGGTGAACACCGCGAGCTGACCGGTCTCCGGGCTGACGAACCCGACCTTGATCGTGCCGCCGTTTTTCGCGGCGGCGCCGGACCCGCTGGAACCCGGCGAGGACGTCTGCTTGAGCGCGGACGAGCAGCCGGACAGGCCGGCCGCGCCGGCCGCGCCCGCCAGCGCCGCGACCCCGAGAAAGCCCCGTCGGGTTATGGTCATGCCGCATTTTCGGCCGGCCCGGTAACGGTCCGCTTGCACTACCGGGCACACTGCTTGACCTTCCGCGCACCACACTCGCAAGCTGAACCATGCCAGAAACTGTGCCGCAAAAATCAGTGCGAACGCTTGATCTTCCCGCCAGACAGCGCTTCGACTGCTGGAAGAGCGCGCTGTCCGAGACATTCGTCCCGCTGGAGGTCTCGCTGCCGGGCGGCGGCGGGGACTTCCGCGGCCGGCTCAGCGGCTGCGAGCTGGGTAGCCTGCGCTTCTTCGAGGTGGTGGCCGAGCCGCACACCGCGCTGCGCACGCCGCGCCTGGTCAGGTCGGCGCCAGCCGGCTGTTACAAGGTCGGCCTCCAGCTACGCGGCGCGTCAGTGCTGATCCAGGACGGCCGGGAGGCGACGCTGTCACCCGGCGACTTCGCGCTGTACGACACCGACCGGCCGTACACGCTCGCGTTCAGCGACCCGCACCGGATGCTCGTGCTGGTGTTCCCCCGCGACCTGCTCGGACTCCCCCAAGCGCGGCTGGCCGCGCTCACCGCGACCCGGATCCGCGGCGGCACCGCCGCGCTGATCGGGCCGTTCCTCGGGCAGATGGCGGGTTTGCTCGATGAGGTAGGTGGCCAGGCTGGGGTCCGCCTGGCAGGCAACGTCCTGGACCTGCTTAACACCGTTTTCCACGAACGACTGGACTGCTTCCCCACCGACCCCGACTCCGGGCACCGGGCACTGATGTTGCGGATAACCGCGTTCATCGAGTCGCATCTGGCCGACGGGGATCTCTGCCCGGCCGTCATCGCGGCGGCGCACCATGTGTCGCTGCGCCAGTTGCACAAGCTGTTCCAGGCCAGCGGGGCCACGGTGGCCGGATGGATCCGGCAGCGCCGGCTCGAACGCTGTGCGCATGACCTGCGCCAGGGCGGGTCATGCCCGGTTTCGGCGATCGGCGCGCGCTGGGGTTATCCGGACCCGGCGCACTTCAGCCGGCTGTTCAAGGCCGCCTACGGCATGAGCCCGCGCGACTACCGGTACCTCAGCGAACAAACACCGTGCGCTGGCGTCCAAGACTGACTCGTTCCCTCGCGGCGACTCTTGGGTCATGAAGCGATTGCTGGACAAGGGCGCCATCATCACCGGCGGCGAAGGCAGCATCGGCATGGCCACTGCCCGCGCTTTCGTGGCCGAGGGGGCCCGGGTCTGCCTGACCGGGCTGGTCGCCGACTCGTTGCGGTCCGGCGCCGCGGCGCTGGGGCCTTCCGCCATGTGGACGGTGGCGGACGTCACGGATTCGACGCAGGTCAAGGCGGCGGTCGCGGGGGCGGTGGCGGCGTTCGGGCGGCTCGACGTGGTGGTGAGCAACGCCGGGATCAGCGGGGTTATCGCACCGGTCGTCTCCTACCCCGAGGAGGTCTTCGACGAGGTGCTCGCCGTGCACGTCCGGGGATCGTTCCTGATCTGCAAGCACGCGCTGCCGTATCTGACGGCCGGCGCGAGCGTGATCATCACCTCCAGCGTGGTCGGCCTCACCTCCGACGCGGGCATCTGCGCCTACGCGACCGCCAAGCACGCACTGGTCGGTCTGATGCGCACGCTGGCCAAGGAAACCGCACGCCACGGGATCCGGGTCAACACCATCCATCCCGGACCGGTGGACAACGAGTTCCAGCACCGCATCGAGGTTGCCGCGACCGGCGAGCCGGCTGACCGCGCGGCCGAGGTCTTCGACGGGTTCATCCCGATGGGGCGGCATGCGTCGCCGGACGAGGTGGCCCGCGCCATGCTGTTCCTGGCCAGCGACGAGAGTTCGTTCATCACCGGAACGACGCTCGCCGTGGACGGCGGCATGTCGATCTGACGCGGGCGCTCAGATCACCGGCGGACGGCCGGCTTTTGTCATACGCAATGCGGTGCGCAGCGAAATGGGACGGCGCGGGCCCGGGTCTATCCGCCAGCCTTCGGCGAATCCCTGGAACCAGGGGCGCAGGTGGGCCAGCTTGCCGCGCTCCCGGACCGCGTTCAGCGCCATCCAGTTGCCGAGGTAGGCGCCCGCGAGCGGCCAGGGCAGGTTGCGGCGGACCAGCAGCACCCGGTTGCGGCCGTCGCGGCGGCGGAACGAGTCGTACCGGGCATTCGGCAGCGCGTGATGGCACATCCGCGCCGCGGCGTCATATTCGAGCCGGTAGCCGCGGTCCAGCAGCCGCCAGGCCAGGTCGGTCTCCTCGTGCCCGTAAAAGAACAGCGCCGGATAGCCGCCTGCCTCCAGGAACACCGTGCGCCTGATCGCGGACGCTCCGCCGAGGAACACCGTCACCACCGACGAGCGTCCCGGATCACCGGCCCGCAGCCTGGGCACATGCCAGCGGGCGCCGGGTCCGCCGCCCGGGTCGACCACCCGCATGGACAGCACCGCCAGCTCGGGGTCCGCGGCGAATCGCCGGCTGATGTGGTCGCCCAGCCCGGTGTCCGGGTACCAGCCGTCGTCGTCGAGGAACAGGACCACGTCGCCGTCGCACGCCTCGACGCCGACGTTGCGGCCCGCCGCTACCCCGACGTTGTCCGGCAGGCTGATCGTCTTCACCCCCGGCGGCAGCCCCGTCACCTCGGTGCCGTTTCCGACGACGACCAGCTCAACCTCGGCCCGCTGGGCGAGCACGCTCTCGATGGCGCGGTTCAGCTCGGCCGGACGGTCGCCCATCGTCAAGATCACGCAGGACAGTTTCACCGGAGCACTCACCGCAGCCGGCTCGATGCCACGATAGCGACCAGGTGCGCGGCCGCGATCAGCGCGCCGATGACCAGGGCCGCCACGGCCAGCACCCGGGTCGCGGTCAGCGTGCCGGCCGCCGAGTCGATGATCGCGCAACCCAGGATCAGCGCCGACAGCTCCACCGCCTGCACAGCCCGGTGCACCTTCAGCGCGGCGGCCAGCCTCCGGGCCAGCGCCAGCCCTTGCGACCGGGGCGCCAGGGCCGCGTCGTCGTGGCCGCCAGCCAGCCCGGACGACGCCCGGGCCACCGTCACGCCGTCGGTCTCCGCCTTGATCAGCGTGACGCAGACCGCCGCGGCCAGGCCCACGGTCACATAGCCGCCCGACAGGCTGAAGTGGCCCTGTGCCCGCACTCCCAGCCCCGCCAGCAGCACCGCCTCGCAGATGTAGTGACCCATCCGGTCCAGGAACACGCCGGTGGCCGAGAAGCGCCGCGTGTACCTGGCCAGTTCCCCGTCCGAGCAGTCGAACAGCAGGTAGAGCTGGAACAGCAGCACCACGCCGATGGCCGCCCAGATGCCCGGCACGGCGGCCAGCACACCGCCCGCCACCCCGGACGCGATGAACGCGAGCGTCACCGCGTTCGGGGACCAGCCCCACCGGGCGAACAGCAGCGTGGCATACGGGGACACCCGCCGCATGTAGAGCCGGCCCGCCCAGTGCTCGTCGTTCAGCCGGTCCAGGACCTCCGGCGGCTGCCCGGCCGTGCGTACCTCGCTAAGCGACGGCATCGGCGAACTCCACGACGCGCCGGGCGATCTCGTTCTCGGCCAGGTCGAGCCGCTCCAGGATCGTGTACCGGCCCGGCCGGGTGGCGGGCGCGTGCGCCACGGCCTTGGTGAACTCGGCGTCGCTGAGGCCGAGATCACGAGGCGTGCGGGGCAGACCATGGTGGGCGAGGCAGGTCGATATGACCGTGAAATGCCAGTCGTTCTGTCGTAGATAGGAACAGAACAGGGCGCCAACGCCGGCCAGCTCGCCGTGGTTAGCCGTTCCCGGATACAGATGATCGATGGCGTGCATGATCTCGTGGTCGCCGCCGCTGCACGGCCGGCTCGACCCGGCGACCGACATCGCCAGCCCGCACAGGAGCAGCGACTCGGCCAGCACGCCCAGGAACTCGTCGTCGGCGATTCCGCCCGGCTGGTGCAGCACGGCTTCGGCCGCGGTGCGCGCCAGCGTCACCGCCAGCCCGTCGACGTGCTCACCGCGATCGGCCGCCGCCAGTTCCCAGTCCGCGATGGCGGACAGCTTGCTGACCACGTCCCCGATCCCGGCCCTGACCATGCGCGGCGCGCCGGCCCGCACCCGGTCCAGGTCGACGATCGCCGCCACCGGCGCCACCACGCCGTATGAGCCTTTGCCGGACTCGTGCTCGAGCGAACTCACCGGCGAGGCGATGCCGTCGTGGGCCAGGTTCGTCGCGACCGACACCATCGGTATGCCGGCCATGTGGGCGGCGAACTTGGTCACGTCGATGGTCCGGCCGCCGCCGATGCCCGCCACCGCCTCGTACGTGCCGGCCCGCAGCCGCTTGCCCAGCGTCACCGCGGTGTCCACGGTGCCGTCAGGCACCCGGAAGACCTCCTTCGCGCGCAGGTCGTCCAGGTCGGCGAGCACGCTGTCGCCCTGGCCAGGGCCCACCGCGACGGCGACCCGGCCCTCGGTGGCGATCCGCTGATCGGCGAGCAGCGCGCCGAGGTCCGCGACCGCGCCAGGCCGCACGTCGATGACGAGCGGCGCGGCCAGCATGCGGGCCAGCAACGGCACGTATCCTCCCAGCGAACGTAGGTTTACTGGGAGATTAGCAGCGGGCGGCTATCTCCCGGGCACGACGCAGGTCATCGTGGTTGTCCACCTCGACCCAGTCCACCACGCCGATCGGCGCGATCCCGATCGCACCGCCGCGGTCGGTGAACTCCTGGAAGCCGTCCTCGTAGTACAGCGACGGATCGCGTTGCCAGGTGGCTTTCAGCGCTTCGGCCAGGGGTCCGGCGGCCGGCGGCCGGATCAGCGTCGCGCCGATGTACTCACCGTAGGCGCTGGCGGGATCCATGTTCTTGGTGATGCGGGCCAGCGTGCCGTCCTCGGAGAGGGTCACCTTCATCTCCTCGTCGGCGAGCGTCTTGACATCGTCGACCGCGATGACGACGTCCGGCGCGGTCGTCGCCAGCAGGGTCTTCTCCACCGAACTTGGGTGCACCGTGTCGCCGTTCACCAGCAGCGCGCCGGCCGCGAAGTGGTCGCGGGCCAGCCACAGCGAGTAGGCGTTGTTCCACTCCTCCGCGCGGTCGTTGCCGACCAGCGTCAGCCGCACGCCGTGCGCTCGCTCCAGGGCGCCGGCTCGGTCCCGGACCACACCGGCGGCGTAGCCGACCACGATCACCACCTCGCGCAGGCCCGCGGTGGCCAGGTTCCGTAGCGCGATGTCGAGGATCGTGGTGTCACCGTGCACCGGAAGCAGCGCCTTGGGCAGTGTGTCGGTGTCTGGCCTGAGCCGCCGGCCCGCACCGGCCGCGAGGACCATCCCGATCAACCGCTGCCTCACTCCTCCATGATCAAGTCCAGCCCATCGATGTCTCCGGCGCCTTGGGTGCCTTGGCTGCTCTGGGTGTCTTGGATGCCTTGGGTGTCGCCCAGCCATCCGCCAAGGAAATCCCAGCCGAAGAGCAACCAAAGATATCCCGAAAGGGCGAAGTAGGCCAGCGGCGCCTCGCCGACCATCGCGGAGAAGCCGAACAGCAGCATCCGCCCGTCCCAGCCGAAACCGATCCGGTCGGCCGATATCCCGGTCCAGTGCCGGGCCCGGAAAGCCACGTCGATGTGGCGCAGCACGATGGCGCCCAGCAGGATGAACACCGCGACCGGCGGGACGTTGTGGGACAGGCCGAGCGCGGCCAGGAACACGAACTCGCCCGCCAGGAGCAGCGGCGGGACCAGCCAGTCCCGCTGTCCGTCGTGCGGGTGGCAAGAGCCCAGCGCGGCCAGCAGCATGCTCTCCACCGGGGTCAGCACCAGGATGCCGGGCAGGTTGGCCAGGCCGAGCGCGGACAGCGTGCAGGTCACCATGAGCCCGACCAGCACCGGCAGCAGCGGAGGGAGCCGCCCCTGCACCACCCCGCCGATCCAGCGGGCCAGCTTGCCGTCGTTCCGGTAGGCCGCCAGGTCGCCGATTCCCCCTGACTCTTGAGGCTTGAGTTGCCCCACCGCGCCAGCACCGAGCACGCTGCCGACCAGTACATAGGTCATGGCCAGGGCGCCCAGGCACAACAAAGCGAGGAACGTCACCCGCGCCCCGAAGAACACCACGGTCACGGCGATGATCACGTAGCGCTCCCCGGTGGGGAGGGTGATCGTCTGCTCGATCCGCCGCATCATCGAGCGGCGCAGCCCGTGCCCGCCGACCGCGTGGTCGTAGCACAGATCGGCCAGCCGGCGAATGCCGAGCATGCCCATGGCGGCGATGGCCAGCCGCCACACGCCGATCGACCCGGGGCCGCCCCAGGTGGCCGCGAACGTGTTCCGCAACGCATTGCCCGCGATGCCGTCGAGCCCGGCGCCGGCGCTCCCGGCGACGACCGTGTGCGCGCTGAACGCCAGCACGCCATACACCGCGAACTCAGTGAGCAGCGCCGCGGCGGCGCCGAGCCACTCCAGGACAGGGCCGGTCCAGCGCCCGGCCGCCGCCACCAGCGCCCCGGCGCGGCTCACCACGAACGAACCGGCCAGCGCCACGATACCGATCGCCTTGCCGCTCAGCGTGGGCAGCGTGAGCCACACCGCCGCGATCAGGCCGAAGCCCAGCGAGATTCCGTACAGAGCGGCGGGCGCGAGGTCACGTCCCAGCGCCCACATGGCGAGATCCCGCGCGATGGGATCCGCGAGCACCTGCGCGCACGCGCCCTCGCCGTCCGGTCCGGCGTCGAGCACCCTGGTCGGCACGCCCCGGCGGGCAAGTTCACCGAGCAGCGCGCCCAGCGGGTCCTCGGCCTCGGGCGATGTCGCCAGCGACTCGGCGGCGTCGGCCAGCGTGTCCAGATCCGGGTCGTCCACCACGAGCGCGCCCCCGGCCGACCCGCCACCACCGGTGAACGCGGTGGTGCCGCCTGCCCCCAGCAGCCGGGCCAGGACATCTCCCGGAATGGGGGTAGCGCCCACGCATATCAGGACACGCTCCCCCGCGACCCGGGCGGCGGCGGCGACAGTCAGCAGCCCGGATCCGTATTCCCCGCCATAGCCCGACCCGGCCAGGTCGACTCTGCGCACCCCAAGGGCCGCCAGCTGGCCGCACATACCGGCGTCCGCTTCGGCCGCAAGGACCAGCGCAACGGTCATCCGTGCCCTCCCAGCGGCCCCCTCCGCCGTGATTCACTCCAAGCGTTACCCAACTTAGCCGAGCATCATTCCCGATCCCAGCAGCAACACACCTCCCTTTAACAGGTAGTGTCCGGCTCATGCGCATGGTGGCGGTCGTTCTGGGCGGCGGTACCGGGCAGCGCCTCGGCGCCGGGCAGCCCAAGCAGTTGCTCATGCTTGGCGACAGGACGCTGATCGAGCACTGCGTGGCCGCGTTCGACCGGGCGCCGGGAGTGGACGAGATCCTCGTGGTGATGGCCCGCGGGCACGTCGAACCGGTCAAGGCCATGCTGGCGGAGGCGGGTTACCGCAAGGTGACGGGGGTGATCGAGGGCGGCATCACCCGCCCCGGCTCCACCCGGGTCGCGCTGGCCTGTATCGCGGGCCGGACCGCGGATGACGTGGGCGTGCTGCTGCACGACGCCGCGCGCCCGCTGATCGACGGGCGGATCATCGCCGACTGCGTCGCCGCCCTCGGCACGCACGACGCGGTGGGCACCGCCATTCCGGCCTCCGACACGATCGTGTTCGCCGAAGACGGGGTCATGTCCCACATCCCGCCTCGTGAGCAGCTATGGCGTTGCCAGACCCCGCAGTGTTTCCGGCTTACGGTCATCTCTCGCGCGCACGAACTGGCCGCGGCCGACCCCGCCTTCGCCCCCACCGACGACTGCGGCGTCGTGCTGCGCTACCTACCCGACGTCGACGTGCACCTGGTCCGTGGCGACGAACGCAACATCAAGGTCACCTACCCCCACGACCTGGCCGTAGCCGAAGCCCTGCTCAATTCCGGACGGCTTGTTTTACCAGGGTCCGGCCGAATCCCCAGATCAGGCCGCTGCCCTTGCTGGCGTCCTCCAGCACCTCGCCGAAACCGTCGGCGAACGCCTTCACATCGGCGTCGGAGATCATCAGCGGCGGGATCAGCTTGATCACTTCCATGTGATCGCCCGATACCTGCGTAAGCAGCCGATGCCGCTGGAACAGCGCCACGACGACCATCTGCGCGAACAGGCCGACCCGCGCCTTCTGCAGCATGTTCCAGCTGGTCCGGGCCCGCAGCGAGGCGGGTTTGTCGAACTCCAGGCCGATCATCAGCCCCCGTCCGCGGACGTCGGCGAGGACATCGAACCTCTCCGCCATGCCCTTTAGCGCGCTGCTCAGCGCGGCGCCGGTCCGTGCCGCGTTCTCCACCAGCCCTTCGGTATCGAGCACGTGGAGCGAGGCCAGCCCGGCCGCCATCGCCATCGACCCGCCCTTGAACGTCGTGGAATGCACCATCATCCGGTCCATCGAGGAGTAGACCTTCTCGAAGATCCAGTCCTTGGCCAGCATCGCGCCGACTGGCACGAAGCCGCCGGACAGCGCCTTGGCCACCGTGACGATATCCGGGGTGACCTCTTCGTGCTGGTAGGCGAAGAACTTCCCGGTCCGGCCGACGCCGGTCTGCACCTCGTCGCAGATCAGCAACGCCCCGTGCTCGTGCAACAGGCTGGCGGCCGCGGTGAGGAACCCGTCTGGCGGCATGTGCACGCCCTTGCCCTGAATGGGCTCGATGATCAGCGCGGCGACGTCACCCTTACGCAACTCGGCGGCCAGCGCGTCCAGGTCACCGAGCGGGATCGGGGTATCCGGCAGCAGCGGATCGAAGCCACGCCGGAACTCCGCCGACCCGTTCACCGCCAGCGAACCGGTGGTCAGCCCGTGGAACGCGTGGTCGCAGTAGATGATCCGCTTGCGGCCGGTCGAGTACCGGGCGAACTTGAGCGCGGACTCCACCGCCTCGGTGCCGCTGTTGCAGAAGAAAACCCGGTCCAGCCCCGCCGCCTTGGCCAGCAGTTTCTCAGCCAGCAGGCCGGGCAGCGGCGGGCAGTCGAACTGCGTCCACTCGGCGAGTTCGGCGTCAAGAACATCGTGCAGCGCCTTGCGGATCACCGGATGGTTCCGGCCGGCCGCGAACACCCCGAAACCGGCGAGGAAATCGGTGTAGCGGTTGCCGTCGGCGTCGTACAGGTACGCGCCTTCGGCTCGCGTGTAAACCTTGTCGAACCCGATCGCGTGCAGAACCTTCGGCGTCTGGGGGTTCAGGTACTTTCCGTACAGTGCGTAGCCCTCGCCGCCGCGTTGCGTGAGGAGCCCCCGTAGGTCAAAATCCATAACCCCATTCTCGCAGAACGTACTGCCGTTCCTCCTCTGAGAGCGTGATGCAGTCCACGGGGACTGAGGATGAATCCGGCTCCCCAGCTCATGTGCATGATCGCCAGAACCAGCGGGAGCCGGACCCGGACGCTGGCTGGAACGCCCCGCGACAGAACCGCGCTGACCGCGGTGATCCCGGCCAGGTATATGGCAGGGATCACGAACCCGCCGATGAGCAGCAAGGTCCACGGCTGCCTTATCGGCGGCACCGCCAGCTCCACCAAGGCGGACAGCAGGCTGGCCCCCACCAGTGCCGACGCCACCGGCGGCGCCAGGTACCTGAAGCTGGCCGTCTCGGGATGCTCTCGCATGACTACGTGACGCCATCGGCCGTAGTGCCAGTACTGGGAGGCCAGCGCCCTGATGCTGGTTCGCGGGCGGTAGGTCACCTGAAGGTCGGGCGTGAACCAGATCAGGCCGCCGTTCGCCCGGATCCGGTAGTTCAGCTCCCAGTCCTCCGCCCGGAGCATTCCCTCGTCCCAGCCGCCGACCTGGGCGATCGCCTCGCGGCGGTAGATGCCGAGGTAGACGCTGTCCGCCGGCCCGGCCCCGCCCGCGGTGTGCCACGCGGCTGATCCGACACCCGCCTTGGATGTCATCGCCCACGCGACGGCCTGCTGGAACGGGGTTATGCCGACGGCGGCCATCACCCCTCCCACGTCGGCCGCACCGGTTTCGCCGAGCGCGGCGACTCCGGTCCGCAGGTAGCCGGGCGGCATCATCGCGTGCCCGTCCATGCGGGCCAGCACGTCATGCCGCGCCACGCCCGCGGCGAGGTTGAGCCCGGCGGGGATCCTCCCGGTCGGGCTGGCCACCACGGTGACCCTTGGATCGCTCGCCGCGATCTCCCGTGCGATGGGCTCGGTCCGGTCCTTTGACGGCCCCACCGCGAGCACCACCTCAAGCGCGCCCGGGTAGTCCTGGCTCAGTATGTGCTGGACGGCGCCGGCCAGATAAGGCTCCTCATTCCGCACCGGCATGATCACGGAAACGCCCGGCCAGTCGCTCACGGCCTCACGGTATCAGCGCACACACCCACAGCGCCCGCCATCCACCACCCCGCCCCATCGGTCGCCCCGCCCCGTCCGCGCCGCTCCCTCCGCCACGCCCGCACCACCGCTCCTCCGCCACGCCCGCACCACCGCCCCTCCGCCACGCCCGCACCACCGCTCCTCCGCCACGCCCGCACCACCTCTCCTCCGCCGCGCCCGCGGCCCCGCCCGC
>Ga0213881_10000391_pt1 | contig 29875 bp, 25 predicted proteins | sample BarmaccoBMER_R08_FD_160104 | JGI IMG/M metagenome (GOLD analysis project Ga0213881, IMG submission 160104) | Barbacenia macrantha exposed rock microbial communities from rupestrian grasslands, the National Park of Serra do Cipo, Brazil - ER_R08 ...
CACCGCCCCAGTGTCCCCGCGCCCCAGCAGCCGCACCGCCCGAGCCCCACTGCCCGCCCCGCCGCCACGCTCGCTCCCACATATCCGACATTTCAGGATTTGGGGTGTCCAGTGCCAGGCGCTGGACGGGCGTTTTCCGGTTCGCCACCGGCACCGACGGCGCCCTCGTCTGGCCTTGCCGTCGAGATGGTTGATCATCTGGCCGTTCTGCCCGGTTATGTCCAACCGGCTCGACGGCAAGGTGACGCTATGCATCGTAGTTCTAGGTGTCCAAATCACCTAGAAAGGGATGAAACGGGCACGTATGGCCGACACTTGGCAAGCTCGATCTATTTCGGAGTGTGCCCTGGGTGGGGATGGTTGGCGCAACGTACCCATTGGGTGGGGATGGTTGGCGCAACGTATCCCTTTGGGTGAGGGTTGGGCAGCAGGCCTCGGGGAGACCGCGTATCCGGGGGATGCCAAGATGTGGTCGGCATCTGTGTACGAAGGGTTGACGGGGCGTTACCAGCGGCGATAGCGTAGAAATCAACATAACTGTTAAGAAACTTTACTATTAATAGTTATGTGGAGGTAAACGCTGGGAGCGGGCCGTCCAGTTGTCGCGCCGCCGTGCGCCCGACCGTCCCGGAGGAGCCATGAACCCGCTCGCGTTCCGCAGACGCAACCAATCAGAAAGAGCCCGGGGCACACCACGCAGCCGGCTGCTGGCCGGGGGAGGAGCGTGCCTGCTCGCCCTCGGCCTTTGCGGTGCGATCGTAGCCGCCGCGTCGACCACGAGCGCCCACGCACAAAGCGCGGCCCTCAGCAACAACTGGTACGAGTCGGCACCGTATTACTACGCGCAGGACTCCAGTGGCCCGGACCTGAGCCAGGTGATGTCGGCCACCGGGCAGAAGGCATTCGACATGGCGTTCATCCTGGCCAACGGCGGCTCGTGCAGCCCGGCCTGGGAAGGCAATGACCCCGTCTCGTCCGACACGCAGGTGGCGGGCGCTATCAACCAGGTCAGGAGCAGCGGCGGTGACGTGATCGTCTCGGCCGGCGGCTACAACGGCACCAAGCTCGGCCAGGTGTGCGGATCAGCGGCATCGACCGCCGCCGCGTACCAGCAGGTGATCTCGGCCTACGGGCTGCATGCCTTCGACTTCGACCTGGAAGAGCCGGAGATCGAGAACTCGACCGCGATCGCCAACGAACTCGGCGCCGCCCAGATCCTGCAGAACAATAACCCGGGCCTGTTCGTATCGATCACGATGCCGTCGATCGCGACCGGCGCGAACTACTTCGGCGGCCTCCTCCTCGACGAGGCGAAGACCCTCGGCTTCACCCCCAACGACTACACGATCATGCCGTTCGATGGCGGCTTCAACGGCGGTTCCTCCCAGGTGGCCGCGCTTCAGGGTTTCCATTCCCAGCTCATGAGCACGTTCGGCTGGGACAGCGCGACGGCGTACGGGCACGAGGGCTTCTCCGGCATGAACGGCCGGACCGACACCGGTGAGTACTTCTACCAGAGCGACTTCCAGACCGTGCTGAGCTTCGCGCAGAGCAACGGCCTGAGCCGGTACACGTTCTGGTCGGTGAACCGGGACCGGCAGTGCAACCCGCCCGACAACAACGGGAGCACGTCCAGCGAATGCAGCAGCGTGACCCAGAACTCCTGGGACTTCACCGCTTACACTGTCGCGTTCGCCAACAACGCCCCGGTCACGCAGCCGTCACCGACGCCAACTCCGACCCCGCCGGGCGGGGGAGGCGGTGGCTGCACCGCTCCGGCCTGGGTGAACAACACCGCCTACACCGCGGGCAACGTGGTCACCTACAACGGGAACCAGTGGACCGCCAACCAGTGGAACTACGACGAGGTGCCCGGTGGCTCGTCCGGCGCCTGGAACAATAACGGTCCCTGCTAAATCATGGAAACAGTCGCGCCGAGCCGGGGAGCTGAGATAATGCCCAATCGTCTTGCCACGCTGTTGCCGTTCCCTCGCCTGGTACGTCAGCAGTCCGGTTACTTCCCGCTCGGCGCGACAACACACGTCCTGGCCGGTCCGCATGCCACCAGGGAAGCGGACGCGGTGCGCAGGGTCCTCGCGGCATTGCCGTGGCCCTCAGCCAACGCCAACTCCAACGACATCACCAAAGACATCACCAACGCCAACGACATCCTGGTGGATCTGGACGCCGGCCTGCCCGCCGAGGGATACCGGCTGCGAATCGGCCCGGACCACGTCCGGATCAAGGCGGCGGACCCAGCCGGCGCGTTCTATGCCGCGCAGACGATCCGCCAGCTGCTACCCGACGAGGCCTGGCGCGCGGCCCCGATCGATCACGCCGCACCCCAGACGATCCCGTGTGCCGAGATCGAGGACGCCCCGGCGCTGAAATGGCGCGGCGCGCACCTCGACGTGGCCCGGCATTTCTTCCCCAAGCCGGTCGTGTTGCGCTTCATCGACCTCCTGGCCCGGCACAAGCTGAACCGCCTGCACCTGCACCTGACCGACGACCAGGGCTGGCGGATCGAGAGCCGAGGCCATCCGAAGCTGCACGAAATCGGCTCCCATCGGCCATTTTCCCAGCTCACCAGGGACCCCAGGACATTCGACAACAAGCCGCACGGCGGTTATTACACGCTGGCCGATCTGGCCGAGATCAACGGGTACGCCGCCGAGCGCATGATCACCGTGGTGCCGGAACTCGAGGTGCCCGGGCATGCCCGCGCGCTGCTCGCGGCCCTGCCGGACCTGGCCGCGGCGCCGGGTACACGGGAGCTGACCGTGGCCACCGACTGGGGGATCTTCCCGCAGATCATGTCGCCGCTCCCGGGCACGCTCGATGTCCTGGCCGGCCTGTTCGGGGAACTGCTCGGCGCCATCCCCGCGAAATACGTCCATATCGGCGGCGATGAGTGCGTGCTGACCGACTGGGAGGCCGACCCGCGGATCCGGGACTATCAGCACGAACTGCGACTGCCCAGTCCCGTCGCCCTGCACGCCTACTTCCTGCGCCAGGTCGCCGACATGCTGGCCACTTCGTTCGGCGCCCGCTCGATGGTCTGGGACGAGGGCTTCACCAGTACCATCACCGGGACCGGGCTGCGCCCCGACACCGTCGTGATGGCCTGGCACGGCATGGAGGTGGCCCGGCGAGCCGCCGAGGCGGGCTACGACGTGGTGGCCGCTCCGACGGAGTGGACGTACTTCGACTACTCCCAGGCGAAGGACGACCGCGAGCCCACGTCGATCGGCGGCCTGATCCGTACCGAGGACGTCGCGGCGTTCAGCCCGGTTCCGCGGGACTGGTCGCAGGAAGCCCAGGCCCGCCTCATCGGCGCCCAGTTCCAGGTATGGACCGAATACATCGCCGACTCCCGGATGCTCGACTACATGACCTTCCCCCGGGCGTGCGCGTTCGCCGATGTCGCCTGGGCCGGGAAGGCGGTGCCCTGGGCATCGCTGCGCGACCGCCTCGAGGCGCACCTTGGCCGTCTGGCCGCCGCCGGCGTCGAGTACCGCCCGCTCAACGGCCCCCATCCGTGGCAGCAGCGGAATCCAGCCTGAGCCGGTCCCGGCTTCGTCGCTCACCTGCGCGGCGCGCTCGACTGGCTGCTGGCGCCGTTAGCCCAGGGCGAGCTGCTGCCGGGCGAGCAGGGCGGCGCCGGCCAGGCCGGCCCGCGTGCCGTGCCGGGCTTGCGCCAGCGTCGGCACGGGCTGGACGAGGACGCGCTCGGCCAGAAGCGGCGCCAGCGGCCTGAGCAGGAAGTCGCCGCTGGCGGCCAGGCCGCCGCCGAGCACGATCCGCTCCGGCGCCACCAGCGCGGTGAGCATGGTGAGCCCGTCCGCGAGGGCGGACACCGCCTCGTCCCACACCTTGCGGGCCCGGTCGTCGTGCGCGGCGGCCCGTTCGACGTCGAGCGCGCCGGGCACGGCGGTACCGGTCGCCTCGGCGTACGCCCGGGCGATCGAAGTCGCGGAGGCGATCGCCTCCAGGCAGCCGCGCGCCCCGCACCCGCACATCGGCCCGTCCGGCCGCACCACGACGTGGCCGATCTCGCCCGGCTGGCGGCCGCCGCTGCCGCGCAGCAGCCGTCCGCCGGATACCACCGCGGCGGAAATGCCGGTGCCGATGGCGACGAAGGCGATGTCTTCGCAGCCCTGGCCGGCCCCGGACACCCACTCGGCCCAGCCGGCGCAGGTCACGTCGTGATCGACGCCCACCGGGATGCCCCAGGCACGTTCCAGCAGGTCGCCGGCGTCGAGATCGGACCACCCGATGTTCGCGCTGTAGACCGCCATCCGGCGTGCCGGGTCGACGATCCCGGGCAGCACCACACCGGCGGCTACCGTCCCGGCCGCGCCGCCGGCCGTCGCGATGAGCTGCTTGCCCAGCCCGGCGACCGCGTCGAGCGCGGCCGCCCCTTTCGGGGTGGGCACCGTGCCGGACGCTGTCGCGGCGCCGGACTCGTCGACGATCTCGGCCTTGATGGTCGTGCCGCCCACGTCGACGGCCAGTACTCGGCTCACGAGTCAAGGATGCCTGAGCTTCTCGCCATTCGTCGCGGTGGGTGTGGTAAGCAGGTTCGCTATGGCGATCAGACCTGCGGGCGTCAGCGACGCGGCCGGACTGGCCGTACTGTGGCGGGAAGCCGGATTGCGGTTCGACGCGGCGCGCGTGGCGGATGAGCTTAGATCGGTACTGGCCCGGGGTCCCGGCCTGATCCTGGTCGAGGTGGACGACGACGGGGAGATGGCCGGGGCGGTGCTCGGCACGTTCGACGGGCGGCGGGGCTGGGTGAACCGCCTGGCGGTCAGGCAGGATCGACGCGGCCGCGGGATCGGGAAGCGGTTGATGGCCGAGCTCGAGGAGCGGCTGGCCGCCATCGGCTGCCCCAAGATCAACCTGCTCGTCGAACGGGACAATGCCGACGTCGTCTCGTTCTATGCGGCGCTCGGATACCAGACCGACGACGTGATCTTCATGGGGAAGCACCTGGACGGCCGGAACCGGCGTGAGCTTGCGCCGGAACTGTCCGATGAGCCGTATGTGTTCGTCACCACGGCCGGGCCGCCGCCCGCCGTGGCCATGTTCGCCGCGATCCTCGAAGACGAGGGCCTCACCCTGGTACTGACGAAGACCGACGCGGATCGAGCCGGCCTATCGTATTCGTACGTGGCGGCCCGCATCACCTTGCGGGTCAATTCCGCGCTGGACGAGGTCGGCCTGACCGCCGCCGTCAGCCGCGTGCTGGCCGACGCGGATATCAGCTGCAACGTGATCGCCGGCGCCGCACACGACCACCTGTTCGTGGACTGGCCCCGCCGCTTCTACGCCCAGGACCTCCTCCGCCAGCTCTGAATCCCGGTACTCCGGGCCTCAGCCGAGGCGGATTCCGGCCAGCTGCGTGGCCTGGGCGACGAGACGCCCTTCGCGGTCCCAGATGAAGCACGATTCGTCGACGCGCTGGCCGTCGATCAGCTGCGCTTTCTGCAGGACGCGGACCGGGCCGGGTGCGGGCAGCGCGCGGACGTAAACGGTGAGCTCGAGGGTCGGTACCCAGCCGGTGAACTCGATGTTGAACGTCGCGGGCGGGAAGGCGTCGACGGCATAGAGCAGCGCGGCCGGGTCGAAGGCTTCGTCGCCGGGGAGGGTGAGCCAGCCGCGCAGTTCGCCGCGTCCGTCCGGCTGTCCCTTGACGAAGCCGCTGGTGGCGGGGTCCAGCCTCACCTCGACCTGGTCCATGATGGCGACGCGGCCGCCGTCGGGCAGTTGCGGAACCAGACGCGGGCTGTCTTCGTAATCCACCTGGCCGGGCGGTGGGCTCCCGCTGTCCCAGTACGGGACCGAATCCGCGCCGAGATCGCTCATGGTCAGCAGCGCCTCGACGCATGTCTTGCCGTTCTGCGACATGCGGGCCCGGATGTGGCTGGCCGAGCGGCCGATACGCAGCACGTCCATTTCGGCCCGGACCGGTCCTGGGTCGGGTGAACGCAGGTAGTGGGCGCTGGCCGCGATGACATGCCGGTGCCGGCTGGCGGACGAGGCGGCCCGGCCCAGTATGGCCAGCAGGTAGCCGCCGTTCGGCTTGCCGCCGATAGTCCACTCCGGGCTGATCACGGCATCGAACCGTCCCGGCCCGTCCGGAGTCAGAGCGGTGACCTCGGAGAATTTGAGGACCGGTGTGCCCGGAGCCGAACTGATCATGCCCCCTCCTGATCCGCCACGACCGGCGCTGGTGTCGCTGTCGGCGCTGGTCGTGGCGTTGGTCCTGGTGCGGGCGCCGCCGCCCGCCGAGTATTCAGGCTACTCAGCAGTACGACGGACGTGACACCCGCGGCGGCGAAGAAGCCGATGATGAGGATCAGGCCGTTCCGGTAGACGCCGATCAGATCGGCGGGGGAGAGATGAGCCAGGATGGCGACCAGCCCCGCCACGCCAAGCACGGTGCCTATCTGGCGTGCCGTGTTGAGGATTCCGCTGCCCGTGCCGAACCTGGCCGGGGTCAGTGTGGCGCTGCCCGCGGCCAGCAGCGAGGGGATGGTCAGCCCGACGCCCGCTCCGCCCAGCAACTGGGCGGGCAGCAGATGGGTCAGGTAGGCGGGATCCACCTGGATCTGGATGTACCAGAAGAGCTGCGCGCCGGCGTTGACGGCGCAGCCGATGACCGCGACCCGGCCAGGGCCGCCGAGCCACGCCGCCGCCCTGGGTGCGATGACACGGGCGAACGGCAGCACCATGAGCGGTCCGGGTGCGATGGCGAGACCGGCCACCACCGCGGAGTAGTGCCAGACGCCGGTGAGGAACTCCACCGAGTTGAGCACGAACGCCCCGAAGCCCGCGTAGTACAGGATCGAGGCGACGAAGGCGCCGCTGAATTGCCGCGAGCGAAGCAGGCTTAGCTCGATGACGGGAGAATGATGCCGTCGTGACCGGACCACCATCGCTGTTCCGCAGGCCATCGACGCGGCGAGCAGGGCAGCGAAGCTCGCCGAGCTCCAGCCCCAGCCGGGCGCCTTGACCAGGGCCAGCGCCACCAGCCCGACAGCCGCGGCGAGGAGCCCGGCGCCGGCCAGATCGGGCCGTCCCTTCGCCTGATCGTCGCCGCTTTCGGGAACCACCCGGATGGCCGCGATGATGGCGGCCACTCCCACGGGAAGATTGATCCAGAACACCCACCGCCAGCTGACCTGCACCAGGCTGCCCCCGATCACCGGCCCGAGCGCGGCGCCGAACGCGCCCAGCGCCGACCACGTGCCGATGGCCCGTGGCCTCGCGGGTGCCGGGACCGCGGCCAGCAACAGCGATAGCGACGCCGGCACCATCAGGCCCGCGCCGGCCGCCTGGATCACGCGCGCCGCGATCAGCGCCGCCACGCCGGGGGCCACGCCACACAGCAGCGATCCGATGCTGAAGGCGGCCAGGCCGATCACGAAGACCCGCCGTCGGCCGACCCGGTCGGCCCAGCGGCCGGCTGGCACCAGTGCCGCCGCGAAGACGATCGTGTAACCGTTCAGCACCCAGGACAGCGAGCTCAGGCTGGTCCCGGGGTACTGCTTGGCGATGTAGGGGAACGCCAGGTTGACGATGAACAGGTCCAGGCTGGACATGAACACCGCCAGCGAGAGGACGCCCACCACCGCGGCGACCCGGCGCGCGTCAGGAGCCTCGCCCGCTCCGCTCGGTCGTGACGATGACCTCGTGGTCACTGGCGCCTCCGTGGGTCCGGAATTCAGCGTGAGTCCGAAATTCAGCGTGAGTCCGAAATCCAGACCCACCATACTGGCATCCTCCGTTGTGAGTCCAGTTTTCCAACTAAGCAGGTACCATCGGCGATATGGTTAGTTCGTCGGTCCAGCCGCGGGTCTGTTCCATCGCCCGAACTCTCGACATCGTCGGGGAGAAGTGGGCGCTGCTCGTCATCCGCGAAGTCCTGCTCGGCAACCGCAGGTTCGACGAGATGGTCCGGCGAATCGGGGCGCCGCGAGACACCTTGACGGCCCGGCTTCGTACCCTGGTCGGCGCGGGGATCCTCGAACGCCGGCAGTACTCCGGGCATCCAGCCCGGCACGAGTACTGGCTCACCGAGGCCGGCGGCGAGCTGTACCCGGTCATCATGACGCTCATGCGCTGGGGCGACCGGTACCTGGCGGGCGACGACGGGCCGCCGGTCGTGTTCCAGCACCACTGCGGCCACCAGCTTGTCCCGCAGGTGGTATGCGAAGCGTGCGGAGAGCCTCTCCACCCCCGTCACGCCACGCGCCTGACCCCCGACCGCGCCTGAGCGGTGCGCGATCACATCAGGACGGCGGGCCGCCCCAGGTGACCACGCGCGCGGGGCGGATGGTGACCACCACGCGCGATTGGCCGGGCTGGTCCCTTTCCCGCAAGTCCGCGCCGTACTTGGCGCCCACCCGACCGGCGAACGAGTAGTCGTCATCCGGGGCGATCTCCGCGTCCCCCCGGATTTCCACATACCGGTACGGCGGCGTACCGGGGATGAGGAAACTGGCCTTGGGGTTAGCCTGCAGGTTCTTCGTCTTCTGCCGGGAATTGTTCAGCGAGATCCGGATGGTGTCGCCCTCGGCGAGGAACCAGACGGCCGAAAGCTGCGGTCGCCCGCTCGGCCCGATGGTCCCGAGTATGCCTATCTCCGCGTCCAGCAGGTCGAGATGCGAGTCGGGAATCATGGTCGCCGCCCCTCTCATAGAAATTAAAAGCTGTAACCCCTTTTATCAGAACGTCGGTGGTTCAACTCCTGAGACCCCGTAACCCCCGAAATACCTGACCGGCTGCGTGGTTTTGGTAACGGCATGTCGTGATACATGGCAGGATCAACGGGTTCGGGGTGTTTTCTGATGCCGCCCATGGCGACACCTGAAGGGAGCTTGTGGTGGCGGGCGTGCCATGGTCGCAGATCCAGGTCACGCTGCCGGCCGCGATGGCCGCGAGCTGGGTGAGCTTGTTCTACCGGTACCGGGGGAGAGGCAGGCCGTTCGGCTCGGTACGCGCCGCGGCGTGGGCGCTAGCTGTCATCATCGCCACCGGAGTGGTGGCAACCGCCGTTGCGCTTGGATTGCCTGAAGCCGTCGCTCAGCTGCCGCCGGTAACAATCGGCCTGTTCGTTCCGGCACTGTTGTGCGCGAGCCGCGCGATCAGCGCCGAATCACCGGTGGAACGCGCGGTCTGGTATCCGATCGCGACCGCGGGCGTGACGCTGCTGCTCGACCACCTGACTCAGCAGATGTATGCCGACCGGGATGCCTGGTGCGATGCCATGGTCAGCCGGCAATGGACTCTGGAGCAGCTGGAAGAGGTCTCGTGGGAGGTTCACTCGCTGCTGGCCGGGCGCATCGATGATCGTCGCCGCCTCAGCAGGCTGCGGTCGGACTTCGACGCGGTGAGTGAGGCGATCACGCGTGCGGAGCGGGCCGGTCACGGCCGTGAGGCACGGCGGGCCCGGCACGCGGCCGAGCAGGCGCTGCGCGCGATGCTCGGCTGCGCCTATGACTGGGGATGCACCGATGTGGACACGTCGTCCGTCGGGTCCGCTGACCGGGCGCCCGCCGGATCACTCAGCGCCCCGCGCGCACACTAATGCCGCGGAGGGAAACCGCCGCGTTCAGCTACCTGCGCCGGGTGAAGGCCCCATGGGCCGGATCGGCCGGCTTGTCCGGCAGGAGTTCCACCCTCAGGTGCGCGTCCAGCGCCGTACACACCGTCGCCAGCGTGCGCAGTGTCAGGTTCTCGCCGCCGGACATGATCTGCGATATTCGTCCCGGCGTGACCCCGAGCCGCTGCGCCAGCTCCCGTTTGGTGATGCCGCGCTCCTCCATGTACCAGCTGACCGCCGTCGTCAGGTCCCGCTGAAGCCGAGCCGACTCATACTCGATGGCATCCTCGGCCTCCCCGCTACCGGCATCCCCGTGCCCGCGCCTCAACGCCAACCCAACCGCCTCCCGGAGGTCCAGCCACTCCCGTTCGTTTGTAGCCAGTTTAGCCATACCTAAACATTCAGCCAGCGAGCGGCATCGGCCTTGCTGTGGTCGATGAGGAACAGGCGGCATTCGTCGTTCGCGCACGGCCGCAGCCGCCCGGGGCTGTGCCTGGCGAGCGCGTCCCAGGCCAGGACGGCCCGCACGGCCAGCTCACGTTCGGGCGGGACGACGAGGGTCCAGGTGATCTGGCCGCCAGTGACGGCCGGCACACGGGTCACGCCCCGCAGTTCCGGGGTCAGTACGTCCGGGGGCTGCTCACCGCGGACGATCGCCTGCAGCGACTGGCGGACCTTCAGCACGTGCCGTAGCTCCGCCTCGGTACCCAGGCCGCCGGCGCTGGCCAGCCAGGCCAGGGTCCTGGCGGCGTCAGCGAAGTCGTCAGTCGGCACTCCGTCGATGACCGGGGTGCTGTTGAGGATCGCCACACGCGATGTCCACCGTCCACCACCGTTACGCCACTGTGAACGGCCAGCGGCTGTTCTACCGGGGGGCGGTCCGCCGACACCGGGGAAGAATGTCAAAGTATATTTGACTCAACTATAGTTCGACGTAACTCGCTGCGAGGAAGTCTTGCAGAAGCCAGGGCACGTGTTCGGCCGCGACGCGGAGTGGGCGGGGCTGGTCTCGTTCGCCGCCGATGCTCGCCCGGGCGCGACCCTCGGGGTCGTTAGCGGTCGACGTCGGCAGGGGAAAAGCTACCTCCTGCAGTCCTTGGCGGTGTCGATGGGCGGCATCTACTTTCCCGCCTTGGAGCTAACGGAAGCCGTCTCGCTGCGTCTGTTCGCCGATGAACTGATCCGCTTCAGCGGAAGACCGGTCCCGCAGTTCCGAGACTGGCTTGAGGCGATCCCCTACCTGTTCGGTCTCGGTGATGACCGTCCCGTTCCAGTGGTGATCGATGAGTTTCCCTCTCTGGTCAAGGCATCACCTGGTCTGCCGTCGATCATCCAGCGGGAGCTTGGTCCAGGTGGATCGGGAGCGGCGAGCAGGGCGCGGCTGCTGCTGTGCGGTTCCGCCATGTCGGTGATGGGCAGGCTGCTCTCCGGCGGAGCGCCATTGCGGGGCCGGGCTAGCCTCGAACTGGTCGTCCAGCCCTTCGGGTACCGGGACGCGGCGCGCTTCTGGGGAATCTCGGATCCCCGGCTGGCCGTACTGGTGCATTCGGTGGTCGGCGGCACGCCCGCTTACCGGCGCGAGTTCTTGCGAGACGACGTACCCGTCGGCATCGCGGACTTCGATGACTGGGTGGTCCGGACGGTGTTGAATACCCAGACCGCGCTGTTTCGCGAAGCCCGCTACCTGCTGGCCGAGGAAACCGAGATCAGGGATCCCTTGTTGTATCACTCTGTGCTTTCCGCGGTCGCCACGGGCAACGCGACCTCGGGCGGCATCGCGAACTACGTCGGCAGGAAAGCCAACGAGATCACTCACCCGATCACCGTCCTGGAAGACAGCCGTCTGCTGGTCAGGGAGCCGGACCTATTCCGGACCGGGCGGGCCAGATACCGGATCGCTGAGCCGCTGATCACCTTTTATCAGGCCGTGATGAGCAGGGACTGGGCACGCCTCGAACGCGGCGAGGCGCCGGCGGTCTGGCCCGGCGCGCGAGCACGTTTCCTGTCGCAGGTGGTCGGCCCCCACTTCGAGTCGCTGTGCCGCGAGTTCGCCATCACGGCGGGCGACGACGTCTTTGGCGGGCCGCCAGGGGAAGTCGGCGGAGGGGTGGTCGCGGATCCGGCAAACCGCACGCAGATTGAGATAGATGTCGCGGTCCTGGCTCCGGCCGACCATGGTAGGCCGCGGCGCATCCTGTCGCTCGGCGAGGTGAAGTGGGACCGGGTCATGGATGCGAGTCATCTGGACCGCCTCAGCCGCGCCCGCGACCTCCTCGCCGTCAAGGGCTTCGACACCCAGGGCACCGTGCTCGCCTGCTACTGCGGCGCAGGCTTCGCCCCCGACCTCCAAGCCGCCCGCGACAGGACCGACGTCGCCCTAATAGACCTTGATCAGATCTACTCCTGACACGCGGCAGCGCGCTGTGCCTTGTGGGACTGCTGCCCGTCCTAGCCGCGGACCAGATGTGCCAGGCGGGGCCAGTCGACCTGGATACGAACCGGTACGTCGACGATGCTGGTCTCCTGTTCTGGGGTCAGCGTCCGGTAGAGGGTGTAGTTCCCGAGAGTGTGGTCCAGCACGTGGATGTCGATCTGTAGCACATGGTCATCCGACAGCCATACGAGCCAGTAGAACGGGATGCCTGCATCGGCATACTCAGCCATCTTGTCAAGCTTGTCTGCCTTACGACTGCCCGGCGACACCACCTCCACGACAACCTTGACGAGTGAGGCCGGTAGCGGGCGGACCGCGTTCGAGGCACATTCGAACAAGGCGGCGTCCGGGCTTCGGATTGTGGCTGCTGGTATTTCCCATAGCAGGACATCGAAGTCGCTGCTTGTGTCAAGGCAGGTGCCAGGGTTGCGTTCCATGTGCGCGCCGGCGGCGGCGTCAAGCATCGATGTAATGCGGCTGGCCGCTGCTTGGTGCGCTCGGCTTGGTTTCTCGCACCTGATCGCCTGCCCGTTGACGAGTTCCACCTGGCGGCAGAACTCCTCGGGAAGGTTCCGCCAGACTTCCAGGGTGATCGGTTCGGGCTGTAGGTTTCCTGGCACCGCCCAGTCGTAGATGGACGCTGGCTCAGGAGAGGACGTCATGAAATCTCCCAGTCGCTGGCACGCTCGGCGTTGTGAATATCGTAACGGTCAACACCGTTTCCAGCCCTGCAGGGCTCGCGTCGCCATCGAGCGTCACAGTGCGGTTCCTCGGCCTGTCCGATGACGCTGAAGCCGCTACGGCGCCAGGCTAGCCGAGGTACTCCGCCTGGAAGCCTACGCAACCACCGCCTGATCGACCTCAACGAACCTGTACCCTCTGACCTGCTAGACACCGCTCATGCCCTGCAGGCCGTCGTCGGGCTTCAGCAGCCGCACCATCCGCTAAAAGCGATAGTGCTGCCCGGCGGAAGCAATGGGACCAGAGTCGCGTACTCTGCCGACCCGGGCGCTTGGAGGAGTACCTCCGCCGTATAAGAACTAACGCTACGAAACCTGAACTACGGTCCGGTGTCGTGAGACACCGGACCGCGCTAGTTGCTGACGATGCCAGGGGTGCGACTGTAGGGTGAGTTGGGTTTCACGTCCTAAGCTGGGAGGCAGCCCTCCCATGTGTATCCCAGGCCCCACAAGGAACAGGACATGTGCTATGTGCAACAAGCTGGCAAGGTGCCCTCCCATGTGTATCGCGGGCACGACAAGAAGCACGACGTGTGCTATATGCAACGCTGCCGCCAAGCTGAGACTAGACATTCTTTGCACCCCCTATCTTCGATATAAGCGGTTGTGGATAATTCCGACAAGTACTGTTTTGTCAGCTCATTTCAGGATTTATCTCCCGTCAAGCCATGTCGAGCCTACGGGTCACGGTCGGACCCTCAAGGCGATGTGATCAACTCGTAACGCAATTGTCGCTTTTGGCCAGCGTGTAACACTTTTTCCACACGTTTCTTGTGCTTGTCTCCGGCGCGGGCAGCACTTGGCTAAGCTAGGATCATCCGGCTATCGGTGGGAATCGTCGAGCTCGATGGACGGGCCGGATCGTATACGTCGCGCTCTCCCGCATCCGCACTTGCGATCGACGTGATTGTGCGGTGCACTTGCATATGACCTTTGCAGCGGCGCGACTTTAATTGTCTCATTCTAGTCGCTCATCTGGAATTCTTTTCACAGCGTTATCGTGTGTATCTGCCGATGAACCGCCTATGAATAAATATCGTTTCTTTGGGGGAGGATCAAACTGACGCATGCCGCTGCCGCGCGGCGCGGTATGCCATGTGTGCTGTATGCTTATGCCGGCGGAGCAGGTGTGGAAATAAAGTTCGATATACTGGGACCACCTGAAGTAACGGTAGACCGCCAGGGCATTGCTGTATCGCCACAACTGTGGTGCGTGCTCGTGAGCCTATTGATGGCGGCGAACTCGTCTGTGGCTGCCGAGGTCCTCATCGATCGCCTTTGGGGTGAGAATCCACCGCCAAAGGCAAGGCCAACGATCAGGTCTTATATCTGGCGGATCGACCATGCTCTTTCCGGGGCGCAGGCCTCAGGCGAGGCGAGGGCGCAGGTCAGGCGACAGACGCACGGGTATGTGCTAGAGATCGATCCGCATTCGGTTGATCTGCATCGATTCCGCTCGCTCAAACGACAATCGGATGCCCTGGCCGACAGCGGAGAGGTGCGACATGCAGCAGAGCTGTTGCGAGAGGCCGAGGCGATCTGGCGCGGACAAGCATTGGCCGGTCTATCGGGGGACTGGATCGGTAAAGTCCGCAACAGCCTAGAGGAAGAGCGGCGCGCGGCGATCGTCCGCCGGATCGAGCTTGAACTGGAGCTAGGAAGACATGCCGCGCTGCTTGTCGAACTGGGTGGTCTGTGTGAGCAACATCCGTTTGACGAGGTGCTGACCGGATATCGAATGACTGCTCTATTTAGGTCCGGACGTCAGGCTGATGCCCTGCGCACCTATCGGGAGATCCGCGCCAGACTGGTGTCGGAGGGAATAGAGCCCAGTCCCGAGCTTGCCCGGCTGCACGAGCGCATTCTGCGCCATGATCCAGAGCTTGCCATCACGCCCGCATACCGGCGTGCGGGGCGGGGATCACAGCCGAACACGCTTCCGGCTGACTCCGCGGATTTCGCCGGCCGCGAGGAAGAAATGCGGCTGCTGACCGAAGAAACCGAGCCAGAGGGTCGCTCTATGCTTCGGATCGTCGAAGGAATGGGGGGCGTGGGCAAGACCGCGCTGGCTATTCATGCCGCGCATCGTATGACGCGGCGGTACCCGGATGCACAGCTCTACCTGAACTTCCGTGCGCACCACCAACTTCTCGAACCGCTGGAGCCCGCCGACGCCCTGCGTGACCTACTAGCAATGCTAGATCTGCCATCCGTGCGGATTCCTGGGACGCTACGTGAGCGGGCCGAGCTGTGGCGTGCCGAACTGGCCTACCGCCGCGCGGTAATTGTCCTCGATGATGTCGTTGATCCGGAGCAAATCAGACCCTTGCTTCCGGAAGCGGCAGACTGCTTGATCATCGTGACCTCACGGCGACGGCACCTTTGCTTGGCCTCAGCTCGAACGCTTGTGCTTCAGGTTCTAACCGAGGACGATGCCGCAGCGTTGTTCACGCGCATTGCTGGCGGCGCAGCCAACTCCCAGCCAGATGATGTGGCCAGGGTGTCTCGGTTGTGCGGGTGCTTGCCGCTCGCTATCCAGCTCGCGGCGAGTCGTGTTCGTTCCGGTGCGATCGGAAGTCTGCCTGACCTGCTTGACGAGCTCGATGAGCCAATAGGTAATGGTGGATCAGACAGCGAGATAAACCGCCGGATCCAGGCAGCCTTCGAGCTTTCATACCGTCAGCTGACGCTGAATGAACAGCGTTTCTTCAGGTATCTGGGAATTAGTCCATGCATTGACATAACCCCTCATTCTGGGGCGCTCCTAGCTGACATTACTCGTGACGAATCACAAACCATGCTCAGCGCCCTTTCCGACCATCATCTGCTGGAGGAGACCTCGCCTGGTAGGTTCAGCGTTCACGATCTCATCCGCGCCTTCGCCACCGCTCGTTTTGCGGACGAGGAACCTGCGGCGGAGATCAGGCATGGTATCGGTCGACTAGCCGACTTCTACCTGGGCGCCGTGGACCGTGCCAGCGAGGTACGTCATGGGCAAGGGAGGAAAGGTTCAGCGCTGAGTGAGCAAGATCCGCACGTGATGCCATTTGCCGACACGCCAGTTGCAGCTGCGGCTTGGCTCGAATTCGAATGGCGCAATGTTCTCCGAGTCGCCGAGCATTGCGCTAGGCACGAATCGAAACACCGCTGCGCGGACCTTGTGCACGCACTCGCAGAATTTCTGGAGACGAGCGGCCATTGGGATGCCGCGCTCGCCGCCCACCTCATGGCCCTGCAAGCATGCCGAGACCTGGACGATCTTCACGGTATTGCGAGATCCGCTTTCGACCTGAGCCTGATTAGCCTGCGGACCGGGCGGAGCGAGGCCGCGTTGCGCCATGCTACAGATGCGTCAGAAGCATACGGAGCGCTAGGCGACAGGCGGTCGAGGGCTGCAGCACTCGACCGCATTGGCTTCATTCACTGCTGTGCGGCACGATTTCGAGACGCTCTTGCGTACCACCAAGAAGCGCTAGACATCTTCCGTACGCTTGACGATCCTGGCGGCCTCGCCAAGGCCTTGGTTCACGCTGGCGCCGCTCTGGGTAGTTTGGGTCGACTCCAGGAGGAGATGAGCCACCTCAGCCAGGCGCTCGAAATATACCGGGAGACCGGGGATCTACGTGGCCAAGCGTATGCGCTAAATAATATGGGTGACATACAGTCTTGGCGAGGTCGTCATCGTGATGCGCTGCTCAGCTATCAGGCATCACTCGATATCTTTCATCGCATAGGAGGCAAGCAAAACCTCGCTCTACTTGATCATAATATAGCTCGATTGAGACAATACAAAGGGGACTATGGGACGCCGCTCCCCGTGTATCGTAAGGTTCTCGCGACCTATCGATCTCTTGGCGATCTGCAGCACCAGGCTTATGCCCTGGCGGATATCGGATCAGTCTATCTGAGCACTGGCCGGTTTGATGAAGGGCTGGCGCATCATGAGAAGGCCGCATCTATTGCGGAGAAGTCGGGTGATCGCTATGAGTATGCTGAGGCATTGTGCGGGATGGCTGAAGCCCATTGCGGAACCGGGCGACTCGATGCTGCGGTCGAGATATATGGGCAGGTAGTCAGGGTCGCTGGGGAGATTGAATCGCTTTATTTGCGGGGTAAGGCGTTGAGTGGGATGGCGGAGATTGCGCTTCGGACTAAAGGGATGGATGCGGCAAGGATTTACTTCCGCGAGGCTTATGACATTTTTGCGCAGTTGGGGGTGGCTGAGGCCGCTACCGTTGAGATACGGCTTAATACGCTGGATGCGTCGGCTTCTTTATGCGTAATGAGTTTCACGGGGTGGTGCAGGGATCGGCGGTTCAGGCGGGAAACATCGCAGGGGGAGTGCACTTCAGCGTTACGCAGGCTGCTCCGGTCGTTATGCCGGTTCCGGCGCAGCTGCCGTCGGCCGCCTCGAACTTCACCGGGCGGTCGGTGGAACTGGCGGAGCTGGATCGTGTCGCGGCTGAGTATGACCTAGTAAGGCGGCTGGCGATCGCGGTGGTCCTCGGAGTGGGGGGCGTGGGCAAGACGTCACTAGCTTCGCAGTGGCTGCACCGTAACAGCGAACGTTACGAAGGCGGCACGCTGTACGCCGACCTGCATGGGGAGACGCTCACCACGGCGATGTCACCGAGTGAGGTGCTGACGGGGTTCCTCGCCGCGCTGGGTACTCCGCCGGAGCGGATCCCGCTCAACGTCGATGAACAGGGGAAGCTGTTCCGGTCGCTGACTAGCGGGCGGCGGATGCTGATCTTGCTGGACAACGCCGCCTCCGCGGCACAGGTCCGGGTACTCCTGCCGGGACCGGGACCAGGACCTGGCTCCAGCCTCGTGATGGTGACGACGCGCTGGCGGATCTCCGGCCTGGCCATGAACGGCGCGCGTTTCATTGAGCTTGGGCCTCTGGACGACCGGTCGGGTGCCGAACTGCTTACTCGCATGGTGGGCGACGACCGCGTCACAGCAGAGACCGACGCGGTCCGCTCCGTGGTGCGCTTGTGTGGCGGGCTGCCGCTGGCCATCTGCGTGGCCGGTGCGCGGCTCGCGGGCCACGTCCGGTGGCCGGTCCGCCGGGTCGCCGCGGAACTGGCCAGCGAACAACGTCGCCTCGCCGCGCTCACCATCGCCGGGGACTTCTCGGTACGCGCCGCGTTCGACGTCTCCTACCAGGCGCTTTCGGCCGACGCCGCCAGAATGTACCGGCTGCTTTCGCTGATCCCCGGCCCTGACTTCAGCCAGGAACTGGCTGCCGTGGCGGCCGACACCGACCCGCGGCAGGCGGCCGCCTCGCTCGATGCCCTCACCTCGGCGAGCCTGCTCGACGAAACCGTCGAGCAACGCTTCCGGTTCCACGACCTGGTGAAACTCCACGCGCGCGAGCGCGCAGATGCCGAGGCGGCTCACGAACGCACCGCCGCCATCACCAGGGCTCTTGGCTGGTATCTGGTTCAGGCAGTGGCCGCCGACCTGGTGATAATCCCGGGCCGCTGGCGCCTCAACCCCATGTATGAGCAGGCACGCGCGTCGCCACCCGCCTTTGGAGGCCCGCTTGATGCGCTCCAGTGGATGGAATCTGAGCTGCCTGGCTTCCTCGCCGCCGTCAGGACGGCCCACGACGAAGGACTCCACGAGCAGGTCTGGCAGTTGTGCGAGGCGATTTCCGGCCTGTTCACGTACCGCAAGTATTTCCGGCACTGGATCGACACGCACACTCTCGGGCTTGTCTCGGCCCAGGCATGCGGTGACCGGCGCGCTGAGGGACGGATGCGGATCCAACTCGGCTACGTATACCTCAACCTTCGCCGCATCGAGCAGGCCCGGGAGGAATTCACCCGGGCGCTGGCGCTCGCCCGCGAGGAGGGACATCGTATCGGCGAGGCAACCGCACTGGAGCACATGGGCCTAGTGGATATGAGCCTCCGTCAGCCCGAGCAGGCCAACCGCGCGTTCGTTACGGCGCGCCAGATCTACCAGCAGATCGGTCGGCCTCGCGGTGTCATGGGAATGACTCGTCATATCGGCGAGGCGCATCGTGACGCCGGACGGCACGAACAGGCGGTGCAATATCTGCTTGAGGCGCGACGCATGGCCGCGGCGCTCCCTGATCGGTACAACGAGGCCCGATGCCTGACCAGCCTCGGCCAGGCCTACTTGAAAGCCGGGCAGCCCGATCCCGCGGCGCGTTCTCTCAGCGAGGCGCTTGGCATCCTGGTAAGTCTCGGCGGCAGATATGAGCAGGCCCGCGTCCATGCCGCACTGGCTGACGCCCTGCTAGACCTAGGGCAAGGTGCTTCGGCGCAGGAGCATCTCGCCGACGCGCTCGCCATTTACTCCGAGATCGGAGCGCCCGAAGCCGACGAAATCCGGCAGCGGCTCTCGTAATACAGCGCAAACGGAATCGGCGTGGCGGAATTCGCGACTACCCTTCGGGCCGAATCCAGATGTTCTGCCGTCACCACCAGCCCGTGTGGATCGAGCGCGGCCAATGGCCAGCCCGCTGTTCGCCAGCCATGGACGAACATGGCGCATATCAGGGGGTAGAACCCCAGTTCGTTCGTTGTAATGGGGTTGAAAAAAGAGAACGTGACAGTGCGGCACGCTACCAGGCAACCGCGGTCCCCGCCGACGGCGGCCACCGCGCATCCGGGATAGTGGTGCAGAATTCCGCTGAGCCAGGGTGCCGGGCGTCCGTGACAGTAGATCACGTCGGCGACGTCCAGCTGTCCCGGGCTGTCGGCGTCCAGGGCCACGAGGTCGCCGGAAACGCTGAGCCTGGTCGGCACGACCGCCGCGCATGACCGCCAGTGTGCTATCACGCGAGCTGGGCCACCTGCCGTCAGCCGCGCTTCAGTGAGAATCACCAGTCGCCTCCGAATGTCTCGGGGATGACGACAGGACGGGGAGCTGGAACGGGCCATACCTGCGGCTCGTTATCGGGCTCCGGCAGCTGCATCAGCCGGTACATAGCCGACCGGATGATGCGCGCCGACTGCCCGGGTATGTCGGTGACCAGCGCCTGGATCGCGCGATGCTGCTCAGGACGCCAGGCTGACATCGCCTTCTCCAGCTGTGGCGCATATGGCTGTTCCGGCTGCAGATTCGGCGCGATATCGGCAAGCTGCGCAACGGTAGAGCCTGGCTCGATCTCCTCAGTGGGGAACGACGCCAGCAGCACTGGGATGCCGGCAGAGGCGGCGTAGCACGTCGCTGATCCCTGATCGCCGATCACGATATCCGCGGCGGCGAGCGCGGCACGCCATCCCTCCTCCGGAGGGATAAGGAATAGCCCCTGGCGCACGGATTCCGCGTACCACGCGCGGATCTGACGGATGCCGTGCCAATACCAGACACCCGGATGAATGAACGCGGCGACCTGATACTGCCGTGGCGACAGCTGATACATCAGCTTCGCCAGCAGGTCAGGGTGCCGGTTCAGTAGCGAACCTGGCCCCCACGTTGACGAGACCACGACGAGCCTGCGGTTTCGGGCTCCAAGCGCCCGCCGGTAGGCATCCCGTGCGCCCAGGCTTACCGACAGCCGGTCGTAGCAAGGGTCACCCGCTACAAGGGCGATCGCCGCTGCCTCCGGGCACGACCGCCGCAGCCGGTCAACCTGACGCTGAGTGGGTAGCACGATCGCTGACGCGATCGTCCGTCCGTGGCAGATCAGCCTGGCCTGCTGCGGCCCCGCCGCCTCGCGTGATACCGCCGTCCCGTGCCCGTCCCAACGGGCCGGGAACTTGTTATATCCAGCGCCATGCAGCATCTTGACCACAGGCGCGTGGACCCATTCCAGCAGGCCATCCGACGCCGCTAGCGCCAGGTCGAAGCGCGTTTGCGTGACCTGCCGCCAGGGGACCACCACTCCGCCGAGCCGGGCGAGGAACTCCGTTACGCCGCCTGAGATCAGCGCCGAAGGCGGGTGCGTGTACACCACCTGGACCCTTGGGTCTTGTTCGAGCATCGGTACGACATCGCCCAGGCGGGTTGCCGCCGTGACCGTGTGAATAACAACCAGCACCGTTCGCTGGTACTGCAACGTCTGGCCGCGCTGGGCGTCCAGGCCGAACGGGCCGCGCACCCATTCCCCATATGTCATGAATCCTCCGCTGGGCTGTGCTGGATGACATCGTGGGGACCATGGCAAGAGCATGCGCTCAGACCATGAACGATTACGTCGCAGTAACGCTGACGGAAACGTCGCCGTGCAGGTCAGGGGCCGCCTAACCGCCTAACCGCCTAGCCGCACAGCCGGCGGGCGTCCACCGCCCAATTCCGGACATTTCATGATTTGTGGTGCAGGGCGGGATTGGATGATGGCGATTAGGGGCGTGTCAGTTAATAGTCGGCGGACTCGGCGCAGCGGGTCGCTGGGTATTTTATCCGTATATGTTTGGATACGTCGGCAGTCCGCCGTCTGCGTGGCGTGGAAATTAAGGGCCTTGTGGAGGATTGGGTGCCGGTTTCCGGCGCCTTTTCTTCCGCGAGGCTCCTTATTTCCGTAAGGCGGGGGCGAGGGGTGCCCGCTTTGTAACGATGGCGAGGATTTGCGTCGCTGAGCCGAAAGAGTCAGGTACGGATGAGGTCGCCAACGTGCCGCAACGCGGACCGCTCCCGCCCCCAGCGGACCGCGCCCCCGCGTTTACTGATCGATGCCCAGGTAGCTGGCCGCGAGCGGAGAGTCCTCGGCGCGAAGCATCGCGGCGGTCCCGGAGGCCACCAGTTCACCGTGCGAGAGCACGTAGCCGCGGTCCGCGACCTCAAGTGCCAGGTGCACATGCTGTTCGACCAGCAGAACGGCGGTTCCGTGGGTGGCGGCCAGTTCGCGGACGACCGGCAGCAACCGCTCGACGATCACCGGCGCCAGGCCGAGGCTGAGCTCGTCGAGCAGTAGCAGGCGCGGCCGCCGCGCCAGCGCCCGCGCGATGGCGAGCATCTGCTGCTCGCCGCCCGACAGCAGCCCGGCCCTGCGGTGACGCAGGTCACGCAGCCTAGGGAACTGCTCCATGGCGGCCACCGTCGCCGCGCTCGTCGTGCCGTCCAGACGGAAATGTTCGTCGACGGTCAGCCCGTAGAAGATGCCGCGATCGTGCGGGACGTGACTGATGCCCCGGCGCGCCCGCGCGGCGGGGGAGACGCCGGCCAGATCGGCGCCATCCAGGCGGATGACACCGCTGACCAGTTTCACCAGGCCGGAGATCGCGCGCAGGGTCGTGGTCTTCCCGGCGCCGTTCGGCCCGAGCAGGGCGACCACCTCGCCGCGAGCCACGGTGAGCGTCAGTCCGCGTACCACCGGCGCCCCGTCATATCCGGCGCTCACCCCGTCAAGCTCGAGCGTGATCTCCGCATCCTGTGGCGGGCCACAAGCCATGGGCGCACGGTACCAAGCACCAACACACTTCACAATGTTGTGACACATGTTGCTGCCAAAATTGTTGACACATCATTGGGCGAGGTTTTTGCTTGGTGCGTATCCGCCGTGTCTGGCTTGTCTGGCCGCAGTTGTGGGAGGCGCCGTGCGAACACAAGCGCGGATGATCGCGACGTCCGCCGTGGCAGTCGTTACCGCGGCTCTAGCCGCAGGATGCAGCAGCGGCACATCAGGCAGCACTGCCAGCGGGACCCATACCGCAACCGCGCCAACCTCGAGCGCGCCAACCACGAACTCAGGCGGCGCCGGGAGCGCCTCGGTCACCAACTACGCGACGTACATCGGCGCCAAGTCCGGCCCGGCGGACTCCGCACAGGCGCCGGTGTACATCGGCTGGATCAACCAGCAGGGCGGCCAGCAGCAGATCGGCCCGCTGGCAACCGCCGGCGCACAGCTCGCGGTCAAGTACATCAACGCGACCCTCCACGGCGTCGACGGCCACCCGGTCGCGCTGAAGACCTGTTTCATCACCTCCGCCGAGGAGGAAGGCACGACCTGCGGGCAGCAGATGGCCGCGGACAAAAGCGTCTCCGTCATCGACGAAGGCGCCGTGGCGATCGGTATCCAGTCCTTCTACTCCACGATCGGCACGACCAAGCCGGTCATCGTCGGGGTCGCCGCAACCCCAACAGACGCCACCCGGCCCAGCTCCGTCATTCTCTTCGGCGATGTGACCCATGTGCTCGGGCCGTTCGGGAGCTACGCCAAGGACATTCTGCACGCCAAGACCGCTGCACTGATATATCCGGACATCGAGGGCATCACGCAAGGCGCGGCCGCCATCGCGGCGTCGCTCAGACAGGCCGGCGTCACGGTCAGGCAGGTCGGCTACGACGAGAACCAGACCGACCTGATCGGGCCGCTGACCAGTGCCGGCGCGCAGACCGCCGACATGGTGATCCCCTACAGCGACTCATCTGGCTGCGTGAACCTCGCCAAAGGCCTCAAAGAGCTGGGCATCACCGACGCGAAGAAGATCGTGTCCGCGCCGCTGTGCCTGAACGGGCAGGTCGCCGCGGGCCTCGGGGGCGACTTCCCGCTCTGGACCTATGCGATCGCCAGCTCGCTGTTCGGCGACCCCACCGATCCGGGCATGCCGGCCTACATGAACGTGACCAAGCAGTACGGCAATCCGGCCGACGCGCCGGACCCGTGGAACATCGTCGCGTTCGCGCAGATACTGACGACCGTCCGGTTCCTCAACCAGCTCGGTTACGGCCACATCACGCCGCAGGCCGTGCTCGGACAGGCCAAGGGGTTCACCGGGCCGGTCGCGCTCGGCGCTCCGGCGCTTCAGTGCGGCAAGTACCCGTCGGCTCCCGCGGTCTGCAACGACCGGACCCAGTTCTTCGTGTACAAGGGGAACCACGACTTCGTCAAGGTTGCCGGCTGGCTGCAACCTCCCGGGTAAGCCGCCTTGCAACAGATACTCCTGTTCATCCTGCTCGGACTGGGCTCCGGCGCGCTGATCGCCGGGCTGGCGCTCGCCGTCGTGCTGACGTACCGCGGGTCGGGGATCATCAACCTGGCGACCGGCGGGGTCGCGATGCTGGCCGGGTACGCCTACTGGGCCCTGCGCACCGGACGCATCGCAAACCTGCCCGCCGCGCCGGCGCTGGTGATCAGCCTGCTCTTCGCGCTGGCGGCGGGCGCGGCGATCGAGCTGATCGTGTTCCGGCCGCTGCGGAACGCGGCGCCGCTGGCCAAGCTCGTCTCCTCGCTGGGCGTGCTGCTGGTCGCGCAGGCGTCGATGCTGCTTGCCTTCGGCACCACCGCGCAGCCGGAGCCCAGCGTGCTGCCCACCAGCACGGTCCGGGTGTTCGGCGTGGTGATCCCGGTGGACCGGTTCATCCTGACCGGCGTGGTCATCGTCGCTACCGCGGCGCTGGCGGCGTTCTACCGGTGGACGCGGTTCGGCCTCGCCACCCGTGCGGCCTCGGAGAACGAAGTCGCGGCCATGCTCGGTGGCCTCTCACCGAACCTGATCTCGCTGGTGAACACCCTGATCGCCGCGCTGGTCGCGGGATCGATCGGGATCCTGGCGGCGTCGATAACCCAGCTTGACTCCAGCACGTTGCCGCTCCAGATCGTGCCCGCGCTGGCCGCGGCGCTGCTGGCCGGTTTCAGCTCATTCGGCGTCGCGTGCGCGGCCGGCATCGGGATCGGCATCGGTGACTCGCTGATCAACTATGCGGCGAGCCAGTCATGGTTCCCGACCTCGGGTGGCGTCGCGCTGCCCGGCGTCACCGACCTGCTCGCGTTCGTGATCATCGTCCTGGCGATGTTCCTGCGCGGCGCGCGGCTACCCGGCCGCGGCGAACTGGTCGAACGCCGCCTGCCCGAGGCGCCACGCCCCCGCCGCCTGGCCGCCACGTCGCTGCCGCTGGCCGCGGTGTGCGCGGTCGCGCTGGTGGTGCTGCCGTTCGACTTCCGCGAAGCGCTGATCAACTCGCTGATCGGCACGCTGATGGCGCTGTCGCTGGTGGTCATCACCGGCTTCGTCGGCCAGATCTCCGTGGTGCAGCTCACCTTGGCCGGGGTGACCGGCTTCACGATCTCGCACCTGGCGGTGGGGGCCGGGATCGGCTTTCCGCTGGGCGCGGCGGCGGGTGTGCTCGCGGCCGTCGTTTTCGGGCTGGTGACCGCGTTCTCAGCGTTGCGGGTGCGCGGAGTGAGCCTGGCCGTCGTGACGCTGGCCGCCGCGGTGGCCATCGAGAACTTCGGCTTCGTCAACACCACCTGGGGTGGCGGTCAGTCCGGCTCCCCGGTGCCGGAGCCGCGCCTGTTCGGGCTCGACCTGGGCACGCACGCGGGGTTCCGCGGCCTGGACGGCGATCAGCCCAGCCCGGTTTTCGGCTGGGTCGTGCTCCTCGTGGCGGTGGTTCTGTGCGTGTTTGTGGGACTTTTGCGCCGCGGAACCCTCGGGCAGCGGATGCTGGCGGTGCGCTCGAACGAACGGGCCGCCGCGGCGGTGGCGATCAACCCGCGGGCCGTCAAGCTGATCGCGTTCGGTATCGCGGCATTCATCGCCGGGGTCGCCGGGTCGCTGTACGCGTACAATTTCGGGTCGGTGAGCGCCGACCGCTTCGACGCGGTGACCGCGCTGAGCCTGATCGCCTTCGCCTACGCGGGCGGCATCACGCTGATCTCCGGTGCGGTGTTCGCCGGCCTGATCTCGGCCCAGGCCTTGCTGCCATACGCCCTGGACAAGTGGTTCGGGCTCAACGGAAACTGGTTCCTGCTGTTCGGCGGGGTGGTGCTGATCCTGACCTTGCTGCAGAATCCTGAAGGTGTCGCCGGAGCCTTTTACAAGCGTTTCAACGAACGGGCGGTGGTGCCTCCTCCGCCACCCGATCCTCCGCCCGTGGAGTCGCCCCGTAAGCGCGCTCCGCGCGTCCCACGGCCCGGCGATGCCGTCCTGCGCGTAACCGGTCTGTCGGTCGCGTTCGGCGGCGTGCTCGCGCTCAGCGACGTGTCGATCGAGGTCCGCCCGGGGGAACTGGTCGGCCTGATCGGCCCGAACGGCGCGGGCAAGACCACGCTGATCGACGCGGTCAGCGGATTCGTCCGGTGTACCGGCCACGTCGAGCTGGCCGGGGCCGATCTGGGCGGGTTGCCGCCATATGAGCGCGCCCGCCGCGGGCTGGCCCGGACCTGGCAGAGCACCGAGCTTTTCGAGGACCTGGATGTCCGCGAGAACCTGATGGTTTCATCCCGGCACGCAGATGCGGAACAAGCACTTGATTTGGTCCACATGAAATGGGCGGCCGGCCTGATGCCCGGCCAGCTTTCGGCCGGCCAGCGCAAGCTCATCGGCGTGGCCCGGGCTCTTGCCGGTGGGCCAGCGTTGCTGTGCCTTGACGAGCCCGCCTCTGGCTTGGACACGCGGGAGACATCGGAACTGGGTAAGTGCCTGCGCGAGCTGGCCGATGATGGGCAGTCCATGCTGCTGATCGAGCACGACATGGGCCTCGTGCTGAGCGTATGCGATCGGGTTGTGGTGCTTGAATTCGGTCAGGTGATCTTTGACGGCACACCGCGAGCGGTCCGGGACAACCCCCAGGTAATCGCCGCCTACCTAGGCGCGACCCCCACCCCAGCGGAGACCCCGCAGCCGCAGCCGCAGCCGCAGCCGCCCGGGGGGTGAATGTGCCATCGCACCCCCTAAAGGGGGGACAACGGCACATTCACCCCCGGACCTACGGGGCCATGTGCACCTTGGTGACCGGGGGCGGGCCGCCGCGCGGGCCCATGGTCTCGACGATCGCGGACACGCCGGCGTTGCCGGCCCCGGCGACCACGATGAGGACCGCGGCGGGGGAGTTCAGCATCCGTACCGGAACGTCCCCGTTGACCGCGGACCCAGGCTGCGCGTCGGGGTGATCGGATGGCAGCCGCCAGCGGGTCCGGCTGGACAGCGCGTCCTTGCCGGCGGCTGCCAGCTCCGCTGGAGTACGGACCGCGTTCTCGTACAGGTACTGCCGGACGTCCTCCTTGGACCAGCCGGCGTTGTGGAACAGCCGCGCGTGTTCCGGGCTGAGCACCAGCAGGGCGCTGGTCGTCTCGTGCACGAGCGCGCCGGTGCGCGAGATCGTCCCGCCGATATCGGTGGCGAGTTGCTCGGGCATCTGCGTGTGCCGCGCCTCGACGTGCAGCGTTGAGCGGATGGTCAACGCGGTCACGGCGCTGTCCGCCGGGTCAAGGCCGAACTCAACATGCAGCGGCGCCCAGGGGCTCTCCTCTTCGTTTTCCGCCATACAGGCCGTGTACTTGGCCGGGGTGCCCTGCGTGGCCTGATCGAGTTCGCGTGGCCGCAGGCCGAACGCGTTGATCACGCCGAGGCGTATGGCCCGGCCTATCGTCGCGTTCGCGCGGAAGCCGGAGCCGAACACGTTCCCCTTGCTGTTCAGGCCGATCCGCTCGCAGACCGGTCCGTTCACGATCAGGAACGGGGCGGTCCCCGTGGTGGACTGCCAGATGGCACGGGTCGCGTATCCCTCGGCCGCCAGCGACTCCCACGCGGCGAGAACGACCGGCAGATACTCCGGCCGGCAGCCGGCCAGCGCCGCGTTGATGGCGGCCAGCCGGACCGTGCACTCCCGGTTCAGGTGCGGCATCGCCAGCAGGACGTCGGCCGGATCGCGGTCGGTCTGGGCCAGGAACTCGGCCAGGTAGGACTCGGTGACGGGGACGACCGGCAACCCGTCGGTCCAGCCCTGGTCCGCGTAGTACTCGATGGCCCGCCGCACCGCCGCGGAGTCCTCGGTCAGGGACGGATCCGCCACTCCGGCCTGCGACGCCGCGGCCGGAGGCCCAGGCAAATTCAGCGCCGCGGCCGGAGGCCCAGGCAAATTCAGCGCCGCGGCTGGAGGCCCAGGCAAATTCGACGCAGTTGTCATTCGACCCCCAGGATCCGCAGCAGATCGGGCATGAAATCGCGCACCCGGTCGCGGATCTGCTCGGCGGTCAGGCTGGCAACGGGGTGCGGGATGCTCAGGTACTCGAAGCCGGGGAAGCCGTAAGACCGCGCCATCGCCTGCGCTGTCAGGACGAATGGATCGGTGCAGATGCTGACCGCGGGCACCCCGGCCCGCTCCAGCAGGATCCCGTCGGCCAGACTGGCCGCGCTGCACGAGCCTCAATCGCCGATTCCGGCCACTACGAAGTCGCAGTTGTGCAGGATCCGCTGGATCAGGCTCTCCTCGGCCGGCGTGCCGAAATATCCCTTCTGGTACATCACGAAGTCACTGACGCCGTGGGCCCGGCAGAGTTCGCGGGCGGTCTCGGTCAGCAGGACCGACGCGTTCGGCTTGGCGTTTTCGAGCAGGCCGACCGTCAGCCCGGTCAGTTTCCGCAGCCGCGGAGCGAGGGTGGTGTCGACGGTCCGTTCGCTGGCGCCGGTCGGGTCAAGCAGCTTCTCTGCCACACCTACGAGCCTGACCCGTCATGCGGCCGACCGCAAGGGGGCGCCGGGAGGCGAGCGGAAGCGAGCTGCCGCGGCGGTTGCCGTCCCGGAGGGGCGGCGGTTGCCGCCGTGGCTCCAAGCCGGCCGAGCGCCGCGGCCGGAGGCCCAGGCCAATTCAACACAGCGAGGTCTTGGCGCGGAGGGAGCTATGCCGCCAGCCACTCCTGCTCGCGCCGCACGCGCTCGGTGAGGGTGAGGACGCCCAGTTCCGCGCGGACGGCGTACGGCAGCCAGTCGATGGCCAGGCGGCGAGCGATGTAGTCGACCACGGATCGCACCCGTGGGATCTCCGGGTCGTCGGTGTGCCCGTTGGGGACGAAGTGGAGGCCGAGCGCCGGCCTGATCAGATCGGCGAGCGGCACCCGATACCGCAGCCCGGCGGAAAGCGCGATGGCGTAGTTCTCTATGAGGGCGGCGCCGGTTGTGCCGTGCTTCCCGAACCTGATGAACACCTCGCCGAGGGTACCGTCCGGACGCTGGTTAGCGGTCAGGTAGAACCGCTCGCCGCCGATCGTCACGGCGTTGGGCACTGTCACCGAACACCCCCGAAACAGTATATGAATTATCCACTCTACGTGCTGACATCCCACGCCGCACGATCTTGAGTCTACTGATGCTCGGTCGTGAACTAGTCGAGGACGCGCCCGTTCACCTGCGGTAACCTGGCTGGGTGACCGAACATCAGGACCGGGCACCGGATCTTGGCATCCTCATCACGATCAGGTCCTTGCTGCCGAATCTGGCCCCCGTGGAGCGCCGGGTGGCTCAAGCGGTCCTCGACGACCCGGCTGGGGTCGCCTGGCGGAACATCTCCGAACTGGCCAGCTCCTGCGGTACGTCCGCCACCAGCGTGGTTCGCTTCTGCCGGGCCATCGGCCTGCGTGGCTACCCGGAGCTGAGACTGGCCTTGGCCGGCGCCGTGGCGCAGGACGACAAGTCTGCCCTCGCGGCCTCGAGCGACATCGACCCCAACGACGACGCGGCCACGATCACGAAGAAGATCGCCTACGCCGACGCCAAGGCGGTCACCGACACCGCCAGCCACCTGGACATCGCGACCCTCGAGCACGTGGTCGAAGCGCTGGCCAAGGCCAAGCGGATCGACATCTACGGCGTCGGCGCCAGCGGATTCGTGGCCCAGGACCTCCAGATGAAGCTCCAGCGCATCGGCAAGCCCGCGTACGCGTGGCCCGATCCGCACATGGCGATCTCGAGCGCCTCCCTACGGGAGAAGGGCGACGTAGCGATCGGCTTGTCGCATACCGGCACCACGGTGGACACCATCGACGTGCTGCGCGAGGCACGTGACCACGGCGCCACCACGGTCGCGGTGACGAACTTCCCGTGGTCGCCGATCACCGAGGTCGCGGACTTCGTCCTGCTCACCGCGGCCCGCGAGACGGCGTTCCGGTCCGGTGCCATGACCAGCCGGATCGCACAGCTCACCGTCGTCGACTGCCTGTTCATCACGCTGGCCCAGCAGGACCTGCCCAATACCCGGATCGCGCTGGAGAAGACCTTCGCCGCCGCTCAGGCCAAGCGGATCCGCCGCACCCGCCGCAAATCCACGGACTAGGACGGGACCGCTGAGCAGCGGCGACTACGCCGCAGTCTGCCGTCCAGCGTCATGGAAATTAAGAGCTTTGCGGAGGATAGGGCGCCGCTTTCCGGCGCCTCTTCTTCCAGGAAGCTCTTT
>Ga0213881_10000392_pt1 | contig 29862 bp, 27 predicted proteins | sample BarmaccoBMER_R08_FD_160104 | JGI IMG/M metagenome (GOLD analysis project Ga0213881, IMG submission 160104) | Barbacenia macrantha exposed rock microbial communities from rupestrian grasslands, the National Park of Serra do Cipo, Brazil - ER_R08 ...
CTCGTTCATCGCGGTCCGCGACAGGGCGTCAACGTGCGAAGAGCCGGCTCGACCAGCGGTGAGACCTCCGGCGACCCACTGTGAACAGTGCTATGCAGAACTGGCAAGCGTGGGTTTGTCCGGTGACAGCACCATCTGATGACAGTGAGGCCATTGGCTCTACTCATCAGCGAGTGCACAGGGTCGAATGTTGCGCTGGGGGGCGTGAACGGCACCGGAGCCGACCAAGGTCTCCAGGCCGTCTCCAGGCCGTGAAACGTCGGGCAGACGTGAGAAGTTTTGAGAACTACCGAGATGTATTTCTGCAGCTTAAGTGCCCTATGGGGGCTTATCGGCGCAGGCCACTCTAGGGCAGAATCAGTTCTTGTCGAACTGGCGGATTTGCGGGTCGGCGCCGAAGTCGGCGGCCCAGAGCGCGTCAAAGCTACCTGGCTTGAGCGCAATCCCGAAGAACCTCATCCCTTGCGGCTCCCCGTTGAACACTTCCTGGCTAGGGCCGTCCACCCGCACCACCTTGCCGTCGGGACCACGTTCGCCCCAGGCGGTGATACGTCCGGAGTCGGTGGCGAAGATGAACCGTGCCGAGCCGCCCAGCATGACCGTGCGACCGTCGACTTGCGCCGGCTGATTGGTCACGACGAACTTGTCGGAGTTGATATCGGCACCGTTGAAGACGACCCCAGTCGCCTTACCTATGGATGTCTCTTCGGTGCTGGTATCGGTGCCGGGAATGGTTACAGTCTTGAGCGGATCCTGGTGTAGCTCGCGCATCTTCGAGTCGCTGGACACGGTGACGTCACCGAAGAATTGATAGGACGCGTTACCGGCGGCCACCCAGAAATGTCCCCCCGCGCCCTTTGGGCGAATCGCGATGCCCCAAGCGTTGACCATGTCGGGAATGGTGAAGTGTGCCTTGTACGCCTCCGAGTTCGCCGCCAAATTGACTTGGCGGTAATGGTTATCCGGCGATGGGGCAGGGCTGGCGGTGGTGGTGGTACCTGTGCCGCTGCACGCGGCTACCGTGAGGCAGACAGCGAGGCAGGTCATGCCTCGATGAGCTGGCCCGATTCTTCCAAGCAGATGCATAAACACACTCCAAAAGTAAGCCCGACCTAAATTGAGTAAGGGTAGGCTTGCCAACACAAAGAAACAAGATTGATACACGTAATCGACCGAGCACGCATTGCGGTGACGGCGAGGGCGCGCACGGACGCTGGCGCGGTGCTGCAGCGATGCTGCGCCGGAGGAGTGATGGGTCTAGGCATGCCCCCGAAAGCCTGTATTCTTCCCCAGTCCCGCTACCGTGAGGAGATCCGTGGTGACGCACGATGACGGCGCGGCGTCGTAGGAAGTCGGGCTCTGGGCCCTCCGCCACTGCTTTAATCGCCTGGCTCGGCGGTGGCCGACCTGGCGTTACGGACGGCGAGGCGACGCCAGTCTCGGTAACCGGCAGCGCACCGATCGGTCGGACCGTCGGTGGCCGGGCGATCCTCGTAGGCCGTGCCTGTGGTCTGGCCGCGGGGACCCTTCTCGCTTGTGGCTCGGTGTTTGTCGGTGCGACGCATGCTGGCGATGGTTCGCTCGCCACCGACAGCGCCCCACTGCTCAACCCCCTCCCGGCCGAGCCGGAAGCTACTGCTGATACTCCGGGAGAATTTGAGTCAGGCATGGCCAGCGAGCCGGCTCCTGCGTCCCCGGAGCCAGTCAGAGCCCAAGCGGTCGCGGTGCAGAGCTCCGTGGTCGCCCCCCGGAGCGGGCAGGTTCGTCGCAACGCTCCGGTATCTGTAGACATGCCCGCCGAAGCGACTCAGCATCCGCATACCGCACCGCAACTCGGGCAGCCCGGTCCGTCAGGCGCTGGTCGCGCCCCGGCTGCCCCGGTCGCACCGATCAGTCCGGTACTGGACCCTGCCACCAGGGGAGTAGGCGAGGTTGCGCCGGTGGGCGGTGTCTTGAGGCCAGCGAAACCTAGTCCACAGCGCGCAGACAACCAATTTGCTCCGGCACGCAACGAGCAGGTTGCTCACCGGCGCGATAAGCCAGTAAATGATGCTCCGCAGGGCCCTGTGCAGACGCTGGATAAAGTTGTGGCGCCGCTGGACAACCCCGTTAATCCGGTCCTTGATCCGGTCACCAAGCAACCGCTCACTCACGCGGTCACCCAACAGGCACCCATTCAACCAGTTACCCAACCGGCGATGGCCATGCTGAACTCATTGCTGCCCCTTGGCTGACGCCTGGAGCCGTTGTTCGGTCAATCCCAGCGGCGTGCCAACATCAGCACTGCCTGGTCATAGATCCCTTGGGCTTCGGCGGGAAGTTCGTTGCGTACGACCAGCGTCTCAAGCACCGCGAACAGATCGGCGATGACATCTCGCTCGCTGGTGTTGAGCTGATCAGAACGGATCTTCGCCTGCGCTAGTCTCGGCGCAGCGGACTTCGCCGAGACAGCCACTTGGCGGTTGGTGCTTTGTATGACCAGCATGTCCTGTCGACTTTCCGGCTCCGGTGCCGCGAGCGTGGTGCTCGCCGTGGGTAAGCGGTGTCGGCCTCACCGCCGGCCCCACGACGGCATACCCACCTGTATGTCACCTAAACCGATGGGTAAATCGCGCACTGGAGTCCGTGCGCACTGCTGGCGGCGGGGGTAATCACCTGGCAGGTCAGCTGTCCGGATAGCATCGGCAGCGTCGACAACCTCAATCCCCATCGCCTTAACCACAAGGAGTTCTCGTGGTCACGCCGTCCTCGCCGGTCCAGCCCGCCCTGCGCGTGAGGGTGCCGGCCGGGACCACCGCTGGCGCGGCGTTACGCGAAGGGGGAGTGCCAACCAGCGGACCAGCCGCGGTGGTGGTCGCTCGAGACGCACAAGGAGTGCTGCGTGACCTGTCCTGGGTGCCTGACCGGGATACTGAGGTCGAAGCCGTCGCAGCCAATAGCCCCGACGGGCGAAGCGTCATCCGGCACTCCTGTGCGCACGTGCTCGCCCAGGCCGTGCAGCAACACTTTCCCGGTACCAAGCTAGGCATTGGGCCGCCAGTGACCGACGGTTTCTACTACGACTTCGACGTCGAACGGCCTTTTACTCCCGAGGACCTCGCGGACCTCGAGAAAGCCATGCGCAAGATCATCAAGTCTGGCCAACGGTTCTCGCGCCGGGTACTGGGTTCGGTGAGCGAGGCCAAACGCGAACTGGCTGACGAGCCGTACAAGCTGGAACTGATCGATATCAAGGGGCCCGGCTCGAACGCTGGCCTCAACCCGGATGAGGTCATGGAAGTCGGCGCAGGCGAGCTGACGATGTACGACAACGTGCACCCGCACACCGGTGACATCATCTGGAGCGACCTGTGCCGGGGTCCGCACGTGCCGACCACCCGGCACATCCCGGCGTTCCGGCTGATGCGCACCGCAGCGGCCTACTGGCGAGGCAACGAGCAGAACTCGCAGCTGCAGCGGATCTACGGCACCGCGTGGGAATCAACCGAGGCGCTGGAGCGGCACCTGGAGTTGCTCGCCGATGCGCAGCGGCGCGACCACCGCAGGCTTGGCGCGGAGCTGGACCTGTTCAGCTTTCCTGATGAGATCGGGTCTGGACTGCCGGTGTTCCATCCGCGCGGTGGCACCGTGCGGCGGGTCATGGAGGACTACTCCCGCCGCCGGCACGAGGAGGCGGGCTATGAGTTCGTCAATTCGCCGCACATCACCAAGGCGCAGCTGTTCGAGATGTCCGGGCACCTGGACTGGTATGCCGACTCCATGTTTCCCCCGATGCATCTCGACGAGGAGCTTGCGCAGGACGGCACAGTGCGCAAGCCGGGGCAGGACTACTACCTCAAACCGATGAACTGCCCGTTCCACAACCTCATCTACCGCTCGCGGGGGCGTTCCTACCGTGAACTGCCCCTGCGGCTATTCGAATTTGGGTCGGTTTACCGGTACGAAAAATCGGGCGTGGTCCACGGCCTGACCCGGGCGCGTGGCTTCACCCAGGACGATGCGCACATTTATTGCACTCCTGATCAGCTGCAGGGTGAGATCCGTTCGCTGCTGACTTTTGTGCTCGACCTGCTTCGCGACTTTGGGTTAGACGATTTCTACTTGGAGCTGTCCACCCGAAACGACGAAAAATATGTCGGCAGCGACGAGCAGTGGGAGCAGGCGACCGACGCGCTGCGCCAAGCTGCCGAGGCTAGCGGGCTGGAGCTGGTCCTTGACCCTGGCGGGGCCGCCTTTTACGCGCCCAAGATTTCTGTGCAGGCCAAGGATGCGCTGGGACGTACCTGGCAGCTATCCACTATCCAAGTTGACCTCCAAGAACCAGAGCTCTTCGAGCTGGAATACACCGCATCCGACGGTTCCCGGCAGCGTCCGTACATGATCCACCGGGCATTGTTCGGATCGATCGAACGGTTTTTCGGCATCCTCACCGAGCACTATGCGGGCGCGTTCCCAGCCTGGTTGGCGCCGGTGCAGGTGGTCGGGATCCCGATTGCTGACGAGCACATCGAGCATTTACAACAGGTCGCCAAGGCGCTGCGGGCACGCGGAATCCGCGTCGAGGTGGATACCTCGGATGAACGGATGCAAAAGAAGATCCGGACCCATACCACACAGAAGGTGCCCTTCCTCCTACTCGCTGGCAATAAAGACGTTGAAGCTGGCGCAGTTTCTTTCCGATTTCGTGATGGCAGCCAGGTCAACGGCGTAGCAGTTGAAGATGCGGTCAGCGCCATTACCGGCTGGGTGGCTCGGCGGGAGAACCGCTCGCCCAGCGCAGCGGAGCTGCCGATAGGAGAGTCGTGACCCAGGGTGGGGTCGGGGCGCCGGACGCGTGGCAGCGCCTGTGGACGCCCCATCGGATGGCGTATATCAAGCAGGAAGGAAAGGCCGGACCGGAGGCCACTGCTGGCGAGTGCCCCTTTTGCCAGATAATTACCATGGATGACGTCGAGGGCCTGGTGATCGCCCGTGGTGCCACGGTCTACGCGGTGCTCAACCTCTATCCCTACAACCCTGGCCACCTGATGGTGGTGCCGTACCGGCACGTCGCCGATTACCCGGACCTGACCATCGAGGAGACCACCGAACTGGCCACCTTCACCCAGCAGGCCATGCTCGCCGCTCGGCGTGCCGCCGCCCCGCATGGCTTTAACATCGGGATCAATCAGGGTTCTGTCGCCGGGGCCGGTATCGCGGCACATCTGCACCAGCATGTGGTTCCCCGGTGGGGCGGCGATGCGAACTTCATGCCGGTTGTGGGCGGTACCAAGGTACTGCCCCAGCTGCTCGCTGAGACTCATACGCTCCTGGTGGAGGCATGGAAACAACTCTCCTGACCCCGCTTGCATCCCGGTAGCGGTCGTCGCGATGCTCAACATCTTTGCTCGCCCATCGGTATCCCGGTTCCTGGAGCCGGTGGGTGCCCGCCTGGTCCAGGCGGGTGTCCGGGCGGACACCATCACAATCATCGGCACGGTCGGGACGGTGGCCGCTGCACTGTGGTTTTTCCCTCTCGGTTACCTGGTGACCGGCACCATCGCCATCACTGTGTTCGTGTTGCTCGACGTGCTTGACGGCGCAGTCGCCAGGGCTGGTGGATCGGGTAGCCCCTGGGGAACCGTGCTTGACGCCACGTGTGACCGGATTGCTGATGGCGCGTTGTTCGCCGGGCTGGCCTGGTGGTGCTTCGTGGTGGCCAACAATCGGCTGCTCGCCTCGGCGACATTGGTGTGCCTGGTCAGTGCCCAGGTCATCTCCTACATCAAGGCGCGTGCGGAAGCCAGCGGGCTGCGTGCGGACGGCGGGATGGTTGAGCGCGCCGAGCGCTACATCATCACCTTGCTCGGCGCCGGGTTGGCCGGTCTTGGAGTTCCCTTCGCGCTTGATGTCGCCCTGTGGTTGCTCGCCGGCTTACAGATCGTGACGGTATTCCAGCGGCTGCTGGCCGTACGGCGTAGCGCCTGGCAGCGCGAGCTCAGGTAGGAACACGTGAGCAGGCTCGCCGACCTGGGGTACGCCGCCGGATGGCGGTTGCTGCGCTTCGCTCCAGGGGATCTGACCACTCGAGCGTTTCGCGCTGCGGCTGACCTGGCCGCCCATCGCGGCGGTCCCGGTATCAGTCAGTTGCGCCGGAATCTCACCCGCGTAGTGCCGGACGCCAGCCTTGCCGAACTTGACGCGCTGGTCCGTGACGGGCTGCGCTCCTATGCCAGGTACTGGCAAGAGGTGTTCCTGCTGCCATGGGCCGACCACGCCGCTGTTGTGGATCGGTTCGATAGTGGAGTGCAAGGACGTGAGCATCTACACCATGCCGTGAGCGCTGGCCGTGGAGCGGTGGTGGTATTGCCCCACAGCGGTAACTGGGATATGGCTGGACTGTGGTGGGTCCATCAGCACGGATCTTTCAGCACGGTGGTGGAGCGGCTCGCGCCCGAAGAGCTCTACCAGCGCTTTGTCCGGTATCGTGCTTCACTGGGTTTTGACATCATCCCGCTGACCGGAGCGGGTAATCCGATCCCACGGCTGCTACGCCGGCTTCGTGCGGGCGGGGTGGTATGCCTGCTCGGCGATCGCGACATCACGGGCACCGGGACGGTTGTCGAGTTTTTTGGCGGCGCTGCCCGGATGCCTCTGGGGCCGGCCCGGCTGGCTGCCGCTACCGGAGCCACCCTACTGGTGATCGGCTGCTGGTTTACCCCCAAGGGATGGGGTGCCCGCATTCACCCGCCGGTGCCCGTACCGGACCGGGCAGCGGTGCGCCAGGCCACCCAAACGGTGGCGGATTATTTCGCCCTCGATATCGCCGCGCACCCGCAGGACTGGCACATGCTCCAGCCGTTGTGGCTTGACGACATGTCGGTCACGTCTGTTCGCGAGGCGGGATAGCCGGGATCTTGTTGCGGATCGGGATGGTGTGCCCGTATTCCCTGGCCGTGCCGGGCGGGGTGCAGGCACATGTGCTCGGATTGGCCAGTGGCCTGCGCAGCCTCGGCCATCAAGTGGAGGTACTCGCCCCAGCCGCGGCCAATGATCCGGCACAGGTACTGCCCGAGTTCGTCACTCCAGCGGGGCGCGGTGTCCGGGTGCCGTACAACGGATCGGTCGTCCCCCTGATATTCGGCCCCCTCGCCGCTAACCGTGCATGGCGCTGGATGCACGACCACGACTTCGACCTGCTGCACCTGCACGAGCCAGTGGCGCCGAGCCTGTCATTGATCACTCTGGCACTGGCTGAACTGCCGGTCGTCGCAACTTTCCACTTTGCGACCACCCGGTCACGGGCGCTGGCCGCAGCTCAAGGACTGTTGCAACCCACCATGGAGAAGATCACCGCGCGGATCGCGGTCTCACCGCTGGCCCGGCGGGTGCATGTCGAGTACCTCGGTGGCGACGCGGTGGAGATTCCTAACGGAGTCGACGTGTCGCGGCTGTCCGGAGCGCGGCCGCTGGCCGGGTATCCGCGCAGTGGGGGGACCGTCGGCTTCGTGGGACGCTTCAACGAGCCTCGCAAGGGAATGCCGGTGCTCCTGGCAGCCCTCCGAGTGATGATCCACACGCGACCCGATCTGCGCCTGCTGGTGGTGGGCCACGGAGATACTCAGGCCCTGCTGCGTGCTGCGGGTCCGGCGCTCGCGTCCCGGATCCACGTGCTGGGTCCGTTGAGCGATGAGGGTAAGGCGGCGGTGCTGGCCAGCGTCGACGTGCTCTGCGTGCCGGCGCTCGGGGGGGAGAGCTTCGGCATCGTGCTCACTGAGGCGATGGCTGCTGGAACGCCCGTGGTCGCCAGCGACCTCGACGCGTTCAGTCGGGTGCTTGACGACGGGAAAGCGGGCGTGCTGGTCCCGGCTGGATCAGCGGAGGCGCTAGCCGCGGCGCTCGGTGGCCTGCTCGACGATCCAGCGCGGCGTTCGGCGCTGGCGGCGGCCGGTCGCCGCCGGGTGGCCATGTGGGATTGGCCGGTGGTGGCCCGGCGGGTGCTGCAGGTCTACCAAAGCGCGGTCGCCGCCGATCCCCGGCGGTTGAAGTCTGGACCCGGTGGCGCACGCGCCCGTTAGCGGTCTGGCTAGGGTCACCCGGTGCGCGTTACCTGGGTTGCAGTGACTGCCGGGCTGCTCGGTGCCGCGGTGGGAGCCATGCGCGCCGCAAGCCGGTTGGACCGGCTGCATGTACGCACCGACGCAGCGTGGGCTGCCCTCGACGCGGCCCTGTACCGCCGCGCTGTCGTGGCCAGCGCGCTCGACGGCCCCAGCGCGCTGCGCCGCACCGCCCACGCAGCGTTGTTGGCCGGGCCGATGGCCCGGGAAGACGTGGAAAACGAACTCGGTCGGATGCTGTCGGTGCTGGACCGTTGCCGGCTCGAACCCGCCCGTGCCAACCGGCTGGCTGAAGCGGAGCAGACTGTGGTGATCGCCCGGCGGGTCTACAACGATGCGGTGCGCGACACCCTCGCGTTGCGGTCGCGCCGCATGGTGCGCTGGCTGCGGCTGGCCGGCACGGCGCCGCTGCCGACCTACTTCGAGATTGTCGAACCCGAGCTACCGGCTTACGGGCTCGAACTGGACGGCGCCGGGGCATAACGCGAGAAATGCCGGGTAAACACGGCGGTCCCCGAGGTCAACCCACGCAAGTCGACTGCGTAGCGGAGCAACTCGGCTGCGGGCACCTCGGCGCGGACCAGCATCCGGCCGTCCTGGTCGGTCTCGGTACCCAGGACTCGGCCCCGTCGGCCAGACAGGTCGCCCAGCACGGTGCCCAGGTGTTCTTCGGGCATCCGCACCTCTACGTCGTCGATTGGTTCGAGCGTGATCACGCTGCCCTTTTCCGCCGCATCCTTGAGCGCCAGCGATCCAGCGGTCTGGAACGCCGCATCGGAGGAGTCGACGCTGTGCGCCTTGCCGTCGACAACCGACACCCGCAGGTCCACGAGGGGAAAGCCGTCATTGGACAGGCCGCGCTCCATCTGGGCTCGGACGCCCTTCTCCACGCTGGGGATGAACTGGTTGGGGATGGCCCCACCGACCACCTTGTCCATGAACTCGAATCCGGTTCCCCGGGGCAGTGGCTCCACCTCGATGTCGCACACCGCGTACTGCCCGTGCCCGCCGGACTGCTTGACATGCCGGCCGTGCCCCTTGGAGGGACCAGCGAAGGTCTGCCGCAGCGGAATGACCACTGGCTCGGTGTCCACCTCGGCGCCTCCGGCGCGCAGCCGGGACAGCACGACGTCGGCGTGTGCCTCACCCATGGTCCATAACACCATCTGCTTGGTCTCGGCATTGCGTTCCAGCCGCAAGGTGGGGTCCGCGGCCACCAACCGGCCCAGCCCGCGGGCCAGCGCGTCCTCATCGCTGCGGCTGCGGCCCACCACCGCGACCGGCAGCAGGGGTTCCGGCATCGTCCAGGGCTGCACCACGAGGGAATCGCTGGGTGCAGACAGGGTGTCGCCGGTTTCGGCGGACGACACCTTCGTTACTGCGCAGAGGTCCCCGGCGATGCAGTACGGCACTTCGTTGAGGGTGCCGCCCAGTGGGCTGTAGATGTGAGACACCCGCTCATCGACGTCATGGTCGGCATGCCCCCGCTCAGCCAACCCGTGCCCCGAGACATGCACGGAACGGTCCGGTTGCAACGTTCCCGAAAACACCCGGACCAGCGACACCCGGCCCTGATACGGATCCACGGTGGTACGGACCACTTCGGCAACCAACGGCGCGGCTGGATCCACCGCCACCGCAGGGTGTGGTGAACCATCTGGACGCGTCGCCTGAGGTGGGGTGCGCTGTACCGGCGCGGGGAAAGCTCGAGTGGTCACCTCAAGGATCTCCGCCAATCCCACCCCGCTGTGCGCGCACGCTGGGATCACCGGGTAGAAAGTGCCGCGGGTGACAGCAGTTTCCAGATCGTTGATCAGAACGTCAGTCTCGATGTCCTCGCCCTCGAGGTAACGTTCCATCAAGGACTCGTCCTCGCTCTCAGCGATGATCCCCTCGATAAGCTCATTGCGCGCTACGGCGAGCTCGTCTGCGTCGACAGTGTTGTCGAGCCCGCCTTCGGCCGGCGGGTAGCCGTTGCGGTAATCGAACAGCCGCTGGGAGAGCAGCCCAGCGAGACCGGTCACCGCACCGGAGGAGTCGCGCACCGGCAGATAAAGCGGCAGCACACCATCGCCGAAAGACGACCGGCAGGCAGCGACGACGCTGTCCAGGTCGGCGCGTGGGTTGTCCAGCCTGCTGATCACGACCGCGCGGGGGGTCCCGACCGTGGCGCATTCCTGCCAGAGCGCGACAGTGGAGGCATCGACGTCCTCTCCGGCGGAGATCACGAACAGGGCCGCATCCGCGGCCCGCAGTCCGGCGCGCAGCTCACCCAGAAAATCGGCGTAGCCCGGGGTGTCCACAAGGTTGATCTTGAAGCCGGCGTGCTGCAGCGGCGCGATGGCCAGAGTCACCGACCGTTGCTGGCGTACGGCGGCCGGGTCGTGGTCGCATACGGTCGTGCCGTCCGCGACCGTGCCTGCGCGGCTGATCACGCCGTTGGCGGCCAGCAATGCCTCCACCAACGTCGTCTTGCCCGCGCCAGATGGCCCGATCAGTGCCACATTGCGGATCACCGACGGGTCCTGTGCCGCCAAGGCTGAATCGGCACGGTCGCCGCTGCCCTTGATGCCCATGAACTCCCACCCTCAGCTGTCCGGATCGTGTGGTCGATCTCACACCGGTGTGCCGGTCGAGGCAACCCCCCGACGGCATCATCCTGCGACGCTGGCACCGGGCCCGACGTACGATCGGGTGCGAGGTAACCCGTGGCTGGTTCCTGCCACTGCTGTGAGGAGCGAATTTAGGGTGCAGGCCGATAACAGCAGCATCGAACGCCAGATTGGCACCGCACGGGTGAAGCGTGGCATGGCCGAGATGCTCAAAGGTGGCGTGATCATGGATGTGGTCACGCCGGTACAGGCTCGTATCGCCGAGGACGCGGGCGCGGTCGCCGTGATGGCACTAGAGCGGGTGCCCGCCGATATCCGCGCCCAGGGCGGCGTTGCTCGGATGAGCGATCCGGACATGATCGCTTCGATCATGGAGGCGGTATCCATCCCGGTAATGGCCAAGGCCCGAATCGGCCACTTCGTCGAGGCGCAAGTTCTCCAGGCGATCGGTGTTGACTACATCGACGAGTCCGAGGTACTGACCCCGGCCGACGAAGCTCATCACATCGACAAGTTCGCTTTCACGGTTCCATTTGTTTGTGGAGCCACCAACCTCGGTGAAGCGTTGCGGCGGATCTCCGAAGGAGCCGCCATGATCCGCTCCAAGGGCGAAGCCGGGACCGGCAATGTCGTCGAAGCCACCCGGCACATGCGCGCCATCCGCACCGCGATCCGTTCCCTGACCACCATGGCTTCCGAGGAATTGTCGGCTGCGGCCAAGGAACTGGCTGCTCCGCTGGAGCTGGTGAGAGAAGTGGCCGCGGCCGGCGCCTTGCCGGTGGTGTTGTTCACCGCGGGTGGGATCGCCACGCCCGCCGATGCAGCGATGATGATGCAGCTCGGCGCCCAGGGGGTGTTCGTCGGCTCGGGCATCTTCAAATCAGGTGACCCGGCAAAGCGGGCGGAGGCGATCGTCAAGGCGACCACCTTCCATGACGACCCGGAGATGGTGGCCAAGGTGTCCCGAGGATTGGGCGAACCGATGGTCGGGATCAATCTGGGGGAGCTGCCCGATGGGCAGCGGCTGGCCCAGCGCGGCTGGTGATTCCCCGGCAAGGTGTCGCTGACGCTGAGGCGCTGGTGCTCTCAGCGGCCCCGACGATGCAGCCTGGTGCGCGGCTGGGTACTCCCGGTCCCGAGGGTGGTGCTGACCGGCGATCCCGGATCACCCGCGGCACCGTGCTGGTGCACGCCGACTTGCACAACCACACGTTGCTGTCTGACGGTGCGGGTGACCCCGAGGCGGCGTTTCCTTCCATGCGTGACGCTGGCCTCGACGTTGCAGCGCTTACCGACCACGCAATCCGGGGAGCCAGTACCGAAGGCACCGGCGCAGGTGGTACGCCGTGGATTGGACTGGATCGGGCCGGCTGGCGGCGTACCGGAGCAATCGCCGATACGCATGACCGGCCGGGAGAGTTCACGGCGATCCGTGGCTTCGAGTGGTCACACTCCCAGCTAGGTCACGTCAATGCCTGGTTCACCGAGGACTTCACCGACGTCGCGACGCACGGGGCGATGGACGGGCTGTATGCCTGGTTGAGCCGTGCCGCCCGGCATAACGGTGTTCGCGGCAGTACCGGATTAGCCGGTTTCAATCACCCAGGCCGGGAGGACGGCCGGTTCGCGGGTTTCCGCTATACCCCCGCAGTCGCTGATCAGATAGTCAGCCTGGAAATGTTCAACCGCACCGACGATTACCTCTTCGAGGGGGTTGCCGCAGGCCGTACCTCTCCGCTGGTCGCATGTTTGAATGCCGGCTGGCGCACCGGGCTGCTGGGGGTCAGCGACGAGCACGGTGAGAAGTGGGGATTTTCGGGGCCCACCGGCCGGGCCGGGCTGTGGGTCACCGAGCACAGTCGCACCGGAGTCGCCGACGCGTTGCGGGCCCGGCGGTTTTTCGCCACCCGGATCGCGGGACTACGGGTGGACGCCACCGCCGGCGGGCAACGCATGGGTTCGATGCTGCGGCACACCAACGGGCCTGTCGAGTTCGTGCTCGACATCGCGGGCGGCCCGGCATGGGTAAGTCGCGGGTTGCAGGCGCAAGTGCTGCGGCCTGACACACCCGTCCCGGCCGTGGTTGACGTAGTCGAGGTGCGCTGCGACAACGTCACCCGCTTCACCGTGCCGATGAGCATCGAGGACGGTAACTGGGTGGTGTTGCGGATTGCCGACCCGGAGGCACGCAACGGCACCCCAGGCCCGGCCAACCATCCGGCAAACAATGGCGCGGTCGCTTACACCAGCCCCTGGTTTTTAGAAGCCTAACCATCCCCAGGCATGGGGGCTCGGCCGGCCAAGCTAGTACAAATCCTGCTCGCCGTAAGCTTGCTCATAAGCGCGTGATTAATGTGCTCGCGTTGGAGCATAGTTGGGCATGGAAGCCACGACTCCCGCCGGGCTCCACTCAAAGTCGCCCGGTGACCATAACCGGTTTGTTATCGACCTCACCGCGTACGAGCAGCGAAGAATACGTGCTGTTCTGGAGGCAATGCCGGATTGGGATCCTGCCGCGGTGCTCGCCGCCGAGACACAGGCCCATGCATTGCCGTATTCAGGACTCGATGCCGCGCAGCGCGCTGTGTATGAGCTCCTGTGCGACCAGGGGGTGTTGGATGCTCGACGCTGACGCCGATCCTGGCCGCCGCGCCTGGGTGGCGTGTCCTAGCTGCGACGACGGCTGCATGACCTGTGCTAACCAGAAGACCTGCGATCTACATTGGCAGTATCTTTTGGCCAGCGAGGCCCGGCTGCTGTTCCTCCAATGCCCTGTCTGCATGCGGCGGCGGTGGCACGACAGCCGATGCGGTGTGGGCGGCGAGCGACCGGATTACGACCCACTATGGGTGTTTGCCACCTACCACGGCGACGCCGCTTAAGGTTGCCACCGTAAGGGAATTGGAAGACTGACGTTCACGTTGACTCTCCGGGACAGTGCTGTCCGCGTGCACTCGCTAGGTGAGTCTCAAGTGCGCGAATGGATATTGTCGCTTCGATGTTGCTCCAGGTAACTTCGGTGTGGCGATCCTGTTTCCCTTTTAGCGCGCGAATGACCCGGTTTGGCGTCTGCGCTGCCACGCCATGACGCAGCGGCTGATTGTTCGCCGGGGATGAGGCAGGGTTAGCCGCCGGCCTACCCTGATGCTGTGCCTGACAACGGTCCGGTCGTAGGTGTGCTGGCGCTGCAAGGGGATGTCCGCGAGCATCAGCGCGCGGTCAGCGAGTGCGGTCTGCGCAGCGCTCTGGTACGGCGCCCGGCTGAACTTGCCGAGGTGGATGCCTTGATCCTGCCCGGCGGCGAGTCGACGACCATAAGCCGGCTGTTGGTTGCCTTCGACCTCATGGGACCGTTGCGAGCCAGGCTGGCCGAAGGCATGCCGGCTTACGGCGCCTGCGCGGGGATGATCCTGCTAAGCCGGGAAATTCTCGATGGAACGGCTGATCAGCGGACACTTGCGGGGTTGGACGTAGTGGTTCGCCGCAATGCGTTCGGCCGGCAGGTCGACTCCTTCGAGGCTGACCTGGAGTTCGAGGGTATCCCTGGCGGAACCGTTCGGGCGGTGTTCATCCGCGCTCCCTGGGTGGAGCGGGCTGGTTCCGGCGTCGAGGTGTTGGCCAGGGTGCCCGAAATACCTGCGGCGGGCGGCGCGGCCGGTAGGATCGTGGCGATTCGGCAGGGGTGCGTGCTGGCCACCGCGTTCCATCCGGAGCTGACCGGCGACCGGCGGGTGCACCAGCTCTTTTGCGAGATGGTACGGCGGTCCCGGGTGGGGGCATGCAGGTGAGGCCGGCGGCGATCAAGAGGAGCATGAGCAGGTATGAGCGGCCATTCGAAATGGGCGACGACCAAACACAAGAAGGCCGTGGTCGACGCGAAGCGCGGCAAGCTCTTCGCAAAATTGATCAAGAATATCGAGGTGGCGGCGCGTACCGGGGGCGGTGACCCGGACGGCAACCCGACGCTGTATGACGCGATCCAGAAGGCCCGCAAGACATCGGTGCCTACCGACAACATCGAGCGAGCCGTCAAGCGCGGTTCGGGTGTCGATGCGGGCGGTGCCGACTACCAGACGATCATGTATGAGGGGTACGGCCCTGGCGGGGTGGCGTTGCTCATCGAATGCTTGACCGACAACCGTAACCGGGCGGCTTCCGAGGTGCGCACCGCCATGACTCGCAACGGCGGCACGATGGCCGATCCCGGGTCGGTGGCGTTCCTGTTCAGCCGCAAGGGTGTGGTGATCGTGCCCCGGCACCAGGGTATATCCGAAGACGATGTACTGGCGGCGGTACTCGACGCCGGTGCGGAAGAGGTCAACAACCTGGGTGAATCGTTCGAGGTGATCTCTGAGGCCACCGATTTAATCGGGGTACGCACCGCGCTGCGGCAAGCCGGTATTGACTATGACTCCGCCGAGGCGAGCTTCGTTCCCTCCGCCAGCACCCCACTGGATGCCGACACCGCGCGCAAAGTCTTCAGGCTCATCGACGCCCTTGAGGATTGCGATGACGTCCAGAACGTCTACGCCAACTTCGACGTCCCCGACGACGTCCTCGCCGAAGTGGGTTGATCCGCGGATCGCCCCGGGCTGTGGTGTACGGTTCGAACGCATGTTCGTCTGCCGGGGAGGTGTCGGTGCGTGTGTTGGGGGTCGATCCGGGGCTTACCCGGTGCGGGCTAGGGGTGGTCGACGGCGGAGCCGGGCGGGCGGTGAGCTGCGTGGCTGTCCATGTCGTGCAGACTCCACCTGATGTGGCTTTGGGTGCACGGCTGATCGCGGTCGCCAGCGTGGTAGAAGACTGGATCGCCGAGCACCGTCCCGACGTGGTCGCGGTAGAGCGAGTCTTCAGCCAGCACAACGTGCGGACCGCAATGGGTACGGCACAGGTAGGCGGAGTGGTGGCGCTGATCGCTGCGCAGCGGGGACTGTCGGTTGCCTTCCACACCCCCAGCGAGGTCAAGGCGGCCGTCACCGGCTCCGGCCGGGCGGGCAAGGAGCAGGTCACCACCATGATCACGCGATTGCTCGCACTGCCTACCAAGCCGCGGCCAGCGGACGCTGCGGATGCGCTGGCATTGGCGGTCTGCCACCTGTGGCGGGCACCGATGACACAACGGCTCGCGCAGGCCCAAGTTCACTCGGCGCAGCTGGCTCGGGCGCATCGCGCACGGCTGGCTGCAGCTGCGCGCCAGGCGAAAGGAGCACGATGATCGCCTCAGTGCGAGGGCAGGTGATCTCCGTGGAACTGGACCATGCCGTGGTCGAGGTGGGTGGTGTCGGGCTGGCCGTGCACGCCGTTCCGGCGACCCTGGCCACGTTGCGACATGGCGAGCAGGCCCGGCTGGCCACCTCGCTGGTGGTACGCGAGGAGTCGCTGACCTTGTACGGCTTCGCCGACATCGCAGCCCGGGAGTTGTTTGTGCTCCTGCAAACCGTCTCCGGGGTAGGGCCGCGGCTCGCGCTGGCGATGCTGGCCGTGCTCGATCCGGACACCTTGCGCACCGCGCTGGCCGGGGGGGACATCGCCATGCTCACCCGGGTCCCGGGCATCGGGCGCAAGGGCGCCGAACGGCTCATCGTGGAATTGCGGGACAAAGTCGGAGTGCTCGCGCCAGCATCGGGTGCACCGGCGCCGTGCGCTGGTGGTGGCGGCGCGGTGCGCACTCAGGTGGCCGAGGCATTGATCGGGCTCGGATTCGCCACCAGGCAGGCGGAACAGGCTGTCGATGCAGCACTGGCCGAAGCCGATTCTGAGCCAGTCCATACCCCAGATCTGCTTCGCAGCGCGCTGGCCCGGCTTGGGAAGAACCGGTGACCAGCCCACGACCTAGTTCGGCCGTAGTGGACCCGGCAGATGTGGAGTTGGAGACCACCCTGCGGCCCCGCCGGCTGCCTGAGTTCATCGGTCAGGCTCGGGTGCGTGAACAGCTGGAGCTGGTGCTCGAGGGCGCCCGGCGGCGTGGCGCCGCACCGGACCACGTATTGCTCTCCGGACCGCCGGGATTGGGCAAGACCAGCCTTGCCATGATCATCGCTGCCGAGCTCGGCAGTGCGATCCGGATAACGTCAGGACCAGCGTTGGAGCGTGCGGGGGACCTCGCTGCCATGCTGTCCAACCTCACCGAGGGCGATGTGATGTTCATCGATGAGATTCACCGGGTGGCCCGTCCTGCCGAGGAGATGCTCTACCTTGCGATGGAGGACTTCCGGGTCGACGTCGTGGTCGGCAAGGGCCCCGGTGCCACCTCCATCCCCCTAGAGATCGCCCCGTTCACGCTGGTGGGGGCGACCACCCGGTCTGGCGCGTTGACCAGCCCGCTACGGGACCGCTTCGGGTTCACCGCGCACATGGAGTTTTACGAGCCTGCCGAGCTGGAACTGGTGCTGCACCGCTCGGCCGGCATCCTCGGAGTGGATCTGCGCCCCGACGGGGCTACCGAGATCGCTGCCCGCTCCCGCGGGACACCCCGAATCGCCAACAGGCTGCTTCGCCGAGTTCGGGATTATGCCGAGGTCCGCGCTGACGGCGCGATCACCGTCGAGGTGGCCCGCGCCGCACTGGCCGTCTATGACGTCGACCAACTCGGGTTGGATCGACTGGACCGGGCTGTTCTTACCGCGTTGGTGCGTACCTTCGGCGGAGGGCCGGTCGGGGTATCCACCCTCGCTGTCGCGGTCGGGGAGGAGCCGGCCACGGTGGAGGAGGTGTGTGAGCCGTTCCTGGTCCGGGCCGGCATGCTGGCCCGCACGCCCCGCGGACGGGTGGCCACTGCCGCCGCGTGGCGGCACCTACGCCTCGAGCCGCCCGCCGAAGCGGCTGGTGATGCTGCACCGACGCTGTTCGATTCCTAGTGGTGCGCGGCCTTAGAAACCGCCCAACCACAGCCCTACCCCAACGATCAGGATGCCGCCGAATACGACCTGGATGAGCGAGGTCCGCAGCGAGACATCGAGAAAACGCTTCCGGATGCCGGCGATGGCTGCCAGCTCGATGGCCACCACGATCGCGGCCAACACCAGTGCGAGGGTGCGGTCGGCAATCAAGAACGGTAGCGCGTGAAACACACCACCAACGGTGGTCATCACCCCGGTAATCGATCCCCGAGTGATGGCCGAGCCTCGACCGGTCTGCCCGCCGTCGTCAGACAGCGCCTCGGACAGACCCATGCTGATGCCGGCTCCCAGCGCGGTGGCCAGACCAACCAGCAATGCGGCATGCGAAGACGACAACAACGCCACCGCGAAGATCGGGGCCAGCGTCGATAGCGTCCCGTCGATGAGCCCGACCAGGCCAGGCTGGACATAGCGGAGGACGAAGTCGCGTTCGTCAGCTTCGATACGGCCCAGCAGGGTTTGCGCAAAACCGGTGTCTAGTGGTAGCGCGGGATTGGAGGCGGTGGTCTCGACGATACGCAGCCGCATCATGGTGGCCGTTGCACTGCTCGCGGCGCGGTCGGAAACCAGAGCGTGGACACCGGTTGAGCGGGTGTCCAGTGCGTGGGCGCTAGGTCGGTAACGAGGAGTGGAGTAGCGGTGCGACGGCAACGCGTCGTCCTTTCGTCGGCGGCCTGGAATTTCGATGGGGCTGCATCTCACTCGGAGCTGCGGGCGCAACCATAAGGAATCGGATCCGGTCTCCCAGAAAGCTGAGAGTGCCGGTTTGCGGCACTGCGCCCATAGGTCGCCATCGGGCGACGAAAGACCCGCCGTGGCGCCGATCAGCGGCGGCTGTTGCGCCGTTTGGCCCATACGGTGCTCAGCATGGCGCCTGGTTGCCACCGGCGGTGGCGTGACCTGGCACACTCGGTGCAGGAACGCTGATGGTGATCGGAGAACCATGGACCCCCTGTTCCTGCCGTTGCTGTTTATCGTCGTCCTCGCGGTGCCGTTGATCATGAATGCTCGCCGGCAGAAGCGGGCGATAGCAGATGCGCAACGGCTGCAAAGCTCATTGACCAATGGCGACCGCGTCGTCACCACCTCTGGCCTGTACGCGACTGTGGTCGGCACCACGGATGAGATGACGGTCGATCTGGAGATCGCTCCAGGAGTACGTACCAGGTGGTTGCGGGCGGCGATCCGGGAGAAGCTCAGTGACGACAGGGCCGGTGACGACAAGGCCAGCTCGCCGCTGACCTCCCCTGGTGACGGCAGCAGAACCAACGTCCCCTGACCGGTCGGGCGCCAGGGCGCTACGCTCCCGCAGCTGCAGATTCCAGCCCCACCGACCGGGTCGCCCGCGGTGCTGGCACAGTAGAAGCACCTCGCCGATGCCGGCGCGGCGCGCAGGGTAGCGTAGTGAATGAGGAGAGTCACCCACGTGGCACCACCGGCCGGGCGCTTCCGCCCCTGGCGTTACTTGGCGGTCTTCGCCGGGATCGTCGCCGTGCTGTACTCGTTGGTTTTTCTCACCGGTGGTGGCAAGCCCACTCCGAAGCTCGGCATCGACTTGCAAGGTGGTACCCGGGTGACCCTCACTGCCCGGACCACTGACGGCCGGCCACCCTCGCGCGAGTCTCTCGACCAGGCTCGGCAGATCATCGAACAACGGGTCAACGGGATCGGCGTCAGCGGGGCCGAAGTCGTGCTCGACGGCGTCAATATGATCATCACGGTGCCCGGCGAGAACGGTGATCAAGCACGGACCCTCGGGCAGACCGCCAAGCTGTATTTCCGCCCCGTACTGTCCGAGGAGCCAGCCGCGGCGCCCGCGCCGACTCCCGGCGGCACTCCGCCGCCTGGTAGCGGTCCGGCCACCCCGTCCGGTTCGCCGTCACCGACTACCGCACCGGGCGCACCGGCACCCGTGGTACCTCAGCAGGCGCAGCAACCGCCCCCGGGCGAGCCGACTCCGAGCCCGACACCGGCTCCGACACCCAAGCCCGGGGCGCCTCCCAGCAGCGCGCCAACCCCGCCAGTGGGCAGTGTTCCAGCAGATTCGGCCAACCCCGAGTTAGCCGAGCAGATCCGGCAGGCCCGGGCCCGGCTACAGAGCACGGATCCGGCGGTGCAGCAACAAGCGCTGGCTACGTTGAACTGCGCTGCTCCCAGTCCGCTGCTGGGCAACGATGACCCGAACCTTCCGCTGGCGACCTGCGATCAGCACCACACCGCGAAATACCTGCTGGGTCCCGCATTCCTGTCCGGCGAGCAGATCGCCAACGCGTCGTGGGGCCCCAGATCGGACGGTCCTGGCTATGAGGTCCGGCTCGACCTCAAGCACCAGGGCGAGGATGTCTGGGGCCAATACACCGCGGCCAACGTCGGTAAGCAGGCGGCATTTGTGCTGGACACCGAGGTGGTGTCGGCACCGCAGATCACCTCGGTCATCCCGCCCGGAGAGCAAACCCGGGTCACCGGCAGCTTCACCCAAACCGAGGCCAAGAATCTTGCCGACGTGCTCAAGTACGGTTCGCTGCCGCTGTCGTTCCAGTCCTCTGAATCCGAGACGGTCTCGGCCACCCTGGGGCTGTCCTCGCTGCGGGCGGGTCTGCTCGCCGGCGCGCTCGGGCTGGTGGTGGTGTTCGTCTACTGCCTGTTCTATTACCGAGCGCTCGGCGTACTGACGATCTTGTCGCTGGCGTTGTCCGGAATCATCGTTTACGCCGTACTGGTGTTGCTCGGGCGATGGATCGGGTTCACCCTCGACTTGGCCGGTGTCGCTGGGTTCATCGTCGCGATCGGCATCACCGCGGACTCCTTTGTGATCTTCTTCGAGCGCCTCAAGGATGAGGTCCGGGACGGCCGGACGTTCCGTTCTGCGGTCCCTCGTGCCTGGATTCGGGCCCGCCGCACCATCCTGTCTGCGGACGCGGTGAGCTTCCTGGCCGCCGCGGTCCTCTACGTGCTGGCTGTGGGCCAGGTGAAGGGCTTTGCGTTCACGCTGGGTATGTCCACGGTGCTCGACTTGGTGGTGGTCTTCCTTGCTACGCACCCGCTGGTGGCGCTGGCATCACAATCCCCGGTGCTGTCGCAGCCGGCGCTGTCCGGGCTCGGGGCTGCGCAGCGGGCCGGGGCTGCCAGCCGCTCCGGGCTGGCGGCAGCTGGGAAGGGATCCTGATGGCGGGCACGCTCGGGCGCCTGTACACCGGAACCGGTGCATTCGATGTCGTCGGGCGGCGGCGGATCTGGTACTCCATATCCGGCCTCCTCGTCCTGGTGTGCCTGCTGTCGATCCTGCTTCGTGGGTTCAATCTCGGGATCGACTTCGAAGGCGGCACCCGGTTACAGCTTCCGGCTGACGGAGCACATGGCGTCATCACCACCCAGCAGGCTGAGCGGGTGTTCACCGAGGCCGCGGGCCAGCCTCCGGAGTCGGTCCAGACAGTCGGTACGGGGTCGGCGGCAAGTATCTTGATCCGCTCTGGAGCCCTGGACACTCACAAGACCTTCGTGGTGAAAAAAGCCCTCTTTGATCAGCTACAGCCGCTGGGTAAGAACGGCCGGCCCAGCGAGCAAGCGATCAGCGACAGTGCGGTGAGCGCAACCTGGGGCGGTGAGATCAGCAAGCAGGCCCTGATCGCTCTGGTGGTGTTTCTCGCCCTGGTCAGCGTGTTCCTGGCAGTCTATTTCGAGCTCCGGATGGCGATCGCGGCGCTCATCGCCCTGGGGCACGACGTGTTGGTGACCGCGGGAATCTATTCACTGATCGGGTTTGAGGTCACCCCCGCATCAGTCATCGGCTTGCTCACCATTCTCGGTTTCTCGCTCTACGACACCGTCGTGGTGTTCGACAAGGTGCAGGAGAACACCCGGGGACTGCTAGGCCTGACTCGACGAACCTATGCCGAGGCGGCCAACCTGGCGATCAACCAGACCCTGATGCGTTCCATCAACACTTCCTTGATCGCGGTGTTGCCGGTGCTCAGCTTGCTTCTGGTCGGCGTAGGCCTGCTGGGTGTGGGAACACTCAAGGATCTCGCTCTGGTGCAGATGGTGGGCATCCTGGCCGGAACCATGTCGTCGATCCTGCTCGCGACCCCGTTGGTCGTTGACCTCACGATGCGGCGACCGGAGTACCGGCAGCAGGCCGAGCGGGTCGCTCAGCGCCGGGACAAGCTGGCCCGCAAGGTGACTAGCGCTGAGCCCGAGACCGTCGGCGAACCGTCCCCCGACGACTCCGCCGTCACGGCCGGTGACCAGCCGACCGCGTCAGTCCTGCCGCCTACGCGGGGGAAAGGCGCGCCCGCTGGCCGCCGCGGACAGCCTGCCGGTAAGACCAAGAGACCGTCGGGCAAGGCCGGCAAATCTGCGGGCCGCTAACGGCGAAAAGTCACATGACTACGTAGCGTATGCAGTTACTGCGGAGCGTAACAATCTGTTGACCGGTCGCTACGGCATTTCTCACACTCCATCACCTATGTGGTGCGTTGTCCCACCGAGTCCTTGCTTCCAGCCCCGTTTAGTAGAACGCTCAGTAGTCAGGTGCCGGGCGTCGCTCCGAGGAGTGACGAATGGGGGCGGCACTGTGCGGGGGCGACCAGGGAGGATCTGGTATGGCGGGGTGGTCCGTTCCGGGCGTGGTGCATCTCCGACAGGTACGTGAAGACGCCGTGGGCCGGCGGGTCGTCGCCCGTCATCGCCTTACCCGGAAATCTCTCGCGATTACCTACCTCTCGCCGGAAGTACTTGCCGATGCCGAGTTCCGCGCTCGGTTCGAGGCCGAGTGCGCCCGGTTGACCCGAGTCCGCCAGTCCGGAATCGCGCGTGTCTACCGCTACCTGGCCTGTGACGACGGTGTTGCCGTCATCGGCGAGCACGTCAACGGACCCACGCTGCGGTCACTGTTGATTGCCCAAGGTGCTATTGGCGCTGAGGCCGCGCTGGTCATTCTCAAGGATCTGCTGCGGGGCCTGGCGGCCTGTCACCACGCGGATCTGGCGCACGGCGATGTCAAGCCCGAGCACGTGATCCTGACCTCTGCTGGGACCTCGGGCGGCCGGGTGCGACTGCGGGACTTGGGGCTGTGGACGGCTGACGGTCGGCGACGGCTCGACCAGTCCACCCCGTTCTACCTTGCGCCCGAGCAGTGGGGTGGTCCTGCGGTCAGCCACCCGAGCAGTGATGTGTATGCCGCAACCGTCACGTTCTTCGAGTGCCTTGCCGGCGCACCGCCGTTCTACGCGGACGATCCTGCCGAGCTTGCGGCCAAGCATCAAGCCAGCCTGGTCCCGGCTGAGGTGATCCCCGACGCACTGCGGGAACTGGTGTTGCAGGGTCTCGCCAAGGATCCGCACACTCGGCCTGACACGCAGGGCTTGCTTGCCGCGGTCGGTGATGTGGCCGCCCGGGCAGCCGGACCTGACTGGGAACGGCAGGGGCGTCGGGAATTGGCGGCATATTTGACTCGCCCCTCGATGCTGGCAGACGTCTCGGCGCTGGGCCGGAGAATCGGCGGTGCCAGCCGGGCGGCGTACCACCGGCCGGTTCGGCTGGCCGCGGTGATGGGTGGGGCATTGGCATTGGCCGCCGGCCTGTCCAGCCCGCCACTAGCTGTCATCCCCGGTGTTGACTTTTTCGGTTCGGGCGGACGGCCGCCGGTGCAGGCTTTCCCTGAACCGGATCATGGGTCCCTGGCTATGCGGGTGGTAACCAACGGTCGCCCTGCAGACCGTGTCCCTACGTCGGCTGGGAAGCTGCGCGCGATGGGCCCGGCGGAGGCGGCGCGACCGCTGGTCTCGGAGATTCCTCGCGCGAAGGTCGAGGCCGCGCCCTCCGACCACGCTCAATCTGACCTGCTGCGCCACCGTGCCAACCAGACGGAAAGTGCTACGACCCGATATCGCTTCAGCCAGGGGTGCAGCGGGCAACTGGGTGGTAACAATCCGTGCACGGCAGTGAGTCCTGAACAGCCGCCAGGCTTGGCCGGATCACCATCTGACCCATCCGAGGTGTCGATCCCCGTAGCCCTGCCGGCCCCGCTACCGCCAGTCGATGTGCCGGTTCAGCTGCCCATCCCGATCCGGGTGCCCGCGCCGGTACACGACCTTAATCCTCCTGCTATTCCGGATAAGGCCAGCTCTGAAAAAAACTTCCACACCGCGCGGAGCCTACGCTCGCAGATGGATTATCAAGTACCGAAAAAAATAAACGTGCGGGCCGGTCGATCAGACACCGGCCGAAAGTCGTTCGGATCGCCGAGGACACTTTCTGACAGAGGTTTCAGCGGTAGCTCCAGAGGCGCTGGCAAGATGGGAAAAACCAGGTAGCTCACATCAACTGTGGACGACCTGGCAACCTTACTCCGGCCGCTGATTCGTGAGATCGCGGACTTTCCGCAGTCGGGAGTCCTCTTCCGCGATCTCGCACCGGTATTCGCTGATGCAGCGGCGTTTCACGCCGTCGTCGACGGATTGATCATTCCCGGCCAGCAGGTTGATGTCGTGATCGGTGTCGAAGCGCGTGGTTTCCTGCTTGGCGCCGCGGTAGCCTACGCGCTCGGCGCAGGTGTGGTTGGTGTCCGCAAACCTGGCAAATTGCCGATTGTCGCCGATCGAGAGACCTACGCTTTGGAGTACGGTGTGGCATCGCTGGAATTGGCTGGCGGCGTGCTCCGGCCCCATCAACGAGCTCTGGTGGTCGATGACGTGCTGGCGACCGGCGGTACGGTAGCTGCAACGTGTGCACTGGTCGAGCGGGCCGGGGCCATGGTCAGCGCCATCTCGGTCCTGCTGGAGATCGCTTCGCTAGGTGGCAGGGATCGGTTGCCTGGTCGGCAGGTGTATGCGTTGATCACGGTCTGACCGCTGGGGCCGGGGGTGTTTCCGGTCGGTGTCGCGGAGGGCTAGGTGATGCTGGGGGAACTGGTGCGACAGTCTGGACGGTACGCTAAAGATCTGCGGCAAAGATCTGATGATTGTCACGATCCGGCGGGAGAGTGCGATGTGAGCCAGGACCTGCAGCGCGCCCAAGCGCCGCCGGCCGGCTCGGATGCAACCACCGTTCCCCAGCGGCCGCCGTCGGCAACCAGGCGGGTTCGGGCCCGGTTGGCAAGGCGGATCACGGCTCGCCCCGGGTCTGTCAGGCCGGTTCTCGAACCGCTCGCGGGGGTGCACCGGGCGCTTCACCCCAAAGCCGATCTCACATTACTGCAGCGTGCCTACGACGTCGCTGAGGAGAAACACGCCAACCAGAAACGCAAGTCCGGTGATCCCTACATCACCCATCCCTTAGCGGTTTCGACGATCCTGGCCGAACTCGGCATGGACACCACGACGCTGGTGGCCGCGCTACTGCACGACACCGTGGAGGACACCGACTACTCGCTCGGTCGATTGTCCGAGGACTTCGGCGCGGTGGTCGCGCACCTGGTTGACGGTGTCACGAAGCTGGACAAGGTCAAACTGGGCGCCGCGGCCGAAGCGGAGACCATCCGCAAAATGGTCATCGCGATGGCCCGAGACCCGCGCGTGCTAGTGATCAAGCTGGCCGACCGGTTGCACAACATGCGCACCATGCGCTTCCTGCCGCCCGAACAGCAGGCCCGCAAGGCCCGGGAGACTCTCGAGGTTTTCGCCCCGCTGGCCCACCGGCTGGGCATGGCGACCATCAAACGAGAGCTTGAAGACCTGGCTTTCGCGATCCTGCATCCCAAAAAATACGACGAGATCGTGCGCCTGGTGGCCAATCGAGCCCCGTCGCGGGACACCTACCTGCAGACGGTTATCGATGAGGTCTCCGCGCACTTGGCTGGGGCACGGATCACCGGGACCGTTGAGGGGCGGCCCAAACATTATTACTCGATTTATCAGAAGATGATCGTCCGCGGCCGTGATTTCGATGACATCCATGACCTGGTCGGAGTGCGGATCATGGTCGACGAAGTCCGCGATTGTTATGCCGCCATCGGCGTCGTGCATTCGGTGTGGCAGCCCATGCCGGGCCGGTTCAAAGACTACATCGCGCAACCCCGATTCGGCGTTTACCAGTCTCTGCACACCACGGTGATCGGGCCGGATGGCAACCCGCTAGAGGTGCAGATTCGCACCCGCACCATGCACCGCACCGCAGAATATGGCATCGCTGCACATTGGCGGTACAAGGAAACCCGCGGTACCCACCACCCAACCAACGGAACGATTGACGTCGACGAAATGGCGTGGATGCGCCAGTTGCTCGATTGGCAGCGGGAAGCGGCCGATCCCAGCGAATTCCTTGAAGCGCTGCGCTATGACCTGGCCACTCGTGAAATCTTCGTCTTCACCCCCAAAGGTGAGGTCATCACGCTGCCCACCGGCTCCACTCCAGTCGATTTTGCCTATGCAGTACACACCGAGGTGGGTAACCGGTGCATCGGCGCGCGGGTTAACGGCCAACTCGTGGCGCTGGAACGGAAGCTGCAAAATGGCGAAGTCGTCGAGATCTTCACCTCGAAGGCAGAAGGTGCCGGCCCGAGCCAGGACTGGATGTCTTTCGTCGCGTCACCCCGGGCTCGAGCCAAGATCCGGCAATGGTTCGCCAAGGAGCGCCGCGAGGAGGCCATCGAGGCGGGCAAGAACGCCATCGCCAAGGAACTGCGCCGGGTTGGCCTACCGGTCCAACGGTTGGTGTCCGTCGAGTCGATGGTCGCGGTGTCCCGCGAGCTGCGCTATCCCGATGTCAGCGCCCTCTACGCGGCGGTGGGGGAGCACCACGCTTCCCCGCGCCACGTGGTGCAACGCCTGGTCGCGCTCCTCGGTGGTGAGGAGGGCGCGGATGATGTGCTGGCCGAGCGGGCCACCCCGTCCACCGTCCAGCGCCGCAGACCCTCCGGTGACTCTGGCGTGCGGGTCCGCGGCGTCACTGACGTCTACGCGAAACTTGCGCGGTGTTGCACCCCCGTGCCGGGCGACGAGATCCTTGGTTTTGTCACCCGGGGTAGCGGGGTCAGCGTGCACCGCACCGACTGCACCAACGCCGAGTCGCTCCGGGCACAGCCTGATCGATTGGTCGAGGTGGAATGGGCACCCTCATCGTCCTCGGTATTCCTGGTCGGCATCCAGGTTGAGGCGCTGGACCGCCACCGGCTGTTGTCCGATGTCACCAAGGTGCTGGCGGATGGGCGGGTCAACATCCTGTCTGCCTCGGTCACGACCACGCGCGATCGGGTAGCGGTGAGCCGGTTCTCCTTCGAGATGGGTGATCCGAAGCATCTAGGGCATGTTCTGCGAGCGGTGCGCAACATCGAGGGTGTCTACGACGTCTACCGCGTCACGTCATCCAACTGAAGGATCAGGTAGCCGGAACCTCAACGGCGGTGATGGTGACCGGTTGATTGGGCTTGCCGCCGCCCGGAGAGGGTTCCAGTGACCCGTCGTCGCCCGCCTTGGCAACCTGGTCGAGGACGGTGAGACCGGCTGGAGCGATCGTGGCGAACACGGTGTACTGGGGTGGCAGCTCAGTCTGGCCGTAGATCAGGAAGAACTGGCTGCCACCACTGTTGGGTTGGCCGGTGTTGGCCATCGCGACGTAACCGCGCGCGTAGGTCAGTTCTGGGAAGAACTCGTCGGGGATGGTGTATCCCGGGCCGCCGGTCCCCGATCCGGTCGGATCGCCGCATTGCAGAACGTGCAACGTTGCGTTGGTGACCAACCGGTGGCACGGGCTGTTGTTGTAGTAGCCCTGCCTGGCCAGGGTCAGGAAGCTGTTGACCGTGCAAGGCGCCAGCGCCCGATCAAGGGTCAGGGCGATCGGGCCGGCCGTAGTCTGCATGGTCGCCGCCACGGTGCCGGTGGCAGCAGTGTTGCCGGCCGCTGGTGGCGTCACCGGCTTGGCCGCAGGCTGCTGTGGTGTTCCCTGATACTGGCAGTTGACGAAGGCAGGCAACGGCTTAGGCCGAACCGGTGCAGCGGCTGGCGTAGCGTCCGGGTGCAGCGGGTCTGTTTTCGCCGGGGGAGCCGATGGGTGCGGTTTTGCGGCAGTGTTGACGTTGTGGTCATGGCTAGGCAGCAACTTGATCAGCGCGACGATCCCGATTACCAGCACCACTGTGATCATGCCGGCGACCACGGCGTTGCGGCGGCGCGCCTTGGTCCGCTGCGCGCGGCGGGCGAGCTGGCGGTCCAGTTTACGCTTCGCGGCCTCGCGACGCTGCTCGTTTGTGGGCACCCGGACTCCTGTGGCTTGAGTGACAATCGCCGCGCAGTCTAAGTGGCCCGGCAGTGAGCTAGACGTCAGCCTCAGCCGTAGGGTGGATCTGTGCTCGTGGCCGGTTTTGCTTCTGGTTCTTTTCAAGCGAACTGCTTTGTGCTCGCTGCCGAAGCTGGTGGACCATGCGTGGTGGTCGATCCGGGGCAGGGCGCCGAGGAGCCGCTGGACCAGCTGTTGCGGGAGCACCGCCTCGATCCGGTGGCGGTGCTGCTCACACACGGGCATTTCGATCACGTCTTCGCGGTCACCCCGGTCTGCGACGGCAATGACATCCCGGCCTGGATTCACCCCGATGACCGGGTTTTGCTGTCTGACCCGATGCGCGCTTTCCCGACCGAGGCTCGTCAGCTCTTCGGCGGCCGGGTTGAGCTACGCGAGCCTCGCACGGTGCGCTCCCTCGCCGACGGCACAGTTCTGGATCTGGCTGGGCTGAGCTTCACCGTGGACCACACTCCAGGTCATACCCGAGGGTCGGTGACCTTCCATTCGGTGACTGATAGCGGCGAGGGCCTGCTGGTAGCCGGAGACACCCTGTTCGCCGGCTCGATCGGGCGCACCGACCTGCCCGGCGGTGACCACCAGCAGATGCTGACCTCGCTGCGGGAAAAGATCCTCGTGCTAGCCGACGCGACCACCGTGTTGCCTGGCCACGGCCTGGCAACCACCATCGGCCAGGAACGAGCCACCAACCCGTTCCTCCGAGGCTTGGCTGCACCCGGCCGCCCCCGAGGTTTGTGACCCTTCACGTACTACCAACCCGCTACCCGACTGGCTCGATGTCGTCGTGACGGGCGACCAGCGCAGCGATGGCTGTGGTGACCGGGACGGCGGCGACCAGCCCGATGCTGCCGACCAACGTGCGCACCACCTCCTGCGCAATGTCCTGGGTGGTCACCATGGTGCCAAAACCCTGGCCGGACAGCGCGAAGATCAGCAGCACGGGCAAAGCGGCGCCGGTGTAGGCCAGCGCCAAGGTATTCACCGCAGAGGAGATGTGGTCCCGTCCGATTCGTAGTGCGGAGGTGTAAAGCGCCCGGAACCCGAGTTCAGGATTGGCCCGGCGTAGCTCCCACACCGCGCTGGTCTGGGTGACTGTGACATCGTCGAGCACACCGAGGGCACCGATCACCATCCCGGCAAGCAGCAGGCCCCGGGCATCGATCCCGTGGCCGAGGATCCCGATCAGCTTCGCCGTGTCGTCGTCCAGTCCGGTCAGGCGGGTGGCCGCGGAGAAGGCGGTACCCAGCAGTCCGATCAGCGCAAGGCTCAAGACTGTGCCGAGCACCGCGCTGGAGGTTTGAGCAGACACTCCATGGGTGAGATACAGCACCCCGAACATGATCACGCTGGCGGCCAGCACGCCCACGATCACCGGGCTCGCGCCCGTGAGGATGGCCGGGAACAGATAGACCGCCAGGACCAGGAAACTGAAGCCGAGCGCCAGCAGCGAGGCGAGCCCCCGCCACCGTCCGATCAGCAGTACCGCGGCGGCGAACAGCACCACCAACCAGAGCATCGAGCTGCCACGCTGGAAATCCTGGACCTGGTACGACTCCGCCTCAGAGGGGTTGCCGCCGGTGTAGGCCAGCACGATGTCGTCGCCGGCAGTGAAATGCGGCGTGCTGGGTTCATCGGGGAGCACCTGCTGGATCGTCACACCGGGTGAGTCACCGCTGGTGAGTAAGACATTGAGCGAGATGCACTGCTTGGCCTGGCCGCCCTCCGTGTTCCCAGCAGTGCACGGTGCCGGGATGGCGGCGACTACCCGTCCCTGCACCGGACGCAGCCCGAACCCGACATCGACCTTGCTCCGCGGCGCGTCACCCGGCCAGGTCAGAAACAAGCCGATCAGGGTGGCCAGTGCGACCGGCACCAGCGCGACAACCAGCAGCATGCGGACCCTACGCGAAGCCGGATACGCCGGTCCGTGTCCGTGTCCGTGTCCGTGTTCGTGGCCCTGCCCCTGCTGTTGTCCCTGTCCAGGGAGGCGGGACGGGACGGCGGCTGGCTCGGCGCGGTGAC
>Ga0213881_10000393_pt1 | contig 29852 bp, 20 predicted proteins | sample BarmaccoBMER_R08_FD_160104 | JGI IMG/M metagenome (GOLD analysis project Ga0213881, IMG submission 160104) | Barbacenia macrantha exposed rock microbial communities from rupestrian grasslands, the National Park of Serra do Cipo, Brazil - ER_R08 ...
GTGAGATCCGTCAGCGCCTCCTCATACCGGCCCATCTGCCGGTAGGTCACTCCCCGGCTGGCGATCGCCCAGGAGTATTTGGGGTCCAGGTCGATGGCCCGCGTGAAATCCGCTAGGGCCTCCTCATACCGGTCCATCTGCAGGTAGGTCTCACCCCGGCTGGCGATCGCCCAGGAGTATTTGGGGTTCAGGTCGATGGCCTGGGTGAGATCCGTCAGCGCCTCCTCATACCGGTCCATCTGCAGGTAGGTCACTCCCCGGCTGGCGATCGCCCAGGAGTATTTGGGGTCCAGGTCGATGGCCTGGGTGAAATCTGCTAGGGCCTCGTCATAGCGGCCTAGTTCGCGGTAGATCCGGCCTCGTTCGCGATATGCAATGCTGCGGTGGTGGTCACCCAGTGTGTTGTCTGCTGTCAGGTCGGACAGCATGCGCAGTTGGCTGTCGGTGTCCTGCTCAGACCACCGTGACAGTTGCTGACCGCAGGTCACGACACCGGGGGCTTCAGCGTCCTTGCCGGCCTGTTCGACCATCTGGGTCCATCGCGGAACTGATGTCCTATGCCACGCCAGGGCATCGACCAGACCGGCTTGGGTGGCGGGCAGAGCACCAGTGGTGTGCGCGCAGAGTCGATGATAGTGCTCTTCGATAGCACAGTTCTGCCAGCGATCGTCTTTCCACGCATCCCGCCCCGATAGTCCCAGCGCGTCGCGGGTGGATTGGTAGTGATCAGCGAGGGTGGTGTGGCGTTGCTGCCATTCTCGCGGAGCGCGCCGTCGGAGGACCCGCAGCATGGCGGTCCTGACCACGTCGTGGTATTGGAATCCCTCGGTGTGCTCGGCCACGAAAGGCAGTCGGCACAGCCAGGCGAAGTCCTCACTCGGTGCCGGCGAGCTGGTGGCGACGGCGAAGCTCTCCTGATCCAGGCGGCGGGGCAGTGCTGCGTGCTGGGCAGCCGTCCTGCGTCGCGGGTCGGTCTCCCACTTTAGGAATCGTTCCACCGCGCTGCCACTGGGATCACCCACCGCGCTGGCGTCTTCAGGTCGGGCCTGCGCCAGCATCGCCACTAGCACCGGCAGCCGCCCGGACAGCCGCAGGATCACCTCGACCACGGTCTCCTCGCTCACCCCCCGGTCCGCTAGCAGCTGGCGGGCCTCGGTGTCGGTGAACGCCTCCAGGCCCAGATCAGCGCGAATGCCCAAGTACTCCCCCCACCTGTTGACATCCAGCGGGCGCTGGCCGCTGATCGTGAGCACGAGATTGCCCGGAAGGCTTCCGTGGCGCCCGGCGAGCAGATCCAGCAACCACCCCTCCAAATACGCGCCGGTGCGTTCGTAGGTGTCGAAGAACAACGCGATCGGGCGCCGCCCCGCCACAGCGGCCACCTCCGTCAGGAACACCGGGGTTAACGCTTCCACCGGTGCCATCAGTTGCCGCACCTCGCCGTGGCTGCGGAACTTTTGACTAAGAAAAACCCGCAGCCGGTCAACCTGAGACGCCACCACATCAGGGTTCACCTCCTCAGCCACCGCCCCGACGAACGGGACATCCCCGACTGCGCGAAGACCAATCCGCACCGCTGACTGGGTCAACAACGACGATAATCCCTCAGGGGCTCCGGGATCACCATCCAGCTCGCTGCGCCGTTGCCGATAGGCACCCAGCTGCTCACGAAACTCCTTACACCGCACCCCTTGGCTTTCCAGGTCACCGACGATCGCCTCCATCGTCGCCAGAACATCGTAATATTCCTCGTCCACATACGCGGTCACATAATCACGCTCCCGCGCGATGCGAACCAACTGATGCACCAAATAGGTCTTCCCGACCCCTGCGTCACCATGGACGCTGAACAAGAACCGCCGACGGGGATCCTCCACCGGCAATGCCAAGCTCTCCTCGAACAAGCCCAGCTGCGCCCGACGCCCCACAAACCCACCCGCCTGACGACGTCGAACCAAATCCTGCAGCGTCAACGCACGCTTGTCCACACGATCCCTCCCACACCCCTGACCGTCAGCTCCGCCCCACCAGCACCCATACCCACGCCACCCGACAACAACATCTGGCGCGCCTCCCCCTCTGCGCCGCTTCAAGTCACGACGTTACAACCGGTCAGAAGATAAGATAAGGGGAAACAGGCGCGCCCATCCTCATCCGCGCCTGCTCGCCCGGCGCGACTGTCGCCGACAACCAGCGCCCGACGGTCGAAGCCCTGGCCAGTGGGGCGCTGAGCGACCAAACCATGCCCTCGCCGGGCGGGCAGATCTCCGGGATGGCCGGCCACGAGCGCTGCTGTGGCAACGGCTGGGTGGGCAGGGTGGGGGCCATCCCATCGACCTCCCGGAGGGCTACCACACGCCAGCCCGGGGGCAGAGCCGGACAACGCAGGATCCGGTTCCGTCGAGGGCTGCCCCCGGGCTGGCGTGTGGTCGGGCTACGCCAGGTCGACGGGATGCCCCACGGCTCCCAGCGCGCAAGATCATCGGTGGTCCCGTTGAGCTGGTGATCGTTTGGACACTTTTCGGTCACTAAATGTATCCAGGAAATCAAAAACGACCACAGACGACGAGGGTTCGCAGCCGCGAAAGCTGCAGGTAATCGGTGCTATCCGCGAACAACCACTATCACGGTCCGAGAATCAGCGGATTGAGAGTCCGTGCAGCCTGGTAGGTTGCATAATCTAGCACTTAGACAGTAACAGTGCGCTGATGAAAAACGGCGGATACTAAATACCATGCTACGTCTCCAGATTGCTTGGATGCGACACGCCGTCGAACTGGAAAGTCTTTGGCGCGGTGAGGATACCGTGAACATCTCGCAGTTCAGATGACTGCACGATGTAGCTTTTTCGAACCTTATGTAAGTTTCCGCTTCTTGCCACCACCGCAAGGACGTACTGGAATAGGGTTCCAGATGTTGGAGGGCTAACCGCTTCAGCCGAATTAAGCTCGATTTCTACAGAACTAATCAGATCATGCACGGCTTGGTTAGGCGCTTCTCTGTCGACCTGCTTCACGATGTTGTAGACATTCTCCGCAAACCGCTTCCAGCTCGCGGGCTGTAGAGTCTCGGAAATTTTACCCTCGGTCATCCATTGTTTGAACTTCGAGGCAATTAGCTTCATTGAGTCGTTTGCGGGCCATGGCGACTCAGGAACCAGGGATGAAGCAGCGTCAAACGAAGCAATAATCATTTCAATCTGCTCGACAGCGGCCTTGAGTTGCGCGCTCAGCCGTTCACGCTTCCAATCGACTTCGTCCGCCTTGTATACGAGAGAGTGGTTTACCTGGCACCACGCATACTCAAACGCCGTGAGTACTTGAACTTCGAATATGAAGGATGACGCGCCTGAGGGCATTCGATCCGCCGCCTCGGGTCTGATCTTCCCGTACCATCGAAGTCCGTCGAACCTGAACGTTTCAGGGTCCTTCTTTGTGTCTGACCTCCCGCGGATCCTAACTTCCACAAAAGCTGAACGGAGGTATTCGAGTACCTCATGCTCGGAAGATGAAACCGACACCACAATCGTGCAAGCGTACAGGTCGTCAAGCTCGCTCCACTTGCCAAACCTGCCCGTCTCAAGTTTCTCGCTGAGGGACGTCAAGTCTTTCGCGCGGTCGCGAAATATATACTTATCTCCGCAAAAATGTTTAAGTGTCCTACTGACGTACTTCTGCACGCTTTCGATGACCGGCCGGGAGGCGTCGTAAGCACTGCGAACAGATTCAGGGCTACTGGTCATGGCCGAGAAGGAGTCGTCGAAGAACTGTCACTCGTTCGCGCCTGGGCGCCTGATCGCTCGACGCTGACCGCGTAGCCTCGTAATACTTAGCTGCGTCTGCGTGTTTCGGACGTTCATCTTCGTCCAGTACCGTCGACATGAATTCTTTAAGTCTATTGACGGCATCGGATTTATCTGGCAGCTTGCGTTCGCGATGTAGTTCGAGGATTATCGCGAAGAGAGAGTAGAAGTCAGCCTGATTTCTATAGCGAGCAGCCTGGCCAACAAGCAGGTCGTTCTGCCAGTCACGCAGCGTTGCTACGACTTGTCGAAATTCGGCATCAACGCGTGTTTCTTCGGTCCACTCATCGTCTCGCTCGCTATAAAATTTGTCCAGATCTGCTTGAGAATAGCTATTTATGCCGTTCTCAACTAAAAGCATTAAATTGGCAACAAGTTCCACGTCTTTCATCTGACGACGCGCGGGCGCGTTAATCCGTGGAAAGTCTGGCGCAAGCTGATCCATCATGAACTCGCTCAAACGCTCGGCGCTTGTTGCAAACAAACCAGCATACTTCGCGTGTCGGAGTTCTTGGGGGGTTAATTTGGCAACATTCCTATTAATCCTATCGAATATGTTGCTGAGTATCCCCTCGTCGGTGGACGGGAGGAATTCTATCGAGAATTGATATGAATAAAACCGCTTCTTCGTTTCCGATGGAAGACTGGAGAAATATTGGCCCCTATGTCGGTCGATCGACCCTTTTTCGCCTACCGGAAATTCATCCTCGATAAACTCCGTGACAGTTGTTATTCGCTGCTTGCCGTCGACAACCGCATAGGTACCCACTCCCTCATCGCTTATGTCTTCGTACAAGAAAACGGCCGGAGCGGGGTAATTTAGAAGTACCGTATCAATAAAATACTCCTTGTAAGACCGATTCCACACACTTCTGCGCTGATATGGGGGATCAAGAACTAAAAGTTGTCTCTTATAAAGGTCCCAGAACCAAGCCACCGTTTGAGTGGTATGACGGCGCTCGATCGCCATAATCTTCCTCCCTGCTAGTAGATCAGCTACGAGTCATCATCTACTGGCTCGTCGCCCACGCGTACACCGGGCGGGTACCGACAGGATGCCGGTCGCGACGGATCGGGCGTCCATAGACCGCGCGCGATCGCTTGGCGCGGGCTCCAGCCGGGGGCAGCTCGCGTCATTGATTCCCTCCCGTGCCGCAGTGTAGCCACCGAATGATCATCATCAGCCGACAGCGGTGACGCCAACGTAGACAACAACCTGGCACCAACAGCACCATCCCGGACCGAGTAGCGGCGCAGATCAAGAGCCGGAGAGAGGGCTGCGTGCTCCTGGGGGTCAAGAGGCCCGCCTTGGTCATCGCGCAGGGCGCCGGGCTTCCACCGCGGGACCGCAGTTCTGACCGCAATGAGCAGCACCGGGCCACCCTCGAACACCACTCGGCGAACGCCGCACGCCCACGTCACGCGATCCAACCAGGGGACCGCCCCCACCTGTTAATCGCAGGGTCTCCCCCACCGACGACGAAGGCCACCTGGCCAAGGGCGTGCCCCCCGCGTGCCCCTTCCCAGGGTCGCGAGGGGTCAACTGCGGTCACTCACGTCACCTGTCGCCGAGTACCCGCAGGTCAGCTTAGTGCAGCTCAGGACCTTGATCGCCGCCCGATCTTCCAAGCTGGGGCTCACGGGGTGATCACCATCAGCAATACAGCACACGCAGCACCGCCGGTTGAGTTTGAGCCACCATGATCATTCGGACGCTTTTCGATCACGAAAAGCGTCCAGATAGCCCAACACAGCCGCAGACAATGAGTGGTGGATGAGTGAGTCAGCGGGTCACTAGCCCCAGTCCTCACCGCTCATCCACCTAGTGATCTTAGCCTCTAATCCCACGGCACGCTCGTGATGGCTCGCTGCCTTCTTGCGGAACTCGGCTGCCTTCTGTCGCCACTCCACCGCAGTCTTTCATGCGTCAGCCGAGTCCTTCTGTAGCGACTTCTGAATCTTGTACTGCCATGGCGTCTCGGGCGGCGGGCCGGAACGGCTGGGGTCCATCCAGTCCCCCAACTTGGCGGCAACCTGAGCACAGACTTCAAGCCCCGCAGACAATGGCTTCTCCAGCACCCACGCGGCCAGCCGCGCTTGGCGAATGTCCCAGCGGATACGCTTGATCAACTTTTTTGGTTTTTCCACCTGGTCTCTTCATAGCTCACGATCGTCATCCTCTCAGCGTTGTGGTCGCTGCCCAACTAGCTCACTCGGCCTGCCCCGCAGCTCCACCGCCACCGGACATCTTCGCGCAGCCGCGGGAGGGCAATCAGATCAAGATCAGGCCGTATCTAGGCCGTCAGACATCAAGCCATGTCATCCCTGAAGGAGTGGAGCCGGTCATCAGGACACAACCGGACACAACGGGAACAAACCAACAGGTCAAAGCGAGCTAGCCACCCAACCAGCGCAGGCCCGCCCACCAGGCCACGAAAAGTCGGGCATCACGTGGCGGCGCCGAGCACAAGGCGGGTGGTTAGCGCGCAAGTCCCCCTCGGACACTGGAGGATCTTGCAGTGTCGTAGTGGTCGCCTCCGGAAGTCCGTCGGGGTTCTGTCAGGGTTCCCGCTCGCCTCGCTAGGTGAGGAGCGCATCGTCAGCGTTCTCGTCGCCGAGTTCTACTCCAGGGCTGTGGTCGGCCCACCTGCATAGCTCTGAGGTCGAACTCGGTGACACGAGAACATGGACGATGCCTCCCCAGCTCAGTTGCCAGGCGGGCACCAGGTGAAGGGGACTCGTCCGGCGACGGTGCCACAGAATCCCTGGACGTGGGGGTCTACTCGGCCATTGCTCACCTGCAGGATGGCGATCTGTTTGTTCAGCGGCACGTGTCGGGTGATGTCTCCGCCGTAGTCGATGGTGCCGGTCGCGCCGTCGATAGCCTTGGTCGCGCCGGGTTGGCTGGTCTGCGCCGAGCGGATGGTGGTGATTTCTCGCCAGATGTTTCCGGGCGTGATCGGAAGCGCGGGCGGGCCCTCACGCAGGTACTCGGTGGCAGTGATCACCACGAGCGCGGCGTCGTAGGTCAGCGCCGCATGGCCGTCCCGGGAGCGGTCCTGGGAGGGTTGCTGTTCGAAGGGAAACAGTGATCTCAGCTTTGTGTAGAAGTCCTGCGCGGCACCCGGTGGGCTGGCTCTCCGCGCTGGCGCGAACGACACGTAGTAGTACGGCGCGCTGTACTGGCTGCGCAGAGTGGAGTCGGCGACGTAGCGGGACACGTCGTCGTCGCCGATGAAAACGGCGGTGTTCGTGCATTGTTCGGCGCCGGACAGGAAATCACCGTAGTCGGGAACGCCCCGACCGGCGAAGAAGACGAACCCGTGGTAGCCGCAGGTGTCGCGCCCGGCGGCCACGGCGTTGCCAATCGGTGTTTCCCCGCTCTGTTGGTCACCGGTGAGGCCCCAGGCGAGGCTCGGGGTGAACGCGATGGTTGAGGTGTGGAAACCCTGGCGCTTGAAGGCGTTCATCACGTCGTCGCGGAGGTTGGTGCTGTAGGTGTCGGCGACGTCGTTTGAGTAGTAGATCCGTACTGACTTCGTCAGCGTCGGGTCCTGGGCTAGGTGCTGCAGGGCGAATGCCGCGACCATCGCGGCCTCGCGCCGGTTCTGCGGGGCTATCTGGAAATACAGGGGATTGGTGTCCGCCAAGGAGTCTTCGGATAATGTTTCCGCGACCATGGGAAGCCCGGCATTGGCCAACGCAATGATGGTGGCCTGGGTCGGTCGGCCGCTGAAGTACAGGCCGACAACGCCGACCAGACTGGGGTCTCGCCGAGCCAACGCGACGAGCTGCTGGGCGACTGTGGCACCTTGGAGCATGTTCTTGCCGGCGTTGCCGATCAGTACCCGGACGATCGGATCGGATGAGCCGGATTTCTCCAGCTGACGACGTTGCGCGACAGCTACCCCCTCCAAGCTCTCCCGCTCGGCGGTGAGGCCATCAGCGGTGTTGTTCGACGAGGTGATCGCTTGCAGCTCGACGATCGTGATGTAGGGCCGTTGCGGAGCGCTGGCGTGCATCACCGCGGCACATTCATTCTGCCTCAACACGGTCTGTTCCACCTGGCGAATGGTGTCATCTGAGGGTTGGAACAGGTCGGTAGATCCATCGGTCACACCGATGCATTCCGAGCCGGTCCAGGATAGATTGGCATCCCAGGTGTTGCAGCGCGCGTGATACGTAGTCCCCGTGAAGGCCCCGGCGCCCGCAAGTATTACTGCGGCCACAGTGATCCGGAACCAGCGGCTGGTAAAGAACGGCGGCCGGAACTCCTTGCCACTGGACTCGTAGCAGATAGAGGGGGAGTATCTCTGTCCGGGGGCTTGTTCTGGTATCTGCAGCTGCAGATACCAGGTATTGGGCTCGCGGGCACGGCGATCGTCGAGCAGCGTGTTCTGCCACTCATCGAAGGCGACAAACTCCTTTACTTCCTCCTTCCGGGCAGGCCGGTCCGGGATTGTTCCGGCGTTCGGCGGTGCCGTGCGGCTAGCGCTGATCACGAGGAGCGGGTCGAACACACCGACCTGGTTACGCACCAGGTTAATCAGGGTGAGCAGGTCAAAGCCGCCGTTGCGCATGGTAATGTTGTCCAGTAACAGCACCGGATAGGTCATCCGGCGCTTGCGGAACAAGTGCCACGGCCGCAGCCGGTACTCTCGGCGAAGATCCTCCAGGAACGCGTTGACCAGCAGCCTGGCCACCTGTTCCCCCTCTTCTTTCTGCCACTCGCCGTCGAGCAGCCGCCCCGCGAACCGGTCAAAGGTGTTGGTCATCTCCGGTGCCAGATGCGGCTGGTGCATAAACCACCAGTAGCGACCAGACAGCCCCCATACCCGGCCGGTTACCGCGATCCTGAAGATGATCAGAGTCAGCCCGCGTAGTATCCAGAGTAGAATTTTCCAGTAGGTTCCTTCTAGCAGCTCATCCTGGGCTCTCCCCAATACGCTGTTGATACGCCGCGTCAGCCCCTGGTTCTGCAGTTTCTGGCGTAGCGTACCATCCGGATCTGGATCCCCTTCAGTTCTCTTCTCGCTCATCAACTGGTCGACAAGGGAGAAAAGCGGAAAACGCAGTCGACGATCCTTGCCTAGGTTAAAGTTGACCAGCCTCTCTTTTGCGTCACAGAGGATCTTTCGAACCGCGATGACATCGTCAGCGGTCCAGTGCTTCGGCCCGATCACCGGCTCATCCGCCGAATCGCTCTGACTCCGGTGCGCGCAGGCGTGTTGAACGCTATTTGGTTTCGCCTGTCGAAGGAGGTTGCTGATTTCTTCAAGCAGGTTGTCCGACCCGTGCGGGTGGACGAGGCACACCATGGGCAAGCCCTTACGGTCCGAGCGGTCTCGGCGGTTCAGGTCGTTATGCCATAGACCTTTCTTGACGTCGAGCCTCCGGGCCTGGTCACGGAAGCGTGGGCGGCGAAACAGTGCGCCAATCAGCCCGAAAACCGCGTCCATGCCGACGAAAACGGGTCCGCCGTCAGCATGATTGTCGTTCGTCACAACGGTGATATTACCAGTCACTGCCCGATACCCCCTGATCTACTTGCAAGATGCAGGGCATACTCACACCTTCCACCACGCTCCCCGGGAACCCTCCCCGCCTGCTTGCAATCAACGGGGCGAGCCGCCTTCCATCAAAGTGAGTGACATGGCCGCCCGGTTGATACAGTCACGCACCTGAACATCGAAGATCACCGGAGCGGTGTCTCCGGCAGCAACGCCGCCACGCGCCCCAACCAGCTCGCTGACCACGTTCTCAGACTCAGACCCGATCCCGAAGATGGCCTGAACCATCCCGAGCTTCGTGCATACCTCCCAAGTGGGGAAGGATGCCGCGATGCCGAGGACGCTTCATTCCGGGAGGACTCCACGACCGGCCCCGGATAGTGATGGGTCACCAAGGGAGCGGGTATCCCCTCACGCCGGCGCCACAGGCGTAGCGGGCCGGGGGCAGAAATCCAGACATCCGTCGAGTGCTCCATCTGGACACCTACCCCAGCCCACTCCAAGACAAGCTCACCGACACGACGGGATACCCGCTCCCCACCCCGTCCCGGGCAAGCCAACACCCCCGCGTATGCCAACCATTGGTCAACAGCGGAGCACCGTGGCCTGGCACTGACCACCGATCGAGGCCCCTGACGGCGCACTGGGCGCAGCCCGAAGCTCGGGCTCACAAATGATCATCATCAGCAAACCGTCAGCGGAAGCGACGCAACCAGTCCGTACGGGGCGATCCACGCCGGCACGTCGCCGCAGCTCAGCCTCAACGGCACACAACCACACTCCCAGACACGCAGACGCACGCCCAATCCGCGTTCACACCGAAGAGCACAACCGATCTAAGATCAACAACCTATGCCTCCGGCGGACCTCCGCTCCAGGATGGCTCCAGGGCTGGGCACGAAGGTAGTGGGTCACCCGGGGACGCGGGTATCCCGTCGCGTCGGCACCGGAGGCGTAGTTGGCCAGGGACAGGCGGTCCATGTCGTTCAGCCGTCGGGTGCTCCACATGGACCGCCTGTCCCTGGCCAACTACGAGGCAAGCTCACCGACGCGACGGGATACCCGCTTCGCTCCCGCACGTCTTTCGGCACGGAGACCATTCAATGATCACCTCCACCCTTTACCTACCCGAAACAGCCGCCAACCTCCAGCACCAGCACGTAACGTCGAGAAGTATCCGCGCTGGCCAGACGAACCGTTCGGGGATGACCGGGACTGTCCGATAGTGGCTTCTGGTAATCGCTAGTTCACAGGTTCAAAGTGCCCTCACGTTCAGGTGGCGGCAGTGGGGACACGTGATCTCCCCGCCGGCCATCAAAGGCATACCGGGGGCCAGGTCGTTCGTCCAACCGGGCACTCCACCTGGCCCCCGCCGCCCTGACCCGGTACGGGATAAGCCTGGCCGACGGGGAGATCACGACCACCCGCCGCGGAAAAACAGACCATCTTGAGTCGCGCCCGTCACGGTACCCGCCCGCACGGATGACTCACAGGGACTCACCGACGACCACGGGCCCTCGCAGCAAACGGCGCGGCGCGGCCGCAGGTCGGGCGTCCGACCAAGATCAGGCCGTTTCCAGGCCGTCAAACGTCGATCAGCACTGACCAACAACGACCAATGACAGCCAGAAACCAGCAGGTCAACTAGGGTATGTCGGTCCGAACCCCAGCTTAAGCCCGACTCGTAGCAGACCTACGACGTGTGACCTGTAACCCCGGGACGGCTCGCCAGATCCAGGATGGCGGTCAACGGACAGCCTGACCGCCATCCTGATCAGCGCTCAACGTCGTCACCAGCGGGAGCTTGCCCCTCGTCGTGACCGGCGGTCACCTCGGGGGCGAAGTTCATGTCGATCACGTTGGACACCAGTTCTCGAGGCTCCTCGAAGTAGTCCAGCGCAATGATTCCAACACGCCCTCGCGGGGATCCCGCAAGATAGTCGTTGAGACGCGGGTTTATCGTTTTTGCGTAGCCGTGGGCATTCAGGGTGACGGCGTTGCAAAACGTAATGTACAGATCTCTGGGGTTACGGCTCATTGCTTCCTCTATGTGGGTTATGATGAATTTGTACTTGTCGTCTTCTCCGGGGTTCCGCCAGTGGTCTTCGACAGCGTAGGCCAGACTTGTCACGCTTCTGAAACGCATATTTTCCAACCAGTAGGTAAGATCGAACCCGAGATCCTGGCCCGCCTCGAACCTGCGCAGCAAAATGATCTTTCCGCGAACGTCTCCCAAGGTTGTCTTGGGCGTGAGATTAGTGCTTACCAAGTCATGACCAGGAAGGGGCGACGCGAGATTATAGAACAGCGACGGATCCTCCACATGCTCCCACGTCCTCGCCCTGAACGCTTCTTCAAACGAGTCCGATCGGACCACCCAGCTCATCGAATCTCCCCTAGATTTTCCAAAAATCCTAGAAGGAGCAAATCTACCAAGGCCGCTGTCGAGCCGATCTTCCTCCTTGACCGACAAGAAGATAGTTTCAGAAGGGTAAAGCTTGAGGAAGTTGGAGCAAGCGACCAGAACATCCGCGTGGCACTTCCCCATGTGCACAACATCGTGATGAACGAAAAGGTTGTCCCGGTAATGCGAAAGTCTAATGTCAAGAAAACGTACCCCCGCCTCAAGCTGCTCGGGCAGATCCAGATCTTGGGTCTTGGTAAATCCAAGAATGCCGCCGATGCTACAAGAATTATGTGTCCCAGGAATGCTCAGCGATGTCAGTAGGATATTATCGGGAATGTCGCGCATCCACACGTTGTGAGAAATGAACTCGCCCATCGCTCCCTCCGGTGGTTTGCCTCCAGGCGCCGGCACCCTACCTGGCAGCGGCCCTGTGAACGGCGCCGACTACCGGCGCCAGCCGGACCCTTGACAGCCCCGACCGAGTTGGCCGTGCTTCTAGTTCTTCGGTTCTCGCCGCTCAGCAGATCGAGTCGATCTTCGACCAGCGACGACAAGTGCCGTGAACTCGACCATACCGACGTTCTTGGGCTGTTGGACGTCGCTCTCGTCGAGTTCACGGCTCTGTGCCCGCGTCAGCCGGCGGTGCCCGGTCGATCCACCAGGCCCAGGCGCAGGTGCTCGCTGTGGTAGACGGCCTCGTCCAGGAGTTGAGCGACGTGGTTGTCGTAGAGGCTGTAGACGATGCTGCGGCCGGTGCGGGTGCCGGTGACCAGGCCGAGGTTACGCAGCAGCCGTAGCTGGTGGGACACCGCTGACTGTTCCATCCCTACCGCCTCGGCCAGCGCGGTGACCGATCGGGGGCCATGCCGTAGCTCGGTGAGAATCAGCAACCGGCTCGGGGTGGCCAGGGCCTGCAGGGTGGTCGCCACGTGTGCTGCGGCCTCGGCGTCCAGTTGTGCTACCGGCCGGTCCCGGCCGGCTACCCCATGTCCCATGACCATGGAGTCTAATCTCACGTCTATTTATGAAGGCATGTTCATGTGTTCTGTTATGGTCGGATGGTCCGCTCGTCGTCCGGAGGTGACCCGTGGCCTTGTCCTCCACCGCCACACCCACGCGACCGGCCCTCACCCGACCGCCTGGGGTGCCGGTCCGGCGGAGGGGGCTGTTCACCCTGGCCGAGATGCGGTGGGCCACAGCGGCGCTGGTGTTGTTCCTGGCCGGGCTGGCAGCCCACACGCTAGGCGGCCCCCCTTGGCTGTGGTGGGTGTTGTACCTGGCCTGTTACGCGACCGGGGGCTGGGAGCCGGGCCTAACCGGATTGCGGGCGCTGCGGGATAAGACCTTGGACGTGGACCTGCTGACGGTTGCCGCCGCGATCGGTGCGGCGGCGATCGGGCAGGTCACCGACGGCGCTTTGTTGATCGTCATCTTCGCCACCTCCGGTGCGCTGGAGGCGCTGGCCACCGCGCGGACCGAGGACTCCGTGCGGGGGCTGCTGGACTTGGCCCCGGACACCGCGACGGTGCTCACCGCGCAAGGGGATGAGCAGACCGTGCCGGCCGCCGACCTGGCCGTCGGCGACGTGATCCTGATCCGGCCCGGCGAGCGCATCGCCGCCGACGGCGCGGTCGTGGGCGGGGCGAGCGAGGTCGATCAGGCCACGATCACCGGGGAAGGGCTGCCGGTGGACAAAGCGGTCGGCGACGAGGTGTTCGCCGGAACCCTGAACGGCACCGGGTCGCTGCGGGTACGGGTAGAGCGCCGCGCTGAAGACTCCGTGGTGGCGCGGATCGCGACCCTCGTGGAGCAGGCTAGCCAGACCAAGGCGCGCACCCAGTTGTTCATCGAGAAGGTCGAGCAGCGCTACTCGGTCGGCATGGTTGCCGCCACCGTCGCCCTGTTCGTGCTCCCGCTGCTAGCCGGCGAGTCGGTGGCCGAGTCCCTGCTGCGGGCAATGACGTTCATGATCGTCGCCTCCCCGTGCGCGGTGGTGCTGGCCACGATGCCGCCTCTGCTGGCGGCGATCGCCAACGCCGGACGGCACGGGGTGCTGGTCAAGTCCGCGGTGGTCATGGAACAACTCGGCGCCACCACGCGGGTGGCCTTCGACAAGACTGGCACCCTGACCCGCGGTGTTCCCGAACTCGCCGAGATTCGCCCCCTGCCGGGCGCCGGGCTGACCGACGATGACCTCCTGCGGCTGGCGGCCGCCGCGGAGCATCCCAGCGAGCACCCGCTGGCCGCCGCGATCGTGCGCGCCGCCCGCCAGCGTGGCCTCGACCTGCCCGCCGCCGAGGAGTTCACCGCCCAGCCCGGCCGAGGTGTGTCCGCCCTCGTTGAGGAGCACGTCATCCACGTCGGGTCGCCCGCCGCCCTGCTGGCGACCGGGGAGGGTAGGGAGGTAGCCACGGCGATCCAGGAGCGTGGCCAGACCGCCGTGGTCGTGCTGCGCGACCACCGCCCGGTCGGCGTGTTAGGCATCACCGATCAGCTCCGCGCCGAAGCCGCCGCCAGCATCGCCGCGCTCACCCGACTGACCGGCAGTGCCCCGGTGTTGCTCACCGGCGACAACCCTGCCACCGCCACCCACCTCGCCCAGCAGGTCGGCATCACCGACATGCGCGCCGGGCTGTTGCCCGACGACAAGGTCACCGCCGTGCGCGACCTCGAAACCGGTGGGCACCGGGTCACCGTGGTCGGCGACGGCATCAACGACGCGCCCGCCCTGGCCGCGGCAGCCACCGGGATCGCGATGGGCGGCGCCGGCTCCGACCTCACGCTGCAGGCCGCCGACGCCGTGGTCATCCGCGACGACCTGACCACCATCCCCGCCGTCATCGCCCTATCCCGCTGCGCCCGCCGCGTCGTCACCGCCAACCTCATCATCGCCGCCACCGTCATCACCGGCCTGGTCATCTGGGACCTCGCCGGACACCTCCCGCTCCCCCTCGGCGTCGCCGGACACGAAGGCTCCACCGTCATCGTGGGCCTCAACGGGCTCCGCCTACTGCGCCACGCCGCCTGGCGCCCCGCGCGGCGGCTTCCTCCGCCGCTACCCTGCTTGCGATCATAGGCAGCGAGCGGGGAGACGGCAATGGATCTTGGGGACAACGACATCGTCATCGGGTGGGCGGGGGGCACTCCGCCGGTCCATCCGGCGTTGCTCGCGCGCCCCGATGTCCGGGCCGCGCTGGCCGCGCATGACCTGGCGTCGTTGTTCCGGGTGCTGGGCAAGAACGGGTGGACTCAGCGGGCGATCGGCGCGGCCGCCGGATCGCCCAGTCTGAGGTCTCGGAGATCCTCCGGGGCCGGCGGGTCCGGGAATACCGGGTGCTGGTCCGGATCGCCGACGGGTTGGGGATTCCCCGCGAACTGATGAACCTGGGCCCCGCCGAGGGCGCTGGCGCCTACCCTGGTGGGCGACCGAGCACTGCGCTCACCCCGGAGGAGGTCGAGGAGTTGCGCCGCCGGGTGATGCTAGCCACGTCCATGGCCGCTGTGGTGGGCCCACCGGAGGTGGGAGAACAGGTCCCGGAGCCAGAACTGATCCCCGACCCGGCGCCGGTGCCGCTGCCCTCCCGGCTGCTCGGGGTCCACGTGGCGCAGGTGCGGGAGGCCACCCGCGATCTGACGAAAAACAGCCGCGCCTATGGCTCTAACCCGAAGATGAGCAGCGAGACCGCCGCCGAGGCAAGCCGGCTGCTGGCGGTCCCGGGCCCCGAGCCGCTGCGGCAGGCGCTGATGCGGGCGCTGGCCGAGCTGCACCTGCAGGCCGGCTACGCCGCCTTCGACGCGGGGCTGCACGACCGCACCCTGCACCACCTCAGTCAGGCGCTGCAGCTGGCCACCCAGACCGAAGACGCCCGCCTGCAGACTATGGCCATGGGGTATGCCGGAGTCGCCACCGTGGAGCACGGCCGTCCCAACGATGGGCTGGCGCTGCTGCAGTGCGCCCAGCTCAAGGCGGACCGCATCCCGGTGAAGGAGCAGCGCGAGCTAATTGTCCCCCGAGGTTCCCGGGCGGTCCTGCAGGCCTGCACGCGGGCGGATGCCGGGTACGCCCTGGCCCGGATGGGGGACCCGGTGGGCGCCGCCCGCGAGATGGCGGAGGCCCGGGAGATCTGGCAGCCCACCCCGACCGACCCGTGGGGTGACCTGGACGAGGTGGCCGCGCGCCTAGCGCTCGAAGACGGGCGGCTGGACGCGGCGGAATCCTTCGCCGCGGCGTCGCTACGGCGTTGGGAGGCTGGCCACAGCCAGCGCGCCCGCACCGTGTCCGGCATCGTGCTGGCCACCATCCACGTCCGGGCCGGCGAGTCCGACGGGCTGGAGCTGGCCCACGGCGCGATCACCGGCGTGACGCGGCTCCGCTCGGGGCTGGTTCGCCGACGCCTCACACCCCTGGCCACCGCCCTGGAGGCTCGACCCAGCGGCGAGCACCGCGAGCTGGCCCGAACGGCCCGCCACCTCGCCACCACCCGCGCCTGACCACCGCACCACCACGGCGACCGTGGACCTGTCAGGCGGCCGTGCGTGATCACTGCAAGGGCACATCCCTGCTGCCTGGCCACCGACTCAAGGACTGAACGCACCCAAACGACGACTGGACACAAGCCCCGAGACGCGCCTCCACGATTCCGTACCCCAGTTCCTCCGCCTCTTCCGCTCTTCCGCGCGATCGGCCTACGTCACCACCACGCAATACGCATCCCGCACTTTTTCGTCCCGGTTCAGTGGGGTCAAACAAAGCGTCCGCGGCAGGAGATTCACCGGCAAGGCGGATGGTACGGCCGGCCGGTCAGGTAGCGGTCCCACTCGCTTTTCGTGATGGCGGGGGTCATGCGACAGATTCGAGCGGCGACACTCTCGACGTTGGTTTCCCACAATCGTGCGGTGTGGTCGGCGCTGGCGGTGGCCAGCGTGTGCCCGTTCGGGCTGAAAGCCACCGCGTAGAGGTAGTTGGTGTGGCCGGTGAGGATGCCCAGCAGGCGGGGCTGGGCGGGATTGTCAACCCGCCACAGCCACACGGTGTGGTCGGCGCTGGTGGCAGCCAGGATATGCCCATCCGGGCTGAAGGCCACACGGTCGACAGCGGCAGGAACGGGGAGAATTCTCAGCAAGCGAGGTTGCCGGAGGTCGCGGATATCCCACAGCCGCACGGTGTCGTCGGCGCTGGCGGTGGCCAGGGTGCGCCCGTCGGTGCTGAACGCCACCGAGCGGACGGCGTCGGTGTGGCTGGTGAGGATCCTCAGTAAGCGGGGTTGACGGGGGTCGCGGATATCCCACAGCCGCACGGTGTCGTCGTCGGCGGCGGTGGCCAGCGCGCGCCCGTCGAGGCTGAACGCCACCGCATGGACGGCGCCAGCGGAGCTGGGGAGGCGGCTCAGCAGGCGGGGTTGGCGGGGGTCGCGGATATCCCACAATCGTGCGGTGTGGTCAGCGCTGGCGGTAGCCAAGGTGCGCCCGTCGGGGCTGAAAGCCACCCTGTAAACAGATCTGGTGTGGCCGATAAGGGTGCTCAGCAGGCGGGGCTGGGCGGGATTGTCAACCTGCCACAGCCGTGCAGCGTGGCGGGAGCCGACGGTGGCCAGGATGCGCCCATCGGGGCTGAACGCCACCCCGTAGACGATGCCGGGGAGGCCGGTGAGGGTGGCGAGCGGGTGCGGTTGGTAGGGGTCACGGACATCCCACAATCGTGCGGTGTGGTCGTAGCTGGCCGTGGCTAGGGTTTTCCCGTCCGGACTGAACGCCACCCCATGGACGCCGCCGGTGTGGCCGGCCAGGACAGGTCCAGACAAGTCCCACAGCCGCGTGGTGTGGTCGGCGCTGGCGGTAGCCAGCGTGCGCCCATCGGGGCTGAAGGCTACCCCGTGGAGGACGCCGGTGTGGCCGATGAGAGTGCCCAGCGCGTGGGGCTGGCGGGGGTCACCGACATCCCACAGCCGCGCGGTGGCGTCTCTGCTGGCGGTGGCCAGCATGTGCCCGTCCGGGCTGAACGCCACCCCGGTGACGGCGTCGGTGTGGCCGGGGAGGATGCCCAGCAAGTGGGGCTGGCGAGGGTCGCGGATATCCCACAGCCGCGCGAGGCGGTCATCACCAGCGGTGGCCAGGGTGCGCCCGTCCGCGCTGAACGCCACCCCGGTACGGGTGTGGCTGTTAAGAGTACCGAGCGGACTGGGATGGCGAGGGTCACCAACATCCCAGAGCTGCACGGTCTGGTCTTGACTGGCGGTGGCCAGGATGTGCCCCTGGGGACTGGAGGCCAACGCGTCAACGTTGCCGAGATGGCCGGTGGTGAGAACGCTCAGCAAGCGGGGGTTACGCGTGTCGCCGAGGTCCCACAGCCGCGTGGCGCTGTCGGTAGTCAGCGTCAGCGTGCGCCCGTCGGGACTGAATGCCACCGCATGGACGGCGCCAGCGGGGCTGGTGAGGGTGCCCAGCAGGCGGGGATGGTGGGGGTCGCGGACATCCCACAGCCGCACAGTTTTGTCTCGACTGGCGGTAGCCAGGGTATAGCCGTCCAGGCTGAAAGCCACCGCCACGACATAGCCTCGGTGACCGGTCATCTGGGTGGAATAGGGGGCGGCGGCGATGCTGAGCAGGCTGCTGCGGGCTTCCGTGGTGGGGGCAAGGCGGTAGGCGGCCAGAGCGAGCTGGGCGGCCAGGCCCGGGTTGGTAGCGCGCAGGTCCAAGGCTTGACCGGCGACCTGCGCAGACACCGCGAGATCTCGTTGGTGGGCTGCGGTGTGCTGCTCGGTGAACGCGACTATCGACGCGCCACTCGCCACCACCAGCAGGACCGTCAGGGCAGCGGCGAACCGGCGGAGTAAGCGAGCTCGTTGGTGGGCCGCTTCCCGGGCTCGTTCAAGCTGGATGATCCGTTGCTGCACGAGGGTGCTGCTGCGCTCGATGAACTCGCGGACATCACGCGGGATGTCCTCGGGCCGCTCGGCCAGCCACTGTTGGGCTTCGCTGATGCGTGCCTCGGCAAGCTCACCCTCGCCGACGCGGTCTTCTATGGTGGTCAGCCAGCGTTGGAACTGCGCATCAGCGTCAACCCAGGTAGCGAGTCGTTCCCAGGACTGGATCAATGCCTCGTGGGCCAGTTCCACGGTGGCGGTATGGCGGGTCGGGTCCTCGCCGGTCATCAGCAACCGGCGCTCGGCCAGTTTCTCCACCAGCGCCCAGTCCTCGGCGAGGCGATCACGGTCCACGATGCGCCGGGTAGCTGCCGCAGCGTCCCCGCGGCTGCGCACGCAGGCCAGCAGGACCCGCCGGATCCGCTCAACGGGCCAGTCCTGCTCCAGCTGCTCAAACACATCTTCGGCGTAGCGGTTGAGGATGCCTATCACGCCACCGGAGGTGAGCGCGTAATAGTCGGTGAAGGCCAGCTTCCGTCGATGCTGTCGAGGCCATAGTTGAGTCAGGGCAAACTCCATCAACGGCAGACCGCCGTCCCCTTTCGCGGCATCGAGGGCGATGTGTTGGACCAGTCCCTCCTCGTAGGTCACGCCGCAGAGTTGGGCTGGGACGGTGATCGCGCGTTCTAAGGCGTCCTGGTCCATCGGGGACAGGGGCACCAGCCGGTCCTGCAGCCGTGCTCCCACGCTGGGGTGGTTGAGGAGCTGGGCGAGGAAATCGGCCCGCAGTGTGCACACCACCCGCAACGCGGCATCATCAGCATCTGCGGAGGGCAAGACCTGGTCGAGGAAAACGGCCCGCTCCTCATCAGGGCAGATGGCGAAGATCTCCTCGAACTGGTCGATACAGAGCAGGATGCGTTTACCAGTCAGCACGCCCAGCTCAGCAGCCAGGCCCGTCAGCCCCTCCCGTCGCAGCCGCTCACCGCGCCGCTCAACGTCTTCCACGCTCGGCTGTGACCCCTCCAGCTCATACAGAGTCTTGGCCAGCGCGAAGCAGGGCATCTGCCCGGGCCGGAAGATAGCCGTGGCCCACTGCTCGGTGCTCAAGGCCGGCAGCAGCCCCGCAGTGACCAGCGAAGATTTCCCTACCCCCGAGGGCCCCACGACCACGACCAGCGCGCGCTGATCCACCATCCGCACCAGCTGGTCCGTCTCGGCTTCCCGACCGACGAACAACCCGGCCTCAGCATCGGAGGCCCGAAACGGCAACAGGCCCCGGTACGGGCAGACTGGCACGGTCTCCAGCACCTCCGGCCAGGCCTGCACCAAGTGGGCCACCGGGATCGCGTAGGCATCCCGCTCGGCGTCCCAGCTGGCTGCGGCCACCATGCCCACCACACCATCCCCGACCCCATTGGCCACCACGGCCGGGGAACCGCTGTAGCCGGGCTGGACGCGGAAAGCCGATTCGCTGTCCGCGTCCAGCTGGATCATCCCGGCGCCCACCGCACCCCGCAGCCGGCACCCCGCCCACGCCCCAGCCTGCCGGGGCGGCTGGCCCGGGTAGCCGAACACCGCCACCTCAACATCGCGGAGGTCCTCCGCCTCGGCCAGCCGCGCCGGGCCCGCTCCTTCTGGCAGGCCCTCCCCGACCAAGACCAGCCCGGCCACATCCCCGCCTGTGGCCCCCGCCACCGGCGGCGTGACCCACACCGCTACCCGACAGGTCCGCGACGGGGCTCCCTCGGCGTCACCCAAGGCCGGAAAATCCACCTGCACCCGCGCCCCTGGCCCCGGCGCCTCCTGCGCCCGCAGATCCCGACCCAGCACGGTGTTCACCACATGCGCGCAGGTGAGAATGTGCCGCTCCCCCACCACGAACCCCACCCCCGCCGGGGACTGCGAAGCGGCCCGCAGCACCCGGACAACGAACCCCTCCCGCCTGGCCGACACCGGACTACCCCCCACCAGGTTTCCACGACATGGTGACCTTGAAATTCACCTCTGCCGTCCCCTTGGCGATGATCACGCCGGTCTCGCCCCCCATCTTGAGCCCGAACTCCACCGCTATCTGCTCCGGCGCGATCTTCCGCAAGGCATCGACGACCCTGGTCAAGGAGGGCGTGAGACTCGCCAGTGTCTCTTCCAGGGTCACGAGCGCCCGAGCGGCCTTGCCCGACTCGCCCGAGGCCAGGACCAGATCCTCCGCTACCTCACTGCGATCAACCTCGAAGACCACGACGTCATCAGGACCATCACCCACCGGAATACCCAACAAGTACGACATCCAGATCCCTTCGGAAACCGGCCGGTATCATAGAGGGCTCGGGCTGCTCAGGCGCCGAAGGAGCGCTCGACGACGGCGCGAGCCTTGCGGGTGGTGCGGCGGTAGTCGTCGAGGACCTGACCGGGATCGTCGTCTGCGGAGCGTCCCAGCGCCGTGGCCACGGCGGCCAGTTCCCGGCCGGAACTGGGCAGTTGGTCGACCTGCTTGCCACGCACTAGGGTGAGCGCGTTGCGAGTCCTGGTCGCCAGTGTCCAGGCAGTCAGCAGGATCTCGGCGTCGGCTCTGGGGAGCAGCCCGGCATCGGCGGCGGCCCGCAAGGCGGCCGTCGTGGAGGGTGTGCGCAGCGCCGGGACCTCGTGGGCGTGCTGCAACTGCAGCAGCTGGATAGTCCATTCCACGTCGGCCAGCCCACCGCGGCCGAGCTTGGTGTGGGTCGTCCGGTCGGCGCCGCGAGGCAGTCGCTCAGTGTCGACTCTGGCCTTGATCCGGCGGATCTCGGTGGCCTGGCGCGGGCTCAGCCCCCCTGCGGGGTAGCGCACCGGGTCGATGACCGAGATGAACCGCTTCCCCAGCTCCACATCACCCGCCACCGGGGTAGCCCGCAACAATGCCTGCGCCTCCCAGGGCTGCGCCCACTGGGTGTAGTAGGCCTGGTAAGAGGCCAGGGTGCGCACCAACGGGCCGGAGCGCCCCTCGGGACGCAGCCCGGTGTCCACCAGCAGCGGTGGGTCCTGGCTGGGCGAGCCGAGCAGGGTACGCACCGACTCGGCAACGGAGGAGGCGAAACGCACGGCGTCGGTCTCCGGGTGGGTCCCGGCCTGCGCATCCGGGAGCGCCTCACAGACGAACAGAACGTCGGCGTCCGAGCCGTAGCCCAGCTCCGCGCCTCCCAACCGGCCCATCCCGATCACCGCGATCCGGGCCGGCTCGGCCTGCCTGCGTTCGATCTCCGCACGCAGTGCGACGTCCAACGCCGAGGCCAGCACCGCGGTCCACACCGAGGACAGGTCAGCACACACCACGGTGACGTCGAGCAGTCCGAGCAAGTCAGCGCAGGCGATCCGGAACAGCTCGTGGCGGCGCAGCGCCCTGGCGGCCACCACCGCGGCGCCGGGGTCGCGGTAACGGCAGGCGGTGGAGCGTAGCGACGTCGCCACCTCCACCGGATCACGGCCAGCCAGCTCGTCCGGATCGGCCAGCAGCTGCAGCGCCTCGGGTGAGCGGACCAGCAGCTCGGCCACCATCCGGGAGGTGCCCAGCAACTCCATCAGCCGTTGGGCTACCACGCCTTCGTCGCGCAGAAACCGCAGGTACCACGGGGTGTCACGGAGCGCCTCGGAGACCCGCCGGTAGGCGGCCAACCCACGGTCGGGGTCTGGGGTGTCGGCGAGGAACTCCAGCAGGACGGGCAGCAGCGTGGACTGGATGGCTGCCCGGCGTGACACTCCGTCGGTGAGTGCCCGGAGATGGTTCAGCGCCCCCTGCGGTGAGGCGTAGCCCAGCGCCGCCAGCCGTGCCTTCGCCGAGGACTCCGAGAGCCGGTAGGCCTCGGTGGGCACCCTGGCTACGGCCTCCAGCAGCGGCCGGTAGAACAGCTTCTGGTGTAGCCGGCGGGCCCGGTGGGACTGCCGGGTGTACTCCATGCGCAGCGCTCCGGCAGCGTCGTGCCGTCCGGTCGGTCGTATCCCGGCGGCGCGGGCCAGCCAGCGCCATCCCGTCGTGTCGTCGTCAGCCGGGAGCAGGTGGGTGCGGCGCAGCTTCTGCAGCTGCAACCGGTGCTCCAGCAGGCGCAGGAACCGGTAGGAGGCCGCGAGGTTCGCGGCGTCGTCCCGGCCGACGTACCCACCCGCGCTCAGCGCGGCCAACGCCTTCACGGTGGACGCGACCCGCAGCGAGGTGTCGGTGCGGCCGTGCACCAGCTGCAACAGCTGTACGGCGAACTCCACGTCGCGCAGGCCGCCCTGGCCCAGCTTGAGCTCCCGGTCCCGCAGTTCGGTGGGAACATGGTCGGCGACCTGGCGGCGCATCGCCTGGACCTCGGTCACGAAGTTCTCCCGGTCCGCGGCGGTCCACACCAGGGGGGTGAGGGCCTGGAGGTAGCGGGCACCGAGCTCGAGGTCACCAGCGATCGGACGGGCCTTGAGCAGCGCCTGGAACTCCCAGGTCTTGGCCCACCGGCGGTAGTAGGACAGGTGCCCTTGCAGGGTGCGCACCAGCGCGCCGGCCTTGCCTTCCGGGCGCAGCGCTGTGTCGACCTCAAAGCACGCCGACGCCAGCCGGATGGTCGCCGAGGCCAGCTTGGTGGCCGCACCCAGCTCCTCCTCGGAACCAGCTACGAAGATCACGTCAACGTCGGAGACGTAATTGAGCTCGGCCCCGCCGCACTTGCCCATCCCGATCACGGCGAGCCGGGGTGGTTGCCCGCCGGGGGCCACCTCAGTCACCGCGACGGCCAGCGCGGCGCGCAGCACCCCGACCGCGAGCTCGGCGAGCGCCTCGGTGACCTGCTCGAAGGGCACCACCGGTAGTTCGGTCTCCACCACGGCCGCGAGGTCGGCGGCCGCGAGCTCGCCGATCAGGTCACGGTAGGTGTTTCGCAGCGCCCGCGCAGGCGCGGAGGGGGACTCGGTGCCGACGGCAGCGAGCAGCCGTTGCACCGCGTGATCCGCCCAGTCCACCTGGGTCGCCTCCGAAGTGGCCAGGCCGTGCCAGCGCGCCGGGTCGGCGACGAGGTGATCCCCGAGTGCGGTCGAGGAGCCGAGCACGGCGAGCAGCCGCCCGCGTACCCCGGGGTCGTGGCACAGCAACCCGCCCAGCTCGGCCCATCCCGGCCCGATGGCCCCATCCCCCAGGGCCCTATCCCCTAGGGCGCTGGCCAGCCGGGCCAAGGTGCGCAGCGCCAGGTTGGGATCGGGTGCCCGGGACAGCGCCCACAGCACGTCCTCCGCCTCCGGGCAGGCCTGCCCGTGACGCCACCAACCCAGCCGAGTCAGGGTGTCCGCGGCGCCGCTGTCGGTGAGTCCCAGTCGCGCCAGGGAAGGGGCGGCCCGCCTGCTTTCGGCCACGACGCGCTCCAGACGCTAGTGGTCCAGCAGCGGCTGGGAGGGCCACTGCACACGCAGTCGGGTCACGTGCGTCAGGCTAATCCGCGCTCTGGCGAGCGCGTGAACGCGAGGGCGACGGGACGCCACGCGGCCACACCATGACAACGCGAGCCGACCGCCCCAGCTGCCTCGGAGACCTGCCGCGCGGCGAGCGCGCTTTTTCCTTTAGCCGGGCGTGCCCTCGGTCTCGCGACACGCGATGGGGCGCCGGTGCTGATGGCGACTCGCGTTGTGCCGTCGTAGAGCCGCGCGCCGCGCCTCCTGCTGCAACCGGTACCGGCGTTCCGCGAGCATTTCCGGCACGCACATCATGCCCAAGACCGTGAACCAAAAGGCGACGGCTCCCGTCATCCATCTGAGCATCGCGACGCTCGACATCTTTGAACCCTCTACGGCGCTCCGTGACACGCGCCTCTCGATCAGATTAGATGACGCGCTGCCCTCCTCCCGACTCTGGTGCCTTGATCACACGGCAGTGCTCGCACCCACCGCAACGGCACCCGACCATGAGCCCCCGTCATGACGCTGTGCCCATGGCGCTGGGACAAAGCACGGCTACAGTGATCGGATGACTCACTGGGGGGAGCGACCCTGCCCGGACCGCGGGACTCAGCCGCACCGCAGCCGCAATGGCACCGGTGGGCGTGAAGTGGTGTTGCCCGCAGGCTTCTACGACGACCCACGCCTGAGCGCCGCACTGGCACGACTGGACTTCGGACCGATCTTCCGCCGGGTGCGTGTTGAGACCCGCTGTAGTCAGCACGTGCTGGGCGCGCTCCTCGGCCTGGACCAGGCCACCATGTCCAAGATCGAGAATGGTCAGCGGTCACTCACCGACACCGCCGCCGTCGTCAGGGTCGCCAACGTGCTGGGGATCCCTGCGGGCAAGCTCGGGTTCCGCTACGGGGTTACGGTAGGAAGCGCAGCGGAGGCCGACCGGAGGGGCAGCTGGGTGGAACGCAGGAGGGACTTCATAGAGCAGGTCACCGCGCTCACCTTCGGTGCCACCGGAGTGGACTTCCACCGGCTGCTTGCTCTCGTACCGCAGGCTGAGTCCCCTGGCACCCGCCACCTGGGGGCCAGTGATGTCGAGGTCATCGAGCAGGCCACCGCCACCTACACCCGTCAGGACCTCGCCACGGGATCCGGGCCGATCCGGGACCTCGCCGTGTCACACCTGCGCTCGGTCCTGCCCCTGCTCGACGCCCAGATTGCCGCCGAGCTGCGGCCCCGCCTCATGATCGCCACCGCACACCTGGCGTTGGTCACCGGCTTCATGAGCTTCGATGTCACCGACCATGACGCCGCCCGGCGGCTGTGGATGATCGGCCTGGGGCTCGCCCGGGACTGCGAGCACCCGCTCGGTAGTGACCTCACCGCCTACCTGCTCTACGACATGGCGAGCCAAGCAGTGCATCTCGGCCGCCCAGACGAGGCGCTCAAGCTGGTCCACATCGGCCAGGCCGCCGCGGTCGGAGCACACCCCCTCTCCGCGTCCACCGCCAACGCTCTGTCCGGCGTCTCGGCCCGCGCGCACGCCGCCCGAGGTGATGCCCGGGCTTGTGACCGTGCCCTGCACCAGGCCGAGGAGCAGTTCGCCAGCATCGATCACCAGGCCCGTCCACCCTGGGGCGCCTGGCTCAACGGCCTCCGCCTCGCCGTAATCCAGGGCGGTACGTACTACGCGCTCGCGCGGCACGAGCGCGACCCTCGTGCCGCCGGGCGGGCGGTGCCGCTGCTGCGCCACGCCTTGGACCAGTTCGGCCCCGACCACGCCCGGGGCCGAGCGCTGTATTTGTCCGACCTGGCCGGGGCGCACGCCATCGCCGGGGACATCGACACCGCCGTCGCGGTGGGTCACCAGGCCCTGGACGCGGTCACCGCGGTGCACTCCCCCCGGGCCTATGGCCGGCTGCGCGCGCTGAACACCGTACTGGAACCTCTACACACCAGCCCCGGAGTCGCCGAGCTACGCGAGCGCCTGACCGCCACCGCCCTCTGACCTATGTGGGCCTCCCGGACAGTCGGGTCACGTGCGTCAGGCTGACCCGCGTTCTGGCGGGAGCGTGAACGCGATCTCCACGGCGTCGTGCACCGGACGGAAGCCGATCCGCGGGTAGATCGCATTGGACACGGGGTTCGCCAGGTCGGTGAACAACACCACGTGCTGCGCACCGGCCTGCCGGGCCCAGCCCGCGGCGGCTGCGGTGACGGCGCTGCCATACCCGTGCCCGCGATACCGCGGCGGCGTATACACCGGCCCGATCCGGGACATGCCGGCCACCGGGGCAGTGGCTGATGCCCAGGCCACCGGCTGCCCAGCGATCTCCCACAGCAGCGCCGCGGTGCCCACCGCCAGACTGCCCCTGGCCTGTTGCCGGGCGGTCCCGGGGCCGCGCAGCCCGCCGGTCGCCTCGCTGGCGAACTCCTCCCGCCACTGTGCCAGCAGCTCGAGGTCATCGGCGTCAGCTTGCCGGGGAGCACCCCGAACACCACGGGGTGGGGTGAGCTGACCCAGGGCAAACACCCGTTGCGCCATTCGCTCGTGCGCCGAGATGCCGGTGCGGGCTGACCAGCGGCGCGCGAACCCTTCCGCCTCACTGCGCGGCCCGACGGTGCCAGGCAAACCTTGGTGGCTGGGGGCGAGCACCTCGACCGCCGCACCGGCGCATTCCGCAGGCAGCCCGCTGACGATCAGATCGGAGGGCGGCAGACGCACCGCCGCTCCGGCCAGGACGCCGGCCCGGTACACGCTGAGCAATACCGGTGGATGAGCGGCGGCGTCGGGCATCCGCGGCAGTAAAGTAAGCGCGGTGAGCGCGAGGTTGTGGCGGATCGGATCGGCCTGCAGCAGCGGCTGGGTGAGCGTGGTGAACTCCGCGAGGTCGCGATGCAGCCGGCCGTTCATCCCGCCATCCTCACCCCGGCAGCCCGGCGCGTCGATCGATTACAGAACGGGCAGGTAGGTGCGCAGCTCATAGGGCGTGACGTGACGTCGGTAGCTGTCCCACTCGGCGCGCTTGTTGCGCAGGAAGAAGTCGAAGACGTGCTCTCCGAGGGTCTCGGCGACCAGCTCAGAATTCTCCATCTCGACCAGCGCCTCGGAAAGGTTCTGCGGCAACGGCGCATAACCCGCCGCCCTCCGTTCCTGCTCAGACAGGGCCCACACATCGTCCTCCGCGGCGGGCGGCAGCTCGTAGTTCTGCTGCACGCCCCGCAACCCGGCGGCGAGGACCACCGCGTAGGCGAGGTAGGGGTTGCACGCCGAGTCCGGGCTGCGGATCTCCACCCGCCGGCTGGACGCTTTGCCCGGTGAGTACATCGGCACCCGGACCAGCGCCGAGCGGTTCGCGTGTCCCCAGCACACCGCGGTGGGGGCCTCTCCCCCGACAATCAGCCGCTTGTAGGAGTTCACCCACTGGTTGGTCACCGCGGTGAATTCCCGGGCATGCGCCAGGACCCCGGCGATGAAGGCTTGGCCGGTGATGGACAGCTCGTAGGGGTGGTCATCGTCGTGGAAGGCGTTACGGTCGCCCTCGAACAGACTCATGTGGGTGTGCATGGCCGAGCCGGGCTGGGCGGTGTAGGGCTTGGGCATGAACGAGGCGCGCACCCCCTGAGTGATCGCGACCTCCTTCACCACGTACCGGAAAGTCATGATGTTGTCGGCCATCGTGAGCGCGTCGGCGTAGCGCAGGTCGATCTCTTGCTGACCCGGGGCGCCCTCGTGATGGCTGAACTCCACCGAGATGCCCATCTGCTCCAGCGCCTCGATGGTGTGCCGGCGAAAGTGCGGAGCAGCGTCGTGACTGGCCTGGTCAAAGTACCCACCGGAGTCGGCGGGTACCGGCTCGGAACCGTTGTCAGGCAGGTCACGCAGCAGGTAGAACTCGATCTCAGGGTGCACGTAGCAGGTGAACCCGCTGACCGCCGCCTTGGACAGGGCCCGGGTCAGCACATGCCGTGGGTCGGCCCAGGACGGCGAACCGTCGGGCATGGCGATGTTGCAGAACATCCGGGCCGAGTAGTGCACCCCGTTCGGGTTTTCCCAGGGCAGCACCTGGAAGGTGGCGGGGTCCGGTTTCGCGATCATGTCGGACTCGTAGGCACGGGCGAAACCCTGGATAGCCGACCCGTCGAAACCAATGCCCTCGGCGAAGGCTCCCTCTAGCTCAGCTGGTGCCACCGCCACCGACTTGAGGTAGCCGAGCACGTCAGTAAACCACAACCGAACGAACCGGATGTCGCGTTCCTCCAGCGTGCGCAGCACGAATTCCTGCTGGCGGTCCATGCGCGCAGGGTAGAGGACAGTCCGTGACGGCACTGCAGTCCGCCCCCTACGATAGAAGGATGCGTCTTGCCACCGTGGTCATCGCGCTAATTATCGCGCTGGTCACGTCCTGCGGCGGGGGCGGCGGGCAGCAAGCCGCTCCTGCCCACAAAGCCACCCTTCCCCCCGGCGCCACGCTGCTCGCCGACTCCGCTGCCGCCATGCGGACGGTGACCACCACCCACTTCGCCGTGAACGTCGCAGGCAACGCACCCGAGGTACAGCTGCGTTCCGCCGAGGGCCAGCTCACCCGGGATGGTTCCGCACAGGGCACTGCCACGGTGGACGAGGGCAGGCAAACCCTGGAAATGAAGTTCGCGGTTATCGGCGGGACAGTGTACCTGCAGCCTCCGACCGGCCCGGTCCAGAAGCTCCCGGCGTCCATGCTCAGCGCGTACTTGGACCCTAGTGCGATTCTCGACCCGAACCGGGGCATCGCGGCGGTGCTCGCCAGTGGTCAAGGAGCGACCACCCAAGACCGGGAGCAGCTCGATGGCGTGGACAGCTACCGGCTCAAGGTGGACTTCCCGGCACAGCCGCTCGGCACGCTGGTGCCTGGGCTAGGGCTGGTCCCGGGTACCAGTGAGGTCTGGGTCGCGGCCGCAGGCTCACGGCTGATCCAGGCCCAGTTCCCGACGAGATACGGCACGGCCACGGTGCACTTCTCCGACTTCGACGCTCCGGTCCAGATCACCCCACCGGCCTGATCTGGTGGGCGAGAGGCCAACTCCGCTCCGGCGTCGCGGGCTGGCATTGGGTGCTGGCGCGCTGGTCACCCTCCTGGCCGCGCTGGATGCCTACGTTGTGGTCAGCCTGCTGGTCGATATCATCCGCGACCTGCAGGTGCCGCTGAATCACCTGGAGCGCTCCACCCCGATCATCACCGGCTTCCTGCTGGGCTACGTCGCGGCGATGCCCCTGCTGGGCCAAGCGTCCGACCGCTTCGGCCGGCGGGCGCTGCTGCAGGCTTGCCTGATCACCTTCGCGGCCGCCTCAGCGGTCACCGCGGCCGCGGCAACCTTGCCGGTGCTCGTGGCGGGGCGAACCGGGCAGGGCATCGCCGGTGGCGCGTTGCTGCCGGTGTCCATGGCGCTGGCCGCGGACCTGTGGCCGGGTCGTGGCCGCTCCACCGCGTTAGGCGCGCTGGGCGCCGCTCAGGAGCTGGGCAGCGTGCTGGGCCCGCTGTACGGCGCCGCGCTGGCCGCGCTGATCGGTTGGCGCGGCGTGTTCTGGGTGAACGTCCCGCTCGCGCTGGCCGCGGTGGTGGCGGTGCACCTGGCCGTTCCCGCGAGGGCCCGACCCGGTAGCGGCAGACCCCCCAACCGGGTGCCGCTGGATCTCCTCGGCGGTGGCTTGCTGGCGTTCACGCTGGGACTGCTGGTGGTCGGGCTGTATAACCCCGATCCCAACCGTGGGGTGTTGCCCTCCTGGGGATGGCCGGTGCTGGGCGCGGCCGCGGTGACCGGGATGGGGTTCGTGCTGTGGGAGCGGCGGGCAACGGTGCGGCTGCTCGATCCCGCTGGCGTGCGGTGGCGGGTCTTCCTCG